>Ga0182024_10003349_pt1 | contig 38346 bp, 36 predicted proteins | sample P32metaG_FD_120480 | JGI IMG/M metagenome (GOLD analysis project Ga0182024, IMG submission 120480) | Permafrost microbial communities from Stordalen Mire, Sweden - P3-2 metaG (Illumina Assembly) | ecosystem: Environmental > Terrestrial > Soil > Wetlands > Permafrost | place: Sweden: Stordalen...
AGGTGGACCCGTGCGAGTCGCTTGTCATGCAAGCGGCGACTGGGCGCTCTGAACGGGAGAGCCTTCGTGCCAACCGCGGGTGGTCGGATGAAGAGTGGCGAACGGCGGTCATGCATCTTCGAGAGCGGGGATGGCTTGACGACAACGAGCGTCCCACTCCGTCAGGCACCAAGGCCCGCGATGCCATCGAAGCTGCTACCGATCGATTGGCGGCACCCCTGGTGGCGACCCTCGGCGCCCGAGCAGTCGAACTCGTGGAGGCGATCCGTCCACTCGCCGAACGAATCATGGCGGCTGGCGAGGTGCCGAAACGAAACAACATGGGCCTGCCATGGCCAAGTACGTAGCACGGACGAGTGCTATCGCTAGGCGATGTCGCAACCGCCTGAGCGCACGCACCGGTTGACGAGCTGCCGCGTCATCAAGTCCGTGGTTCAGCTCACCGGGGGCGGTGATCCCTCGACGCTGGCCGCCAAAGAAGGGTCCCAGCCACATACCACGCAGGCGTGACGAATGGCCGACAAGCCGAAATCGATCGCGGCACGCCGTGGATCTGGGGCAGCGCGAGCGTCGTCCCAGTCGAGCACGTACTCCGCCAGATCTGCGTTCCAATAGCCGCCGGGCGACGAGAGGGTGGCGGTGTCGATGCCATCAGGGGCAGGAAAGGCGAAAGTGAAGAACGCGGCGCGCGGATAGCGGGCGTCGCCGGGCCACCAGCCAACTTCGATCTGCTGGGCGTTGGCGGAGTTCCGCACGATGAACTCGCTCGACGGCGGGACGACCGGCTGGCCCGAGTACAGACTGACGGCCAGGTCGAACGTTCCCCACCAGGCGTTGACAGGGGAGGAGCGCCCCCGGTACGGCGCGCGCAGCGCTGCCAGCACCAACGCGGCTTGGGTCGCCGCCCTGAAGTAGGTGGCAACCTGGGTGGCGTCATAGGTGGCGTGCTCGTCGTCCTCGTCGAGTGGTGTCGTCCATGGCGTCTCCTGCGGACGCACATCGATTCGCACCGGGCCGACGAGGTCGCCGACGGCCGCTAAGACTTCCCGGGTCACCTCCCCCACCGCCCGATCGGGGGCAAGCGGTACGTGACGTACGCGTCCGTCGCTGTGCTCGGCTACCGCCTCGTGGTGATGCAGGTCCAATGCAAGGACAAGCGCCCCCGAGCCATCGGGAGCTGGGAGCGGCAGCGTCTCCCACCCGCGGGCGGTCAGGCGCAGAGCGGCGTGTTGGAGCTGCGGTTCGGGTGGGGCCAAGGCCACCGCCAGCTTGCCGAGCACCTGCGTGTGGGCGTGCAAAGTATCGCAGGTGGCACTCCAGGCTTCATACGGCAGTGCCGGCCATCCCACGGGCATCGAGGTCACCCTAGCGAGCTGGAAGAACCTTGATATCGGCCTAGCCGTCCTGGACGACAAGCACGGAGGCGTCTGGCCAGAAGTATCTGTGGCCCATCGCTCTTCCCCCGCCAGGAAACGGCCCACGGAGCGCGCTCTCGACCCGGGCGCCTCCCCGAGCGTCATAGAAGGACTGGGCCGCCTTGTTCTGGTCGAGAACCCACAGGTAGATAGGCCCCGATGCGCGATGCTGAAGGAGTCCGAGAGCGGCTTGGGACAACAAATGAGTACCGATTTCGTTTCCTTTGAGATCGCTCCTGACGTGAAGATTGTCGAGTAGCGCTCCCCACTTCGGGTCGTGATCGAACATCGTATGGACGAAGCCGAAGAGGTCACCTCCACCGCCGTCGGCGATCACGGTGTATTGATCCAACCGGGGAGCAGCAAGGCGACTTGCCCAGACCTCCAAGCGATCGGCAATCACGTCACCCTCGAGGAATGAATCGAGATAGGCACCGCGGTAATGGCGTCGCCAACTGTCCGCGTGTAATGCGGCAATGGCGCCGGCATCCTGTTCGGTAGCCTCCCGGTACTCCACAACCGGAGCTAGTCGGTGTTGGTTGTGCCGGCTCTCCGCCATGGTGGCCTCCTCATCGGTCCTGGCATTGGCACCGTGCCGAAGCCGGCTGCCGGACCGTCAAAGGGCCAGGTCCCTCAGGTCACTCTGGATGAACAGACCTCAGGATAACGCTCTGCAATCCCACCAACGCACGGACCCGGTAGGCGCCGACGCCGACGCAGGGGTCGGGTTCGCTTCGACCGAGGAGCAAACAACCCGGCAGCTGCGAGCGATCCACCCCGGACTCGCCGTGATCACTGCGGCGTTGTTACGAGCGGTCACCGCTGCATCGCCGGGCGGAACCCCCACACTCCTATACCGATTCACACGTCCTGACATCCAGCGTGGTCGCAATACGGGATCCAGCTAGTTCCACTGTCGTCGGTCGCCTCAATGGTGGGATTGCTGTGGACACCGGCCGGGCTTCGTACTCAAGGCCCGGGATCGATCAATGGCCCTTGCCGGATTCGCTAAGGCACGGACTGCACAACGGGGAGATTGTTGGTGAAGGTGACCTGCCGAAGGAACAAGAGACGGCTGTTGGGGTAGCCAACGGCCGATGGCAACCAGGCATGGAATGCAATCCAGAGCTTTCCCTGGGTGTCGGTGAACAGCGAGGGCCCGCCCGGTCCCGACATCGCTGCTCCCTGCGAGACCACGATCGAGTGGTCAAGCGGTTTGGTGCACGGACCGGTAGGACCCTGACAGACCGCCACACCAATGGCATAATTGGCGCTGTTCCAGTTGTTGGCAGAGTAGAAGAGGTAGTAGCGGCCCGACCACGGCAACACGAACGGGCCCTCGACCACGCCGCCCTCCCAGGGTTGGCTGGGCGTGAGCAGGGCCTGTGGGTTTCCACCGGCCACGGCGGTGCCGTCGGTTGTCAGTTGCTGCGACCAGATGGTCGGTGGTTGCCCGTTTGCCCCTTGCGACTTCCACACAAGGTACGGGGTACCCGTGGCGTCGAAAAACGGGCTCGGGTCGATGGAGCCCCCCAGATCCAACTGACACTCCAGGGGCGCATTCGAGTTGTCGACAAATGGGCCTCGAGGATCGGTGGCCACGGCAGCCGAGATGCACTCCTCGCCCGTGAGCCCATCGACGGCCGCGTAATAAAGCACAAAGGTGCTCTGGAGCTCGAGAACTCCTGGTGCCCACGTCGCTCCCGTTCGGGCCCACGATGCGATGTGCGGCAACGCGTTCCCATCCACGGTCCAATGGACCAGATCGGTGGACTGGATCATCTGGATGTTGCCGGCCGCCGAGTTGGTGGCGTAGCCGTAGTAGATGCTTCCCACCCGGATGACATCAGGGTCGGGGAAGTCAAAGGGAAAGACGGGGCCGCCCTTTCCCCCTCCCTGCAACGCCTGACAGCTCTCTGACACCGCCGAGATCGACGTAACGGCGCCGTTGTCATCTCCGACGGCGATCTCATTGAGCGCCCGCTCGACACCTCCTAGACATGAGTTGAGGACTGCGATGTCCACTCCCTGGGACGAGACGCTCCTTTCGGCGTCAGAGAGACCCGTTTGGGTGCTCGACAGGCTGGCCTGGGCGGTAACGAGCTCATGGGCGGTGGCCGTGAGCTCGGCTTGAAGCACGCTGCGCTGACCGGCGGTCCGTAGCAGGACTGCTTGCGTCGATGAAAGGTTCCTCATGACGAGTGCCAAATGCGACCGAGTGGTCTTCAGGGACGTTCGTGCTTGGCGCAGTTCCGATCGAACGTGGAGATCCGAGAGGACCCCTGTCGTCAGCAGCAATAAAGCAGCGAGTCCCGCCCAGAGTGCGAGGAATCTCTTGTATCGGAAGACCGACCCTCGGGGTCGCCTCGAAGGGAGACCGCCGGCCTTTGTGTCGGCGGTCTCGGCCAGGACTGGCCCGCTCATGATCGAGGCACCGTCGAGCGACACTGCAAGGGATAGTGACGGGCCGTTCTCACGCGGTGCTCACCGACCGCTCAAACGGTGGCTCACGCAGTTCGCTCCGTCGCACGCGCGAGCACTGAGCTCTCACACTGTTACCTACGTACGAGCCCCTTCATCGGTTGTCGAGGATGGTGGGTCCGGAGCTTGTCCATCCACTACTCGAGGTAGGGCCCAAGGGTGATGGCTCCCACCGTCGGGGAACGGCGCTCTGTGCTTCGGCCGTCGGTTGCCCGTCGGACTGGCACCCGACGTCCACCCTCAGCCGCCAGACACCTGGCGGCCTCTCCGTGATCGTCCCGGCACCGAACAGGTCCTGGGCCGAAGCCCGAATCTGTGAGGCGTGTCTTCAAGAACATCCAGGTCAGATTCAATTCTGACCCGACAGCTCTTGATGTCGTAGTAGGGCATGGAGGCTGTAGCCCCTCTGACCGGGTGGCGCCGGACCGCAGAAGTGCACGTAGGAGATCCGGTGCGCTATCCCCTGAAAGGCTCCGGTTGGCGCCAGACGGCAGGAGTTCTGGTCCCCAACCTAGACCCAGGGGTGTCCTCCAAAGGCGGGCCGCAGCGGGTGTCCAGTGAGAGTCGCCTGGCAATCCGGACTGTTCTCTAGAATTCGGTTTCGTGGCGACTTCCCGATCGTCTCAACTAGGACCAGATGCCCGCCCAGTCGTTCTGCCGGACGGGGATGATGCTCCGACCTCCAAAGCCACTGGGCTCGTCCAGCTGCCCGTACATGTGCGGTGGAGTGGAGCTCCGAAAACCTATGACCTCGACCTGCGCCAGGATCGAGTGCGCGTATACGAGCAGGTTCTGCGCGAGGGCACCGCCGATGATGTCCGCTTCTACGTGGACATCGATCAGTTGATCGACGTGTGGGACGAGCTCGTGTTGCCCCGATCCATCCGTCGGGCGTGGGCCGCCTGGATCCTGCAGCATCGCAATGTTGAAGTCGCGTGCTGACGCCCCTCCAACGCCGAATCGCAACAATCATAAGCGGACTTCCGGAGGCAGAGCAGTTTGCCCTAGCCGGAGGGGCGGCGCTTATCGCCCGAGGGGACGTCGAACGTCAGACTCGTGACCTCGATTTCTTCGGTCCTGCTCCCGCGGATGTCGACCGATTGGTGCCCGCCGTCGAGCGCGCACTTCAAGACACCGGCCTGGAAGTCAGACGCATTCGGTAAGGGGCGGGGTTCTTCCGCCTCGAGGTGAGGGAGCACGACGAGGTGACCGAAGTCGACCTCGGAGCCGACGCCAGGCTCTTGCCGGTCGAACGAGGTGAACTGGGTCCGATCCTCTCCGGAGAGGAGATTGCCGTCGACAAGATCCTGGCTGTGTTCGGGAGAGCCGAGGCCCGAGACTTCGTGGATCTGTCTGCTGTGGCTGATCGTTACGGTCTTGCATACCTTTGTCGACGTGCACTCGACAAAGACCGAGGATTCGACCCGCAGGTATTTCGGGAAATGCTCGATCGTTTCGATCGACTACCACGAGACGAGTTCGAATTGCCAGACCGAGGGTACGAGCGGCTGACGGAGACGATCGAGCGCTGGCGCGGACTCGTGCTTGGTTTGACGACCACCAGACTCCAGAGAGGCGACCAGCTGGATCGAGGTGACGAGCTCACGTTTTGACAGCTACCGGCGACGAGGAATGTGGCGTCTCACACGCACCAGCATCCGGACGAGTTCCTCACCCACCTCGTCGGCTGAAGCTCGAGGATTGTTGTAGACGACGTATTCCTTGGCGACCAACGTCGACAGGTAGTCGAGAAGCATCGCTTCAGAGTCCTTCACCATGAGGTAATCACCATGGACGTCACTAAAAAACACGACGCCTTGGTCAGCGTCGAAGCGACTCCGTGCCTCCCCTGGGGTGGGGTCCGGAGCCACCGTGGGTAAGCGGCTCGCTCCGGGTCGATCAGGTCGCGCCGCTTTGTCGCTTGCTTCGGGCGACAGGGGGTCATCAGCCAACGGAAGCAGCTCGTCAAGGTTGGGGGGAAACACCGTCGGCGCACCCGCAGAGGATCGTCCGGTCTGGTCGGGCCGTTCGGGCTCAAAGACGGCGCCCTCACCCTGCTCCGAACCGCCAGGCGTACGCATGGGATTGTCAAGATCAGCAAGTTCCCTCAGAACCCGACCAAAGATCCGTCGGATGACGTCCGACATCCGGTCGGCTGTCTGGGCGTCTACTTCCTTGGCTACCCGTTCCACGGTCTGGGCCACCGCGGGCTCCACTGCTTTGACGGCGTCGACGAACAGTGGGAATGCCTCACGATCACGAAGGATCGCCCGTCGGCCCGCCGTCTGTTGAAGACCTTCGAACACAACCTGGCCTGAGACTTGGTCGCTATCCCATGGATGTCCGGAAACTCATCGAGCTCTGCGAGATCATCGAGGACACTTGTGCCGGCGCGACCGACGACCGCCACTCGCCGTCGGCGGCCGTCGGCGGAAGCCACATATAAGGCGAACTCGATGCGCCCCCACAACGTGTTACGCGCCGGGATCGCAAGGCGAAAACCGTCGGGCTTCTCAGGCAGGACCAGCTCGGACGAGCGACCTTCCACAACCTCGATCTCATAGTCGCCCCGGGCGAGTGCCGGACCACGTCGGGAACGGAGGTAGTCGACCACTTTGCGTTGTGTGAGTACCCGGAGGGCATCAGGATCGAGGTCCGACAAGTAGACCGTGGTCCCGGGCACCTGTCGGATGCGGCGTTTCTCGCGCTCGAGCACGGCGGTGGCCTTACCCCGTTCGAGGCGTAGTGCCCACGTCTCAGAGGTTCCCTCGACTCGGGAGACGACGTCGCAACGCGCCGCGAGCTGCTGGAACGCCAGGATCCCGATCGCTTTCTCGCCCAGGGTCCGGTTGTCCCCGACCTTGGAGGACTCAAAGAGGTTCCTCGCCACCTCTCTCAGTCGCTCGGGGCTCATACCCCGCCCGAGATCGTCGACGGCGATCACTGGGTACCGGCCTTTGCGTCTCAGGATCACGCGGATCCGATCGCCGCGCTGGTCAGCCTCGGCGTACTCGTCGGCCGCGTTGGAAACGAATTCGTTCAGGGCGTCCTTCGGGTCCTGGTACGCCTGGCCGCTGACGAGAACGGCCTTCGCAAGATTGCCGATGCGCAGGCGTACCTTCTCGGCTGGCATGCGAGAATCGTAGGAGACTCGACCACCACACCGTGATCCCGGGCGAACGTGTCATCGGTGGCATCGGTAACCCTCAACGGCTACCTGTCGCGGTCACGCTCCCAGATCCAAGGCGTCTGTTTTCGAAGATTCTTGACAAAACTCCAGGCCGGGCACCAATTCTTGAGCTAGACCTAGATGTCGTAATAGAGCATGAACTCCCACGGGTGCGGGCGAAGGCGAATCGCATCCACCTCGTTCAAGCGCTTGTAGTCGATCCACGTCTCGAGCAGGTCGTCGGTGAAGACGCCACCGGCCTTCAAGAAGTCGTGGTCGGCTTCGAGCGCGGCCAGCGCCTCGTCGAGTGATCCCGGCACCTGCGGAACCTTCGACAGCTCTTCGGGGGGGAGGTCGTAGAGGTCCTTGTCCACCGGGTCGGGAGGCTCGATGCGGTTCTGCACGCCGTCGAGCCCCGCCATGAGCATGGCCGAGAACGCGAGATACGGGTTGCACGAGGGGTCGGGGCAGCGGAACTCCACCCGCTTCGCCTTCGGGCTCTGAGAGTAGAGCGGGATGCGACACGCCGCCGAGCGGTTGCGCTGCGAGTACACCAGGTTCACGGGGGCCTCGTAGCCAGGGACGAGTCGCTTGTACGAGTTCGTCGTCGGTGCCGCGAACGCAAGCACCGCCCGAGCGTGCTTGAGCAGGCCACCGATATACCAGCGCCCCATGTCCGACAGCCCCCCGTAGCCCTCTCCGAAGAAGAGCGGATTCCCGTCCTTCCACAGCGACTGGTGGCAGTGCATCCCCGAGCCGTTGTCCTGGAACAGGGGTTTGGGCATGAACGTGGCCGTGAACCCGGCCGCCCGTGCGACGTTCTTCACGACGTACTTGTAGAGCATGAGCTTGTCGGCCATGACGAGCAGGGTGTCGAACTTCATGTCGATCTCGGCCTGGCCGGCGGTGGCCACCTCGTGGTGCTGCACCTCGATCTCGATGCCGAGGCGCTCCATGGTGAGGATCATCTCCGACCGCAGGTCCTGGAAGTGGTCAGCCGGAGGGACGGGGAAGTACCCCTCCTTGGGCCGGATCTTGTAGCCGAGGTTGGGCCCTTCGTCTGTGCCCGAGTTCCAGTGCCCTTCGACCGAGTCCACCTGATAGAAGGCATGGCGTTGGTCTTGTGAGAACCGGACGTCGTCGAAGATGAAGAACTCGGCTTCGGGCCCGAAGTAACACGTGTCGGCCAGACCGGTCGTGCCGAGGTACGCCTCAGCCTTGGTCGCCACGTAGCGAGGGTCACGCGAGTAGGGCTCGAGGGTCACCGGGTCGCGCACGAAGCAGTTGAGATTCAGCGTTCGATGCTCACGGAAGGGGTCGATCACCGCCGTGTTGGGGTCGGGCATGAGGAGCATGTCCGACTCCTGGATCTCCTGGAACCCCCGGATCGAGGATCCGTCGAACCCGAAGCCTTCCTCGAACACGTCCTCGGTGAGCTGGTGGGTGGGGACCGAGAAGTGCTGCATCAGCCCGGGCAGGTCGACGAACCGGACATCCACGATCTCGATGCCCTCGTCCTTCACCAAGCGCAGCACTTCCGCCGGCGTCCGCTTCTGCACGGTTCCTCCTTGTCTGTTCCCAACCCGGCTCCGCCGCCGGGGGGTGTTCACAGCGGCTCCATGGTGGTGGTTGGCCCCGCCCACTCACAAGTCGCGCCGCCCGCGAGAGCCCGACGGGCTCGGTCGGCCGGCCATGAGCCTCTCACGGTGGGATTTCGCGCCCGTTGCCCGTGTGTAAACGGCGTATGAACTCGTTCCCCCACCCCTCCCGGGCCTGCGACACTGGAGAGCGCGGTTGGCCGCGCCCGTCTGGGAGCACCGATCGGCATCGAACGACGCACAGCGGAGGCCACATGCGGAGTCAGCAGGAATACGTGCTCAGGACCGTCGAAGAGCGCGCCGTGCGATTCGTGCAGCTGTGGTTCACCGACGTCCTCGGGACGGCCAAGACCTTCGCCATCACGCCGGCCGAGCTCGAGAACGCCCTCGAGGAGGGCATGACGTTCGACGGCTCGGCCATCGACGGCTTCTCCCGGGTCCAAGAGAGCGACGTGCTCGCCCGTCCCGACGCCAAGACGTTCCAGATCCTGCCCTGGCACCCCGACGAGACCCCCGTGGCCCGGGTCTTCTGCGACATCTTCAACCTCGACGGCACCCCGTTCGAAGGCTGCCCGCGCCACGTCCTGCGCCGAAATCTCGACCGCGCCCGGGAGCAGGGCTTCACGTTCTTCGCCTCCCCGGAGATCGAGTACTTCTACTTCGCCAACCCCGACCCCTCGAAACCACCGGTCACCCTGGACACCGGGTCCTACTTCGAGCTCACCGCCACCGATGTGGCGAGCGATCTCCGCAAGCGCAGCGTGCTGACCCTCGAAGAGATGGGGATCCCCGTCGAGCACGCCCAGCACGAGGACGCACCGAGCCAGCACGAGATCGACCTTCGCTACACCGACGCGCTGACGATGGCCGACACCGTCATGACAGTGCGGCTCGTGGTGAAAGAGACCGCACAGAACCGAGGCGTGCACGCCAGCTTCATGCCCAAGCCACTCACCGGCGTCCAGGGATCAGGCATGCACACCCATCTTTCGCTGTTCGAAGGCGACACGAACGCGTTCTACGACTCCGAGGATCCCATAGGCCTGTCGGAGGTGGCCAAGCGGTTCACGGCGGGACTGCTCCGCCACGCGCACGAGATCACCGCGGTCACGAACCAGTGGGTCAACTCCTACAAGCGCCTGGTCAACGGGTACGAGGCGCCCATCCACGTGTCGTGGGCCCGCAACAACAGATCCGCCCTCATCCGGGTTCCGGTCATCAAGCGCAACAAGTACGAATCGACACGGATCGAGTACCGCGCCCCCGACACCGCCTGCAATCCGTACCTGGCCTTCGCCGTGATCCTGGCGGCGGGGCTCAAGGGTGTCGAAGGAGGCTACGAGCTGCCGCGCGAAGCGGCCACCAACCTCTTCGCCATGACGCCCGAGGAGCTGGCCGCCGAGGACATCCGGCCCCTGCCCGGAAGCCTCAACGAGGCGGTCGTCGAGATGGAGCACTCCGAGCTGGTCGCAGAAGCGCTCGGCGAGCACGTGTTCGAATGGTTCATCCGCAACAAGCGGGCTGAATGGGGTGCGTACAAGACCCACATCAGTCAGTTTGAGCTCGACCGATATTTCCCGCTCCTCTAGGCGCAGCGCTGCGCTCGATGGTGCCGCCCACAAGGAGACACGTCAGCTGATGGAACCGCTGCTGTGCTACCCGGAGCCGTTCCCCACCGAGCTCGCCCTCGTCATCGAACGGGCCGGCTACCCGTGGAAGGCCGTCGCCCGCCCCGAGCACGCCGAGACCGACGAGCCCGACGACGGTTGGGCCGGAGCGGTGGTGTGCGCCGAGCCCGACGCGACAGGGGCGTTCGCGCTGTGCCGGTTGGTGCGGGCCCGTGACGTACCGCTGCGACCGCTGCTGCTGGTGGTGGGGCCGACACAGCTGGCGGACCTGCACCTGCGCGAGGACCATTTCGACGACTTCTGCGTCCTGCCCGTGCGCGGTGAGGAGGTGGCGGCGCGCCTCGCCCACCTCTTCTGGCGCACGGGCCGAGGGCTGCGTCCCGAGCTCATCGAAAACGGGCCCCTCGTGCTCAACCTCGAGACGTACCAGGCCGCCGTGGCGGGACGAGCCCTCGACCTCACGTACATGGAATACGAGCTGCTCCGCTTTCTTGCGGCGCGCCCGGGCAAGGTGTTCACGCGCGAGACGTTGTTGAGCCGTGTGTGGGGCTACGAGTACTACGGCGGGGCGCGCACCGTGGACGTCCACGTGCGCCGACTGCGCGCCAAGCTGGGTGAGGAGCATGCCCACCTCATCGAGACGGTGCGCTCGGTCGGATACCGATTCGGTCACGGCACCTGGTCCCCGTGACTGCGACGGCTGGCGCTCAGCCCAGCCTCTGGTCACCGCCGTAGGCCCACGCCTCGATCTCGACGAGCGCCCCCAGGGGCAAACCGGCCACGGCGACGACCGAGCGGGCCGGCCGGTGCTCACCCAGGACCTCGGTATAGATGGCATTGAACGCGGCGTAGTCGGCCATGTCGGTCAGAAAGACGGTGGTCTTCACGACATGGCCCCAGCCGACCTCGCGCCCCCACAGCAGTGCGGACAGATTCGCCAGGGCTTTGCGCACCTGGGCCTCGAACCCACCTTCGACGAGCACAGGACCGTCGACGCCCGGCTCGATGCCGATCTGTCCCGAGCACACGAGCCAGGGCCCGGCGCGCACCGCCGGTGAGTAGGGCCCGACCGGAGTACTCACGTGCCACCTCCTGTGTCCACGGGCCACGAAGAAGGAAGCCCGGCTGCCAGCCACGCCGCGGCGGCGACAGCAGCGAAGACGGTATCTCCCGCCGCCACGGGAGGGCGGCCATCGTCGTCCACGACGACCTCCACCGCGGGCATGCTCCGGGCCGGGATGATCCCGAAGGACCTGATGGTGAGGTCGAGCACGGCGCCGGTCTCGTCCACGGCCACCCCCTCGCTCCGGACCCACCCGAGCGCCTGGTGCACCGCACCCGTGGCGTAGGACCGCAACACGATCTCGTCGAGAGGATCCCCCGCCGCGACCGAGACGAGCACCGTCCCCGACGCGCTGATGGTGGCCGTGGCGACGGCACCGGCCGGCGAGCGCATCGTGACGAGGCGGTCCGGTCCGGTGACACCGGCGCGCAGGGCGTCGAGCGCAGCCACAAGGACGGCGGCTTCGGCCCAGCCCGCCCCGCGCAGGTCGGCCGATACCGGCGGTCCCGAGACGCCGATCTCGTGCACTTCGAGGCCCGGGGCGACCGACGCCACGGCGCGCACCCACCGGTCGAGGCCCGGTGAGCCCGGGGTGTGGGCCACGCGCAGCACTCCCGAACCATCGGCCCGGACACCGGCCGCGATGGGGGGACGCTTCGGCCCGTAGCGCACCACATCCTCGCGTGAGTACACCACCCGCACCACACGGCCCGTCTCGTCGGCCAGTCGACGGGCCACCGCGCCCACCGGGGAAACCACCTTCCCGCCGAACGCCCCGCCGTTGGCGAGCGGCGTAACCGGCTCGCCTCCCGGCGCGCACCACGACGCGTCGGGCTCGAGGTAGGCGGGCTCGACGAATGTCGTGCGCAAGGTGAGGTCCCAGGTCCCGGGGGGGACCTCCAGGGGATGGCGCAAGGCCGCCGTGGAGTTTCGACCAGGGACCCGGTCGGCGCGCTGGCGCGCTTCGATGAGCGACTCCCCGACCGCCCAGCCCCCGCGTCCGTCGGGGACCGCCACGAGCGCGTCGCCAGGCGCGGTGTCCTCGGCAAAGCCCCCGCCCCCGCACGCCACGCCCGCCCCGACCGTCTGCGGCCCGGCTCCCTCGAGCTCGGCACGGCGCGCCGCGGCGACCAGGTTGCGCGGGACAGACGGGGCGGCGGGCTCCTCGGGCCGATACACGCGGCGCGCCGCGTCGACGATCGTCCGCCACCCCGTGCACCGACACAGATGCGCCAGAAGGGCGCGTTCAACGTCCTCGTCGTCCGGGGCGTCGCGGCGGGTGAGGGCGGCCAAGCGCATGATGATCCCGGGCGTGCAGAAGCCGCACTGGCTCGCCCCCACCGAGGTGAAGGCATCGGCCCAGGTGTCGCGCACGGCGGGGTCGAGCCCCTCGAGCGTGGTGATCTCGCGCCCGAGCACTCGGCGCGCCGGGGTGACACAAGCCACGCGCGGTGCTCCGTCGACCCACACCGTGCAGCACCCGCACTGGCCCTGCGGGCTGCACCCGTCCTTGGGCGAGCGGCGACCGAGGTGCTCTCGCAAGACCTCGAGCAGGGATGCGCCGTCGTCAGGAACCTCGACGACGGTCCCGTCGACACGCAGAGAAAGCGTGGGCGCCGACTGCGGCGCGTCGGGGTGGGTCAGCTGAAGGACGAACCGCACCCGCAGGTGCGGGTGGCGTTGGGGTTCGTGATGTTGAACCCGGCGCCCTGCAGGCCATCGGTGTACTCGAGGCTGGCGCCCTTCAACAGCTCGGCGCTGGCCGAGTCGACGACGACCTTGACCGTTCCCTGGGTGGACACGACGTCGTCATCGGAGGACTCGGAGTCGAAGAACATCTCGTAGCTGTAGCCCGAGCAACCACCGGGACGCACCGCAACGCGCAGGGCCAGGGCCTCATTGCCCTCCTGGGCGAGCAGGCCGGTGACCTTGGCGATGGCGCCGTCGGTGAGCGTGATCACACTCGGCTTCCTGGTGATGCTGACCGAGCTCATCGTCGTCACCGCGCTGCCTCCTCAGGTCGTGGCCGCCTTGGGCCAGCACGAGGGCACGAGGCCCGCGTGCTTCGCCCCCCACTTTATCCGAGCCGGCCACCGAAGCGGCCCCGAAGCCCCGCGTCGTGGGCCGTTCGAACCGTTTCAGACCTGGTGAACGGTAGGATCGGTGGAGTGCCCGCGCCTTCCTCGCCCCCAGCCGAGGAGACGGTGCGCGCCGCCTTGTTGGGGGTGATCGACCCCGAGCTCGGCGACAACATCGTCGATCTCGGCATGGTCCGAGGCGTGAGGGTGGAACCCGACGGACGGGTCCAGGTGGAAGTCGCTCTCACCGTCGCCGGATGCCCCTTGCGCAACCAGCTCGAAAAAGACGTCGAGACGCGGGTCGGAAGCCTCCCGGGCGTGCGCCTGGTCGAGGTCGTCATGGGAGAGATGGACGCCGCCGAGCGAAGCGCCCTCATGGACAGGGCCCGCCGCAAGGCGCAGGACGACCGAACGGTGTCGACCGACATTCCCGCCACGGCGCGGGTCCTGGCCGTGTCCTCGGGCAAGGGCGGGGTGGGAAAATCCTCGGTCACCGTCAATCTGGCGGTCGCGCTCGCCCAGCGCGGCCTGGTCGTCGGCCTCCTCGACGCTGACATCTGGGGTTTCTCGGTGCCCCGCCTCCTCGGGATGCAGGGCGAGCTCACCGCCGAGGGCAAGAAGATCGTCCCGCTCGAGAAGCCCGTCGGCACCGGAATGCTCAAAGTGGTGTCGATGGGGTTCCTCGCCGACGAAGAGTCCGCCATCATGTGGCGCGGCCTCATCCTGAACCGCGCCGTCCAGCAATTCCTCGAGGACGTGCGGTGGGGAGAGCTCGACTACCTCCTGATCGACATGCCCCCGGGCACCGGGGACATCCAGATGGGCCTGGCCCGCATGCTGCCCCGCACCGAGGTGCTCGTGGTGACGACTCCACCGATCGCTGCGCAGAAGGTGGCGGCCCGCGCCGCCGACATGGCGCGCAAGGGCCACCTCCGGGTGGCGGGCGTCATCGAGAACATGTCGGCGTTCACCTGCGATCACGGCACCTCGTACGCGCTCTTCGGTGCGGGGGGAGGCGAGCGACTCTCCACCGAGATCGGTGTTCCCCTGGTGGGCACCGTGCCCCTGCACTCCGACATGGCGGCGTCGGGCGATGCCGGCACCCCGGTGGCTCTCTCCCGAGGGATCCTGGGCACGGCGTTCGAGGCCCTGGCCACACGTATCGCGGAGGAGATCGCCCCGGTGGTCGAGCTCTCGGGCTGCACGGCCCGCCTCCTCGATCGGGTCGAGGCGGCTCTGGGAGACGCCACCTAGACCGTCGCGGCCCACGCGACGGCCCGGGAGGACTGCGGTCAGTGCGTCGAAGCCCAGGACGCTTCGATGTCGGCGCGATCGTCGGTCCGGGCCATGCCGTCGGCGCCGAGCTTCCGGAGGTGCGCCCACAACGACTGTCGGGCCACGGGGAGCAACTCGTCGCGGACATCGGCATAGACACCGGGCAAGAGCTCGTCCACCGTTGCGTGCCCGGCGGTGGCGAGAGCCTCGGCCACCATCTTCTCGCGAGCCAGCCGGTGTTCGATGATGCCATCGACAGCAGCGGCGGGCTCCATGATCAGGGCGCCGTGCCCCGGCGCGATCGTCGCGATCGGCGGGTCCAGGACCAGGAGCATCCGCAGGCTCGCCAGGTAGAGGGCCATGTCCCCGTCGGGGGGCGCGATGACCACGGTCGACCCTTGCATGACGTGATCCCCCGAGAAGAGCATGTGCTCCTCGACCAGCAGCCAGCACAGGTGGTTCGAGGCATGGCCCGGGGTGTGCAGCGCCCTGAGGGAGAAGCCCGTCCCGTGCAGCTCGAACCCGTCACCGACGTCGCGGGTGGGGACGAAGCCGTCGCGTTCGGAGAAGCCCAGCACCTCGGCGCCGGTGCGGTCGGCGAGCCCGGCCGCTCCCGGAGCGTGGTCGGGATGGGTGTGGGTCACGACGATCGAGCGGATCCGGCCGGCGCCCAGCTCGGCCAGCGCATCCAGATGACCGTCGTCGTCAGGGCCCGGGTCGACCACCACGAGCGTGTCGTTTCCCACCACGTAGGTGTTGGTCCCCGGGCCGGTCATCATGCCCGGGTTGGGGGCTGTGACACGGACGACCCGCGCCGACAAGGCCACGGGCCGGCCCGGCTCAGGGGGCCTCGCCGGGTCGAGAGGGAGCGGTTCGCTCAATTCGGGCGTTCGGCGCGACCGTCGGCGCCGATGGTCCGGACGATCGCGCCTAGCTCGGACGGAGTCATCGAGCGTCCGCGCCCCTCGTCGGGTGCTCCCGCGATGGCTTCGTCGTACCCGGGATCGCCCGGGAGGAGGATCCGGAAGCCGCGCTCGTCGGCCACCACCCTGGGAAGGACGGTGGGAACCCGCTCCACCGCGGCGGCAGCCGCCAGGAGCTCGCCGCTGGTGGTGAACCGGCTGATCGCCTCGAGGTTCTTCATGGTGGGGAAGATGAGATCGAACTCGCCCGCCTTGGCGCGCGCCAGCGCGTCGTCGGGCCGGACCCACACCGTGTCCACCGTCTCATAGTCGTCATGGATGGGCACCTGGCCGGGAGGCACCGCGGCGACGAAGAAGCGGGTGTCGTAGCGCTTGGGCGCAGGCTCGGGCGTGATCCAGTGGCTGAAGTAGTGGACGCGGTCGGTGGCCAGGCGCAGCCCCTCCCCGCGACACGCATCGAGGAAGCGCACCTCCCCCGCATTGAGCGCCAGGCGCATCGCGGCGAGCCGGTGCCGGGTCTCGGCGTCGTGCGCCTCGAGAACGGTGTCCTTCCCGCCGGCCCCGTCACCCCGGTAGGCGAGCAGGACGCCCGCTTCTTCGAAGCACTCGCGCAGGGCCGCCACCCAGAACGCCAATCCCCCGGACCCGACGCCCAACATGGCACTGGCCTCGGCATCGCTGCGCAGAGCACAGGCCTCCTCGGCGGCGGGCGTGCGGTCCTCGTCGTCGACCTTGCCTCCGGGAAAGACATACGCGCCCCCGACGAAGTCCGAGTTCAAGTGGCGCTGGAGCATGCAGACCTCGAGCGCAGGGGCGTCGTCGACCAGGGCGTCGCGCACGAGCATGATGGTGGCGGCGTCGCGCGCCGCTACAGGCCCCATGGGCTGGTCAGCGGGCTCATCCGGTGGGGACATGGTCCCAGGCTACTGAGGCCGACTCGATCCCAGACGACGTGGGGCCGGGGCGAGGCGTAGGTAGGCTGGCCGCTCCTCGGCCCGGGCGCGCGGTCGGCGCCTGTACTCGACCGAAACGGCGGGGCTCCTCGACAATGGCGACGACGCAGCTCAACGGGACCGACGACGAGACCCCTGCGGGCCCGCCGCGCCGGCGCGTGCCCATGGCACTGGTCACGTGGGTGTTCGTGGTGCTGATCCTTTCGATCGTGGTGGTGCTCCTCGTAGTGAAGATCACCCGTGGCACGACCACGGTCGTCCCCCCACCGGTGGCCCCGGCCTCGTCGGGCGTGGTGAAGGCGGCCACGTCGGTCCCGGGCGCGGTCTTCGATGCCGTCGGCGCCCAACAGACGACCGATCCCGGGGAAGCGGTGCTCTCGGGTCAGCCGGCCCTGTCGATCAGGGGACGACCCGCGGTGGTCTACGTGGGGGCGGAGTTCTGTCCCTATTGCGCCGCCGAGCGATGGGCCCTGGTGGTGGCCCTCGGGCGATTCGGGACCTTCTCGCACCTGGGGGCCACGACGTCGTCGGACACCGAGGTCTTCCCCGGGACGCCGACCTTCACGTTCGACGGCACCACCTACCGAAGCCGCTACGTGACGTTTGCCGCCGTGGAGGAATACGGGGCCAGGCCCTCGGCCACCGCACCGGCCGGCTTCCCGAAGCTCCGTGACCCCTCACCTGTCGAATGGGCGCTCGTGAAGCGCTACGACACCGAGCCATTCGTGCCGGGCACGGGCACCTTCCCGTTCGTCGACGTCGACAACCGGCTGGTGGTGTCGGGATCGGGAATCGGGTTCTCCCCCGGTGTCCTCCAGGGCAAGTCCATGGCGCAGATCGCCGACGACCTCTCCAAACCTTCGAACGCCGACACCCAGGCGTTACTGGGGGCGGCCAACAAACTGGCGGCGGCCATCTGCACGGCGACAGCTGGCAAGCCCGCCGCGGTGTGCACGTCTCCCGGCGTCAAAGCAGGAGCAAGCCAGCTCGGCCTGCCCTGACCTCGAGGACGGGCCGCCGTCAGCCGGCGCGACGCTGCAGGACCTGCTTGCGCTCGTTCTCGTTGAGACCCCCCCAGATACCGTGCGGCTCACGGATCCTGATGGCGTACTCGAGACAGTCCTGGCGGACCACACAGGACGCGCAAATATCCTTGGCGCGGATCTCCCGCTCGATCTTGTCTTCTTTACGCTCGGCGTGCGTGGGCGGAAAGAAGACCGCCGACTGCGGTCCCCTGCAGGCCGCCCGGGTCTGCCAAGCCTCCCCCAAAGTTCGAGTCTGCACTCCCCCTCCTAAATGTGACGCTACTCCCATGTTTGTGAGCCCGACAAGGGGTGTGACCAGGAAGTTCTCTTGATTTAGGGCGCCGGGCGCCCTCCCGTCATACGGTGCGTCGCGCGTCTCGGATCCCGCGCCGGGATGAGGGCGACCCTTCACGGTGACCGGGAGGAGACAGATACGCTCGGCCGCACATGGACGTCGCCACCTTCTGCCGGAAGAGCCGGGTCCTGGTGGTCGCGGGCAAGGGCGGGGTGGGCAAGACCACCATCACCGCCGCGCTGGCCCGAATGGCAGCCCACGCGGGCCTTTCCGTCCTGGTGGTGGAGCTCGAGGGCAAGCCCGGCGTCCCGGCCGCGTTCGGGGGCTCGGGTGCCCTGCGCTACGACGAGTCGCAGCTGTCCGACGTCCAATCAGTGCCCGGGGGCGGGACCGTGCGGGCTCGCCGGATCACCCCCGATGACGCCCTGCTCGAGTACCTCGCCGACCACGGCATGAAACGGATCTCCAAGCGCCTGGTGTCCTCAGGGGCCCTCGACGTCGTGTCGACCGCCATTCCTGGCATCCGAGACATCCTCGTCCTCGGCAAGGTGAAGAGCCTGGAGCGCCAGCGCGCCGCCGATCTGATCCTGGTGGATGCCCCGGCCACCGGCCACGCCATGACGTTCCTGTCTTCGGCGCAGGGCCTCATGGACGCGGCGCGGTCGGGACCGGTGCGGATCCAGGCCGCGGACGTCGTCGAGATGCTGTCGGACCCGGACCGTTGCCAGGTCACGCTCGTCACGCTGCCCGAGGAGATGCCGGTGAACGAGGTGGTCGAGGCCGCCTATGCCCTGGAGGACCGGATCGGCATCTCTCTGGGCCCGGTCATCGTCAACGCGTGTCTTCCCGCCGACCCCGCCCTCGAGCGCGACCCGGAGCAGGCAGCATCGGAGATCGGGATCACGCTGTCACACGACCAGGCCGCGGCGTTGCGGTCTGCGGCCGAATTCCGGGCCCGGCGTTTCCGGCTCCAAGAAGAACAGCGGGGTCGTCTCGCCGCCGAGCTCCCTCTCCCGCAACTGCAGGCTCCGTTCCTCTTCAGCGCTGGGATCGGGCCCGAACAGCTCGACCTCCTGGCCGACGAGCTCGCCGCCGCCGTGGGAAGGCTGCCCGACGAAGGGGCCCGGACCTCGCTGTCTCGGCCCACTGCGGAGACGTCATCGACTACGCCGGTGGACGAGGCCACGCCGTGAGCACGGTTCCACACTCCCCCGAGCCCCCTGCGCCCGGCGACGTGGTCGGGCTGAGCGAGATCGTGGCCGAGCGCGCCATCGTGGTGTGCTGCGGATCGGGCGGGGTGGGCAAGACCACGGTGTCGGCCGCCGTGGCGCTCGAGGCCGCCCGTCGGGGCCGACGCGCCTGCGTCGTCACCATCGACCCGGCCAAGCGCCTCGCCGACGCGCTCGGCGTCGACACCCTGTCCAACACGCCCAGCCGGATCGACGGAGAGTGGCCCGGGGAGCTGTGGGCCCTCATGCTCGACCCCAAGGGCACCTTCGACGAGCTGATCGCCAGGTACGCGTCCTCGCCCGAGCAGGCCGAGAGCATCCTGGCCAACCGCATCTACCGCAACCTCACCGGTGCGCTGTCGGGTACCCAGGAGTACATGGCCATGGAGAAGCTCTACGAGCTCTCCGAGTCGGGGCGCTACGACCTGGTGGTCGTGGACACCCCTCCCTCGCGCAACGCCCTCGACTTCCTCGATGCCCCGCGCCGGCTCACCCGGTTCCTCGGCCACCGTCTGTTCCAGCTGTTGCTGATGCCGACCCGCGCCTATCTCCGCGCCGTGTCGGTCGCCACCCAAGCGCTGCTGCGCACGATCTCGAAGGTGGCGGGGGCGGAGATCGTCCACGACGCCGTGGCCTTCTTCCAGGCTTTCGAAGGCATGGAGGAAGGATTTCGGACCCGGGCCGAGCACATGCGCCGATTGCTCGCTCGCCGGACCACCGCCTTCGTGCTCGTCACCTCGCCCCGGTCCGACACGGTGGAGGAAGCGGGGTGGTTCGCCGACAAGCTCAACGAGTCGGGGCTGGCCGTCGAGGGGCTGGTCGTCAACCGGGTCCACCCCGCCTTCGGCTCCGCCGAGCCACTTCCCGACGCCCCGGCCGGGAGCGCCCTCGCCGCGCTCATCGACAACCTGCGCGGCTACCAGGCCGTGAACCGACGAGAGCAGGATGCCTTCGCCGCCCTCGTCGACCAGGTGGCGCCGTCCCCGGTGTCGCTGGTGCCCCTGCTCGACGTGGACGTCCACGACGTGCACGGGCTCGGGCTCGTTGCCGACTACGTCTTTTCCGATCACGGCGACACCCGTTAGCCTGACGACTGTGCGCACGATCGTGGTGGCCAGTGACGCCCCGTCGGTGCGGGCCGATGTCGTGGCGGTGGTGGGCGATCCCGATACCGACATCGTCGAGGTCGACACCGGCTACGCCGTCGCTCCCGCCGTCGACGAGCACGAGCCCGACCTCGTCATCGTCGACCTCCAGATGGGAAACATGGGGGGCATGGCCGTCTGCCTCGAGCTCCGTCTCGAGGAGTCCTACGGCAACCTCCCCCACGTGCCGGTTCTCATGCTCCTCGATCGTCGGCCCGATGTCTTTCTGGCCAAGCGGTCGGGGGCCGAGGGCTGGGTCGTGAAGCCCCTGGACCCGATTCGGCTCCGCAAGGCGACGACCGCACTCATCGACGGCGCCACGTACCACGACGAGTCCTTCCAGCCCGTGCCCGTGCTGGCCAAGGCCGGCCACGAACGGTCCGGCGCAGACGGCGCCGGTGCCGGCGCGTGATCGTTCGCCGGTAAACGTGTTCCGCAAACGCGAAAGTGCTCCAGAGGACCGCCCTCCAGGATCTCGCCCGGGCCGCGGCCGACGCCGAGAGGAAGCAGGCGAGGATCAGGAAAGACTGATCCTCGCCGCGCTGCACGACTTGCGCGACACGACGGTGCGCGAAGTCATGACGCCCCGGGTCGACGTGGTGGGCCTGCCCATCCCGGTGCATGCCGCCGACGTGGCCCGCGCCGTGCGCCAGACCGGCCACAGCAGTTTTCCCGTCTACGACGACGACCTCGACCACCTGATCGGGATCCTCTTCGTCAACGACCTGTTCCGGTCGGGTTGGGAGCTCGACGCGCGCAACGGCAACGACGGCAACGGCGACAACGGTGAGCCCGACAAGCCGTCACCACTCGACATCTCGAGGCGTCTCCGCCAGCCCTATCCGGTGCCCGAGAGCCGCTTCGTACTCGCCGTCCTGGCGGACATGCGCCGCGACCGCCGGGCATTCGCCGTCGTCGTGGACGAGTACGGCGGGGTGGCGGGTGTGCTGACGGTGAAGGACCTCCTGTCCGCTCTCGTCGGTGACCTGCGCGACGAATTCGACCCTGGGGGAGAGCCCGAGATCATCCGGGTCGACCGCACCCGGTGGCTCGTGGACGGCGGAGCCAGCATCGACGACGTCCGTGAGCAACTCGAGATGGACATCCCCGAAGGCGAGTACGTGACCCTGGGTGGCTTCCTCTTCGACGCGTTCGGCCACATCCCCGAGGAAGGCGAAAAGCTGACTTATGACGGCTGGGAGCTCCGGGTGGCCGAGATGGACAAGCGTCGGGTGGCCAAGGTCGTCGTCCAAGTCGCGGTCGACAACCTGGCCGAGGAACAGCCGAGCCCAACCTGACACCCGGAGAGCCGCTCCGGGTTTTCGCACTACCATCGACCGGGTTGCCGGTCGTTCGACAACGTTCCGGCGGGGCCGGGATGCCGGCACCACGGGCTGTAGCGCAGCTTGGTTAGCGCGCCACGTTCGGGACGTGGAGGTCCCGGGTTCAAATCCCGGCAGCCCGACCAATTGCGGTTGACCCCGTGGGCCGGACCGCTCTTACGAGAACGCGGTCTGGGGTTCAGCTACTGGATCTGGACCGAGCTCACGTACCAGCCCCCGGGCGCCTGTGTCTCGTAGAGCTGATAGATCGGGGCGTTCACCGGTCCGCCCCCCGGCGCCCCGTAGGTGCAGATGAGGGGAGGGAACGCGTCCGTGCATCCCCGATTGATGGCGAGGCCACTCGGATATTTCACGGCAAAGAGGGTGGCGACGGCCTGGGGGGTCGCCACCCGGAGGGCGGTGGTCCTGTTCCCCGAGGACCAGTAGCTAACGAGCGCGTCGGCGGCCGCTTCGGCACTGGGTTGCGGCGCCGGGGGGACGACTGCCGCTGTCGTCGTCGGTGCGGCTGCCGTCGTCGTGGTCGTGGTCGATGATGCGGGAGGGATGGTCTGGATCGGCGTCGACGCCGCCGTCGTGGTCGGCGCTGTGGTCGGAGACGTCGCCTTGGGGGTACTGCAGGCCGTCGCGGTGACGCCCAGGACGGCCACGACAGCAGCGGCCCGGAGCGACCGGGTAAGCCTGGGCGTCATCGTTCCATTGTGACAAATCCCACTTCGGTACTTTGGGCGGGCTGACCCGAGATCCGGTTGCGGAGGGTTTCTGTGAACGTCGCCGCTCGCGTTGCACGCCCGTAGGGCGCGGCGGTGGCTGTGCTGTCGGGCGCGGAAGCACCGGCGGTCGGCCTGGACACTGCGGAGGCCGGACCGGTCTTCTCGACGTGGCGTCAGGAAATCTCAGAGCGTCTTGACGAGGTACTCGCTCATGGTCACGTTGCGGATGCGGGCCAGGTCGAGACACCCGTTCACACTGTCGAGCATGGCCGTGATGTGCGCCGACAGCACCGCCGGGTCGCCCTGCGCGTTGAAGAACAGCATCGGGTCCGCCACGTGCCGTGTCGAAGGCCAGGCCTCCTCGACGATGCCGTGGATCTCGGGTGCTCCATCGCTGAGAGGACGCACCACCTCGTTCCGGACGTAACGGCACCGGGGCTGCAGCTCGCCCGAGAGCGGTGACTGGGTGCCGTGCCAGCGCTCGATCCATGTCGCGTAGTCGAGGTCCTCGGGCCGATGGATGAGCGAGACGGTGAGCACACCAGGAGAACGTCGACCGTCGTCCCAGTCGCGGGGAGGCGAGTGACGCGTCGTGCCGTAGTCCTCGTAGAGGGACTCGACCACGAGGTAGCCGGCGACCGTGAGCCCCACGTCGAAGATCTGCTTCTCGAGCGGCGCCCGTCGGTCGTAGCTGTCCACCCAGATCGAGATCTCGGCGACGTGGGGGTCCTCCTCCGCGGGAGTGGGAACCGGCGAGGGCGCTTCGGCGGCGGACGTGTCGTGTACGTTCACCGTCACCGCGTGGGCTCCGGCGTCGGCCAGGCACGGTGCGATGCCGAGGAGCTGGTCGCGTAGCCGATCGCCACCTTCGGGGGAGCCGTCACCCCACATCAGGTAGACGAGCTTCTCCACCGGCGCAGCATACGGTCGGTCAGCGGTCGGTCTGGTCCCACTCCTCGGACATGATCTGCACTTCCATCAGCGAGGCGATCTCTTCGGCGAGCTCCGCGCACCGGCACGGCTCCTCGGCGAGGTCGGCTTCGAGAACCAAGGACACCAGTCGGTCCACCACCCGTTGCTGCCCGTGCTCGATGAGACGGGCCGTGAACGGGGAGAGGCGAAGCACCATGGGCCGCTCCGCCTCGGCATGGCGGACGAATGCCTCGAGAAGCGCCGAGGCGACGTCGCTCAGGCGGATGTGGTCGCCCTTATTGGAGATTGGGCCGAGCTCGTGCGCCATTTCGAGCAGGCGACGATGGTCCGGGGGATCGCCGTCCCAGATGGGCGCCGGTTGGAAGGTCATAGGGGAGCCTCTTCCCTGGTTAGGCCGGAAGTACCGTCAGCATCCTCCGGAGCGTGTCGATCCGCAAGGGGAAATGCCCCAACACCTCCCAGACGCCGAGACTGCCACCGTGGACCCTGAGGCCAGGCCCGGGCCCGTCTCCCCTGACACCACCTCGGCATGGGTCGCTCCCGACGACAGGACGGCGGAGTCGACGATCTTCCTGCTTCGGACCGTCGCCGGCGATGACGTGGCAGGTCACGGACGCGAAGCCGCCGTCCAACCACATCTGCCACTTTGTCAACAATTGGCAGGCGGAGGGCCCGTCGTGTGCGTTGCGCAACGGCCTCCTTTTGCCACCACAAGACCGACCTTGCTAAGCACTTGCTCTATCGTGACTGACGTCGAGCTTCCCTCGACGGTTCCGTCAAGCCAGCAGACAGGGTGGCCTCGCCGCGCCGCTCTGGTGGCCGGAGCTGTCGTCACAGTCCTGTCGGGGATCCTGGGCGTACCGTCGCATCCGGCCGTGGCCGACGCCCTGTCGAGCGCACAGGCTCAGGCCGCGCAGATCACCTCGCAGCTGGCAACGGACCAGCAACGCCTCGACACCACGGCCGAGCAGTACGACGCAGCCGAACAGCAGGTTCAGCAGGTCGGCCAGCAGATCTCGCAGATCAGGTCCACCGTCGCCCAGGACGAGTCCCACGTGGCGACGGATACGGCAAACCTCCGCGCACAAGCCGTGTCCTCGTACATGGGCGGCAGCTCGGACAGCGACCTGCAGTCGATGTTCAGCGCGAACAGCGAGCAGGCCACCGTCACCGGCGAGTACCAGTCGGTGGCGAGTGGCAACATCTCCGGAGCCATCGATGCGCTGAGCGTCGCTCAGAGCCATTTGGCCTCGCAGGAGAGCCAGCTGCAGGCCGCACAGAGCCAGGACCAAGCGGCTCTCGACCAGGCGTCGGCCGCCAAACAAGCCGCCCAGGCGACCACCGCGGATCAAGAGGCCACGTTGGCTCGCGTGAAGGGCCAGATCGGCGCGCTCGTGGCCCAACGCCAGGCCGCCCAGCTCGCCGCCTCGCACGCCGCTTTCCTGGCTCGGGCCGCCGCGGCCGCCGCCGCCGCCGCCACGACCGACACCTTCTCTCGAAGCAACGACCCCTCGCGCTCCACCCAACCGGTCATATCGGTCCTTCCCAACCTGCCCGCGTCGGGCGGTGCCGCCACCGCGCTTGCCGCCGCTCTGAGCCAGATCGGAGTGCCGTACGTGTGGGGTGGTGAGAGTCCGGGCCGAGGCTTCGACTGCTCGGGCCTGACGCAGTGGGCCTGGCGCCAGGCGGGTGTGGACCTGCCCCGTACCGCCGCAGCCCAATACGACGCCATCGCCCATGTCCCGCTCTCGGACCTGCAGCCCGGGGATCTTCTCTTCTGGGGTTTCGGTGGCATCAGTCACGTGGGCATGTACGTGGGCGGCGGGGACATCGTCAATGCGCCGGAAAGCGGAGAATTGGTGCGAGTCGAGGCGATCTGGAACAACGGTCTCGTGGGAGCCGGCCGGCCCTGACACCGAAGCGCCGGGCCGGCTTCCTGGCGCGAACCGGCGGCGGGCCCGCCTGGGACACTCCTCGAGGGACCTCGTAGTCTCATACACCGGCACATCGCGACGGTCTACGAACGCGACCTCACCACATCGGGAAAGGAAACACCATGGAGATGGAATACCGCCGACTGGGCCGCTCGGGCATCAAGGTGAGCGTGTTGTCGTTCGGGTCCTGGGTGACATTCGGCCCTCAGCTCGACGAGGGCCTGGCGTCGGACTGCTTGGGCGCCGCGAGGGAGGCCGGCGTCAACTTCTTCGACAACGCCGAGTCGTACTCGGGGGGCGAGTCCGAGCGCATCATGGGCAAGGCCCTGGCCCGGCTGGGATGGCCGCGCCACAGCTACGTCGTGTCCACCAAGCTCTTCTGGGGCATCCACGACGAGGTCAACATGCGCAACACCCTGAACCGCAAGTACCTGTCGCAGGCCATCGAGGGTTCGTTGGAGCGTTTCGACCTCGACTTCGTGGACCTCGTGTTCTGCCATCGCGCCGACCCCGAGACACCGATCGAGGAAACGGTGTGGGCCATGTCCGACATGGTGAGCTCCGGTCGCGCGCTGTACTGGGGAACTTCGGAGTGGGCCGCTGACGAGATCCGTGCCGCCTGGGAGATCGCGGACCGCCACAACCTGCACAAGCCGGTGATGGAACAACCGCAGTACAACATCCTCGAGCGCACCAAGGTGGAGACCGAGTACGCGCGCCTCTACGACGACATCGGCCTCGGCCTCACGGTCTGGAGCCCCCTGGCATCAGGCTTGCTGACCGGCAAGTACATCGACGGCATCCCCGACGGGAGCCGGGCCGCACTCCCGGGCTACGAGTGGCTCCAGGGCATGCTGACCGATGCCAGGCGCAACAAGAAGGTGAAGGCATTCAAGGACATCGCCGACGAGCTGGGCTGCACGCTCGCCCAACTGGCGCTCGCGTGGTGCGCCAAGAACCCCCACGTGTCGACGGTCATCACCGGGGCCAGTCGGGTCGAGCAGGTGCACGAGAACATGAAGGCGCTCGACGTCATCCCGTTGCTCACCGAGGACGTCTTGAAGAAGATCGACGAGATCACCTACTTCTTGCGCTGAGCACACGAGAGGTCACCGACCCGTGACCTCAGACCTTGGAGGCGATCAGCGCGGCCAGCTGCTGGGCGCCGGGCCCGTCGATGGGGAGATGCGTTCCGTCGGCGTAGAACCACTCGGGGTGCAACGCGGCCAGGCTCTCCCAGTCCGCCAGCACGGCCTTCGGGTACCGAGCGACGCCACTGGCGAGAACTCCGTTGACCTGGTCCTGCCAGGGGCGCCCGACGTGGACTGTTACGAACACGACCCGCGTGGCGCCGTGGAGGATCGACATCATGACATCGAAGTCGGAGTCGGTGATGGGCCCGTTTGTCCCCAGGGCGACCACGACGACCGAAGGCGGTGAGGCGCCTGCCATGACCTGGCGCAGGAGGGTCTCGCCGTCGGACCACTGGCGACTCACGGCCGCGTTCACCTGGATGTTGGGCACGCAACTCTGCAGCGGCTGCTGCGCGTCGAGCATCACCGAGTCACCCACGGCATAAGCGCCTCCGCTCACCGTGACCGGCGTGCACGGCCCCGTCGAGGTGGCGATGGGCTGCGTGGTGGTCGGTGGGAGTGTCGTGGTCGTGACGGTGGTGCTTGTCGCTCGCGACACGGGCCGGAATGCGAGATGGCCCTTACGGGCGTGGAGGACGATGCCGGCCGTGACAGCCGCCCCCACGATGACGATGACCGCCAACGCCATCGCCCATCGGCGTGTGCTGTTACGCAGTGGCGACGTGCCGCCTCCACCGACACCGCGGGCGTGTGCAGGCTTGTGCGACTGAGCGGGGGCCATCGATCGGTGCGTCTTTCGGGAGCACAGGAGGGAGGACCGCTCCTGCGGTCGGATCCCGGCACTGTCGGTGCGAGGATACCGGGCCTCTCGGGGGCCCCGAGCCCATGCTCGGCATCACGCCCAGGGCATTCGCACCGACGTCACTTGGGTATCGGTGTCGTCGGCCGATCACGCAGGACGGTGACGCCCCCCCCGAACTAGCGTGGCGGCGTGCGCCGAGCCAGGGCTCTCGCGATTCTCGGCCCCAGGGGGGTGGCTCTGGCCCTGGCCGTCATCTTGATGAGCACTCCGCTCGCGCTCCTGACCTCTTCAACGCCCGCCGCGGCAAAGACACCCAAGACCCTGTCGTTCTCCGGGTACACCTGGACCGTGAAGGCAAGTGGCGGACGGAAAGTAGGGCCCGGACCGAATTACTTCGTGAAGAAGAACGCGTGGGTGGACAGTCTTGGTCGACTCCATCTGGCGATCGCCAAGGTCGGCCGTCACTGGACCGTCGGTGAAGTCGTGAACACTCGAAGCCTCGGATACGGCACCTACACGTGGGTGCTCGCCTCCCGGGTCGACAACCTTGACCCAAACATGGTCCTGGGTCTGTTCACCTACGACTCGGACCCCGCTTTCAACAACCGTGAGATCGACATCGAGGCATCGCGTTGGGGAAACGCGTCGGACCCCACCAACGCCCAATTCGTTGTGCAGCCGTCTGCCACGGCTGGAAACCTGATGCGGATCACCCAGGGATCGTCGTTGCCGGCCACACTCTCGTTCACGTGGACGGCTACTGGCTTGTCGTTCTCAGCACCGGGGGCCTCACCGGCGACGTGGACGTACACGGGCGCGGACCGACCACCCACCGGTGCCTCACTGGCGGACATCAACTTCTGGCTCATTAGCGGCCACGCTCCGATGCACGGGTTGGGAGCACAGGTCATCATCCAGGCCTTCACGTTTACCCCTGGGTAGGCGCACGACGTTCCCCCGCCGCTCGAACGAGGTGGAGGCAATCGTGCTCCGGCGCTTACCGCCTTTCGATTCGGATTCGTCGATGTCGGTTCGGGCGCCGACGCCGAGCATGGGGGGGTTGCCCCAACCAGAGCGCCAACAGGGCGACGACCGCAGAGACGATCAGCTCGTGGCGGAGCGTGGGTATGACGCAGCGTGGCCGAGGAGGTAAGGCTCTGTCTGATGATGGACGGGTGCGATGGCCGACCACAGCGCTCGTCCCACCCTCCGTTCGTAGTGCACGAAGGTGGTCATACGGACTCGCGAGCCCTCGACACGGAGCACTTTGGTTGCCGTCACGAGCGCCGATCGGACTTCGAGAGTGATCGCATCGGGTGTTGCGAGCACGATCTTCCACCCGAGAACATACGCGGGAGACGGCCGCGGCCCGAGCCGAAGGCCCAGGACGTACCTCCAACCCACAACGACGAGCCATCTCATCGCCCGAGGAGCATCCTCGAAGGTCGCTCGCACCCATTGCTCTGGTGAACGAACGTCGACACCTCTGATCACGACCTCGAAGGCGCTCGCGTAATCAGGTTTCGCCAGGCTGTCCGTTGCTTCGGTTACCCCGACGCGACGCGCACGCACTGACCCATGAACACTCATGCACCGAGTCTTGCACCAACGAGAACCGGGAGGCCCATGCCGGTAACCGGAGCAAGTCTTGGCAGCTCGAACGCTCGACCACGTTGAAGAGTCACGTGCGCCCGGCCGAGGTTCCAACGACCAGACAACACCGGTGACATCGACACCGGGCTTGGCCCGTTCTCTCATGTTGCGCAGCCGTCGTGCCGATGTACGTTGCAGGAGTCACGTTACAGAATTGTGCCTCCATGGTGCATCTGCTCTTCGCACCGAGAGCTTCCCCTTGGAAGGTTGCCTCAGACCCCCGGCACCCGTCCTTTGGCAGACCCCTGAGACGTCTGGTTCAGGTGGGGCGATCCCAAAGGTTCGCCGCCCCACCTCGGGCTCGCCGGCTCCCCACGAAGTGAGAGCGCCCTGAGAACAAGCCCGGTGGGCCACAAGAACCGCTCTCGCACCTTGGCGACCACGGCGGTGGATGGCGTGGCCGACCGATTGGCTCATGCGTTTCACCAATTGATCGCGGCCCTGATCGTCCTGGGCCTCATCCTTGGAGGGCTCTTCGCCTATGTCTTGGGATCTGTGTTGCCGGCACAGCTCCGCTTCCAGAATGGGGATCGCGCCGTGCAGTTGGCACATGAGGCCATGATCGACCAGGAAACCGGTCTACGCGGCTACTTGCTGGTGCATGACAAGCGCTTTCTCCAGCCCTATCGGACCGGCCTCCGGTCCCTTGAAACCGAGGATGCCGCCGCCAACAACTCCCTGGGGACGGACTCCGTTATGGCGCCCCAATTGTTGGACATGCGGATTGCCCAGCAGGCATGGATCTCTCAGTGGGCACAAGTCGTCGTCGCTGGTAAGGCGCCCACCGGCGTGGCCCCGCTCACCCTATTCCTCTTTCAGGGCAAGACTCTCTTCGACGCCTATCGCGTCCAGGAGCTCCGACTCAGCGAAAGCATCGAACTCAGGAACGCGGATCTCCAGCGGCGCGAGGTGCTGGCATTCGGAGTCGGCCTCGGCATCCTTGTTGTCGTAGCAGCTGGACTTGCCTTCGTGGTGACGCGCCAGCGCCGACTGCTACGGGACATGCTGCTCGCCCCGGTTGCCGGCATTGTGACCGCCACGGAGCAGATAGCCAAAGGTGACCTCGCAACTCGGGTCGAGGCAGATGGTCCTCTGGAGTTTCGCCAAATCGGTACGAGCGTGAACGCGATGGCTGACGCACTCGCCTTGGCCCAACAGAGCGCCGACGCCCGTCAGAACCTGATTCAAGAGCAAGATCAGAAGCTCCGGAAGATCCTGTCAATGGCGCGGGAGGTGGCGGGGAGCCTGAGTCTCCGATACGTGCTGCGCGCCGTCGGGACAAGTGCAACGAGCGTCAGTGGGTTTCCGCGTGTCACGATCTGGCTTTGCAGTGACCTCAAAGGGCAGATCCTGACGGCTGTCTTCGATACTTCAACGCCAGACGGCGCGCCGACGCCAGAGCGAATCGCCGAGGTCGGTGTTGGCGCCCTGGGGCACGCGGTCAAGTTCGGACGACCCACGACCGAGGTCGTGGGCGAGGAACCGAGCGTCGAGGTACACCCCGAACGACCTCTGCGATCACTTGCCGTTCCCCTTGTGGTGGGAGCTCGGGTGAGCGGCGCAATCGAGTTCTCGAGCCCAGAGCCACGTCTCCTCACCGATGGCAGCTTGGAAGTCCTGGAGACCCTGGCCATCCATGCCGCCGCATCTATCGAGGCGGCCCGTCTGCATGGGCACGCGGAGGAACTGGGAAAGACCGACGCTCTCACAGGCCTCGCCAACCGTCGGAGTCTCGACACCGATCTTGCCATGGAGTGCGAACGCACCAGTCGGTACCAGCGCCCGTTGGCTCTGATCATGTTCGACGTCGACCATTTCAAGGAGTTCAACGACGCCTTCGGCCATCAGCGGGGCGACGAAGCTCTCCAAGAGCTCGCTGCGACAGTCAGATTGGAACTGCGTGCCACCGACACTGCCTACCGGTACGGGGGCGAAGAGTTCGTCGTGTTGGCACGGGAAACGCCCGGCGACGAGGCGTACGTGTTGGCGGAGCGGCTCCGCGTTCGCATTCAGGCACATTTTGCCTCGCATGGCTCGACAACTCCCATCACGGCGTCATTCGGGATTGGGGTCTTCCCGCCCGGTGAGCCCAATCCCGCCCGCCTCATCGGCAGTGCAGACGCGGCTCTCTACGACGCGAAGGCACAAGGGAGAAACCGGGTGCAGTCGGTGCTGGTGACGGTCATCTGACGCTTCTCTACTCCACGATCAAACCGTGAGAGCTGGCCCGATCGGCGTGTCATCGTGTGCTCGCTCACGGGTCATCAACGAAAGGGACGAGAGGCTCAACCGCCGGTTCAACTGTTGTTGATTATCAATGGTCCGTCTCCTAAAGCACAGCGATCGGATTGACCGGCGACGCGGTGCCCTGATTCAGCACCAGCGGCGCGACCGTCAGAAGGAAGACCGAGCGGCCAGTGGTGGCGCACGCAACAGCCAGCTCATCGAGATCGAGATTGTCGAGAAGGTGTAGGCCCATGGCGACGATGGCCACGGTGTGAATCGGCATGGGGACGTTGTCGACGCGCGAGGGCCAGACGTCGGAGATCCCGTCGCTACCCAGGACGGCTACTTCGCGCTGGTGTAGCCAGGCCAGGCACGAAGCATCCAACCCCGCCATACCCTGATTGGGAGCCCAAGGACCGTGCAAGTCTCGCCACCGCCAGCGTCCCGTCCGCACGAGGAGCACGTCTCCGCGCTGCACCGTGACTCCCGTCGCCTTCTCAGCGGCTTCCAGATCCTCGGGGAAGATCGGCTCTTTCGGTGCCAGTGCCTCCACACCCCGTACCGCAGGGATGTCGACGAGGAGGCCCCGAGTGACGATTCCCGATCGGAGATGATGGATCCCGAGCTTGCTCGCCCCGTGAGCGGTAACCGCCTCGGCCGCGTAGCCGTTGTACATCCTGCCTTCATGGAAGATGTGGCACAGGGCGTCGATGTGGCTGGTTGCGTATCCATGCGGCGCAAGGGCGAAGTAGTCGGCCCCGTATCCCTCCGTCGCAGTGCCGATCATGTGATGGACAACCGGGTTGAGGTTGTCCGGGCCAGGTTGCGTCGGAAGAGGACGGGCGCACGAGATGGTCTGTCCCGACCGCACCGTCGATACGGCCGCCGCCGTCACCTCCGACGTGACGAAGTTGAGGGTACCAAGCTGGTCGTCCGGTCCCCATCGACCCCAGTTGGACAGCCGCGTATGGAGACTCGATACCTCATCTGCGCTCATGGGCTCGCGCGCCATCTGGCTACAGTAACCGGACGAACCTGGACGGAACCTCTAAAGAGCGGAGGGTCGGATCAGGTTCCGGGGGTGCCAGGCAGGCCCGGAACGGGAGCGGTGCTTCCCAAGTCGAAGCACACGTATACCTGGTTCGTATCTTGGACGACCGGTACATACTGGTCGTTCACGACCCGGACGCTCGTATGGCAGTAGGGGGGCGTCGCCCTGGTATGCCCCGTCTTCCAGTTGACGGGCGTGGTGAGTCCGTCCCCAGTGAACGACGTCTCCGAGTTGATGGACGCCACCAGTTTCTTCTGGGTCAGGTTCCGACCCACCGCCTTCAGGCCAGTCACGAACAGGGCGGCCGATACCCAACCATCCAGAGCGACTTCGTCGTACGTGGACGAGGGCTGGTACTTCTGCATCTCCCGGATGTACGTCTCTAGTCCTGGGTACACGCCGGGGAAGGCCGAAGCTGCTTCAAAAGGCACATGCTGGAGCCCGAAGTACACACCCTGCATGATCGGCGCATATTGCTGCAAGGTGCTCCGGTCATACCCGTTCAACCACACCTGCTTGATGTTGAGCCCGTTCTGACTGATGGCGCGGGCGAAGGCCACGTTTCCGTTGACATCCAGGCACGAGAACAGCATGTCCACGTTGTCGTTCTTCATCTGCAAAACAGCAGGACTGGGGTCGGCGCCGTACACGAGGTTCAGGTCGCTGAACGCGACGTTCAGGCCATAGGAGCGCATGCCCGTGACCGCCGCCTGGCAGGCGGCTGCCGATTGGGGCACGCCGTAGGCGACGACGGCGATGGACTTGGCTCCCAGCTGCTCGGCCGAATACGCGTCGCCGGGTCCACCGGTGGCGAAGTCCAGGACCGATCCGTACGTCCCGAACAACGTGGGCTTGTTGGCCCAGTCGGTCGAGACGACGTAACCGAACGTGGGGGTTCCCTGCTGGGCGAGGTAGCTCGCCGACCCGAAGAACGGCGTCCCCACCCCCACCACGGCGAAGACGTGGTCCTGCTCCACGAGCTTCTGTGCCACGGTCAGGTCGACCGTCGGGCTGCCCTGGTCGTCTTCTTGGTAAGCGAGCTTGAGCTTGCGCCCGGCGATCCCGCCCTCGGCGTTGACCATCGAGAAATAGGCCTGGACGCCATTGACGATAGGAGCGAAGTCCGACGACAGCGGGCCAGTGACGTTCGCGATACTTCCCACGTCGATCTGGGTCGACGTAACCCCAGGGGCGCCTCCGCCGGCACTGTTGTGGATTGGGGCGTTCGAGCACCCGGCAACCCCAAGAGCTAGTGCGGCGACTGCCGTTACGATGCTCGTCCACCTACCTCGTGCCATCGGTCCCCTCTCAGCGCCCAACCCGATGAAGACTGTGACCGACTTCTAGTCCAAAATCGAGCCCAATGTCGCGTCGACCCCTGCCACGACCTGTCGCGTTCGCCTGGGTCCTTTACAAGCCCATCCCCGGTCGACTCTCACTGCGGCCCAACCCACCGACGGGGTACCGTGCATCGATGATCCCCGACCATTACACCTTGAGCGGGTCTGATGTCTCGATTCCACCGCTCGGCGTGGGGACCTGGGCCTGGGGTGACCGCTCCACTTGGGGGATGGGGGGTTACGACGCCGACCTGACACGCGACTCGATCCAAGAGGCATGGGACACCTCAATCGATGCCGGAGTCACGTTGTTCGACACCGCCGAGGTGTACGGACGGGGAGAGAGCGAACGGATCATTGGCGCGATGCTGGCCCGTGACCCTCAACGGGCTGCGTCGGTGGTGATCGCCACCAAGTTCATGCCCTCGCCGTGGAAGCTGGAAGTTCGCGGCGCGCTCTTGAAATCCCTGCGAGCCTCGTTGGGCCGCCTCGGGCTGTCCGCTGTCGACCTCTACCAGATTCACGGTCCCATCAGCCTTCGCTCCCACGCAGTGCTGGCCGACGCTTTGGCCGCAGCGCACCAGGCAGGTCTCGTGAAAGCGGTGGGCGTCTCGAACTACTCAGTGAAAGAGACTCGCTCCATGGCGGCAGCGTTGCGGAGTCGGGGCATGCGCTTGGCCACCAATCAGATCGAGTTCTCGCTCCTTCGCCGCTCTCCCGAGACGAGCGGCATTCTGGCCGCCTGTGCGGAGTTAGAAGTGGTGCCCCTCGCGTACTCACCGATTGGTCAAGGTCGACTCACGGGCAAGTACTCGGCTTCTCATCCTCCCCCCGGTAAACGAAACTTCTCCAAACATCCCATGGAGGTTGTCGACGGTGTCGTGGCCGAGCTGCGGACCATCGGTGACAAGTACGGGGGCAAGGTGCCGAGCCAAGTCGCCCTGAACTGGGTGATGGCCAAGGGCGTGGTTCCGATCCCCGGAGCCAAGAACAGGCACCAAGCCGACGAGAACGCTGGGGCGCTCGGTTGGTGCATGGACGAGGAGGATCTCGCCCGGCTCGATCGGGTTGCCCTTTCCGGCGTGCGGAACCTCCAGAGCCGCGTGTGGCAACACGGCTGACCCCGTCATCGTTCTTCACGCTGGAAGGGAACGGCCATGACGCGACGATTCGATGATTCTGAATCGATTCTCTGATCATGCGGGGATCGAGAATCCACGACGTGACTGGAACGTTCGTCGACGAATCAGATCGTTCGTCCCTCGACGCAGGCACTCAGGAAGCTCTCAAGCCGTGGCCACCAGTGGGTCAACACCGTGGTCAGACCGATACACCCGTGGGGGGCCTCGGGATAGACGAGCTGTTCGGTCTGGTTCCCGGCAAGCCGCCACCGGTCGGCGAAGAACAAGTTGTCGTCGACCAGGTGGTCGGCAGTGCCGACCGTAAACAGGGCGGGTGGCAAGCCGCGAAGATCGGCGTAGAGGGGCGAGATGTCGGGGTTGCGTCGTTGATCGGTTGTCATGCCCGGCGAGAACTGCTCGACCATAAACCGCATCTCCTCGGGGTCGAGGATGTCGATACCACGCTCCAGGCCGATCCCCATGGCACTGGGCGTACTGCTGAGGTCATAGGCACCGAAGACGAGGTTGGCGCCGCACAATCGTTCGGCGAGGCCATGGCGGTCACGTAGCCGGAGCAAGGTCACGGCCGACAAGTGCGCACCGGCGGATTCCCCACCGATGAGAAGGCGATCAGTTCCGTACTCGGCGGCGGCGTTCTCGATCAGCCACAAAGCGGCGCTCTCACAGTCATCGGGCCCTGCCGGGTAGGGATGTTCGGGAGCCAGTCGGTAATCGACGCTCACGATGGCCAGATTGAGGTGCTCGCTCAGCGCTTCGTTCAAAAGATCGGTCAGTTCGGGTTCCCCCGTCATCCACCCGCCACCGTGGATGTGAAGCATCGCTCCGTCCACTCGCTCCGGGCGGAACTCTCGAAGGCGGAGTGGTCCGGCTGAGCTGGCAATCATCCGGTCGACGCCTTTTTCCGAACGGAGGACGAGTGCCGATTCGGCTGCTCTTCGAGCTTGAGCCCGTTCGAGCACTGTGCCCGTGTCCAAAGGGGGAGGAAAGCGACCGACGAACTCCTTCGACTCGGCTCGGATCTGTTCCCTTGCCGCTTCCATTTCTTCGTCCCACAGCAATCTCACCGGTCACCTCCAGGGATCCGGCCTCGACGTTAAACGAACAAGCCGACCCATGAAGTGTGGACCGACCTGGACCTCCTCAGTCGCTCGAACCCACCTAAACTCTCCACCGTGAGCATCCCTCCTCTCGACCGAAGGCATGTGTCGCCGGAGCGGTGTGCTCACCCAACTTTCTGGTGGATGACGGTATCTTCGCAGTTGGAAGCCTAGATATTTCGGGGACGTAGCTCAGCTGGTAGAGCACCTGCTTTGCAAGCAGGGGGTCGTGGGTTCGAGTCCCATCGTCTCCACTTCTCGAAGTCCCTGCTCTACCCCGTCGTTGCTCGCACCTCTAGTTCTTCGTCTCGGGGCCCAAATTGCCCACCATCGCGCGTGCATCGCGCGGCACAGCAAAATAGGAGATGAGCCCATGTACGACTTCTCTTGGGCGAGCGACGTGATGGCCGAGTGGCATTTCCGAGAGTCCGTCGAGGACGTTCGGTGAGTTCTCGGCGTCCCACCAGTGCCTTCAGTACTCAGACGTTCGACAAATCCTCGAGGTGACACGTCGTGGCAGCCGTCCTGCCAACCGGAGAGAAGGGCCGGCAGGCTGCCACGGTTGTGGATCGGTTACGCTCGGTGGCCTCCTCCTGAGAGCAATCGTCATCGAAAGGGAGATGTCACGAAATGCATGCTCGGATCGCCAAGGGTCGGCAGTGGCGGATCGGGGCGTATGTCCTTGCCGGCATCGCTGCAGCGTCCCTCCTGGCCGCCTGCTCGTCATCGCCGACAGCCCACTCAGCCCAGCTGATCGACAATGCCGCCGTAACCACCCTGTCGATGACATCGCCCACCCCCTATACGCCACACGCTCAGAACGGGGGCACCGACGACTACCACTGCACGCTCCTGAACCCCCATGTGCAGCAGAACTCGTTCATCGTCGCCAGTGAGTTCTTTCCCGGGAAGGGGCCATCGACGGTCGAGGTTCACCATGCGATCCTCTTCTTGGTTCCGCCCGCACTGGTGAGTGCGGCCGAGACGGCCAACAACGGAGGCACGGGCTGGACCTGCTTCGGCGAGCCACCGGTTCTCGGACGCGGCCTAGGCCAGTTCCTCAACATGCCGTGGCTCAGCGCGTGGGCACCCGGACACGGCGAAGACGTCCTGCCGCTCACCACCGGTACACCGCTGGCCAAGGGCAGTTTGATCATCATGCAGGTCCACTACAACCTGCTCGTAGGTGACAAACCCGTGAGTCCGAGCGTGCAGCTCAAGACAGTGCCCGCGTCCGTCAATCTGCGACCGACCACGATCCAACCGGTCGTGGCCGTCCCCAACATCCCCTGCCCAGCCGGAATTACGGGTCCGCTGTGTAACCGAGCGGCTGAGATCACGAATCTCGACCAGCGTTTCGGCAACTACATGGGAGCCTTCGATGAGGGCATGGAGACGGTCTGCGGGGAAGACCCCGCGAGCCCACCCGTGGGGGACTCGACTTCCTGTACCTGGCAGATCGGTCAGGCTGGCTACATCGTGCGGGATATGGCACACATGCATCTGACCGGCGTATCAGAGAGGCTCACCCTGAACCCGGGTACGTCTCAGGCACAGACGATTATGAATGTCCCTGACTACAATTTTCACTATCAGCGCGCCTACAACCTGAAGAACTGGGTCAAGGTGACCGCTGGCGAGTCCGTGCAGGTGAGCTGTACATATAACCCCACTCTCGCCCAGACCCTGCCGGCGCTGCGTCAGCTGCCCCCCCACTTCATTACCTGGGGTGACGGCTCGTCCGACGAGATGTGTCTCGGCCTCGTCTGGGAGGTTCCGCTCAATCCGAATGCCACCGTGGACTGGGCACATCCGGCTGGTGGACTCAACATCCGGGTCTGAACGAGTTAATCCCACGACTGGACTGGGTCAGCACCATGGTGCGTCTTAGAACATCGTAAGGAAGTACCTCCGTATTTGAGACGGCGCTTCATCGACCCGTCGATGGCAAGTGGAGACGCGGCTCCATAGCCTCCTGTGGCCCGCGGACGATCCTGTCAAAGTTGCGCCTCAGGTTCGACGACGTGCCGTCGCGCTCGGGGATCTACCGGTGCTCGGTTCGCCAGCAGCTCATCGAACCCAAGGCTCCGACCGCGCAAGGATTACAAACGCCGGGAGCGATCCCACTCGATGGAACTGTGGCAGATGGACGTGGTGGGGCGGATCTATCTCTCCAATGGAAACGCCCTCTCGGCCGTCGGCGGCAATCGATGACCACTCGAGATTCTGCGTCATCGCTCGCCTCGTGGTCGCGTTCTTGAAATGCCGACCAAGCGCCCATTGGAACTGTGAGCGACCCGTACGCAAATGACAGGGGTACTCCGACCAGGTCGACGCTCCCATCACCTCTAGGGCTTGTAGACGCACCCGTCCCAGTACGCCGACAGGTGTCGGCGTACGATCCCGTGCTCCTCGATCGACAGAACATGCGGTTGATCGACTGAGTCGCCGTGGTACTTGATGACGATTTCGTGGTTGTCGATCACAACGAAATCGTCGGCATCCAATGGAGCTTCGGTCGTGATGTCCAGCAAGGTTAGCGGTCCACGGCAACAGCGATGGAGGTGGGAGCGAACGTAGGCGACACCACCACGGTCCTTGACGAAGTCCGTGGCCGCGTCTGTCATTTGCTAGTCCCATGGGACCACCCCGTTGCCAGCAACATGGGACCACCTCGCGTCCACTTCAGCCGGCTGACACGATGATCCGGCGACCGGCGCTGGGTGTCAAACGCGCCGGCGCCG
>Ga0182024_10003350_pt1 | contig 38343 bp, 28 predicted proteins | sample P32metaG_FD_120480 | JGI IMG/M metagenome (GOLD analysis project Ga0182024, IMG submission 120480) | Permafrost microbial communities from Stordalen Mire, Sweden - P3-2 metaG (Illumina Assembly) | ecosystem: Environmental > Terrestrial > Soil > Wetlands > Permafrost | place: Sweden: Stordalen...
CCGGACCGCACTGGCATTTTCTTTTCGTGCGCGGCCTGACGTCCTTCCACGATCGCTTCTGGAACGAGGAAAAAAGCTGCCTCTACGATATCGTCGACGAGAACCATGAGCCGGGCGCTGTCGATGCGCGCGTGCGACCCAACCAGTTGTTCGCCCTCGGCGGCCTGCCCTACATGCTGCTTGAGGGAGACCGCGCGACGCGCCTGATGCAGACGGTGGAGGAGAGCTTGTGGACGCCGATGGGCCCGCGCTCGCTCGCGCCCGACGAACCCGGCTACGCCCCGGTTTACCAGGGCTCCCAGAACCAGCGCGACGCCGCCTACCATCAGGGCACCGTCTGGCCATGGCTGGCCGGGCCGTTCATCGAGGCGTGGGTGCGGCTGCGTGGCAATACGCCTGAGGTACAGGCGCAGGCCCGTGCAAAATTTCTCGGCACGCTGGGCCGGCCCGACTTGGCGGGACTCGGCCATGTCCCGGAAATCGCCGACGCCACCGAGCCGTTCACCGCGCGCGGCTGCCCCTTCCAAGCCTGGTCGCTGGGCGAATTATTGCGGCTGGAATACAAGGTGCTGGCCCAGTCTTCGAACCCCTCCTAGAATCCATTTTGTGCCCCTCCGCATCGTCATCACCGCCGGACCCAGCTACGCGCCGCTCGACCAGGTACGGCGCCTGACCAATCTTTCCACCGGCGAGCTGGGCACGCTGCTGGCCGAGAAATTCGCCGCCAACGGTCATCGCGTCCTCTGCCTGCGCGGCGAGGGCTCGACCTTTTCCTCGCCGCTCTGGGGCGTGGAAGTCGCCTCCTTTTCCACGAACGACAGCCTGCAGACGCATCTCGAGCGCATCGTCGCGCGCGAGGAGGTGCAGTTCGTTTTCCACGCCGCCGCGCTCTGCGACTTCGCCGTGCGCGAGATCACGAACGAGCAGGGCGAGCCGCTGGCGCGCGACAAGGCATCGAGCCGCGCAGGGGCCTTGCACGTCACGCTGGAACCGGTTCCGAAGCTGATCGGGCGGTTGCGCAAACTTTTTCCAGCCAGCCTCATCGTCGGCTGGAAGTACGAACTCGACGGCACGCTGCTCGGCATCATGGAAAAGGGCCGCCAGCAGATGGAGGATTACCTGACCGACGCCTGCGTGGTGAACGGCCGCGCCTATGGCAACGGGTATGGCGTCATCTCGCGCGGCGGCGAAAAGGCGCACCTGCCCGACAAGGCGGCGCTCTGCCGCTTTCTAGTCGAGTGGGCGGAGCACATGCCCGTCTCCGGCACCGTCCCGCGCCAGGACAGTTTCCACGCGCTCTCCAGCTTCGTCCCGCTCGCGCCGTTCATGTAGCGCACCGGCTCGGCTCGCACGCCGACGCAACTGGACATCGGCCTGATCCGTATCATCTTTGACTATGCAAACAGCTCGCTGGCCGGTCTTCCTCGCGTTCGCCCTTTTCCTCAGCGCCTGTTCCCGGAGTCCATCGACCGCGGCCTCCGACACCTCCACGACGTCCGCTCCGCCAGCCGCCAGCGCCGCTCCATCGACTCCGGCCCCGGACGCCCAACCACCGGCCGCTCCCTCCGCCCCCGCATGGACGCTCAAGGACCTCGACGGCAAAACCGTCAGCCTGGCCGACTTCAAAGGCAAGGTCGTCGTGCTCGACTTCTGGGCGACCTGGTGTCCGCCGTGCCGCGCGGAGATTCCCCACTTCATCGAACTGCAGAATGAACTCAAGGACAAGGGCGTGACCATCGTCGGCGTATCGCTCGATTCGACCGGGCCGGCTGACGTGGCCCAGTTTGCCAAGACGAACGGAATGAACTACCCGATCGTGATGGGTGACGAAAAGACCGCGACAGCCTACGGCGCCGACCAGGGCATTCCGACCACCGTCGTGATCGACGGCAAAGGCAACATCGTCGCGACCCATCTCGGCCTGACCGACAAGGACACGTTCGAAAGCGACATCAAGAAAGCGCTCGCAGAGTAGCGCGCTTTCCGCCGCTTAAGTTCCAGCCGCGGCGGATTCGCGCCGATGGCGCATCGTCTCGGCCAAGCTGACGGTGCTGATCGCGCAGCCCGCCGCCTCGATCGCCGTGCGCACCCGCTTCTCGTGCATGATGTGGCGGCTGCGCTTGTAGAGCAGGTAATCGTCGCGGTTCGACGGCGGCGTGAGATTGATCGTGGCCAGGTTCGCCCCCGCATTGAGCGCGCGCACGTAGCCGTCCTCGGCCAGCAGGTTCAGCGCGCTGATGGCCGGGATGACATAGTTCGGGTTGCGCAGGCGCAACCGCGCGATGCACTCGATCGTGGTCTGGTAATCGCCCGTGGCCGCTCCGGCGAAAGGCGTCTGCTCACCGGAGATGAACGGACTTACGCTCGCGCCCGCCAGCGGCAGGCTGCCGAGCAGATCAAGCGTCTCCTCGATATGCGCCTGCGTCTGGCCGGGCAGTCCCACGATGAAGCCGCTGGAAACCGCCCATCCGCTGGAGGCGAGATACCGGATCGCCTCCAGCCGCTTCTCGAAAGTACCCGGGGCCTGCACCTCACGGTAGTGCTGGGGATTGCCGGTCTCGAGCTTGATGATGTAGTAGCTGGCGCCCGCCGCGCGCAAATCGTCGTAGAGCTTCGCATCGAGCGTGCCCAGGCAGACGCTGATGCCGAGCTTGGTTTCCTCGCGCAGCATCTGCACCAGCGGCAGGATGACCTCGCGAATGCCGACCGTGTCCTCGCCGGTCTGCAAATTGAGATCGGTGATGACCTCCGGCAGATCGTGGCGGATGACTTCGCGCAACTGATCGAGGTCGAGCCGGAAGCGTTTCAGCTCGCGGTTGTCCCGGCGCATGCCGCAGTAGTTGCAGTTTTGCCGGCAGAAATTGGAAACCTCGATCACGCCCCGCACGAAAACCTGGCGGCCGAAAACCTCGTCGCGCAAGGCGCCCGCGCGTTGCTCGAGCGCGATGTCTCCCTCGATCCCGGAAAAGCCAGATGGCGGTAGCGACGTCATACGCATCGCGCCAATAGTGGCGAACAGGGGTAAATGGGCATCATGACCTAGTGTTACCTCGCAAAAAGATCGCGGAACCGTCAAGTCTTGTCAATCGGGTGCCACCATGAGCGGCCACTCCAGACCACCGGCCAGGGCAGCCAGCCGATCAGCCAGACCAGCGCGCGTCCCAGGCTCCATAGCTCAGCCGTCATGAGGCCACCGAGGCGCAAACGACACCCCACGCAGCGGCAGATCAGCGCGGCGAAGAGCACATCCATCTGCATCATCACGGCGAGCCCGATCCAGCCAAAGGAATCGGACGGGCGGCAGACAATCAGCGTCATCCAACCCAGGACGGGCAGGATGACAAGCCGGGCCGCCGTGCCACCGGGCCGGTTCCAGCGCACCGTTTTGCTCCAGCGCAGATAATGGAGCAGCGCCGCGCGCCACGTGAGAACGTCCGCGCGCGTGGAGAGAACCGCCCGGCCGATGCGCACCGGCTGGAGCTTTTGGCCCAGCGCGAAATCGTCCGCCAAGGCGGCGCCGAGCCGGGGCCACTCGATGGCGCGCGCAAAATCGTCGCGCGCAAAAAGCATCGCCGCGCCGAAGCCGAAATCGACGGGCCCGAACCGCCGCAGCAAGAGCACGCCGGGAAAAAATTCCGCGTTGACGAAAAGCGCGTCGAGCAAAGCAGGCGGCTGCGTCATCTCGCGCACGACGTAGGGCCAGGTGAGCATCCGTGCGCCGCTCGCCGCATATTCGGCGCGGGCCGCACGCAGGAACCCGGGCGGCGCGACGATGTCGGCGTCGCTCCAGAGCCACAGCTCACCGGTCGCATGCGACGCGAGAATTCTCAGCCACGCGACCTTCGGGTTCGCCACGCTGTCCGGTTCGTCGCGCCAGATCACGCGCAGACTCGCCGACGGAAAATCGCGGTTCACCCGCGCCAACCACGGCTCGACCCGCGCCCGATCGGCCTCATGCACGCCCAACAGCAATTCACTGCGGCCATCGATTTGCGCGAGGAACGATTCCAACCCGCGCGGATCGAATTCATCCCGACCGAGCGGAGCCAGCGGCTTGAAGACAGTCAGCGCACGCGCTGAAAGTCCATTCGTGTGCGCCTCCCTAAAAGAAGAGGTCGATGCGGCGTCCGCACTCACCAGCCGCCACGAAATCAGCCACCACGCCAGCGCCAGTCCGGACCAGGCGAGCAGCGCGGCCTCAACGAACATGCGATCCGGCCGACGCGGGCGCGGGCTGGGGCAGATCGAGCATCGTCTCGTCGCGGAACCAAGCCACGGCGTCGCGCACCGATTCGGCAATGGGCCGCGACGGCTGCCAGTCGAGTTCGCGCCGCGCCTTGGCGTTGCTGAAGAATTGCAGGCGGCCGGCTTGCAGCGCCGTTTCCAAGCAGACCCGCGCCGTGTCGCTGCTGGGGGTCAGCAGGTCGACGACCTCGCCCAGCGCACCGATCACCCGAATCAATCCACCGGGCAGGCAGAACGCCGGGGGGGGCAGGTCGGTTTCCTCCGCGAGTTGCAGCAAAAATTCCTTCAACCACAAATTCTCATGGCTGATCAGGTAGCGTTCGCCCGGCCGACCCAGCGCCGCCGCCTGCTGCAAGCCGGCACTGAGATCGTCCACGCCGATGAAATTAAGGCCCGTGCGACACGAAAAGGGAAAGCGGCGCTGGAGAAAATCGCGGATCATGCGGCCGGTCGGCGTGGGACTTTCATCGCCGCGACCGATGGGGCACGTCGTGCTGGCGATGACCACCGGCAGCCCGCGCGCCACCCAGGCCAGGGCCCGCTTTTCCGAGTGCCACTTGGAGCTTTTGTAGGCACACCAGCGCGGCGCCACGGCGGGAAAATCATCCTCCGTCAGCAGCGAGTCCCCGGTACGATCCCCGCGCCGTTCCAGCACGCCGCCGGAACTCAGGTGCAGAACGCGCTCGACGCCCGCGTCATGCGCGGCGCGGAACAGGCGGTCGGCGCCCTCCACGTTGGTCTCCCACAACTCGCGCCGATGCCGCAGGCCGAAGCGGTAACTGCCCGCCACATGATAAACCACACCCACGTCGCGGCAGGCGCGATCCAGCGTTTCGGTGTCGGCAAGGTCGCCGGTGATGATCTCCACATGGTCGCCAAAAAGCGCACGGGCCTTCGCGCGCGAGCGGGCCAGTACGCGCACCGCTTCGCCGCGCGCCAGCAGGCTTCGCGTCAGCGTCCGTCCGATAAATCCCGTCGCGCCGGTAATGAGGGTTTGCGGGGGCATGGAAAACAGGCACGTTATGACGGAATTTTTGCTCATGGCCAAGGAGGTTGTTTTTATCGCTGACGACCTCGGGATGAGCGCGGAGATCAACGACGCCATTGTGCATGCCCATGCCGCCGGGCGGTTGACGGGTGCCGCGCTCATGATGGGCCAGCCCGGCACCGACGATGCCGTGCGACTCGCACGCGAAAATCCCCGCCTGCAAATCGGCTGGCACCTCCATCTCACCGACTCGCAGCCGGTCACGACCGCGCGCTGGCCGTGGGGGGCTTCGCCTGCGCGCGCCGGCTGGGCAATCGGCATGCTGCCCTCGGCCCGGCGCCTGATGGAAGCGGAGGTCGCGCGGCAGTGGGAGCTCTTCCAGGCCACCGGCCTGCCGGGCCGCTTCATCAACTCGCACCATCATCTCCACGTACACCCCTTTGTCATTCGTGCCATGCGCCGCGTGGTGGGCGAACGCTTTCCCGGCTGGCTGCGACTGGGCCGGCCCTGCTTTTTTTCGTCGCGCCCCGATGCAAAAATCATGGCGCTCACCGACCGTCTGTTCTTGGAACGACGCCGAAAGTTGTCACCGTGGTGGCCCACGGATACGCTGTGGGGCCTCGACCGGCTTTTCCGCATGGACGCGCGGGAAATCCGCCCGGCCATCGAGACCCTCCCCGACGGCTTCCACGAATTCATGTTCCATCCCCGCACCCGCACCTGTCCCGATACGCTATGCCTGCTCGCGCTCTGATCGTTTTCGCATTCGCTCTTCTCCTGCCCGCGCTCGCCCGCGCCTACGTTCCGCCCGCCGCGCCCGCGCCCCGTCCGCTGGAATATCCGCGGGACACCTACGCGTTCAAGAACGAGACGGTCTGGAATTACGGCGGCGGCACGGTGCAAAGTGGCCCCGACGCGACGAAAAAGCAGCGACAGTACACGCGGCGCTGCTTTGTGTTGAGCCGCTCGCTCGTGCAGTTCTGGAAATTCGCGAAGTTCGACCCGAACGGAAAACCCCTCGACGACAAACAACTCGCCGCGCGCATCCGGCAGGTCACCGAGCGTTCCGTCTGGCTGCCGATCCTCTCCGACAAGGACCGCGTCGTGTTCCCCGGTTACCACGACCTGCGCGAGGCCAGTGCCGACCGGCCCGATGTCTTTCGCGAAAACCTCGGCTTGGGCTGGGCGATTTATTTCCGGCCCGGCAACTTCCCCATCACCGTGCCCGTGGACCGCTCCACCGAGGCGCGCGTGAATCGTGAGATCTATCACGACCTGCAGGAGAACTACCCGACGATCATCTGGGCGTACCGTTTTCCCAGCCTGAAACTCAATCACGTGCTCGTCGTCATGAAGGGAACGCGCGACTCGACCGGCTGCCACTACCTGCTCTTCGATCCGAACTACGACGACCGCCTGACGCATCTGGATTACGACGACAAGACGCGCAGCTTCACCTTCCAGCCGACCTACTATTTCAAGGGCGGCTACGTCAACGTGCGCGCCATCTACCGCGGGATGGTCCAGTAGCAACCGTCTGAACGCATCATGGCCACTGACTCCGATCGTCGCGTGGTGGTAACCGGCGTCGGCGCCGTCACGCCGCTGGGTGAGACCTTTCCCGCCTCGTGGGAGGCGCTCATCGCTGGCCGCTCGGCCGATGCGCCGCTGGAACTTTTCGACACGTCGGGCTGCCGCTGTCATCGCGCCTGCTCCGCGTCCCTGCCCGAGTTGCCCGATCTCTCGCGCAAGGCGCTCAGCCGCCTCTCGCGCGCCTCCCGCCTCGCCCTGCCCGCCGCGCGCGAGGCACTCGCCCATGCCGGCCTGCTCGATGGCGACCGCCGCTGCGCGCAGCGCGATCTCGCCCTGTCCATCTCCACCACGGCGGGCGGCATGGCCTTCGGCGAAAATTTCTGCCGCGACGTGTTCGCGGGAAAACGCGCGCATCTTTTCAGCCAGGTCGAACGCTACCTGCCGCAGCAGCAGGTGCTCGACCTGCAGCAGGACCTTGCCGTCAACGGCCCAAGCGTGGTCATGGCCAACGCCTGCGCCAGCGGCGCGAACGCGATCGGCCATGCCACCGACATGATCCTTGCCGGTGAAAGCGACTGTGTGCTCGCCGGCGGATTCGAGGCGATTTGCGAACTCGTCTTCATCGGCTTCGATTGCCTGCAGGCGACGACAATCGAAAAATGCCGGCCCTTCGACCTGAAGCGCTCCGGCCTGATGATCGGCGAGGCCGCCGCGTTCCTCGTCCTCGAATCGCGCGCGCAGGCCGAGGCACGGGGCGCGAAAATCCTCGGCGAGCTGACCGGCTACGGCCACAGCACCGATTTCTTCCACCTCACCCAGCCGCAACCGGCGGGCGACGTTCTCGTCGAGGTCATGCGCGCGGCCTTGCGCGAGGCGAAACTCGACCCCGCGCAAATCGGCTACATCAACGCGCACGGCACGGCCACGCCGGTCAACGACGGCCCGGAGGCGGCGGCGTACCGAACGCTGCTCGGCGACGCCCTCGGCGCAACGCGCATCAGCTCGACCAAGGCGGCGATCGGCCACACGCTCGGTGCGGCCGGCGCGGTCGAGGCACTGTTCGCGCTGGCCGCCTTGCGCAGCGGCGATTTGCCGCCGCAGCTGAACCTGCAGGAACCGATCCCCGATATCGCGCCCGCGCTGGTTGGCCTGAATGAAAAGCACTCCGACCTGCGTCATGTCATGAGCGTCAACCTCGGCTTCGGCGGATCGAATGCCGCGCTGATTTTTTCCAGATGAACGTCGATCTCTCCATCATGGGACAAGGTGCTGTGACGCCTGCCGGTGTCGGAGTAGAGGCGCTATTCGACGCGGATCCCAAGCCGCAACACGCGGAACCGCTTGGGGAGCCAAAAAAAACGTGCCCGGTCTTGCGCGTCGATCTCAAGGACCTGGCCTTCGCGCGCTGGCAAAAGGAACCGCGCCTGCGCCGCGCCAGTCCCATGACGTTCTTCATGGTCGAGGCCGCCGAACAGGCGCTGTGCGGCATGTCGGCCACCGATCGCGCGGAGACCGGCCTCATTGTCGCGCTGTCCGCCGGTTGTCTCGCCTACAGCCGCCGCTTTTATCAGGGCATCCTCAAGGACGGCCAGCGCACCGCCAGTCCCGCCCTTTTTCCCGAGACCGTTTTCAATTCGCCGGGCAGCCACGTCGCCTCGGTGCTGGGGCTCAACGGCGCGGTTTATGCGCTTTGCGGCGACGAGTCGGCGTGGATCGGCGCACTGAAGACGGCGTCGGTCTGGCTGAAGCGCGGACGCGTCCGGCAGGTCGTCGTCATGGGCGTCGAGGAATTCGATCCGATCGTGCTCGATGCCTACCGCAGCGCGCGCTGGCTGCGCCGACCGGACTTCCTCACTTCCGAAGGCGCCGCGGCCTTGCTCGTGCGCGAGGCTCGGCCGGAGGACGGAGCCGTCATCGCCACGGCGCACGAGGGAACGCCCTACCGCACACGCGCGGAGGCCGCTTTTGCGGCGGGCGAACTTTTTTGCGGCCTTGATTCGTCACTGCCGTGCCATCGCACTGCGCGCCGGACGTGGGCGGAGCCGCTCGAATGCGAAGCCACGGAAGGCCGCCCCGAATTCGCCACTCCCCCGCCCTATCTCGGCGCGGCCTTCACCGCGTCAGCCGCATGGGAAACGATCCGGGCGGCGCGCACGCTCAATGTCCCGCGCGGCGTGCTGCCGCTCTGGGGCCTCAATCACCGTTTCGGCCGCCTCGAGTTGGAACACCGATAGCATCAAGGCGATCAGCGTCTACTGATGCGCCTTCACGTGGCCGTCACCGTAGAGATAATTCGGACGCCCGTTGTGGATCGGATTGAAATCGTAGCAGAGGTGGACGCGCGAGCTGTTCACCGGAATCTGCACGGTCGGGCTGGCGAAAAGGATGGGCGTCACAGTCACTTCATCGTCAAAGGCCGGGTTCCACTCGTAACTTGATCCGTATAGAGCGTAGGCACTACCAGGGCCTTTGCCATCGGTCGGGCATTCCAAGTCGTTAGAGGTCACTCCGTAGGCATTGAGCGTATCGTAAAGGTCCTTCGCCGCGCTGCCCGTCGGATAAGGCGACGAGGACATCTGGGATATCTCGGGATACTGGTTGTCGTTGTCGCTGGCCGCCTGCGATACGGCCACGCCAATCGTCCTCAGGTTGCTGGCGCACTTCGTACTCTGCGCGCTTTGGATGGCCCGTGAAAAAGCGGGGAAGGCCAGACCGGCAAGGAGTCCGATGATGCCCAGGACCACCAGCATTTCCACGAGGGTGAAGGCCAGCCGACGCCGGCGAAGAAGAAGAGAATTCCGTTCCATTATTTTCCCTGCGCTGTCATACGGTTGGCAACCAGCCGGGTCATCATCTGGGCCCGCTTCTCAGGCGATCGACGCCAGCCCTTGTCGTCTCGATTACCCATCATGTGCTCCCGCCGCATCTTGCGGCGCTCCTCAGGCGGGGCTGCGGCCGCCTGCTTCTGGAAATCCACCTCCTGCTTCAACTGCTGGCGCATGGCAGGGCGCAGGCTGGCCGGCAGGCCGTTGATGGCGTTGTCGATGCGGTCTTCCATCATGCTCATGTCCATGCCGAAACCGCGGCCGCCCCCGCGCGGACGGTCCTGACCCGCCACTTGGGCAGGGCGGCCGCGCAGGACGATCGCCTGGGTGACGCTTCCGTGGGCGCCGCTGACAAAATGACGAATGGCGCTACTGATGGAAGAACTCGCCGGGGGCGCCTTCGCCACCGCCGGGTCCCACGTGGAAGGCGCCATGATCCAGATGTCCGCTTCCTGCGCGAAGGCGCGCAGATAACCCTGCACCGTGGTGGGCGGATCCTCGGGGGCCGGCGCGGCCGCTCCGTTGCCGTCAGCAGTCGCGCCCGCGTCGGCGGGCGGAGGCGGCGCGGGCGGAGGCATCTTCAAGCCGGGCCAGACCTGCCCGCGCGGATCGGCCTCTGGCGTGTTCTCATCCGAGATCATGTCCAGCGGCGTCGGGAAACTGTAGACGCGCGTGCCGTCATCGTTGTTTTCGACGCCTTCCGTGAAGGTGCGAATCTCCTCCTTCACCTGCGAGGAATTGGGCGCGACGAAAAAGCCGAGATGCCATTGCGCATCCGCATTGACGGCCAGCGTGGCCATCGCCTCGGCCAGCGGCACATGGTCGACGTACATCGAGACCTTGGTCTGCGGGTCGATATTGGAGTAGATCGTCACCCAGCCCTGGCTCTCGATACTTTTGATCACCTGGCCGATGGGCGCGTTGGTGACCTTGACCGTGATGAGGCCCCAGTTCCAGAAGATGTGGACGATAAAATTAGCCACCAGCAACACAACGATGATCGCCAGGCCAATTTTAAGTTTGTTCGGAGACATCGTCATGGTAACCCGGTTCGTTGATGAAAGTCGTGGCGCCGGTTTCCGCGCGCCGACTTCATGACACAGCGCGAGGCGTGCCGGTTACGCGGAAAATTCCACTGGCCTACGCCAGCAGCTTCTGGTGAATCCCGCCGAAACCACCGTTGCTGAAAACGATGACCACGTCGCCAGGCAGGAGCAGTGGTTTGAGCCGGGCGACGATGGCGTCGGCATCCGGCTCATAATAGGCCGGGATGCCCCGGGCGGCGATGTCGGCCACGACCTGCTCGGGATGCAGGCGCTCGGCGGCCGGGATTTGCTCCAGCGCCGCGACCTGCGCGACGAACACGCCGTCCGCCTCGCCGAGCGCCGCCGGGAGGTCCTGCTGGAAGACCGCGCGGCGCGTGGTGTTGCTGCGCGGCTCGAAGAGCGCCCAGAGCCGCCGGCGCGGATACTGGTGCCGCATACCGCGCAGCGTCTCGCGCATCGCGGTGGGATGATGCCCAAAGTCGTCGATGACCGTGACCCCGTTCGCCTCGCCCCGCTTTTCCTGCCGCCGCTTGACGCCGCGAAATTCGCTCACGGCCTGCGCGATCGTCGCCAGCGGAATCTGGTAGAAGTGGGCGGCGGCGATGGCCATGGCCGCATTTCGCACATTGAACGTGCCGGACATGCCGAGGGTGAACTCGGTGTCGAGCAGCCGGAAGGTCTGCTTCTCGCCATGCGCCTGCAGGTCCAGGATGCGCACCGCGGCGTTCTCCGAAAATCCGACTTCCAGGATCGGCGCCGGACTGTCCTTCGTCACCGCCAGCGCGTTCGGCTCGTCGGCGTTGACCAGCACCATGCCGTTGCGCGGCACGATGCGAATCAGGTGTGAAAAGGTCTTCTGCACCGCGGCGAGGTTGTCGAAAATATCGGCGTGATCGAACTCGAGATTGTTGATGATCACGAGCTCCGGCAGGTAATGAAGGAACTTGCTACGCTTGTCGAAAAACGCGGTGTCGTACTCGTCGCCCTCAAGAATCCAATGCGACCCCGCCTGCTTCACGCAGCCCTGCGGGAGGTTCTTCGGCAGGCCGCCGATGAGGTACGAGGGCTTCTTTCCGGCGTACTCGAATATCCACGCGAGAAGCGACGTCGTGGTCGTCTTCCCGTGCGTGCCGGTGACCACGAGGTTGTGGGTCCCGCGCAGGAAATAGGTCTTCAGCGTTTCCGGCAGCGAGAGGTAAAAGCGCTTCGCCTCGAGCGCCGCTTCCAGTTCCGGGTTGCCGCGCTTGATTGTGTTGCCGACGACGAGAATGACATCTTCCTTCGGCAGATTCTCCGGCCGATAGCCGGCCTGGATGGCAATGCCCTTGTCGGCGAGGAACGTCGACATGGGCGGATAGACATGCTCGTCCGAGCCGGTGACCGTGTAGCCCTCGTCCTTCAACATCGCCGCCACTGCGCCCATGGCCGTGCCGCAAATGCCGAGGAAATGAAACGCGCGGGGCGGGGCGGAAACGGGAACGGTGGCCATGGGCGGTGAAAATGAAGGAGAAACAAGAAGACGGCGAACTTTTTAAACGCCCAGATGACGCTCTTAACCGTTCTGTGGAAAAGCGCAACAGAAAAACAACTAGGAAACCCACTTAACTATAACGTTATAGTTTAAATTCTTTGACCTATTCGCGCTAGAACCCTACAAACTGTCCTTTCGTAACTCTTTCGTCACTTCATATGGATCTCAAGGAAATCAAAGCGGTCATCGATCTCATGACCAAAAATGGTCTCACCGAATTCGAACTGGAAAAAGGCGACGTCAAGCTGCGCGTCAAGCGCGGCCCCAGCGGTGAATGGACGACCAGCGCCGCTCCCGCGGTTCACGCGACGGGGACTCAACCGTTGCCTCACATCATGGCCGCGCCCGTGCCAGTGGCTGCCGCTCCGGTTGCCCCCGCTGCCGCACCTACCCCTGCTGCGGCCGCCAACGTCAGCCAAATCGTTTCGCCGATGGTCGGAACTTTCTATCGCTCGCCTTCCCCCGATTCCGGGCCTTACATCGATGTGGGCCAGGAGGTCAACGAAGAGACCGTCGTCTGCATCATCGAGGCGATGAAGGTCATGAACGAAATCAAGGCGGAAGTATCCGGTGTTATCGTTGAAGTGCTCGCCGTAAACGGAAAGCCGGTCGATTTCGGCAAGCCGCTCTTCTCGGTTCGCCCCAAATAAAGCCCTCGATGTTCGACAAGATTCTGATCGCCAATCGAGGCGAGATTGCCCTCCGTATTATCCGAGCTTGCAAGGAGCTCGGAATCAAGACGCTCGCGGTCTATTCCGAGGCCGATGCCGATTCTCTCCACGTTCAATTGGCAGATGAGGCTATCTGTATCGGTAAAGCCCTCAGTTCCGATAGTTATTTAAAGATTGAGCGCATTATCAGCGCAGCGGAAATCGGCGATGTCGACGCGATCCACCCCGGCTACGGCTTTCTCGCCGAAAACGCCCATTTCGCCGAGGTCTGCGAAAGCTGCAACATCAAGTTCATCGGTCCCAAGCCCGCCTCGATCCGCGCCATGGGCGACAAGGCCGTCGCGCGCGAAACCGCACGCAAGGCCGGCGTTCCCGTCACGCCCGGTAGCACCGGCATTCTCGAAAGCGACCAGGAAGCGCTGAAGGTCGCCAAGAAGATCGGCTATCCGGTCATGATCAAGGCCGTCGCAGGCGGCGGCGGTCGTGGCATGCGCCAGGCGCACAACGACGTCAGCCTGGTGCAGGGTTTCAACGCCGCACGCATGGAGGCCGAAAAGGCCTTCGGCAACGGCGCGCTCTATCTCGAAAAGCTCATCGAGAATCCGCACCACATCGAATTCCAGATCCTCGCCGACCAGCATGGCAAGGTCGTGCACATCGGCGAGCGTGACTGCTCCATCCAGCGCCGCAACCAGAAGCTGCTCGAGGAGGCGCCCTCACCCTTCATCACGCCCGCCGTGCGCAAGGCCATGGGCAAGGCCGCCATCCGGCTGGCGCAGGCGGTCGATTACCAGAACGCCGGCACGATGGAGTTCCTCGTCGACGACAAGATGAACTTCTTCTTCATGGAGATGAACACCCGCATCCAGGTCGAGCATCCCGTGACCGAGGAGGTCTACGGCGTCGATCTCGTGAAGGAACAGATCAAGATCGCGTTCGGCGGCAAGCTGGGCAAGGACTTCGACGACCTGCAACCGCAGAAGCACGCGATCGAGTTTCGCATCAACGCCGAGGACGGCTTCAATGATTTCCGGCCCAGCCCGGGCAAGATCGATCTCTTCTACGCACCGGGCGGCCACGGTATCCGCTGGGACTCGCACGTCTACGCCGGTTACACCGTCCCGCCCCACTACGACTCGATGATCGGCAAGCTCATCGCGTTCGGCAGCGATCGCGCCTCGGCCATGGACCGCATGTCGCGCGCACTCGACGAATTCGTCATCCGCGGCATCAAGACCACGGTGCCCTTCGGCCAGCTCATCCTCAAGGACCCCGACTTCCGCCGCGGCCGCTACAGCACTCACTTCGTCGAGGGCTTCCTCAAGCAGCGCCAATCGATCCTGCCTGAACGCGGTGCCTAAAGCGGGCTCGCCACGCCGCTCCATGATCCCCTTAAGCGCCAGGGACTTTCGGCGCTTTAGCCAACTTCGTCATTCAGACGACAGGCGCGATACTTGACAGAAACGCCCACCTCCGCAGACTGATTCGCCCGTCCCCTTCTTATGATCCACCATCTCGTGCTGCTCACCGCCAAGCCCGAGGTCACTTCGGAAAAGCTGGAATCGATCATGGTGGAGACGCGCATCCGCCTGCTGAAAATCACCGAGGTGAACAACCTGCGCGTCGGCAAGCGGGTCGACACGAAGGACAATCCCCACACCTTCTTCTTCTCCTTCGACGTGGAGAACATGGACAAGCTGGCCTACGTGATGGAAAACGCCGTCTACGTCCAGTTCGAGAAACAGATCCTCGGACAATTCGTCGCCGACTTCAAAAGCCTCGACTACGAGATGGAGCCGGGCAAGGACGTCCGCTACTCCTGACGGCGCGCCGGCATCGGCGGGGCCCTCGTAAAACCGAACACGCCCATGATCCGCCACACCGTTGTCTTTACGCTGAAACATCCCGCCGGTAGTCCGCAGGAATCCGAATTTCTGCAGGCGGCGCGCAAGCTGGCGGAAATTCCCGGCGTCCGAAAGTTCGAATGCCTGCGCCAGGTCAGCACGAAGAACCATTTCCGTTTCGGCCTCTCGATGGAGTTCAGTCGCCCGGAGGATTATCAGGCCTATAATGTCCATCCGGACCATGTCGCTTTCGTCCAAGGCCGCTGGCTCCCGGAAGTAATCGATTTCATGGAGATCGATTACGAACCGATAGGCTAGGCTGGTTACGGGTAAATGGGACCCACGTTAACACTTCAGCGTCATTGCATTGCGCGCCGCTTTGCCATAGGCTGAGGCATGCGCCTCGACTCGTATCGGGCTCTCACGCTACGCGTCGTCTTCGCGCTGGCGCTCATCGCGGCCCTCGCTGCGGCCGGTTACCTCACGCTGTGCTACGTCATCAACAACAAGCTGGTCAGCATCGACTTCATTCGCACGGCCGGGCGGCAGGGCGGTTTTGCTGATCACGTGGCGGTCCTGGCGACGGGCATGGCCGTGGGCGTCCCGGCCGATGTTCAGGCGCAAAGCAAGGCCGAGTTGGCGATCCAGATCAAGGCCATGGAGGACGCGCATCGGGAGCTGAGCGAGACCGATCCCAACATGGTCGAAACGATCGCCCACTCCCCGCAGCTTCACCGGTATTTCTACGAGCCGCCCGAGTCCCTCGACGCCAAGACCACCGCTTTTCTTGCCGCGGCCCGCCGGATCGAGGCCGCGCCTCTGGGCAGCGTACCGCAGGACAACCCCGATATCGCGCTGATCCGGCGCGGCTCGACTGAGTTATTGGCCGGGTACACCCTCATGGCCAACGCGGCGCAGACCCAGCGCGAGGGCGAAAAGCAAATGCTGCTCTGGCTCGAGACCGGCCTCTTCGGCGCCATCATGCTGACACTGCTGCTGGAGGCGCTCTTCATCTTCCGCCCGATGGTGCGGATGATTGTGCGCGAGACGCAGCAGTTGACCGCGTCGGAACGGCAGCTCATGACCGTTTTCAACACGGTGGGCGAGGCCATCTTCTCCGCCGACGAGAATGGCCGCATCCTGTCGGTCAACAACGAGGCCGTGCGACTGTGGAATTACGAGGTCGAATCGCTGATCGGGCAGGAGCTCGATCATCTTTTCGTCGAGCCCGGCTTCTTTGCCGAGGTCAGCGAGCAGTGCGCCGACCAATCGACCGTGACCTATGTTGAGGCCGAGGCCATCACCCGCATGGGCCGCCGCTTCACCGCCGAGGTGGCGCTCGATTACACGCAGATCGACGGCCGCATCCTTTACACCCTCGCGGGGCGCGACATCACGGATCGACGCCAGAACGAGAAACGGCTCAACGAGGCCAAGGACATGGCCGAGCTCGGCAACCGCGCCAAGTCGGAGTTCCTCGCCAACATGAGCCATGAAATCCGCACGCCGCTCAACGGCGTCATCGGCATGACCGGCCTGCTGATGGAGACGGAACTCTCACCCGCCCAGCACGACTGCGTGGAAACGATCCGCGCCAGCGGCGAGTCGCTGATGACCATCATCAACGACATCCTCGACTTCTCGAAGATCGAGGCGGGCCATTTCTCGCTCAGCGAGGCGCCGTTCGACCTGCGCGCCTGCGTCGAGAGCGCGCTCGATGTGCTCGGGCCGCGCGCCATGGAAAAGCATCTCGACCTGGTCTATTTCGTCAGCGACGAGGTACCCGGCGTGCTCCTCGGCGATGAACAACGGCTGCGCCAGGTGCTCATCAACCTGGTCGGCAACGCCGTGAAATTCACCGCCAATGGCGACGTGTACACCGAGGTCAACGCACGCCCGGTGCCGCCCGACCACCGCGAGGCGCTCGACCAGCGTGATCTCTGGGACCTGACCTTCCGCGTGCGCGACACCGGCATCGGCATCCCGCACGACAAGATGGACCGGCTCTTCAAGCTCTTCAGCCAGATCGATGCGACCAACACCCGGTCCTTCGGCGGCACAGGTCTCGGCCTGGCCATCAGCAAGCGCCTCGTCGAACTGATGGGAGGCTCGATCCAGGTGACCAGCGAGGTCGGCCAGGGCTCGACCTTCCTCTTCACCGTTCGCGTGCCGCTGGCACCGGGTCCGCGCAAGTCGCTCACGGAAGCGGTGGGCAGCCAGTTGCGCGGGCGGCGGCTGCTCATCGTCGAGGACAACGACGTGAGCCGCGAACTGCTGGCCCATCATACTCGGCGCTGGGGCATGGCGGTGACCGAATGCGCCTCCGGCCCTGAAGCGATCCGGCTGGTGCAGTCCGGCACCGCGTTCGACATCGCCGTGATCGACATGCTCATGCCGAAGATGACCGGGCTGGACGTGGCCGTGGAACTGCGCCGCTTCCCCGCCACCGTCGACATCCCGCTCATCCTGCTACGATCCAGCGCCGAGGAAGCCGACCCGCGCCAGAAGAACCTTTCCTGGGTATCGCTCCTGCCCAAACCGTGGAAACCGGCCACGCTGCAGCGCGAAATCATCCGCGTGCTCGACCAACGCGAAGTCTCCGCCTGCATCGTCGCGCCGACGCAGCTGCTCAATCCCAACATGGCGGAAATTGCGCCCGTCGAAATCCTCGTCGTGGAGGACAATCCCACCAACCAGCAGGTCGTCATCATGGTGCTGCGCGCCCTCGGCTATCAGCCCGACATGGCGGAAAACGGCCGCACCGGCATCGACAAGGTCTCGTCGCACCGTTACGACATCGTGCTCCTCGACCTGCAGATGCCCGACATCGACGGCTTCGAGGTGGCGCGGCACATCCGCGAGCACCTCAGCTATCAGCCCATTATCGTGGCCATTACGGCGGGGGCCTCGCCGGAAGACCGCCAGCGCTGTCTCGACGCCGGCATGGACGACTACGTGATGAAGCCGTTCAAGATTTCGCAGCTCAAGGATGTCGTGGTCAAGTACGCGCGGAGATCCAGCCGCCGGGCCCTCCAGGTGCCACCCATGTCGATCTGACGCGCGCTGTTTCGATAGCAGCGCATTGACGCTAAGCCGCCCGCCGCCGCGTGACGAAAAAGTGATAGGTCTCCTGCTCCAGCACCGCAGCCGGGATGGACAGGACCTTCTCGGAAATCAGGTCGAGGCCCAGCTCCTCCGCCAGCCGGAGCAGCGGCAATTGCGGCGTGCTTTTCGGCTCCACGCCAAAGCCGATCGGCGCACCCGGCGGCACTGATTCGACCAGCAACGGCAGGACAGCGTAGTAGGGCATGTAATCGCCGATGAGCCCCAGCGTGACCGCAAAATCATAAGCGCGGACTGGAAGGACATAGTCGCCCGGAACGAGGAGATTCACCGAATCCAGCCGCGCGTAGCAGCCGGTCATTCGCGCGAGATCGAGCATGCCCGGCGAAAGATCGAGCCCGTCCAGCGGACGTCTCAATCCCGCCCGACGCAGCGCGATGCCCATCGCTCCCGATCCGCAGCCGAAGTCGATGCCATGCGATCCCGCGCTGAGCTGCGGCATCAGGCACGCCGCCGCGCCGTCCGGCACGCCTGAAAACATGATGGCCCGGTGATACTCGGGCCCCATGCGATCAAAGGCCGCCGCAATCGCGGCGCATGAACCGTACTGAGGACCCCAGATCGTGTCCTCAAGCGGCGACTTCATGGTGACGCCTATTCAACCGCGCCCGAAGGAACCGAACAAGTTTTCCTCTGCCCGTCGACGGCAGAGATATTGGATAAAAGCAAAACCGCGCGGAGGATTTCTCCCCCGCGCGGTTTTCGCTGCCTTCCTAATCGAATTATATCGAGGAGGAGGCGCGCCGACGCAGCCGGAAGGCCAGCGCGGCGAGACCGAGGCCCATCATCGCCCAAGTGGAGGGCTCGGGAACCACATTTGACGCAAAGGAAACGCCGCCCAGGTAAGCCGAGCTGTTGTTGGCGCCGGTCGCGCCGAGCTCGAGGATATCGCCCGCGGATGCACCCGTGATCGTGAAAGAGTAGAATTCAGCCGTGCCCGCAGCGTTGGCGCCGATGTCCGTCGTGCCCAGGGTGAAGGACGAGAGATCAACCGCACCCGTCGGATCGTAGACGTTGGCGATGATCGCCTGGTCGCTGAGGCCCGAGCCGGGCGCGTTGCCGATCATCACGTAAACCGTGAAGCTGCTGTAGTTAAAATTATTGCCGCCGCCGAGCAGGAAGTCGACCAGATCAGGCTGAGGACCGCTCGACCGGGAAAAGAGGATGCCGGTCGTCTGCGAGCCATCAATGCCGCCCGGGGTCGTGATGGAGCTGTAGGGCGTGCCCGCCGCGTGATTTTGGGTGCCGAAGGTCGCTTGGGCGTTCGCTCCAGTAGAGATCTGAAAATCGTTGAGGATCGTCGGCTGCGTCGCGACGCCGCTTTCCGTGCTCTTGAGATTCGCAAACTGGGTGGGATTTCCGAACAGCGTGAAATCCGTCGATGAACCCGGCATGGTCGATGACACACCAAAGACCGCGGGAGTGATCGTAACTGCACCGAAAACAGGCACCGTGGCAAGAAGTCCAAGAAGTAAAAGACCGGTTTTGAATTTCATAAGCGGATAAGCGACAAAGTTATGGTTTGAATCGAGACAGCTCTATCCTGCAGCACCTTTCATCGTTGTAAACGATATTTTTGGATTTTTCTGCCCTATATTTTTTACCCAGTGTATTTTTAACCTAAATAAAGATCAAGAAGGCGCTGACTTGATTACTCGTGTCGCCACAGGGAGAAAAAGGGCGACAGGAAGCCCGTTGCGATGCTGACGATCCGCACTATCTTGTCCTCCCTGCCGCCCCGTGGCGCGGGTTCCCCCATGAGTTCAAGTCACATTTCGGTCCGCGGCGCGCGCCAGCACAATCTCAAGCAGGTCAATGTCGACATTCCCCACCATGCCCTGACCGTCGTCACCGGCCTGAGCGGCTCGGGCAAGTCGTCGCTGGCCTTCGATACGATCTACGCGGAAGGCCAGCGGCGTTACGTCGAGACCTTCTCGCCTTACACGCGCCAATTTCTGGAGCGTATCGACAAGCCGGATGTCGATCGCATCGACGGCCTGCCGCCCGCCATCGCCATCGAGCAGAGCAACTCGGTGAAGACCTCGCGCAGCACGGTCGGCACGATGACGGAATGCGCCGACTACCTGAAGATGCTCTTCGCGCGGCTCGGTTCGCTGACCTGCCCGCATTGCGGTCGGCCCGTGCGGCCAATGGGCGCGACCCAGATCGTCGAGCACGTCCTGGAAGCGCGCACCGGGCACGAGGTGCTGGTCGGCTTCTCGCTGCCGATGCCGAATCGTCCCAGCCTCGCCGCCGCGCTGGCCACGGTGAAGCAGCAGGGCTTCCTGCGCGTGTGGATCGACGGGAAGCTGCGCCGTACGGACGAGACCGTGTCGCCCAACGAAATCGCCCCGTCTTTTCTGCGCGTGGTGCAGGACCGCGTGGCCGTCTCGCCGCAGAACCGCGCGCGGCTGGCCGAGGCGGTCGAGTCAGCGCTGCGCCACGGCGGTGGGCAGGTGCAGGTCTTCGGCGAATCGCCGGAATCGAAGGATGAACTCCGGTTTTCCAACGCGTGGATTTGCCCTTACGACGGCACCGAGTTCCGCGAACCGACCGCCTCGCTCTTCTCCTTCAACAACCCGATCGGCGCCTGTCCCGCCTGCCGCGGATTTGGCCGCACGATCGAGATCGATTATGAGCGTGCATTGCCCGACCGGCGCCTGAGCATCAAGGGCGGCGTGGTCAAGCCGTGGCAGAGTGGGCAATCCGTGGAATGCCAGCGCGATCTCCTGCGCCATTGCGCCGACCAGGGCATCGACATCAACCGCCGCTTCTGCGAGCTGGAACCGTGGGCGCAGAAATTCGTCATCGAGGGCGAACTGAAATCAGGCGGCGACCTGAACGAGCTGTGGGAAGCGGGCGGCTGGTACGGCGTGAAGGGCTATTTCCAGTGGATGGAAACGAAGACCTACAAGATGCACGTGCGTGTGTTCCTCTCGCGCTACCGCGCCTATAAGGCGTGCTCCACCTGCGGCGGTACGCGCTTCCAGCCACAGACGCTGATGTATCGCCTTGGCACGACGCCGGAATCGCGCGGCCTGACCCTGCCGGAGGTCAATCGCCTACCGCTATCGCGCGCGCACGAATTTTTCAAGTTCCTTCCCGTTCCGGTGGGCGACGATGCGGTCGCGCAATTGCGCGAGGGCCTGCTGACGAGGCTCAACTACCTCCTCGAGGTCGGGCTCGGTTATCTCACGCTCGACCGCTCGACGCGCACGCTCAGCGGCGGCGAAATCCAGCGGGTCAACCTTACCTCCTGCCTGGGCAATTCGCTGGTCAACACGCTCTTCGTCCTCGACGAGCCCAGCATCGGCCTGCATCCGCGCGACATGGGCCAGCTCGTCGGCGTGATGAAGCGGCTGCGCGATCGCGGCAACACCGTGCTCGTCGTCGAGCACGAGGAGGCGGTCATGCGCGAGGCGGACCACCTGCTCGAACTCGGCCCCGGTCGCGGCGCGGCGGGCGGCGAAGTCGTTTATGAAGGCGATTATCAGTCGCTGCTGCGCGACAAGGATTCGCTGACCGGCGCCTATCTCAGCGACAAGAAAACGATTCCCCTGCCCGAGGTGCGGCGCGTTCCCGATCCCACCTTCCAGCTCGAGCTGCTCGGCGCGGCGGCGAACAATCTGCAGAACATCGACGTGACGATTCCGCTCGGCCTTTTCGTCGGCATCAGCGGCGTGAGTGGCTCCGGCAAAAGCACGCTCGTGCACCAGGTGCTGCATCCCGCTCTGCTCGCGGCGCAAAACGTCCGCGGCGACGAGGAGGAATCGCCCGCCCTGCGCGAACTGCGCGGCGAGCAATTCATCTCCGAGGTTGTGCGCGTCGACCAAGCGCCGCTTTCGCGCACGCCGCGTTCCAACGCCGCGCTTTACCTCGGCGTCTTCGACGCGATCCGCGATCTCTTCGCCGGGACGGACGCCGCGCGTTCGCAGGGCTACAGCGCGGGCGATTTCTCCTTCAATGGCGGCAACGGCCGCTGCCCGCGCTGCAACGGCTCGGGCGCGGAGAAGATCGAGATGCAGTTTCTCGCCGACGTGTTCGTGACCTGCCCGGTTTGCGAAGGCCGCCGCTATCAAAACCACATCCTCAACGTGAAATGGCGCGGGAAGAACATCCATCATGTGCTCGACATGACCGTGGACGAAGCGCGTGTCCATTTCGATCCGTCTGCACTGCCCGGCGCAACACCCGCGCAGCGCAAAGCGCAGGAGGGCATCATCGCGAAGCTGGCGCTGCTCGGCGACGTCGGGCTCGGCTATCTCCGGCTCGGCCAGCCGCTCAACCAGCTTTCTGGCGGCGAGGCGCAACGCATCAAGCTCCTGCGTTATCTGAGCGATACGCCTTTTGAAAACACAGGCGAAACGGGAGAAGAGCCCGCCGCACCGGAATCCGGCTCCGTGCGCAAGCTGAAACGCGCCGCTAACGGCAACGGCCATGCCGCGCGCCAAACGCGCCTTTTCATCCTGGACGAGCCGACCACCGGCCTGCATTTCGAGGACATCCGTCTCCTGCTCGGCGTCCTGCAGCGGCTCGTTGCGCAGGGCGATTCGCTCGTCGTCATCGAGCACAATCTCGACGTGCTGAAATGCGCCGACTGGCTGATCGATCTCGGTCCCGAGGCCGAAATTGAAGGTGGCCGCGTCGTCGCCGCCGGACCGCCGGAGATCGTGGTTGCAACCGCCGCCAGCTACACCGGAAAATTCCTCGCGCCGAAACTCGCGACCCCGCGCAAGAACGGCCGGGTGCAGGATTTTGCTCCGGCCTACGGCCTTGGCCGCCGCGTGAAGCCGCGCTCATTCACCGCGCCACAGGCGATCTCCATTCGCGGCGCGCGCCATCACAATCTCAAGAACCTCTCGCTCGACATCGCGCTCAACGAAATGACCGTCATCACCGGCCTGAGCGGCTCCGGCAAGTCGACGCTCGCGTTCGACCTACTCTTCGCCGAGGGCCAGCGCCGCTACCTCGACAGCCTCAACGCCTACGCGCGGCAATTCGTCGAGCAGCTTGAGCGGCCCGACGTCGATTCGATCACCGGCATCCCGCCCGCCGTCGCCATCGAACAGCGCGTCACGCGCGGCGGCCGCAAGAGCACCGTCGCGACCATCACGGAAATCTTCCAGTTCATCCGGCTGCTCTACGCCAAGCTCGGCCAGGCGCGCGACCCCGAAACCGACGAGGCCGCCATCCGCCAGACACCCGCGGAAATCCTCGCGCGACTCGAGACCGCCGCGCGTTCTCAGGAACTGCGCGTGCTCGCCCCGCTCGTGAAGGGCCGCAAGGGCTACCACACCGAGGTCGCGAAGTGGGCGGAGAAAAAAGGTTTCCCGATGCTGCGCGTGGACGGCAAGTGGATCGAGCCCGCGAAGTTCAAGGCGCTCGACCGCTACGTCGAGCACACCATCAGCGTCGAGATCGGCCGCTTCGGCAAAAAGCAGGCGCCCACCGAACGACGCCGCCTCGTCGAGTCGGCGCTCGCGCTGGGCCGCGGCACGCTTTACGCCTTTGACTCAAAGAACCGCCAGACCGTCTACAGCACCGCGCTTTTCTGCCCCGGCACGGGCCGCTCCTTCGACGAACTCGAGCCACGGCTCTTCTCCTTCAACTCGGCACACGGCTGGTGCCCGACCTGTCAGGGATTCGGCACGGTGATCGATATGCGCAGCGACGCGGACACCGAGGCCGAGCGCGAGGTCGAGATCGAGCTGGCGCAGGAATGGGCCGACGACGATGAGCGCGTCGTCTGCCCCACCTGCCACGGCGAGCGCATCAATCCGCTGGGCCGCGCCGTGCGCCTGCCGCTCGGCGAAGGCGCGAAGGCGACCGGCGGGCGCACCATCGGCCAGGTCGGCCAGCTTTCCATCGTCGAGGCGCTACGTTTTTTCAAGACCGTGAAACCCACCGGCCGTGAGGCGCGCATCGCTCGCGATATTTTGCCGGAGATCGTCCAGCGCCTGAAATTCCTCGTCGAGGTCGGGCTCGGCTACCTCTCGCTCGATCGCTCGGCGGCCACGCTCTCGGGCGGCGAATCGCAACGCATCCGGCTCGCAGCGCAGCTCGGCTCCGAACTGCAGGGCGTGCTCTACGTCCTCGACGAGCCGACCATCGGCCTCCATCCGCGCGACAACGCGCGCCTGCTCGAGTCGCTCGGCGCGCTCCGCGCGAAGGGCAACACGCTCGTCGTGGTCGAGCATGACGAGGACACCATGCGCTTCGCCGACCGCATCATCGATCTCGGTCCCGGCGCAGGCACGCAGGGCGGCGCGATCGTCGCGGAGGGCCCGTGGAACAAACTGGCCACGAATACCGAATCGGCCACCGGCCGGATTTTCGGCGCACCTCTGCGCCATCCGCTGCGCGGCGAGCGCCGCACCGTGAACCGCGACACGCACTGGTTCCGGGCCCTCGGCGCGCGCGCGAACAATCTCAAGCGCATCGACGCCGCGCTGCCTGCGGGGAAATTCGTCGCGCTCTGCGGCGTGAGCGGCGCCGGCAAAAGCACGCTGCTGCACGACGTGATCAAGCCCGCCGCGCAGGCCGCCGTTCTCGCGCGCAAGAAGCGCCGCGCCAAGGCGCCCGTCGGCCCGTGGAAAAAACTCGAGGGCTTCGAGATTTTCACCTCCGTCTACGAGGTCGACCAGGCGCCGATCGGCAAGACCTCGCGCTCCACGCCCGCGACCTACATCGGGCTGATGGACGAAATCCGCGGACTCTTCGCGCGTCTGCCGCTGGCGCGCCAGCGCGGCTACGAGGCCTCGCGCTTTTCCTTCAACAGCGGCGACGGTCGCTGCCCCGCCTGCATGGGCCAGGGTGCGGTGAAGGTCGAGATGAATTTCCTGCCGTCCACGTTCGTGCCATGCGAGACCTGCGGGGGGCGCCGCTACAATCCCGAGACGCTCGAGGTTCGCTATAACGGCAAGTCTATCTCCGACGTGCTCGACCTGACCATCGACGCCGCAGTCGATTTCTTCGCCGACGTGCCGCGCCTGCACCGGCCGCTCGCGCTGCTGCGCGACACCGGGCTCGGTTACCTGACCCTCGGCCAGCGCAGCCCGACGCTATCCGGCGGCGAGGCGCAGAGGATCAAGCTCGTGGCGGAGCTGGCGCGTTCGCTGGAAATGAACACGCAAAAGCGACTCAAGACGAGCGGCTTTGGCTCGCTGCATCATCTCTACCTGCTCGAGGAGCCGACCATCGGGCTGCACCTCGCAGACGTGCAGCGCCTCCTCAGCGTACTGCACCAGCTCGTCGACGCGGGCCACACCGTCGTCGTGATCGAACATCATCTCGACGTGCTGGCCGATGCGGATTACCTGATCGAGCTCGGCCCCGAAGGCGGCGACGCGGGCGGCCGGATCATCGCTCAGGGCACGCCGGAAGACGTGGCCCGCGTGAAGGGATCGGCAACCGCACCATTCCTCGCCAAGATCCTGAAGCCGAAAGCGAAAGTGCCTGCGAAAAAGAAGCACACCTTGGTCCGGGCCTAATCGTCTCGGCCGGACGCGGAGCACTTATGCCGCCACAGGCACAGGTCCCACGGTCGATCCGTCGATGTAGGTCGGCTGAAAGTTGAGATCGGCGAGGGCCTCGCCCGTCTGCGCCGCACGGTTCAGCACGGTGGCGGCCTGGCGCCCCGCCGCGAAGAAATCAAAATGCACCGTACACAACGCGGGATCCAGTTCCGCCAGGAAGGGCCAGTCGTGGAAACTGACGATGCTCAGGTCTTTCGGCACGCACAGGTCCATTTTCCGCCGGGCCTTGTAGCTCAAAATGGTGGCGAGGCTGTCATCCAGCGCGATGACCGCAGTCGGCCGTGGCATGGAATCAAGAAGCGCCTGGGTCGCTCCGAAGAGGGAACATTTCTTGCCGTCGGCGACGAATTCAGGCACCTGGGCCGGATCAAGGCCTGCCGCCTGCAGGGCCTCGTTGATCCCGCGCCGCTTGGGGCCATCGAGACCGGCATCCACCCCGCTGAGAATGGCGAGACGACGGTGTCCTTGGCACAGGAGCTTTTCCGTCAGGGTGCGGGCCGCTTCGCGCTGTCCCATCACGATGCGCGGGCCGGATAGTTCCGAGTCTCCGACAATCAGAAACGGAAGATTGCGATCCCGCAGAATGGCCAGGTCCTCCCCGGTGACATCCGCAGGCAGGATGACCACCCCGCTGAGCATGCTCGCCATTTCGGAACGCCACGCTGCCGGCTTGACCCCGACCAGCATGACTCCCGAGCCAACCTCCATCTGCGCGCTCTGCATGCCGCGCACCAATTCCGCGACGGCCCGGTTCTCCGGCAACGATCCAGGCAGCAGCACGCCGATATTGCGGTAAATGCGGCTCGCCCTGCCGTGGGCGAAGGTGCCCTTGCCGTGACGGCGATAAATCAGTCCCCGATTTTCCAGGTCACTTAGCGCCAGGCGCACCGTGACACGGCTTAGATTGAATTGGCGGCAAAGCTCGTGCTCGCTGGCCAGGGAATAAGCTTTCTCACTGTCGCGGGCGAGGATGTCCTGCGTCAAAAACGTGACCAGCTTCGCCCGAGCGGTCGCTGGTCTTGCTGCCACGCCGTCACGCTAGCACAGGACTGGGACTTAAGTGCAAAAAAAATGTAACCCTTTATTCGCGCCATGCGTCAAATCCATGGTTTTCTGTGCCTATGGCGCTTATTCAGCGAGGGGAGCCGAGGTGGAGTCAACCTACGGCATGGTCACTCTAATGCGCCGCGCGGGTCTCGTGGCGCACCGGATCGTCAAAACGCGTGTAAGGGGCGTGAAAAAGAATATCCAGGCGGTCCGTGGGGCCGTTGCGCTGCTTGGCGATGTTGAGCACGTAGGGAATGATCGGGCCGTGCGGACGCTCGTTGCCGTCGGCATCCTTCTCCGCGTCGGGACGGTGCAGCAGCAGCACCATGTCGGCGTCCTGCTCGATCGCGCCCGACTCGCGCAAGTTGTGCAGCGCGGGCTCGGCCTTGGCCTCCTCGGAGCGACGGTTGAGCTGGGCGAGGATGATGATCGGGATGGAAAGTTCCTTGGCCAGCGCCTTGATGCCGCGTGAAATTTCGGCGACTTCGTTCTGGCGGTTGTCCTTAGCCTGCGACGACTCGGAACGCAGGAGCTGGAGGTAATCGACGATGAGCAGGTCGATGTTCCAGCGTTGTTTCATGCGCCGCGCCTTGCCGCGCAGCTGGTTGATGGTGAGGTACGACGAATCGTCGAGGTACAGCGGCCATTCCTTCATGTCGCCAGCCACCATGCGGAGCTTCTGCATGGCGTGCTCGTCGAGGTCGCCCTGCCGGATGCGCTGCAGGCTTTCGCTGCCGTAGGCGGCGAGCAGGCGGAGCATGAGCTGCGGGTTGGTCATCTCCAGGCTGAAGATGCCGACGCCGTAGCCCGGCTTCTTCCACGAATCGGTCGCCTCGTCGTAGCGCTGGTCGAGCGCGTGGCGCGCGAAGGTGAGCGCGAGCGCCGTCTTGCCCTGGCCGGGTCGCGCGGCGAGCACGACCATGTCGCCCGGCTGCCAGCCGGTGGTGGCCTCGTCGAGCTTGTGGAAGCCGGTGCCGATGCCCTTGAGGTGGCCCTTGTTTTTCTGGAAATTCTCGATGAGCGTGATGGCCGATTCGATCTCGTCCTTGGCCGTGCGCGTGGAATTCGTGAGACCCATGTTGGTCACGGCGAAAATCTCGCTTTCCGCGCGGTCGAGCACGGAGCTGACCGCGTCGGGCGCGTCGGCGATGTCCTGCACGATGGTGGAGCAGGCCATCTGCAGGCAGCGCAGCAGGCTCTTGTCCTTCACGATGCGGATGTACGAGCCGACGTTGAGATGCGTGGCGAAGCCGACGAGCAGCTCGGCCAGGATGCCCGGGCTGCCCACTGCCTCGGCCATCTTGCGATCCGTCAGCCATTGATGAACGGTCATGACATCGATGGCCTGGGCGCTGTTATAAAGCTCCCGCAACGCATCGAAGATTTCCTGGTGGGCGGGGACAAAAAAATCATTCTTCGAGAGCGTCTCGGTCGCGTCGTTGATGACTTCGGCGGGCTGCGCCATCATGCAGCCGAGCACCGCTTTCTCGGCCTCGGCGCTGTAGAGCGCCATCGGCGCGAGCATCTCGGATGCGGCGGCAGGACGGCGTTTCTTTTGAGCGGCGGGGGACGAGGCGGGCATGATCATGGGGAATGGCGAGAATGGTCTGGGACGAAGAAGTGTCGAGTGATACCGGACTTACTCACTGCATTTTCATGTTGTTCACAGGTTGCTGACAGCGTTATCCCCCCACCGCGGTGTACTGGCGGAGGCCGCGTTTCCAGAGGATGCCGCTTAAAATGTAGAAAAAGAAGACCCACGCCCATTGCCAGGCGAAGCCGGTGATGAGCGCCGCGCCGGTGACGTGGCCGATGAGGATGGCGGCGGGGAAAAAAGTTTCGTAGGCGAACGGCAGCGCGAGGCAGGTCGTCTGCAGCCAGGCGGGCATGGCGTCGATGGGGAAGATGTGGCCGCCGAGCAGGAATTCGACCGAGTAGAGGATGAAAGTGACGCTGCCGATATCGAGGATCCAGAAGGCGATCATCGCGAGCGTGAAGCAGAAGAAATACTGGATGAGCGCCGCGCCGACCGTGGCCGCGAGCGCGATGGGCAGGTTCACCAGCCACGGCAGGCCGTGGAAATAATGACCGAGCCAGATCATGGCGATCCCGAGCGGGACGAGCGCGAAGGCGGCGTGGACGAGCCGCGCGGCGGCGTAGAGATGGAAGCGGTAGAGCCGGTAGCCGATGGGCTTGAGAAGCAGCGCGTTGATCTGGCCCTCGCGGATGTCCTCGGCGATCTGGAAGTCGTCCTGGTTCGGCACGGTGACGATGTCGAGCAGGACGAGCGTGATGAAGTAGGCGACCATGCTGGGGAAGGTGTAGCCGGCGAACGCTCCGCGCCCGGCGAAGACGGCACCCCAGAGGAAAACCGAGCCGAGGAGCGGCACGAAGCTCACGAACACGCGCAGGATAAATTCCCAGCGGTAGACGAGATTGGTCTGCACGCCGAGACTGAAGATCTGGGCCTGGAGGCGAAGCGGGGCGGCGGTCATGTCACCGAGATTATGCCACAGGTTTTGAAAGGGGCGGGAGGTCTAAACGACCTGTATTGCCTATTCTGCTTAAAATCTTTTTGTGGGAGCTCAGTTGGTAGCCGTCGACCTCCGGGCGACGGAGTGGGATGCGGCCTGTTCGTGCGTTTGAAGCTCGAAGAAAGCGGTGGCCAAGCTTCGAGAACGATTCGGCGAAAACTCCGTCGCCCGGAGGTCGACGGCTACCGACTGCGGGGCGGCACCGCATGCCTGGGCGCGCGCGGAATCAATGATTAGAGGTCCTTCGACTTCGCTCAGGATGACTGATTTTTACAGAGTCGCTTTCGCGACCCGCCATCGGGCCGATGGCGGCTACCTTCGCAAGCGCGAATGGTGCGGGATGAAGATGTTTGTTGGCGAGAGTCCGTCGCCCGGAGGTCGACGGCTACCCACGGAAGCAGACCTACTGCATCCCCTCTTGCTGGAGGTAGGCCTTGAGGTCGGGATCGTCTAGTGAGAGCGGGGGGAGCCAGAGGCCGACTTTTTGGCGGGTCCAGTAGAGGTGCTGGGGATTGCCGGGCTTGGCGAAGTCGTAGGTGTAGTAGACGGCGCGGATGTAGCGGGGTGGGGCGTTCGGAAATGGGTTGGGGCCGATGAGGCTGAGCGCGAGGGGATCGTTGCGGAGGAGCTTGGCGACGAGGTTGATGGCCCACGGCGCGTCGGCGGCCGAGCCCATGGGCGCGAACCAGAGCTGCCAGTCGAGATGCGGCTGGTAGGGCGCGATCTGGATGGGCGCCGTGGCCGGGTCGCTGGGCTGCGCGAGCCAGCGGTATTCCTTCCAGTCGGTGGCGGTCTTGGGATCGGTGCTGCTGGTGCCCTCGAAGACGATGACGTGCCGATTCGTCCAACCGATGTTCTGCGTGACGTCGCCGAAGACGCCGTAGGTGCCGACGAGGTCGAAGGGCTCGTAGTACTCGATCATGCGCTGTTTGGAGGAGCAGAGATTGGCGATGACGAAGAGGCTCAAGAAACCGACGAGTGCGGCGAGCGCGTAGCTGGCACCCTCCATGCCCATGCTGCGCTTTTGCGTGGCGAGCGCCTGCGTGGCCTGCGCGGTGAGCCGACCGGGCAGGAAACGGCGCAGGAAGCGGTCGTCGAGACAGGCGAGCGCGGGGACGATGGTGAGCCAGTTGAGGAAGGCGAAGTTCCCGCCCGCGATGAGGATGAACTGGAGCGAGATGATGATGAGCCCGGCGGCGGCGCGCGCGGGTCGCGGCCAGAAGGCGAACCAAGGGACGACGAGCTCGACGAAGAAGGTGTAGCCGACACCAAAGGCGAGCACCGCGTGCGGCAGGAAATGGAAGTAGACCGAGAGCGGATTCGGGATCGGCTGCGTCTCGAAGAAGTAGCGGAGCGCGGTCCAGTCATGCCACCAGGGGTCGCCGCGCAGCTTGATCAGCCCGGAGCCGAGCATGATGCGGACAACGAGCCAGCGGAAGAGGACGATGAGGGCGTAGGGCACCGGCCGCGCCGGAAAGGGCCGAGCGTCGAGGAGCGGGACGAGGAAGATGGCGAGGAAGCCGGTTTCGGTGAGCTGCGTTTCCCAGCCGAAGCTGTACCAGTCCTGTCCCGCATGGACGATGGAGAGATAGAACACCCAGAGGATCGCCATGATGATGGAGTTGGCGAAGCCGGCGGCGACGGCGCAGGCGAGGATGAGGCCGATCCACGGGATGACGCGGAGCATGGTGTCCGAGGTATTGAGCCAGAAGAGGGAGGGCAGCTCCCAGAAGCCGTCGAGGCTGGAGCCGCTGGCGGCGGCGACGCGCGGGAAGTAGAGCTTCACCGGTTCGAGGCCGTCGGAGCCGATGAGCGGGATGAGTTGCTGGACTGCGGCGAGGAAGGCGATGACGTAGATGAGGCCGAGCAGGCGCAGGATGACGAAGCGGGTGAGCCCGTACGTTTCGCGGGACCGGAAGGGGAAGTCCACGCCTTCCACTTTTGCATGGAAGGGATGGGGGGGGCGAGCTGGGGATTTGGGCGCAGGCGTTGTGAGGATTGTTGTGCCGAAGCGGAGCTTCGGATTCAGGTTGCGTTCCCAAGTACAACTTGGGAACGAGGGGAACTGAATAGCGAGAGGTCCTTCGACTTCGCTCAGGATGACGATCTTTTTATAGAGTCGCTTTCGCGACGCTGCCGGGTGCGTCTGCGTGGCGCGGATGGTGCGGGATGGACGATGTTTATTGGAGAGAGTCCGTCGCCCGGAGGTCGACGGCTACCAACGAACGCTGACGCTACCTTATCCCAGCGAGAAGGGGCTGACGCAGAGGTGGACGTGGATGCCGTGGCCGCTGTAGCGGAAATAGAATTCCTCGTGCGTGCCGCCGGGAACTTTCTCGGGGCGCTCCATTTCGCCCATCCTGATCTCGGGTGCTTCGACCGTGCAAGGCAGGCGGCCGGCGCAGAGGCCACGCTCGAGGTTGCGGGCGATCTCGCTGGTGAGCTGGATGACGGCCTCGTCGATGGTTTCGAGCGTGAGCTCGACGCCCGCGCCGAGGACGCGGTCGGCCACGAGCAGGCTCATGGCGCTGGTGAAGACGAAGTAGACGGTGCCGTTGGCCTTGCCCTTGAACTTGACCGAGGCGACGAGATGGCTGCGTTCGTCGAGCGGGATGAGCGAGGGGTCGTCCTTGGTGAGATAGATGCCGACTTCCTGAAACGAGGCGAGGACGTACTGCGTGAGCAGGTCGGTCATGAGCAGGATGAGGATGTAGTTGATGCCGACACGCGATGTGGCCATCTGGATGGTGGCACCCTGGCGGATGGGCGCGCGGGGGTAAGCGCGCTGCATGAGCGGACCGGTGAGCGCGTGGTCGTTGTCGATGACGGTGGCGATCTCGTCCATCGAGGCGCGCTCGCGGATGTCGACGATGCGGGCGAGCTTCTCGATGTCCTGCGTGGAGCGGTGCTTGGGCACGCGGCTGGGATCGTCGATCATGGGCGTCGTGTTTCGCTTGCGGAGAGCCCGGCACGGTTGGGCGTTTGCGATAAAATCGCTGCGGCAGTGCGGAAGCTGCGGTTGCGTTTGGAGGGTCTGATCGGAGAAAACATCGTAATGGGTTGTAATCCATTTATCGGAGCGCGAGGGCGCTATCTTAGCCCTTCAGACACGAAAGCAGAATGGCGCGGAACTGGCTGGGGATCGTCAGAGGCGTTTATGGTTAGCTCATCCCGGAATGTCGGAAATGGGAACGCCTCAGAGGGATTTCTCGCATTTTGGCTTAAATACTGTAATGATTACTCTTTATTACGCAGAGATATGCATTTGATTTTAAGAATTCTATTGCAAAAACTTAAAGAGCCCTTCTAAAGTGCCGTAACACGGAGCTGGTTTAACCGGGGAGAATTCCGCAAATGCTAAAACTGGATGAAGCTCGCACTGAAGCGGCGTCAGATTTGACCCCGCCGGAAGCTCGTCTCCCCGACCCGCGCAACCTGGCGCAGGCCTTTACCGAGACCGGCCCGATGGCCCATTACTCGCTTTCCAGCGACGACCAGACGGCCTTCCTGGACCGTACGCAGGACGCGGTCGTCGTTCATGACCTGGAGGGACGCGTCCTTTTCTGGAACAAGGGAGCGGAGCGCATTTACGGCTGGAACCGCGACGAGACGGTGGGCCGCCACATTACCGAGCGGCTTTACATCGATCCCACGAAATTCCGCGAGGCGAATGCGATCACGCTCGAGAAGGGCGAATGGAGCGGGGACCTGCGCCATGTCACGAAGGACAACCGCGAGCTGATCATGGAGACGCGCTGGTCGCTGCTGCGCGAAAAGGACGGGCGGCCGAAGTCGGTGCTGGGCATCAAGACGGACGTGACGGAGAAGCGCAAGATCGAGGTGCAGTTCATCCGCGCACAACGCATGGCGAGCCTGGGCCTGCTGGCGGGCGGGATCGCGCACGACCTGAACAACGTGCTGACGCCGATCATGCTGTCGATCGACATGCTGAAGGCGCTGGTGAAGGAGCCGGGAGCGGCGCCGCTGCTGGAGACGCTGGAGCTGAGCGCGCGGCGCGGGGGCGACATCGTGCAACAGGTCCTTTCCTTCGCGCGCGGGATGGAAGGCCAGCACATCGTCATCCAGCCGAAGTATCTGCTGCGCGAGATCGAGCAGATCATCAAGGACACTTTCCCGAAGGACATCCGGCTGCAGTTTCACTTGCCGCATGACACGTGGACGATCATGGGCGACCCGACACAGATCCAGCAGGTGCTGCTGAACCTGTGCGTGAACGCGCGCGACGCGATGCCGGGCGGCGGCACGCTGGCGATCGCGGCGAAGAACTGCGTGGTCGACGAGCATTACGTGGCGATGAACCAGCAGGCCGAGCCGGGGCTGTATGTGGCCATCTCGGTGACCGACGGCGGGACGGGCATTCCGTACGACATCATCGACAAGATTTTCGAGCCGTTCTTCACGACGAAGCCAGTGGGCAAGGGCACGGGCCTGGGGCTTTCCTCGGTACAGGCGATCGTGAAAAATCACGACGGCTTCATCAACGTTTATAGCGAGCCGGGCCGCGGGACGACCTTCAAGATTTGCTTCCCGGCCCAGGCTGGCGCGGCCGATTTCATGAACGGTACGCTGGAGGAAATCAGCCTGCCGCGGGGCAAGGGCGAGATGATCCTGGTGGTGGACGACGAGCCCAGCATCATCGCGATCACGCGGCAAACGCTGGAAGCGTTCGGTTACCGAATGATCACCGCGACGAACGGAGCGGAGGCGGTCGCCGTCTACGCACAGAACATCAACGACGTCGCGGCGATCCTGACCGATTTGTCGATGCCGGTGATGGACGGACGCGCCACGGTTTACGCGCTGCTGAAGATCAACCCGCTCGCGAAGATCATCGCGATGAGCGGACTGGATGAATCGCGCAGCGCGATCATGGCGGCGAACGCGGGCATCAAGCATTTCATCTCCAAGCCGTACACGGCCGGGACGCTTTTGAAGACGCTGCACAGCGTGCTCGAGAACGTCGTCACCACCTGATCCACGGTCGTTTGCCCCTAGGGACGCAGCGGGTATTCCCCCTAGAAAGATTGTGATAGCCTGAATGGGCGTCGTCCCGACGAGAGTTCGCCGGACGAAAAAACGGGGCGCCGCGCATCACGGTCATGCCTCAACTTTTTCCGCCCGCCGTTGACCTCGCCGCGAAATTTATTATTGGCGGCTTGGTGCTGGCGGTGGTGGGCGGAGCATGGGCGTTTTACTCACTGAATCGCTCGTCCTACTGGACGCGGGTCGATGTGCCGGTGGAGCAGCCCGTGCCGTTCAGTCATCAGCATCATGTCGGGGAACTGGGACTGGATTGCCGGTTCTGCCACAGCGCGGTGACGACCTCCGCGAACGCGGGCATGCCCGACACGCAGACGTGCATGACGTGCCATTCGCAGATCTGGAAGGATGCGCCCATGCTGGCTCCGGTGCGCGATAGTTACGCATCGAACCGGCCGATCGAGTGGAAGCGGGTGAACGAGGTCCCGCAGTTCGTCTATTTCGATCACTCGATCCACATCAACAAGGGCGTGGGCTGCTCGACGTGCCATGGGCGGCTGGACGAGATGCCCATGACGTGGAAGTCGGTCGACATGGAAATGCAGTGGTGCCTGAAGTGCCACCGCAATCCCGACAAAAACCTGCGCCCGCTGAACGCGGTCTTCCAGATGGACTGGAAGCCGTCGAGCGATCCGCATGCGGGCGAGGCGCTCGCCCGCGCGCGCGACATCCAGACGGCCCACCTGACCGATTGCTCGACTTGCCACCGTTGACGCGCATGAAATCGCTTTCGCTTCCTCCCGCCGTTGAGCTCCACCGGGGCGGGCCGCGTTTTTGGCGCAGCCTGGAGGAGTGGTCGCACAGCCCGGAATTTTTGCCGTACCTGCACCGGGAATTTCCCGAGCACGCGAGCGAGTGGCGCGAGGACGAGGAGGGATTCAGCCGGCGGCGCTTCCTGCAACTGATGGGCGCGTCACTGGCGCTGGCCGGCTTGAGCGCATGCACGCGGCAGGCGCAGGAGACGATCGTGCCCTACGTGAAGCAGCCGGAGGAGATCATTCCGGGCAAGCCGATCTATTATGCGACGACGTTCCCGCATCGCGGCTACGGCAAGGGCGTGATCGTGCGGACCGAGATGGCGCGGCCGACACACATCGCGGGCAATCCCGATCATCCCGCCAGCTTGGGCGCGACGGATGTGTTCATGCAGGCCTCGGTGTTGGGGCTTTACGATCCCGACCGCTCGCAGCTGGTGCGGCACGGGAAGGAGATCGCCACGCGGGAGGACTTCACGCAGTTCGCGCTCGAGCGCGCGGCAGCGCATGACAAAGACCAGGGCGCGGGGCTTTTCCTGCTCACGGGCCGCATCACCTCCCCGAGTTTGAGCGACCAGATCGAGCGGATGCAGAAGCGCTTCCCAAAGATGAGCTGGTGCGCGTATGAGCCGAGCGAGCCCAGTTGGAGCTTGAGTTATGGGACGCAGCAAACACCGGTGCCTACTTATGATTTAGCCAAGGCCGACCTCATCGTTTCGTTCGGTGCCGATTTTCTCGGGCCGGGGCCGGCGAACCTGGCCTACGCGAAAGCATTCACCGCGCGGCGCCGCGATCCGAATGGAAATTTTAATCGTCTCTATGTGATCGAGTCGACGCCAACGATCACGGGCGCCAAGGCCGACGTGCGCTGGGTTCGCAAGCCTTCGGAGATGATCAAGTTTGCGTGGGATTTACAACGGGCTTTGTACGAGAACGGCGTCCAGCCCGCCACGCCACCCTCGGCCGAAATCAAGCAACTCGTCGCCGAGATCAAGGCGCATCCCGGGCGATGCCTGATTCTCTCGGGAGAAGATCAACACCCCTATTTTCGCGATTTTATCGATCTACTTAACGCCGGTTTCGACAGGGGCGATGGTCCGACGGGAAAATATTGGAGCCCCGGCCCGAAGATACCGAGAGAGTCGCTGGCCGATTTTATCGGAGCGCTGGGGTCAGGCAAAGCACAGACGCTGCTGATCGCGGGCGTGAATCCGGCTTACGATCTGTCTCCGGGATTGAAATTCTCCGAATCGCTCGCGCGCGTTCCGCATTCCGTGCATCTCGGCCTTTACGATGATGAAACGGGTGCGAGCTGCTCGTGGCATTTGCCCGAGTTGCATTATCTGGAGGCGTGGGGCGACATCCAGGCCATCGACGGTACCCCAAGCCTGATCCAGCCGATGATTCAGCCGCTGTATCCCGACACGCTGTCGCTGCCGGAACTTGTTTCGCGCTTCATCGATTCACCGGGGCGCGCGGGCTACGACATCGTGCATGATTTTTGGGAGATGCGCCTCTCGCTGGTGGCGAACATAGGGAAAGAGCCGAAGGGATGGGAACAGTCGTTGAACAAGGGAATCGTCGTGGGCCAGAAATCCCCACCTGACGCAGTGACAGTTATTTCATTCATGGGAAACCTGCACACTCCGCTCGCCAAGGACGGCGAACTGGAGCTCGTTATTCAAGCCGACAACTCGGTGGACGATGGCCGGTACGCCAATAACAGCTGGCTACAGGAACTGCCGCGACCGTTGAGCAAACTGACGTGGGACAACGTGGCGATGTTGAGCCCGAAGACGGCGCGGGAGCGCGGGCTGCAGATGGGCGATGTCGTGGAGTTGACGGCAAACGGCCAGACGGTGGAAGCGCCGATCTGGATTCAGCCGGGGCATGCGGATGGTTGCGTGAGCGTGACGCTGGGGTATGGGCGTTCGGGCGTAGGCGCAGTGGCCAATGGCGTGGGTTTTAATGCCTATGCGTTGCGTAGCGCCGATCCGAACCGTTCGTTGATTAATTTCGCCACGCTGAAGCCGACGGGGCGGAGGCATCCCCTCGCCTCGACGCAGCAGCATTTTTCCATGGAGGGGCACGATCTCGTGCATGTGCAGGCGCTGGCGGATTACAAAATCGATCCGCATCGGACCGTGGAGAATGATCCGCCGCCCGATCCGAAGGACGATCTCTACGCGCCGTTTCCGTACAAGGACTACGCATGGGCGATGTCGATCGACCTGAACTCGTGCGTGGGCTGCAACGCCTGCATCGTGGCGTGCCAGTCGGAGAACAACATCCCGGTCGTGGGCAAGGACCAGGTGGCGCGCGGGCGGGAGATGCACTGGCTGCGGGTGGACCGTTATTTCGAGGGGCCGCCGGAAGACCCAGCGATGCATTTCCAGCCCGTGCCGTGCATGCAGTGCGAGGAGGCGCCGTGCGAAGTGGTATGTCCGGTGGCCGCGACGGTGCACAGCTCGGAGGGTCTCAACGACATGGTCTACAACCGCTGTGTGGGCACGCGCTATTGCTCGAACAATTGCCCGTACAAGGTGCGGCGCTTTAATTTCCTCAAGTACGAGGACGACACGCATCCCACGCTGGCGCTGCAGAAAAATCCGGACGTGACCGTGCGCACGCGCGGCGTGATGGAGAAGTGCACCTACTGCGTGCAGCGGATCGAGTCGGCGCGGATCGATGCGCAGAAGGACCTCCGGCGCATCCGCGACGGCGAGATCATTACCGCGTGCCAGTCGGCGTGCCCGGCCGACGCGATTGTCTTCGGCGACAAGAATGACCCGACGAGCCGCGTGTCGAAGCTGAAGGCGCAGCCGCGCGACTATGCGCTGCTGGCGGAGCTGAACACCAAGCCGCGCACGACCTACCTGGCGAAGATCACCAACCCACCCACCACCTAGATCAATCAAGACAAACGCATGATCAAATCCGGTCATCCTGAGCTTGTCGAAGGATCAGTTCCGCCCGGTAAAGGCAACTGAACTGATCCTTCGACTTCGCTCAGGATGACTTTTCCGCAAATTTTTTGACTCAATCGAGTACGCCTTAAGCCATCCATTCCAATGCCCCTCTCCACCCTCGAGCCCAAGCCGACGCCGCTGCTGCCGACAGGCATCACCGACGAGTCGATCAGCGAGCGGATCGGCGGGATCGTGGTCAAGCGCAAGATCGGTCGCGGTTGGATCGGCGGCTTCATCCTGGCGTTCCTGACGCTGATGATGTTCAACTACGCCGTTGCCGTGCTGTTCTGCTACGGGGTCGGCATCTGGGGCCTGCAGATTCCGGTCGCGTGGGGATTCGCCATCGTGAATTTCGTCTGGTGGGTGGGCATCGGGCACGCGGGCACGTTCATTTCCGCGGTGCTGTATCTCTGTCACCAGGAATGGCGCACGTCGATCAACCGGTTCACCGAGGCCATGACGCTTTTCGCGGTGTCCTGCGCGGCAACCTTTCCCCTGCTGCACCTGGGGCGGCCGTGGCTGTTCTATTATCTGTTCCCCTACCCGAACACGATGGCGCTGTGGCCGCAATTCCGTAGCCCGCTGATCTGGGACATGTTTGCGGTGATGACGTACGCCATCGTCTCCGTGGTCTTC
>Ga0182024_10003351_pt1 | contig 38342 bp, 32 predicted proteins | sample P32metaG_FD_120480 | JGI IMG/M metagenome (GOLD analysis project Ga0182024, IMG submission 120480) | Permafrost microbial communities from Stordalen Mire, Sweden - P3-2 metaG (Illumina Assembly) | ecosystem: Environmental > Terrestrial > Soil > Wetlands > Permafrost | place: Sweden: Stordalen...
CTGCTCCACCTCGTCCCGATAATGCTCCGTTTCCTGTGCCATCTCGCCGGGGCCTCCCGCCCTTGGCACACCGTATCAGCTACCGCTAACTGCAGTCACGCACGCTTACCGGAAACTCACAATGCATCACTCCAAGAAGAAAGGTAACTTAGAGCGGAGATGTGGACCACCGATATCGAAAGAGGTGATTGAGGAAAAGTGGTTCCCGCAGAAAACTCTGACAAGTTATGTTATATCTCTTCGGGAGGTGTGAGACGGGGGTACGAGGGCTTCTCCGAGGATCCTTTGCGTTTCGCATTCCGTTTGAACGATTTTGTCCTTTGGGCTATTAATTCTACATGAGATTCTTTGGTGTCTTTCGCATGCGGACCATCCATGTTTCTCTTAGGATTCCGGCGCCTGACGGTGTCGTGCCGGAGATCATGCAAAGGTCCAATCGGTGGATCGAAGTTTCCCAGCTAGATTCAGTTCCACACAGAAGGGATAGGGGGCTTCACCTATGAATGGCCTTACTGATAGCGGAACGTCGAGCCTTGCTCGCGAAATCGCGCATGAACTCGCACGGGTACTCAGGCGCGAACCAGAAGGTGGTGGAAATGACCCCAAGCGATTGGGAGATGTGCAACCTGTTTTGCTAAATATCCATCAGGCGGCGAAGTACCTGGGCCGCACAGTCAAAGGAATTCGAGATCTGGTGACGAAGGGGGTGCTTGTGCCAGTGCGCTTCGATCGCAAGATACAGTTCAAACGTCGTGATCTCGACGACCTGATTGAGAAGTATACGGGTTGAGCGTTAGAATTTTCAACATGGCGAGGCGCCAACCTAAGCCGTATCTTCGTGGTTCGATCTGGTGGATCAAGTTTTACAAGAATGGGCAGCCGATCCGTGAGAGTTCCCATTCGACCGATGAAGCCAAGGCCCGGAGTCTCCTCAAGGTCAGACTCGGACAAGTCGAGAGCGGGGAATACCGGGGTCCAACCCAGAGCCGCGTACTTGTCGCGGCGCTTCTTGACCTCGTCGTAGAGGACTACAAAATATCTAAGAAGCGCAGCCTCGACGATTTGGAGTATAGGATCGACAAGAACTTGAGGAAAACCCTTGGGACGGTGCGGGCGTCGATGTTCAGCTCGACGCACGTTGACAATCACATCCGATCACGCCGTTCGGCCGGAGCCTCCGACGCCACGATCAACCGGGAACTAGCAATCGTACGCAGGGCGTTCTCGCTGGGGATGCGCACTGATCCGCCGCTGGTGAACCGGAAACCATGGATACGCCGTTTGGATGAAGACAATGCTCGCGAGGGGTTCATCGAAGAGGACCAATATCGGACACTTCTGAATGAACTGCCGGAGCACCTGCGCGCCCTGTTTGTCGTCGGTTATCACATCGGCGTGAGGCTGGGGACGCTCCGCAAGCTGGAATGGGACCAGGTCGATCTCAAGGGTGGTCAGATCCGACTTCGAAAGAAACAAGTGAAACAGAAGAGGGCGCACACGGCGCCTATCTATGGGCACATGCGCGTTTGGTTGGAGATGCAATCTTCTGATCGAGATCAGAACTGGCCCAACTGTTGCTATGTATTCCATTGGCACGATCGGCCCATCGGCGCGCACCTAAAGGGATGGAGAGAGGCATGTAAGCGCGCTGGGCTACCGGGTCTCAAGTTCCATGACCTGCGGCGTTCCGCCGTTCGCAACATGGAACGCGCCGGCATGCCCCGCAACGTCGCGATGGGAATTACAGGCCATAGGACCGAGGCAGTCTACCGCCGATACGACATCGTGTCCGAGAAAGACATGAAACTCGCTGCGTCACGGATGGATGAGTTCTTCGAAGCCCAGCGCAAGGATCAAAAGCAAAAGGACTTAGACGTGAAACGGGGAAAGTCGGGCACAAACTGGGCACAGTGAAAATTACCCAAATCCGCAAGCTATTGAAAACTTGGTGAGCCGGGCGGGGCTCGAACCCGCGACCACCGCATTAAAAGTGCGATGCTCTACCAACTGAGCTACCGGCCCGGGAGCTGCTCAAGGAAGGTCTGCTCTCTCAACATAACATAGCTTCCGGCAAAACATGCTGCGATCTCGCGACGTGCCACAATGTGAATTAATGCCCAGTTCTATCGTTATAGTCGCGAACGGGGATTTGCGGCTGTCCGCCAATCGGAAGTGTTGGCCCGCGCAGGAGCGCGTCGAAAGGTCCGTAATGGAAGCCATCCGGCGCTCCGGGCGCGACGTCCGGCGGGCTCACTCCTACGATCCAGTAAGACAGCACGGTTTTATCGACAGCCAGAAGTACGGCATGGAGGTTTTTCGGAATATTCCACCCACTTCTCCGCTGATTGTGGTGGAAGCCGTCTGGCAATACACTCATCATCTGCTGCATGGATTGTATTCGCATAAAGGACCGATCCTCACTATCGCCAACTGGAGCGGCGAATGGCCCGGTCTGGTTGGCATGCTCAATCTCAACGGATCGCTGACCAAAGCAGGCGTTCGTTACGACACGCTGTGGAGTGTCGATTTCACCGACGACTTCTTTCTCCAGGGACTAGACCGCTGGCTAAAGGGCGAGCCGATCGGACACGACACCCGCCATGTTCATCCGCTGCGGGATTTGAAGCTGCCGGAAGCTGCCGAGACCCCGGCGCGCGAAGTAGCCGACGATTTAATGCGCAACAAAGCCATTCTGGGAGTGTTTGATGAAGGTTGCATGGGCATGTATAACGCCATCATTCCCGATGAGCTGCTGCATCCCCGCGGCGTTTTCAAGGAGCGGCTTAGCCAATCCGCCCTGTACGCCGAGATGCAGCGAACCTCCGATCAGGAGGCCCAGGCCGTGCGCCACTGGCTGGATCAAAAAGGCATGCGCTTCATCACCGGCGCCGATCCGGAGACCGAGCTTACCGATGACCAGATTCTCAAGCAGTGCAAAATGTACATCGCCGCGATGCGGATTGCGGACGACTTCGGCTGCGACGCGATCGGCATCCAATATCAGCAGGGGCTTAAGGATCTGGCGCCTGCTTCCGACCTGGCCGAAGGCTTGCTCAACAATGTAGATCGCCCGCCCGTGTTTTCGCGCGACAACGGCGAGCTCTATCCCGGGCGCGCGCTGCCGCATTTCAATGAAGTGGATGAATGCGCCGGGCTGGATGCACTAATCACCAATCGAGTCTGGACCATGCTCGGCTACGATCCGGAAACCACGCTGCATGATCTACGCTACGGCGAAGACTACAACGGCGAGTTCGTTTGGGTGTTCGAGATAAGTGGCGCCGCGCCGCCCCAGCACTTCATCGGCGGTTATGCGGGCACGGTGAGCGAGCGCCAGCCGTCCATGTATTTCAGGCTTGGAGGCGGGACAGTGAAAGGTATCAGCAAGCCGGGCGAAATCGTTTGGAGCCGTGTCTTTATTGAAGATGGCGAGCTGAAGGCCGACCTCGGACGCGCGGCTGTGCGCGATCTTCCCCGCGAAGAAACGGAGCGAAGATGGCGCATCACCACACCGCAGTGGCCCATCATGCACGCAGTCACTTACGGCGTCTCGCGAAATCAGATGATGGCTCGTCACAAGGCGAACCATATCCAGGTGGCTTATGCGCCCAGCGCGGAAGCCGCGAATCGGGCCCTGGCTGTGAAGGCCGCCACGTTCCGCGATCTAGGGATGGATGTGAGCATCTGCGGAACCGACAACGGTCTCGTACAATAGACCAGAAGCCAGGAGGGTCCGGCAAGCACGCATGAGGGTGGGAATCATCGGTACGGGCGCCATTTCGCACAAACACGCGCAGGTGTACTCCAAGATCGGCTACGAACTCGCGGTTTGCACCGACATCAATGCAGAAAGCGGGCGCGACTTCGCCAAGCGTTACGGCTGCGAATTCGTCGAAAGCTACGAGGAGGTCTGCCGGCATCCGCGCGTTGACTACGTGGACGTCTGCACCTTTCCGGACTTTCGTCTGCAGCCCCTCAAGATTTGCGCTCAAGAAAAGAAGCATGTGCAAGTGCAGAAGCCCATCGCGACCAATCTCGAAACGGCTCAAAGCATGATCGACACCGCTCGCGGCGCAGGCATCCTGCTGGGGGTGGTAAGCCAGCACCGCTTCGACGATTCCACTCAGTTTGTGCGGCGCGCGCTGAGTTGTGGACGGCTGGGCAAGCTTCTTCAAGCCGACGCCTACGTGAAGTGGTATCGCACCCCTGCTTACTACTCGCGTCCCATCAAAGGCAGCTGGGCCACTGAAGGCGGTGGCGCGCTTATCAATCAGGCCATTCATCAGGTAGACGTGCTGCTGTGGCTCATGGGCGGCATCAGCGAGGTTTTCGGCTATTGGCAACTGGCGGCGCTTCACAAGATCGAGTCCGAAGATGTGATGGCGGCGGTGCTCAAATATTCTTCGGGCGCTACCGGCGTGATCCAGGCATCCACGGCATTCTGGCCCGGCTATACCGAGCGGCTGGAGATCCACGGCACCAAGGGAACGGCCATTATCTCGGGCGACAAACTAACCACCTGGAATGTCGAAAACGATTCCGGCGAGCCCGCCCCGCTGGAGCGGGATGTTGCTTCCGGGGCATCCGATCCCATGGCGATTTCGATGGCTCCTTTCGAACGCCAGTTTCTCGATTTCGGAGAGGCCATCCGTACCGGAAGGAAGCCCGTTTCCTCGGGAGAAGACGGTTACCGCGCGCTGCAGGCAGTAGTATCAATCTACGAGTCCTGCCGGAAGGGAACGGCAGTGCGGCTCTAGCCGGGCGCCATGTTCGAATGAAAGTTCGCATCCCGGCGTCGAGCGCCAATATCGGTCCCGGCTTCGATGCCCTGGGGCTCGCGCTGGGGATATATTTGACCTGCCGATTCGAGCGCGCCGACCGATTATCGATCCGTGTCTCTGGCCGCGACGCGAGCCGGATTTCAACCGGCGAAGACAACCTGATCTGGCAAACCGCTCTGGCCGTGGCCGCCGATGTCGGCGAAACGCTTCCGCTCATTGCCCTGGATATCGAGAACGATATTCCGCTCGGCAAGGGCTTGGGATCGAGCGCCGCCGCGCTGACCGCGGGCGTGGTCATTGCCGACCAATTGCTGGGGCTGCACTGGAAAGCGCATCGAATTCTCAACGAAGCGGCTCAAATTGAAGGCCATCCGGATAATGTCGCAGCTTGCGTTTTAGGATCAATCGTCGCGGCCGCCATTGATTCCGGCGGCGTTGCGCGCGCCGTTCGTCTGGAGCTGCCGGCCAGCTACGGAGTGGCCGTCGTGGTACCGGATTTCGCCCTTCCCACGGCTGAAGCCCGCGCCGTGTTGCCGGACTGTTATTCCCGCGAAGACACGCTATTCAATGTCCAACGCAGCACTCTGTTGATGGCCGCGCTGGCCACCGGAACTACGACCGCATTTCCGGCTGCGTTCGAGGACCGGCTGCATCAGCCCTACCGCTACGCGCTCGTGCCGGGGCTGGAAGAAATGGTAAAGCTGCGCGCCCCGGGACTGCTCGGCTGCGTATTAAGCGGCGCCGGTCCGTCGATACTGGTGTTCTACGAAAGAGGTTCCGAGGAAGTCTGCGATCTGGTGCGGCAGATTTTCGCCGCCCACGGCCATGCCTCCGAAACTCTTCGAGTGCGAATTGCAGAGCGCGGCTATGAATTGACTGCTTAGCAGCCTTTACACTGCTCGGCGATTGCCCCATAGTTCAATGTGCATGCGCGGGCTAAACCGAAAACCTTGCTCTTTGCAAATCTCGACCAGCCAACGGCCACGCTCGGCCAGCACAGCCCGATCCACGCCTTCGGGCATCAGCAGCACTCGATCCTTCGATGCTCCGATCTCTTCGACGATAGTTCGCACTTCTTCCAAATCGCCCCGACCTGCAATGACAAACTTCAGCTGATAAGGATAGCGGTCTATCAATCTTTTCAAGACTGCCGGCTGATACCGGAGCCGGTCGTGCTGCGCCGCCCACCGGCCGCCCTCTCGGTCGCGCGGCGTAGAATTGCCCAGCTTGGGGCTGATGCTCATCAGATCGCAGCGTACGTCTGCATCCACTGTTCCCGCCGTTTCAATAGTGATGTGCTGAGGAAGCCGGCGCGTCAGCTCCGCAATCGCGGGCGCGATCATGGGTTCGCCTCCGGTAATCACTACGTGCGCCGCGTTTATGCCATTCACTTCCTCGGCAATCGACTCGATCGAGCGCTCCTCGCCTTCCGGCTGCCAGGAAGTATAAGGCGTGTCGCACCACGCGCAGCGTAGATTGCATCCGCTGGTACGTATAAAGACCGAGGGTACGCCGGCCAGCGTGCCTTCCCCCTGAATCGAATAAAAAACTTCAGCGATTTTCACGTGCGATATTCGAGCGGATCCGCGATCCCTGCTTCGGCAAAACCTTTCAGGCGCAGACGGCAAGAGTCGCACAATCCGCACGGCCGATCGCGCTCATCAGGATCATAGCAACTGTGCGTCAGCCGGAAATCCACGCCCAGATCCCTGCCCAGGTTAATAATCTCGCTCTTAGAGAGCTTGATAAGCGGAGTCTGAATTTGAATTCGGGTGGCGCCTTCCACGCCGGCTTTGGTCGCCAGATTCGCCATGCGTTCAAAAGCAGCGATGAACTCCGGGCGGCAATCCGGATAGCCCGAATAATCGATGGCGTTGACACCGATGAAAATGTCGGAGCAACCGAGGACCTCCGCCCAAGCGAGAGCGAGGGCGAGAAAGATAGTGTTGCGCGCCGGAACGTAGGTCACTGGAATCCCTTCGCCCGCCCCGGTCTTCGGCACGTCGATCTCAGCGGTCAGCGCCGAGCCGCCGAAAAGCCTCAAGTCTATCGGTACGATCAAGTGCTTCGCCGCGCCTAAACTGGCCGCCACGTTCGCGGCTGCCTGCAGTTCGATGCGATGCCGCTGTCGATAATCGAAGCTGAGAGCAAAACAATCGAAGTCCTCGCGCCGGGCGTAAGCCAGACAAGTGGCCGAATCCAAGCCGCCGCTCAACAGGCAAACTGCCGATTTCGTTACCGAGCCGTGACCATGAGGGAGCGGTCTCAAGTCTTGTCGTTGCCCAACGCAATGACGAAATAATGCGCGGCTTCACTTCCGCTGTTGATTAATCCGTGCAGCTCATTCGACGCTATGTACGCCACGGATCCGGGTGTCAATCGCGTGGTCTTCCCGCTGATCGTCATATCCACCGTGCCGCCGCGCAGCATGAAAATCTCTTCGTGAACATGCCGGTGCGGCGGGTGCGGGGCCTGGCCTGGGTCGAGCTCGGTCAAATGCAGTTCGACGGGGAATCCCGAATGAGTCTGGCCGTTCAGAACAGCGCGCCCCCGGCTGGTCTTATTGACCTTCACCGGCAAATCTTCGTACTTATAGACGCGGGAGGGCAGGATCTGGCCATCCTGCTGGGCTTGGGCGTTAGCCGCAGCCAATGCCGGAAGAAGGAGCGCTAAATCTCGACGGGAATAATTCACGGGTTTTCTCCTCGATCCAGTTTATCCCGTTCCAAACAACAAATGGCTGGTCTAACGTTGTTAAACTAATAGTCGAAGTGCAGCGGTTCTACTTCGATCACAACGCCACCACGCCAGTATCTCCAGCGGTACTCGAAGTACTGCTTCCAGCGCTACTTGAAGTGTATGGAAACGCGTCCAGCATACATCAGGACGGCCAGCTGGCCAAGCAAAAGTTGGAATTAGCACGGCGCCAGACCGCCTCCCTGCTGCATTGCGATCCGAAGGAAATCGTCTTCCTGAGCGGCGGAACCGAGGCCGACAACCTGGCGATTTTGGGCATTGTCCGGAGCCACCCGGCCATACATAAGCATGTCATCACCACAGCTATCGAGCACCCCGCCGTTTTAAACCCGTGCCGTGAGCTGGAGCGCGAAGGCGTGGATGCGACCTACGTTCCCGTCGGTGCCCATGGCGTCGTCGATCCCGACCATATCCGGCGCGCGCTACGTCCGGAGACGGTGCTGATTTCCGTAATGCATGCCAATAACGAGCTGGGGACGATTCAACCCATTCCGGAGATTTCACGGATTGCTCGCGAGGCGGGCGTCCTGCTGCATGTCGACGGCGTCCAAGCCGCGGGGAAAATTGCTGTCGACGTGAAGGCCTTGGAGATCGATCTCTACTCCATCAGCGGCCACAAGCTGTATGCGCCGAAGGGGATCGGCGCGCTCTATGTAAGGGCCGGAACCCCTTTAACCGCCATCCAGTTCGGCGGCAAGCATGAGCGTGAGCGCCGTCCGGGCACCGAAAATGTTCCCGGAGCGGTGGCGTTGGGCGCGGCGGCTACTCGATCAGCGTCCGGCCTGGCTGCGGAATCCTCCCGGCTGGCCGCTTTACGGGATCGTTTAGAAAACGGGATTCTCTCTTCGGTGCCTGCCTCGGGGGTGAACGGTGCGCGCTCGCATCGGACGCCCAACACCACCAACGTCTATTTTGATGGGTTGCAGGGCGAGGCGCTGGTAATTTCGCTCGATCTCAAAGGCTTTGCAGTATCCAGCGGATCGGCCTGCTCCAGCGGCGCCGTCGAGCCGTCGCATGTATTGATCGCCATCGGATTGCCGCGTGAACGCGCGCGCGCCAGCCTGCGATTCTCTCTCGGCCAGTCGAACAATGAAGAGCAGGTGGATGCGTTGATCTCGGCGGTGGCCGAATCCGTCGCACAGTTACGAAAGTTGTCTCCTACCTACACCGCCAGTGTCTGAAAACACTATCTCTAATAACACCATCGCCGTTGCAATGTCCGGCGGAGTGGACAGCTCCGTTGTCGCGGGTTTGCTGCATCGCCGCGGCGTGCCAATTGTCGGACTGACCATGCAGCTCTGGAATCAGCGCCGCCTGCCGGAATTAACTCCCCAGGGCGGATCGTCCGGCCGATGCTGCTCGCTCGACGACGTTTACGACGCCCGCTATGTCGCCGAGCATCTCGGCATCCCGTACTATGTCGTCAACTTCGAGCAGCGCTTCGAAGAGCAGGTGGTGAAGCCGTTTATAGGCGAATATCTGGCGGGGCGCACGCCCATCCCCTGCACGCTGTGCAACAACTTTATCAAGTTCGATCAGTTTCTCGACATGGCCTCGGGAGTCGGCGCGGACACGATCGCCACCGGCCACTATGCGCGAATTTCCTATGACGATTCAACCGGCCGCTACCAGATGCGCAAGAGCGTCGATAGCGCCAAGGATCAGACCTATTTTCTGTTCGGCCTCGAGCAGCAGCAGTTAGCTCGAACCCGGTTTCCCCTGGGTGATTTCACAAAGCCGCAAGTGCGGGAGCTGGCGCGCGACCTCGGCCTGCCGGTGGCCGAGAAGCCCGATAGCCAGGAGATCTGCTTCGTCCCCAATGGCGACTACGCGAGTTTCATCGACGCCTATTTCCGCGAACAGGGAATTACACCCGAGCGCACCCGCGGCGAGATCCTCGACCGCGAGGGCCACGTTCTCGGCGAGCACTCGGGTGTCCATCACTTCACCGTCGGCCAGCGGCGAGGGCTGCGGATCGCGGCCGCCGAACCTTTGTACGTTATCGCGACCGAGCCCGCTTCGCAGCGGGTGATCGTAGGCCGCAACGACGAGCTGTTGCGCGCGCGATTGGTCGCCAACAACGTCAACTGGATCTCGACCTCACCCATCGCCAACCCCGTGCGCGCTCAGATCAAGATCCGCAATAAGCACGCGGCGGCATGGGCGACGATCTACCCGACAAACCAATCCGGGCGCGTCGAAGCCCATTTCGATGAGCCGCAGCGCGCCGTCACACCCGGCCAAGGAGCCGTCTTTTACGATGGTGATCTGGTGCTCGGCGGAGGGTGGATAGAATAGCAGTCATTCAATACCTCTTGGCAAGGTTCGTGCTATGGTCTCTGTCGCATTCGCCGCCCGGGCTCGGAACCTTTTACGCGAAGCTGCTCGATCTGGCTATGCCGCGGCTACGCCGCGTGGCCATGCGCAACCTGGAGCTGGCGTATCCCGAGAAAACGCGGCGCGAACGGAACGTAATGGCCGGTGAAGTCTTCCAATCCATCGGGCGGCTGCTTTACGCTTTCGCGCGCTTTCCCCAGATGAACGCCGGGAACATTTCCTGCTGGATTCGTTACGAAGGGCTGGAGCACTTCACGGAAGCTAAGAAGGCCGGCCGCGGTGTCCTGTTTGCAACCGCGCACCTGGGCAATTGGGAACTCAGCGCTTTCGCCCACGGATTGATGACGGAGCCGATGCACGTCGTCATCCGGCCGCTCGATAATCCTCGCATCGACAGGATGGTCGAACAGCGGCGCGGGCTTTCAGGCAATCACTTAATTGAGAAATGGGACAGCGCGCGAGCCATCCTGCGGGCATTGCATCAAAACGAAGCCGTCGGCATTCTGATCGATCAGAATACCTCGCTGCAAGAAGGCGCTTTTGTGAACTTCTTCGGCACTCCAGCCTGCGCCAATACTGCTTTTGCAAAAATCGCCGCGCGAACAGGCGCCGCCATCATTCCCGGCTTCGCTTTGTGGTCCCACCAGGAGGGGCGCTACGTCCTGCGCTTCTACCCGCCAGTTGAAATGACCGGCGAGCCAGTGGAAGACACCCGCCACCTGCATGCCGTCCTAGAGGCGGTGATCCGCGAGCATCCCGGCCAATGGCTATGGATCCATCGGCGCTGGAAAACACGTCCGGCCGGCGAGCCTCCGATTTATTGACGTGGGTAGAAGTGCGGAGCCTTATACTTTTACCGCCCTCAAATTCGTGAACTAGCCTACAACGATGGCGAGTACTGGCCGTCTTCCTAACATTCGCGAACTTCTCGAAAAATGGCATTTTTGGCGTGCGATATGCCAAGTAGTCGACTCTTTTGGGCAAAACTGCTAGGCTGGGACAATATGTCAGCTAACAATGGAGACAAGTCTCGATACGGGCGGCAGCGCAAGGCCAAAATCAATCGACGGATACAGATGCGAGCCCTTCGAAAAGAATTAGTTGAGGCGAAGAAGACGAAATAGGGCTGCGCAGCCGCGATTTGGCACACAGCGTGCTCAAAGCTCGTCGGGAGTTGAATATGCGCCGCCAATGGATCGCGACTGAGCACTATCGCCTGCACATCGTAGAAGGATGGCCCGACAGTCCCTATAAGGAAGCCACGTTGCGAGGAATTCGCTCCGCCCTTGCCAGTCTTGGGAACGATCCGAGTATCATTCCGGCTTGTCCAATATGTTCGAGCCGCCGCAGAGTGTCGGGAGTTGTCAGGTTCCCGAGCCAGCCGGCGGAACGGGCGGCGTAGATAGTCTTTCGCAGGTCGGAGACCTGCGCCAACCGATCCGAGATATCATGTCCGCATGAGGCGAAGATCAGTCTTGTTCGCGGCCGGCGCGGCGCCACTGGCAGGATTACTCGAAGAGGCGGACGCTGAAACTCCCGGCCGTCTCAAGCAATCCGCCGCGCGCTGGTGCTACCAAAAGATGAGTCTCGAAGAGCTGTGCCAAAACGGGACGCGCATCGGTCTCAAAGGGATCGACCTTGTGAGTCACGACGAATGGCCGACACTCCAGAAATATGGGCTGACGCCGGCCATGACTCCGGGCGCGGGCACAATCCCGAATGCCTGGAATCGCGCGGAAAACCACGATGCTCTGGAGCGGGAGATGCGCGAGAACATCGAGCGGGCTGCGGCCGCCAAAGTCCCGAACGTGATCACGTTCTCCGGCAACCGGCGCGGCATGCCGGATGAAGAAGCGAAGGACAACTGCGTCGCCGGTCTAAACCGGGTGAAGCGAATCGCCGAGGACAAGAGCGTCACCATCTGCCTGGAGCTGCTGAACAGCAAAGTGAATCATAAAGATTACCAGTGCGATCACACCGCCTGGGGCGTGGAAGTCATAAAGCGAGTGGACTCGCCCCGAGTGAGACTGCTGTATGACATCTATCACATGCAGATCATGGAAGGCGACATCATTCGCACTATCACGGACAACATTCAATACATCGCACATTTTCATACCGGCGGCGTACCGGGCCGTCATGAGCTGGACGATACGCAGGAGCTCAATTGGCGTGTGATCGCGAAGACAATCGCGGAACTGAACTTCCATGGTTTCTTCGCGCACGAATTTGTGCCGGTGCGGGATCCGATGCAGTCGTTGGAGGAGGCGGTGAAGCTCTGCGCTGTGTGACTAGCCGCCGAGAATCTCTAGGTATCGTGCTACGGCTTCTATGCCGCGAAAGAAGTTCGGCAAGTGCATTTTCTCATTCGGAGCGTGTAGATTGTCGTCGGGCAGACCGAAACCCATCATGACGCTGGGGATGCCGAGGGATGCGTCGAAGGCGGCGACAATCGGGATCGATCCGCCGGAGCGAATGTAGACCGTCTCTTTGCCGAACACCTGTTTCATCGCCTCAGCCGCGGCCTGAATGAACTTGTTGTCCGGATTCACCAGCGAGGGCGGGGCAGAGTGGATCGGCTTAAATTCCGCGGTCACGCCTTTCGGACAGGCCGCGGCGACGGCTTTTTGAAGCTGCGCCGTAGCTTCGCCGGGGCGCTGGTCGGCCACCAGGCGCATGCTGAGTTTGGCCAGGGCGCGAGCGGGGATCACGGTCTTTGCGCCTTCGCCGGTAAATCCGCCGCGAATGCCGTGTACTTCGAGAGTGGGGCGCGCCCACAAACGCTCGAATAGCTGGATTTCCGGTTCGCCCACCAACTCTTTGACGCCGACCTCTTTGTCTTTGTACTCCTGCTCATCGAAGGGAAGACGCGCCCAGGCTGTGCGCTCCTTCTGGCTGGGCGGCTGCACGCGGTCGTAGAAGCCGGGGATGCGGATGTGTCCCTCGCGATCCTTGAGCGCCGTCAAAATTTCGGCGATCGCCTGAATCGGATTGGGCGCAGCGCCGCCGTAAACGCCGGAGTGCAGATCATGGTCGGCGCCTTGGACGATTAATTCGCCGTAGACGATCCCGCGCAGCCCGACGCAGATGGTGGGCAATTCCGGCGCGAACATTTCGGTGTCGCAGATCACGGCGGCGTCGGCCTGGATGCGCCCGGGTTTCGACGCCACATAGCTTTCGATGTGCTCACCGCCGACTTCCTCTTCGCCTTCGATCAAAAACTTCACGTTCACGGGCAGGCGGCCATGCTGCTTCAGCAGCCCTTCAACAGCTTTGATGAGGATATAGGTCTGGCCTTTATCGTCCGCCGATCCGCGCGCATAGATGTTGTCGTTGCGTATGGCGGGCTCGAAGGGGGGCGATTTCCACTCATCCAGCGGATCGGGGGGCTGGACGTCGTAATGGCCGTAGAAAAGAATGGTCGGCTTGCCGGGCGCGCCAAGCCACTCGGCGTACACCAGCGGATTTCCCTGGCCTTCGATGAGTTGAGCCTGCTGCAAACCGGCCTTTTCGAGTTCACTCCTGACGAACTCAGCGGCCTTCTGAATATCGGGCTTGTGCTCGGAGAGCGTGCTGATGCTCGGAATGCGTAGGAAGGTTTTCAATCCTTCCAGATAATCCTGATGGTGCTGCTCGTAATAGTTCATGCTTATTTAATCGTAAAGGTACCAAACACGAGACCTAGCGGGCGAGAGTCGCCTGCAATCTGAGTCGTGCGATTCACCTGAATCTCAACCTCCATCATCGGCGGCGAGTTGGAAGGCACCGGAAAACTTAGCTCGAATGATTGATCGGGCTTGCTCAAGAGTGTTTTTCCAAGCTGGATTCCAGAGCTGCGAAAGGATACTTCGAGCGGCCCCTGGGCAACCACCGCGGCCGGACAAAAGCCCATGATGCGCAACATCTTGCCGGCGCCTGAAGGGACTGCGATCTCCACGGTAGCGGCCTTCGGCATCCATCGATAATCTTTCTCCGCAGGGTACCAGTCGGGGCCCACAAGAGCCTGGAAGAGAGGATCTGCCACGTCGACAAAGCCGGGATGGGTGGCGACATATTTTTCACTCGTCGAAATCAGATAAGCCTGGGTAACGTTGCGAAGCTGCCGTTCTTCGGGCCGCAAAACGACCACATCATGATTGCGCAGCCGCGCGACAACGTCGGAAAAGGAAATAACGAATCGCGAAACTCCACTCCAGCCGCCGTCGGAGTCGATCAGCGCCTCGGACCCGGGCGTCAGGTAGACGCGCGAAATTCCCAGCAGACGGAACGGATCGTCGGAAATGCCACTCCAGAAAAGGTCATTATCCACACCATCCAACAGGATGGTTTTGCCGGCCTCCGTTTTAGGCAACGACTCCAGACCCATCACCAAGTATTTCATCCGGCGCGCTCGTGCGTAGAAATATCTTTCGGTCGTGTGAAGGTCGGCGATGGACACTGTGAGATACAGGGTGGCCAGCACGGCTGCCGCCACGGCCGCGACGCCGCGTGCGCTGGCGAGCATCCACGCGCCCAGGATCGCGAGGCCAATGGATGGGACTACTAAATAGTATTCGGTGAAGTGATCGCGTAGCGGAAGGACGGGCGAGATCACTTCCAGAAACCAGCCCAGCAGGAACAACGGCAGCCAGTCGCGGCGCCGCAGCTTGATTGCGGCGAAAAATATCATCGAGACGCCAATGGCAATGGTAACGACGAGGCCGAGCGAAAGGGGCTGCCAACCGGCCCGCAAAACCCGCATCCCGCTCAACGCATACGCCGAGTACGCCCACAGCATCGTGAATGGGCTTGAACCGAAGTACATCTTGTAATGACGATCGGACGATGCCGGGGTGAAAGCGAAGTGCGCGGCAATGAAGAGGAGCGACGGAATGAACAGATAAAACGTTCTTCGAAGATGGGTGCGCGCACAACACAACGCGTAACCCGCGGCAATCGCCGGATAAACGACATTCAACTCCAGCACGCCGAAGCCGAGCAGGAAGACGATCCATTGCCAGATCCAGTATTTTCGCTGGCCGGTGTCGATGTATTGAAGAAGAAGGCGGAACGCGAGGAGAATAACAAAGGCGAACGCTGTCTCGTTATAGGCGGAGCTCCAGCCGAGGGCCAGCGCCAGTCCCGCATTCGCCGTCCAAAGAATTGCCGCCAGAAATCCGGCGAGCGAGGAACCGGTTAGCCGCCGGGCGATCTGGATCAGCAGCGCGATGTTGGCCAGCTCCGTCAGGAACGTCCACACTTTGAAGGGCACGACGTTTAAGCCAAACAGGGAAGGGAAGACCAGGAAGTAGAGGCGTTCACTCAGTGTGCGGATGGTGCCCTCGGCTTTCGGGCTAAACAGCGCGCGCACGAAATCGCTGGGCGAGTCAATGCCGAGACGCAGCGCCAGCCAGGCGAAGTCATCTTGGAAAAACCAGGTCTTGAGCGCGAACTGATGTACCGCCAGGCAGAACAGCATCGGGACGCCGTAGTATGCCGCGCGCCGGTACAGCGATCGATGCACGGCGCTCCCTATGGTCGCGGCTCGGTGTGTCGCGGCTCGGCTTCGTTCAATCGCCGCACTTCGCCACTTCGACCAGGCAGCTAAATAACGTCGGGCCACCACCGATATCAGTCAGACGCTCAGAAGTCAGGGCGTTTACGCTGCGCCCATCGGGCGACAGCTTATTCCAACGAACCGAGGGCGCCCATACCACTCCCTGGCGGACGGTGCCGTTGACATCGGCTACCAGCATGCAGCTGCCGCGATCGTTGAACATCTGAACGCGATCGCCAGTGTGGATGCCACGTTTTTGCGCGTCTTCTGCGTGCAGGAACAGCGTGGAGGTCTGGCGTTGAGCCGATGGATGATTGCCGAAAGTGGAATTCATGCTGTCGTGACTCTTGGCGGAAATCATCTCCAGCGGATATTTCGATTGCAGATCTTTGGCTCCCAGCCGCGACTCCACTGGCGGCTCATAGCCCAGAGTCTCGGCGTGGAATTCACACTTACCGGAGGGCGTGCCAAATCCGCCGTTCGCGAATGGCAGGAATGGTTGGCCGTCCGGGCCGAACTTCAAGCGAACGAAATGCTCGCGATCCAGTTGCTCCAGCGTGATGCCCTTTACGAACGGGTGGTCGGAGTCGAGCAGAGTCCGGATCATGTCATCTTCGGAATCGCGGAAGCAATCGTCCTGAAAGCCCATTCTCTCGGCCAGCAGCTTGAACACTTCGACATTGGACTTGGTCTCGCCGGGAGCGGGAAGGGCCGGCCGGGCCAATTGCATATAGTAATGTCCGTACGCGGTGTATAGATCGGTATGCTCCAGGAACGTGGTGGCGGGGAGAAGAATGTCGGCGTGATCGGCGGTGTCAGTCTGAAATTGCTCCATCACGACGGTGAACAGGTCCTCGCGCCGCATGCCTTTGAGCACCAGATTCTGGTTGGGTGCAATGGTGGCCGGATTGGAGTTGTAGACTACCATCGCCTTCACGGGCGGATTGTCCAGCTGCGTAAGCGCCTTGCCAAGCTCGGCCATGTTTACGATGCGAGCCTCGCGCCCCAGCGGCGATTTGAACTGCAGCTCGGGCATCTCCAGACCGGCCCGGTTCAAATGAAATGCCTGGCTGGTGGTAAGTTGGACGCCTCCGCCGGTTTCGCGCCAGGAACCGATCAAGGCTGGAAGAGCCGCAATCGCCCGCACAGCAGCGCCCCCGCGATCGCTGCGCTGTACGCCGTAGTTCAACCGGATACCGGCGGGCCGGATGGTGGCGTACTCGCGCGCCAGGGAAACGATGTCGGCGTTCGAGATCCCGGTAAGAGCTTCCACGCGCTCTGGCGTATATTCGGCGGCGCGCTTTTTCAAAGCATCGAAACCGTCGGTGTACCGGTCGACGTAATCGGCATCGTACAGCTTCTCGCCGATGATGATGTGCATCAATCCCAGCGCTAGTGCGAGATCGCTGCCGGGGAAAATGGAGAAGTGCTTGTCGGAAAGATGTCCGGTTTTGTTGCGAACGGGGTCGATGGTGTAGAACTTGGCGCCTCGCCGGCGAGCCTCCACGATGAATGGCCACAGATGCACGTTGGTCGCGAGAATATTCGCGCCCCAGGCGATGATGAGCTTGGAATACTGGAATTGTTCGGGCTCGGTGCCGTATCGATAGCCTAGAGTCTCGGTAAGAGCGGCGCCCCCGGTGGATGAGCAAATCGTACGGTCCAGACGCGATGCGCCCAGGCGGTGAAAGAAGCGCAGGTCCATGCCGGAACGGTTAAGCAGGCCCATGGTGCCGGCATAGCTGTAGGGCAAGATTGCTTCCGACCCGTACTCGGCTGCGATCGCGTTGAGGCGGCCGGCTATGGTATCGAGAGCCTCATCCCAGGAGATGCGCTGGAATTTTCCTTCACCCTTGGTACCAATTTGCTTCTGCGGATAGAGCAAACGGTCCTGGGAGTACTCGCGGTCCAGGTACCGGGCGACCTTGCCGCACAGGAATCCGCGCGTGACGGGATGATTTGGGTTTCCACGCAACTGGGTGCCTTTTCCGTCATCTACATTGATGAGGAGCGAGCAGCAGTCGGGGCAATCGAGGGCACAGACCGAGTGTCGCAGTTCCGGCATATTTCCGATTATAGCTTTGTACGTTCGGGTGAGTACGGGTTAAGGTGTGTTCGATAGTAACGCGAGTCTAACCGGCAACGTCTGCATCTACAGGAATGGTGGGTTGCATTGTGGGATACAATCGATCTGAAGGAGGGCTCATGCGATACGCGGCAGGCGTGGTCCTTTTCTTGAGCCTGGGGGTGATGGCGGTTGGGCAGGTCACTGGGCCCTATGCACCGCTGGGTGGATATTCGAACGTGCTTCTTCCGGGAGTGGCGCATCCGCAAGTCAGCACCGCCGCGACGTATTACGCGGCCAGATTCGGGGGTGGTGGCGGACGGCCTGTATCCGCGGGTCATCCACAGCACAGCCGCACGGTGATCGTTCCCTATCCTGTGTTTTATGGAGGCGGCGGTTACGGATATGGAAGCGGTTACGGATACGGGACGGATCCCAACGCCGCATACGCTCCAGGCTACGCGGATCAAGCTCCTCCAATCATTAATTCCGGTGAGGCTCCGTCGGTGGTGATCAACCCGGGTTTTGTTCCTCAGCAGGTCAATCCCCAGGTGCGGGAATATAATTCGAACGATCCGGGAGATCAACAATCGGGGATGCGGTTATACCAAAACTCTTCGCATCCTTACGCCGATGCGGCCGCGAATAACTCCGGCGACCAGGCGACCATTTACTTGATTGCCTTCAAGGATCACAGCATCGTGCAGGCGCTGGGTTACTGGATGGAGGGCGCGACGCTGCATTACGTCAGTGTCGAGCATACTCTCAATCAGGCCAGCATTAATCTGATCGATCGCGATCTGTCGCAGCGGCTCAATGACGAGCGAGGACTCGAGTTCAGGCTTCCGGCGGCGGCGAAATAGCGGAAGAGCTTCAAGTTGGCGGGGCGGGGAACTGCCCTGCAATAAACTGCTGGTCGCCTTCGAGAAAATCGTAGCCTGAAAGCCGTTCGGGATGTTCCCAGCGGAGTTGTTCGAAATCGAGATTTCGCGGGTCGCCATCGAAGTCCGCCACGCGATAGAAAATCAACCGAATGCGCGGGCGTCCAGGATACTGGTATTCGTAGCGCATAAGCTCGCGATCGATGCGCGCGGCAATGCCGAGTTCCTCGGCCAGCTCCCGGATCACAGCCGCCTCGGGAGCCTCCCCGGGTTCGACCTTTCCTCCGGGAAATTCCCACTTCAGCGGATGATAGCCGAGATTCTTGCGTGCGCTATAAGAATCCGGCCGTCGCGCTCGATAACAGCCGCTACGACTGTGGTCACGAAAGGTACGACCCGCGGGGCAGAACGTCGTGGATGCCCGTCGCGCCTGTGAGAAAGATGTTCATAATTGGAAAGGGACCGCTCTGTGTACAGCGAAGCCTTTCTAGATCATTTCAAAAATCCGCATAACGTAGGGGATCTCGGGCCGCCGGCTGTCACGGTTGAGATCTCGAATCCTATCTGCGGCGATATTCTGCGCTTGTCCGCGAGGTTTGATGGCGGCCGGATCGTGGAGGTTCGCTACAAGGTCCGAGGCTGCACGGCGTCCATCGCCAGCGGGTCGGCATTGACGGAATGGATGCAGGGGCGGACGCGGCAAGAGTTAGCCGGGATGAAAGCCGCGGATATCGAGGCGTCGGTGGGTGGGTTGATTCCGGAGTCCAAACATGCGGCTGTGTTATGTGTGGACGCGGTGAAGAAGTTGCTGTCCGAATCCGGCGAGCATAGAGCCTAGATGGCGCCGATCGAAACCGTAATCGAATTCATGGATCGCATCAACCAGCGTGATCGGGACAAGCTGGCCGAATTGATGACCGAGGATCACCTCTTTATCGACTCGCTCGGCCAGGCCGTGCGCGGACGCGAGAATATGCGAACGCTGGCGCGCGGTCGTAGAAAACGGCTTGGTGCGGGAATGGCGCGTCTACGCCGATAACAAGCCGGTCTACGATGTTATGGCGAAAACGGCCGATTCATAAATCCGATCGATAAATCCAGGTGCGGTAAATTAGGTCCAGAGGGACATTTGGCAGAGGAGCGCAGCACCGAGCGAGCCGTGAGTCCGGGTTCCGTCGGATCCATCCGTTTGATGGGCGTCCGCGTTCGCCTGCATTTCACCTTCGTCCTGCTGCTGATTTTCTTAATCGTGATCGGTTTGGGATCCAACCAATCGCCGGCCAACTACACTCTGTTCATTCTTGCCTTGATCGTATCCGTACTGCTGCATGAATTCGCGCATGCATTCGTCAGTTCTCTATATGGAATACGAACGCTGGAGATTGTACTGTTTCCGATCGGAGGTGTGGCGCGTTTGGACCGGCCAGCCAAGCCCAGCGAAGAGTTCTGGATCGCGCTCACTGGTCCGGTGGTCAACCTCACCATCGCCGCCTTGATCTTCATGCTGCTTTATTGGCAGCACCGGGCCGTGAACTTCTTCGCGCTGGAGCAGCCGGCGGACGCGAACCTGGCCGATCGCATCGCGCTCGGCAATCTGATTCTGGCCGGCTTTAATCTATTGCCCGCATTTCCAATGGACGGCGGCCGAATGCTGCGCGCCGTACTCTCGCGCTTGAAATCCGAATACGAAGCCACGCGCATAGCCACCTGGTCGGGACGCATGCTGGCCATCAGTATGGGTCTGTATGGATTTATTTATATGCCGATGCTGGCGTTTGTGGCATTCTTCATCTATCTGGGAGCGGCCAACGAAGGCGCGGCCTCGCGCGGCCGGTCGCTTACGCAAGGCATTCCGGTTCGAGCGGCAATGGTGACCCGTTATCATACGCTGGGGCATGGCAGCACGATTCAAGATGCAGCCACGCTGCTGCTTTCCACCTCGCAACAGGATTTTCCGGTGATGCTAGGGGAGCAGGTGATCGGGCTCCTCGGCCGAACGGCGCTGCTGCGGGGGATGGCGCTGGAAGGTCCGCAGGCATACATCGCCGGTTTTATGGAGCGCGAATTCAATAGCCTGCCTCCCGACCAGGATTTGGCTGAGATATTACCGATGATGGCGCACGCAGGAGCATGCGCGCTGGTCATGCAGGACGGGCGCTTACTGGGGCTCATTACATCTGAAAATTTGTCGCAGTTTCTCTTGCTTCGAAGCGTCGGATTGCAGCCCGCGGAGGGATGAGGGGAGGAGACAGAAGGCAGCAGACAGAATACAGAAGGCAGAAGACAGAAGACAGAAGGCGGAGTGCAGAATGCGATGGCTATCCAGACAGTGCTGCGTGGTGTTGGCGACAGCATGTCTACTGTGCGCGGCAAATATAAAGCTTTACCTGAAGGACGGCACGTATCAACTGGCGCGCGAATACAAAGTGGAAGACGACCGCGTAAGTTTCCTGAGTGTCGATAGGGACGAGTGGGAGGAACTTCCCGCGGCGCTGGTCGACCTGGATAAAACGAAAGCCGAAATCAAACGGCGTGAGGATACGACGCGCGAGGAAGCCGCCGCGAACGCCGCCGAAGAAAAAGCTGAACGGGACGCCCGTAAAGAGGTGGAGCAGATCCCCACTGCGGAGGGCGTGTACCTGATCGAGGAGGGCAAGTTGACTCCGATCAAGCCGGGAGAATCGAAAATAGTCACTGACAAGAGGCGCAGTGTCCTCAAAGCTCTGAGCCCTATTCCGATGGTGTCCGGCAAGGCAACGCTGGAGCTGGATGGGCCGCATGCTCCCGCGGGCACCGCCAACCGGGAGCCGGAATTCTACATCCGGTTATCGGCCGACGAGCGCTTTGGCATGGTGCGCCTGGGCGAACATAAAGGCAATCGCGTGGTCGAGAAGCTCACCATTATTCCCGTGACGAAGGAAACCATGGAAGAGCCGGACCTGGTCGCAACGTTTCGCAAGCAAGTGGCCGACGGGCTCTTCAAGATCTGGCCTGAGAAGCCCATCGAACCCGGCGAGTACGCAGTGGTCGAATACACCGACGGCAAAGTAAACATGCAGGTGTGGGATTTCTTCGTAGCGCCAGGTACCGGCAAGTAATTAACCAACCCGCCGGAAAAATTCCAAGCTTCGCTGGGCGCATATTTCCCAGCGATACTGCTGTGCTCGAGCGCGTCCGGCGGTACCCAGCTGCTGCTGCAATGCGGGCGAGGTGAGCAGCTTTTCAAGCGCCGACTGAATCTCCGCGGGACTGCGCGGGTCCACCAGTAAAGCTCCATCGCCCGCAATTTCCGGCAGACAGGAAGTATTGGATGTAATCACTGGAACGCCCGCCGCCATGGCCTGCGCCACCGGAAAGCCGAAGCCCTCGTATAGCGATGGATAGATGAAAGCCGTGGCGCCGGCGGTCAGACCCGGAAGTTCGTCCTCCGGCACGTAGCCCAGATAGCGCACGCCGGGCGGTGGACGGGATGTCAGACGCTCCATGGTCTTTTCGGAAGCCCAACCGGTTGCGCCGGCGATCAACAGGTCGAAATCGTTGTGTAAGCGGAAGCCTTGCCAGGCGTCGAGCAGCGTATCGATGTTCTTGCGCGGTTCGATGGTGCCGAGAGACAGGACGTACGGCTTCGGGGCGGGCCGCGCTTGGGCGCCGAAATAAACGTCGGCGATTCCGGAATAGATCACGTCGATGCGATCGGGCGGCAAGCCCAGCACGCGTACGGCGTCGGCTCGCGTGTTCTCGGAAACCGCGATCAGGCGATCTGCCCGGCGCAAAACATTTTGGGCGAATGTGGCTTCCGCTCGAACGTTGCCCGGGGTGTGGAGCTCGGGCATCAGATGACCGGTCATGTCGTGGATGGTCGCGGTCAGCTTGGTGTTCCTGGGGGGATTCCAGATTTGCGTGGACACATGAAATACATCGACCTTGGCTGTCATCAAACGCAGCAGCGGCAAAGCCGGCAGCAGATTCGCCGCGTAAAGCAGCGCCAGCCTTGGATATGTTTGCGCGGGACTGAGAATGGACCGTTCGTGATTGAGCGGGGCCAATTTGCCGATGCGCGGAAAAGTGAGGATCTGCTCGTTACCCGCCTGCTGCCAGAGATGCTGGATCCAGTGATAGGTGTAGGTCTTGATGCCGGCGCTCCGCAAGAGCAGCGAGGTGGCGTCGATCAGGATTCGCATGACATTGAGCCGCTAACCGAGCCGCCGGAAAAACTCCAGGCTCTGCCGCGCGCAGGCATCCCAATGGTATCGCCGGGCGCGATCGGCCCCCGCGGCACCAAGCTGGTCGCGCAACGATTGCGAGCTGAGCAGCTTTTCGAGCGCTGCTTGAATCTCGGCCGGACTGCGCGGGTCAACCAGCAAGGCTCCGTCGCCGGCCACCTCCAGCAGGCACGACGTGTTGGAAGTGATCACAGGCACCCCCGCGGCCATGGCTTGCGCAACCGGAATACCGAAACCCTCATACAAAGAAGGATAGAGGAAGGCAGTGGCGCCGGCCGTCAACCCAGGCAGCTCATCCTCCGGTATATATCCGAGATAGCGGACGCCCTGAGGCCGGGAGGCGAGCCGTGCCATGGTCGTTTCAGATCCCCATCCGCGGGAGCCCACAATCACGAGATCGAAGTCGTTGCGTAAACGGAAACCCTGCCAGGCATCGAGCATCGTGTCGACGTTCTTTCGCGGCTCGATCGTACCCACGTATAACACGTACGGCCGCTCGGCCGGTCTGGGTTGCGCTCCAAAATAGACTTCGGGGACGCCGGGATAAATGACTTGTATGCGTTCCGGATCAAGACCCAACAACCGAATGGCATCGGCGCGCGTGTTTTCGGAAATCGCAATCAGCGCATCCGCTTTCTGGAAAATATTCTTTGCCAGACTCTCGTCGGCGCGAACATTGGCTGAAGTATGCAGCTCCGGCATCAGCCGGCAAGTCAGGTCGTAAATGGTCGCCGTCAGTTTCGTTTTCTTCGGAGGATTCCGAATCTGGTTCGAGACGTGGAATACGTCGGCTTTGGGAATAACCCAGCCCGCCAGAGTTGGGGTAAGATTCGCGAAGTGAAGCAGGCCTAACCTGGTGAAGGTTTGAAAGGGCGTGAGAATCGATCGCTGGTGGTTCAGCGGCGCCAATTTGTCCAAACGAGGAAAGGTCAGAATCTGCTCATTGCCGGCCTGCTGGCAGACGTGCTGAATCCAGTGATAGAGATAGGTCTTAATGCCCACGCTGCGCAAGAGCACCGGCGTGGCATCAATCAGAATTCGCATGATTGGTCAGCAGATATTTGCCGCCGCTCTCAGCCACGACATGCAGCTCAGGACGCCCGACCAGACGCTGGATGCGGGGCAAAGATGGACCTTCCACCAACAGATAGTATCGATCGTGCATGCGCCACAATCTCGCCAGGCCGGAATCGTCGATGAAAACGTCTGGAGCGCCGGGAGCGTGAGAGCCATATTCCAGATTGGTCTGGCGCCCATTCAGAAGCAAGGCCTGTCGATTGGCGTAGAAGAAGACCGACGAAAAGGTATAGTACGCGTCGTCTTCAATGAGCTGACCGGGCGGAGCCTGCATGAGAGCGTTCGCCAGCCGGCGCGAGGAAAGATAAGGATCGAAGACTACCATCGCCACCCGGGCGGCGTAGAAAAACAGCACCATCATTACGACGAAGACTGCGATCGGCTGACGCCACCAGAGCGCCGAAGCGCCGATCAGGAGAGCGAAGCCCGCCAGGATGAGCGGCACGCGAAGATAAGCAAAGGATTTGAGGGTCAAATCTCCCATGTGGCCGAGCGATAGCGTGTAGGCCTCCGGATGCTCCGTCAGCGCTGCCGAGATGTCCCCGGGAGTGGGCAAATTCCACACTTGAATCAGAATGATGACGATCGCCAGGGCCCCTAGCGCGGCGATTGAAGAGATCACCCGGTGTCCTCCACGGATGTTTCCTCCGGTGAGCGCACAGCCAATGAGCAGCGCCAGGGCGGGGTAGCAGGGCATCGAATAATATTCCTGCGTGGATGAAAACGTGAAGAAGATCAGGAGAAAACCGGTCCAGCACAAGGCTAGCAGCCGCATCCGCCCGGCGCGGTCGATGGCTCGATAGCCCAGTTGAAAAACCGCGGCCAGGTAAGCGCTCCAGGGAAAAAGCCAGAGCAGATGAAAGAGCCAGAAGTACAGCCTGGGCACCGTGTCGTAATCGCGCGGATAGCGCAGATTCAGGAAGCGCAGCAAGTGCTCGTTGATGAAGTAAAACCAAAGGAAGCCGTGATACTCGCCGGGAACGCTGCGCATCGAGAAATAAAAGTAGGGCGGATTGTGGATCGTCGCGAGCGCATGCCAGGGCGCGGCAATCAGAAGAATGATCAGCGCGCCCGAGAACGGCCGCAGCCGCTTCCAGGTTCGACGTAGCAGGAGCTGTCGGGTTAGGAGCAAATACGCCAGTCCTGCGCCAATTGGCAAGACTGCCGCGATCAGTCCCTTCAGCAACAGCCCGGTTCCGATGCTCGCCGCCATGATCCAGGCCCAGCGGCGCGGATGAGGTTCGTCGTCCTCCAGCGCCCGCAGGAACGCCCACATGGCGAGCGTAATCGTGAAAGTGAGGGCCACGTCCGGTATCAGGACGCGGGTAAAGAGAAACAGCCCTACCGAGGTCGCTAGCACCAAGCCTGCATAAAGTCCCGCGCGTCCGCCGAATGCCCACCATCCGATCCGCGCCGTAAGCCAGCACAACGCGACTGTGAACAATGCCAGCGGTATCCGTGCGGCCCAATCGTGCACGCCGAAGAGCATGTAGGATACGGCCATGGTCCAATATCTGAGCGGAGATTTTTCCAGATATGGGACGCCGTCCAGCCGCGCTGTTACCCAATCGCCAGAGTCGAGCATGTTGCGCGCGATTTGCGCCTGCACGGCATCCACGTCGTCCATGAGCGAAGGCGGCCCGATCGCGCAGCCGAGAAATACCACCGCTGCTACCAGGACGACGATCAATTCGTAGCGGAAACGGGCCTGAGAATCCCTGACTGCGCTGCCCCTCGCTTCATCCAAAGGAAGAGCGTCAACGGACCCCATAGATGCTAACCGAAGTTAGCGATCGCCGGCTTGCGCGGCTTTGGCTTCGATTTGTACCAGGTCGCTTACAGGAACCGTGCTGCCGATGGTCTGCGGGCCGCGGAAGAAATCGAAATAGGAAATCTGGCGCACGCACGACACTGTGCATAATGGCGCGCACGATTTTTCCGTCAGGTACTCGCGGCGAATGTCGTCGACCGTGTATTCAAGCAAAGGCTTGGCCGGGAAACCGCGCTGCTGGGAGCAATAATGCACCAGGCCGTTCTCGCAAATGTACAGATATCGCGCGCCGGCGCGGCAACGCCAATTGCTGGGGCGTCCGTGCGCGATCGCATCCTGGTAATAATTGATCTGCGAGAAATTCCGCTTCTCGAAGTCTTTCATGGCCAGAAAGACGGCGCGCTCCCGCTCACCGATTGGGCGCAGTTGGCCATCGCCATCGTGGATGATCCCGACGGTCGAGGTAAAACCAAGCTCGATCGCGCGTTTGCCGACCACCAGAGCATCTTCCGGATTGTGGATGCCTCCGCCCAGCACGGAGTTGATGTTTACGTGAAACAGGGCGTGCTCCGCCAGGATCTGGAGCTTCTTATCGAGCACTTTCAGGCTCTTTTTCGACACGTCGTCGGGCATCACGTTGTCGATGCTGATCTGCATGTGATCGAGGCCGGCGTCGTTCAATTGCTGGACCCGTTGCGCCGTCAGCAGATAGCCGTTGGTGATGATGCCGGCGATTATGCCGCGGCCCCGCACGTGCGCGATCAGGCGGTCCAGGTCGGGATGCAGAAACGGTTCGCCGCCGCTGAAAGTAACAATGTTCGTCCCGAGCGCGGCCAGCTTATCCAGCCGCTCGAGCATCAGCCCGGTATCGACAGGTTTGGAGAAGTCATCGTACTCATTGCAGTACGTGCACGAAAGGTTGCAACGCCGGATCGGAATGATGTGCGCCATCACCGGGTGGTCAGTGGACGCGACGCCCTTGAATATCATTCGCCACTCGCGCGCGCGGCGATTGAGCGCCCGGATGTTTTTGCGAAGCTTTAATCCCAACTTTGGCATCACCAAGGCTTATTCTCTATTGAATCATAATCATGCAAGTAATGCATGGATTTGAAATCGAATGGTTCCCGGCGGCGCCTCAACAGCGACAACACGCGCCCGGCGCGGTCCCTATTTCTTTTGTAACCCAATCGCTGGGAGGCGACACCTAACATTAGTAGCGTGGTATTCTGAGGGCTGCGCGCGATCTGATGTTTGAGTTCCTGTTCAAGTATCCAACCACGGCATTCAGCAAAGGCACGTTCGTGTTACTGGGGCAGTGGCCTCTGTGGATACTGATTGCATCTTTCGTGGCCGCGGTCTTAGGTTTAGGCTGGACCATCTGGCGGCGGCGCCGGGCAGTGGCGCCTACGATGCGGGGCCCTCGCACGGCGGTGGTCTGGCTTTTGCAGAGCCTGCTGGTCTGCCTGCTACTGTTCCTGCTTTGGCAGCCGGCGCTCAGTATCGCGACGCTGCGTCCCCAGCAGAACATCGTGGCCGTGGTAATCGACGACAGCAAAAGCATGGCGACTCAGGACGACGGGAAGTCTCGCCACGATCAGGTGCTAGAAACCATCAACGGCGGCCTGCTCAAGAGTTTACAGTCTAAATTTCAAGTACGGCTTTACCGGCTGGGCGATCATGTGGAACGCATCGAGAAGCTGGATCAGTTGAATGCCTCGCTCCCGGCCACGCACATCGGTGACAACCTTAAAGAGGTTCTGGCGGATTCGGCAACGCTCCCTATCGGCGCGGTGGTGCTCCTGAGCGATGGCGCGGACAATAGCGGAGGCATCGACCTGGATACGGTCTCCGAGATCAAGCGCCAACGGATTCCGATCCATACCGTCGGGTTCGGGCGCGAGCAGATGGCCCATGACATTGAGGTCACTGATGTTCAGCTGCCGGTTCGATCGCTGGCGAAATCCCGCCTGCAGGCAGTGGTGACTTTTCACCAGCATGGGTTCCGGGGCGATAAAGTACGGCTGGCGATCCGCGACAGCGGAAAAGTGCTGGCGAGTCGGGATGTTGTGTTAAAGGGCGACGGCGCGGCGCAGACCGAGGCAGTGTTGTTCAATGCAGGAGAAGCCGGGGTGAAGAACCTGGAATTCGCCATCGACCCGCTGCAGGAAGAAGAGAACAAGAACAACAACAGCCTGACCCGGGTGCTGAACGTCGACGACGCCAAGCCGCGCGTTCTTTACATGGAGGGCGAGCCAACCTGGGACTTCAAGTTCCTGCGCCGCGCTGTGGAGGATGATAAGAACCTCGTCCTTTGCACCATCGTCCGGACGACTCAAAACAAGATTTACACGCAAGTGCCGCCGGACAGCAACGCCGAGTTCTTGAAGGTGGGCTTTCCTACAAAAGTGGAAGACCTGTTTGGCTTCCGAGGCTTGATTCTGGGTAGCGTAGAAGCAAGCTATTTCACCACCGCCCAGCAGGATATGATCCAGCAGTTCGTCGACCGGCGCGGCGGCGGCCTGCTCTTCCTAGGCGGCCGCAATGCTTTGGCCGACGGCGGCTACGACAAGCAACCGTTCTCCGATCTTCTTCCGGTGCGCCTGCCCGATCACAAGAACACCTTCCATCGCGAACCGGCCACGCCGCAGTTAACATCTTCGGGACGCGATAGTCTGATCACGCGTATTGAGGAGAATCCGGATGCCAACGTCAATCGATGGAAGAAGCTGCCCTACCTGATGAATTTTCAGGAGGCGGGCCAGCCCAAGCCGGGCGCGGTGGTGCTGGCGGAAATGAACGCCTCCGGTCACACGCTCCCGCTGTTGATTACGCAGAAATACGGACGCGGCCGCACGGCTGTCTTCGCTACCGGAGGCGATTGGCGCTGGCAGATGCTGCAGCCGGTGGAAGACATGAGCCACGAGATGTTCTGGCGCCAGATGCTGCGCTGGCTTGTGAGCGACACTCCCACTCGCGTGGTTTCTTCCACGACCAAGCCGGTATTGTTTGACGATGGGCGCGTGCATCTGCGCGCCGAGGTTCGCGATACCACCTACCTGCCGACCAGCGATGCGCAAGTGGAGGCTCGAATCGTAGGGCCGGACGGCGCCACGCAATCGGTGGAGCTGCATCCGGATGCATTGGAGCAGGGTGTCTATTCCGTTGATTGGGACGCCGCACGGCCCGGGTCCTACGTCACTGAGATTACGGCCAAGCGCGGCCAACAGGAGCTGGGCCACGATGTGGTCACGTTCCGCCGCGAGGACGGCGTGGCCGAGAATTTCCATCTGGAACAAAATCGCGACCTGCTCGAAAAGCTTTCCTCCCAGACCGGCGGTCGTTATTACCGGCCCAACGAGGTAAGCAAGCTAGGCGAGGATATCTCTTATTCCGACGCAGGCATTACCGTCCGCGAAACCAGGGATCTGTGGGACATGCCCATCATTTTCTTTTTCGTCCTGCTGCTCTGCTGCACCGAGTGGCTGCTGCGGAGAAAGTGGGGTGTAGTATGAGGCCCGTCGTGGCGCACGCACTCTTGCGTGCCGCGTCGACACTCGTGTCGACGCTTGGCTTAGCGGTCACCCTTCATGCGACGACCTTCTATGTCACCGTCGCCGGATTGGGCGGCGAACCGGATTACGAACAGCGCTTCGCTTCCCAAGCCCAGGAGATCGATAAGCTGGTGAAGACGGGCATGCCGGATGCCAACGTCACGACGCTGTATGGCGCGCAAGCCACCAAAGTGCAGATCCAGAGCGCGCTCGGCCAAGTGGCCAAGCAAGCCAAGCCGGCTGACGCGTTCGTGCTGATGCTGATCGGACACGGCAGCTTCGACGGCTACGATTACAAGATCAACCTGCCGGGTCCCGACCTTTCCGCCGCAGAACTGGCGTCGATGCTGGACCGCATTCCGGCTACCCGCCAATTGGTGGTGAACATGACCAGCGCCAGCGGCGGCTCGCGTATGGCGCTTGAGAAACCGAATCGCGTGGTTATCACCGCTACGAAATCCGGCAACGAAAAGAACGCCACGGTTTTCGCGCGTTTCTGGGTAGAGGCGCTGCGCGATACTTCCGCGGATACCGATAAGAATGAAACCGTCTCGGCTCTCGAAGCATTTACTTACGCCGAGGAAAAAACCAGCCAGTTCTACGAAACGCAGAAGCGCTTGGCCACGGAGCATCCCACGCTTGAAGACACCGGCGCGGGCGACGGCGCCCGCAAGCCATCACCGGAAAACGGTCAAGGGTTGAAAGCCGCGCAGTTCGGCCTCTTGCGAATCGGAGCGTCGCAGATCGCCGCCAACACGCCGGAGAAAAAAGCATTGTTGGACAAACGCGATGATCTGGAGCGCCAGATCGATTTGCTGAAGTATCAAAAGGCCGCCTTGCCGGTCGAACAATATAAGCAGCAGCTTCAAACGCTCTTGCTCGAGCTGGCTAAGACCCAGGCGGAGATCGACAAATGAACCGTTTTGGTTTCTTTGCGTTAATCGCTGCTCTGACAACGGCTGCTCTGCCCGCACAGACATTGGATCAATGCCGCAGCTTCAAGCACCACGGGAAACTTCCCGAGGCGCAGGCCTGTTTCACGAAGCTGGCCGCCGGGTCGAATTCTTACGCGCGCGCCGAAGGCCTGTGGGCGCTGGAGCGATATCAAGACGCCAACGAGGAGTTCAAGGCGCTAGTAAAGCAGGAGCCGAAGAACGCTTTGTACCGCGTCCGCTGGGGATTACTTTTCTTAGAACGATTCAACGCTGAAGAAGCCGGCAACCTCTTCAACGAAGCTTTGGCGATCGATAAGGACAACGCTCAGGCATATCTAGGACTGGCGCGCGTCGCCGCCGAGGGCTTTAGCGGCAAAGCGGTGGAATTGGCCGAGAAGGCCGCGAAGCTGGATCCGAAACTGGCCGATCCTCACGAGCTGCTTGCGTTTCTGGCGCTCGAAGACAACGACGAGGAGCGTGCCGCTAAAGAGGCCGACCAAGCGCTGGCCATCTCAAATGAAGCGCTGGATGCAATGGCGATTCACGCCATCATCGATTGGCTGGATGACAAAGCCGATACGCCGCATCTGGAAAATCCCTGGATCGGCAAAGTCCTCAAGGTCAATCCGGCCTACGGCGAAGCATACTCCATGGCCGGACATTTCTTCGTGCTGAATCGCCGTTATACCGAAGGGATCAAGTTTTATCGCATGGCGCTCGACCTGAACCCGCGCCTGTGGGATGCACGCGCGGAACTGGGCGTCAATCTCATGCGGCTGGGCCAGGAGGGGGAAGCACGCCAGCAACTGGAGCAGTGCTACAACGCCAGTTATAAGAGCGCTGAAGTAGTTAACACACTGCGGCTTCTCGACAGTTACGCGAACTTCAATATCTACGAAAGCAATCGCACCATTCTGCGCCTGGCGAAGAAAGAATCCGACTTGCTGCGTCCTTATTTCGAAGAAGAGATGCAGCGCGCCATCGCCACCTACGAGAAGAAATATCAGATGAAGCTGACGGGTCCGGTGCAGGTGGAAGTCTATCCCGATCATGAAGATTTCGCAGTTCGCACCATGGGTATGCCCGGATTGGGCGCATTGGGCGTGACTTTTGGCTCCGTGGTCGCGATGGACAGTCCTTCCGGCCGTCCGCCCGGCAGTTTTCACTGGGCCAGCACGATGTGGCACGAATTGAGCCACGTATACGTTCTGCAGGCCACCAATCACCGGGTCCCGCGCTGGTTCACCGAAGGCATGGCCGTTTATGAGGAGACCGCCGCCGCTCCCGACTGGGGCGACCGTCTGGATCCCGAAGCCATCAACGCCATCCAGCACAAACTGCTGCTGCCGGTGGCTGAGCTGGACCGCGGCTTTGTGCGCCCCAGTTATCCGTCGCAGGTGATCGTCTCCTATTTCCAGGCCGGGAAAATCTGCAGCTACATCGCCGAAAAGTGGAGCTATGACAAATTGCTCGACATGATGCACGAATACGCCAAATTGAAGACCACTCCGGAGATTTTCCACGACGTCCTGGGCATGTCGACGGAGGATTTCGACAAGCAGTTCCTGGCCTGGCTGGGAGAGCAGACCAAGAATCCGGTGGAGCATTTCGACGAATGGCGGAAGCAGGTCAAGACCATGGTGGACGACCTCCGGGCGAAAAAGTACGATGACGTTATTCGCGAGGGCAAGGTCATTGCCGATTATTATCCCGACTACGTCGAGGCCGGCAGCGTCTATGAATTAATGGCCGACGCATACACCGCCAAGGAAGACAAAGTCTCCGCGCGCAAGGAGCTGGAACAGTACAATCAGGTCGGCGGCCGCAGTCCGCTGCTGATCAAGCGGCTGGCGACGCTCGAAGAAGAAGCCGGCGATCCGAAGAAAGCAGCGGCGGCCCTCGATCGTCTAAACTACATTTATCCGGAGGACCAGGAATTGCACAAACGGCTGGGCGACCTGTGGCTGGCTCAAGGCAATCTTCCCGGCGCGATTCGCGAATACCAGGCCGTGCTCGCCACCAAACCGCTCGACCAGGCGGGCGCCCATTTCCAACTGGCGAGCGCGCTTCAGAAGGCCAACCGGATAGATGAGGCACGTGAACAAGTGCTGCTGTCTTTGGAAGCGGCTCCCGGCTACAAGCCGGCGCAGAGATTACTCTTGGAAGTTGCAAAATAAACAAACATGTCCACTATGAGCACAGCTTTTAGCACAGCCGTTGCCGATTCGGCCGAACTGAAGGAGCGCATCGATCGCTTCCAGGGGGTTCACAAGGCGATTGTCCGCGAAGTCCGGAAAGTGATCGTCGGACAGGAGGAGGTGGTCGAGCAGGTGCTCATCTCGCTCTTCGTGGGCGGCCATTGTCTGATCACCGGACTGCCGGGCACCGCGAAAACTTTGCTGGTTCGCACCCTGTCCCAAACTCTCGGGCTGGTGTTCAAGCGCATCCAGTTCACACCCGACCTGATGCCGTCCGACATCACCGGTACGGACATCATTGAAGAGGACAACACTACCGGGCATCGCGCCTGGACGTTCGTTCCCGGGCCGATCTTTTCCAATGTCCTGCTGGCCGACGAAATCAACCGCACGCCTCCCAAGACGCAATCGGCGCTGCTCGAAGCCATGCAGGAGCTGTCCTGCACGGTGCGCGGCCACATGTACACCATCAAGGCTCCGTTCTTCGTGCTGGCCACGCAGAATCCCATCGAGTTGGAAGGGACGTATCCGCTTCCTGAAGCGCAGCTCGATCGCTTCCTGTTTAATACCATCCTCGATTACCTCTCGGCCGACGATGAAGTGAAAGTTGTCGATCTGACGACCACCACCAGAGTTGCAGCGGTGGACGCGGTCACCAACGCCGAAGAGATTCTCGATTTCCAGCAGCTGGTGCGTATGGTGCCGATCGCCGATACGGTCGCCCGCTACGCGGTGGAGCTGGTTCGCGCCACCCGCCCCAACGATGCCAGCGCGCCCGATTTCGTCAAGAATTACGTGAACTTCGGCGCCAGCGTCCGCGCCGCGCAGTTTGTCGTATTGGCCTCCAAGGCCCGCGCGCTGCTGCGCAACCGCTATCACGTCGCCTACGAAGATATCCGCGCCCTGGCCGCGCCCATCCTGCGCCACCGTCTGCTGCTCAATTTCCATGCCGAATCCGAGCGCCTCGATTCAGATGCGATTCTCAAGCGTCTATTAGAGTGGAAGCCCGAGCCGAGGTGAGGAGGGCAGAAGACAGGAGTCAGAAGACAGGAGCCAGAAGGCGGCGCTGGAGTAGGAACTAGAAACCAGAAACCAGAAACTAGAAGCTGTGTAAATGTTGCCTTCGACTCCAACGCGCTTTATCGATCCGTCGATTCTGGCCGGGATCTCGCATCTCGACTTGGTGGCCAAGACGGTGGTGGACGGCTTCGTGGCGGGGCTGCACCGCTCGCCCGATTTCGGATTCAGCCAGGAATTTGCCGAATACCGCGCTTACACGCCGGGTGACGACCTGCGGCACGTCGATTGGAACGTGTATGCCCGCACCGAGCGCGCTTATCTGAAGCGCTATCGCGGCGAGACCAACTGCCAGCTCACCATGCTGCTGGACACGAGCGCTTCCATGGGGTACAGCTCGCACGGCATCACCAAGCTCGACTACGGCCGCTTCCTGACTGTTTCCCTCGCCTATCTGGCCAACCAGCAGCGCGACGCCGCCGGCGTGATCATCTTCGACGACGATGTTCGTAATTACGTGCGGCCGTCCACCCGCCAGGGCCAGTTCATGCGCGTGGCGCACGCCATTGAGCACGCCGAGATCGGCACGCGTACCAATTTTTCCAAGCCGTTCTACCATTTCCAGCAGTTTCATATCCGGCGCGGCATCGTGGCGGTGGTCTCCGATTTCTATGAGCAGCCCGATGTCGTCATCAAGGCCGTGGAACCTTTGAAGTACCGGGGCAACGATATGGTGCTGTTCCACGTCTTAGATCCGGAGGAGATCCGGCCCAAGCTGAAAGAGCCGCGCTTGTTGGTTGATATGGAGACTAAGGACGCGCTAGAAGTCTCTCCGGAATATACAAAAGAGGAATATGGCGCCAAGATCGACGCGCACATTGAAGCGCTGAAGAAAAAGGCCGCCGCCGCTAACATCGATTATTGCCTGCTCCGGACTGACCGGCCCCTGGATGACGCCATGCGCGAATATTTCCTGGTCCGCAAAGGGAGGATGTGAGTGGGTTTTCTGGCGCCCTGGTTTCTGGCCGGATTAGCGGCCATCGGCCTGCCATTCTGGATTCATCTTCTGCGCCAGTACCGCAGCACGCCGCATCCCTTCAGCTCATTGATGTTCTTCGAGCAGCGGACGCAAAGCTCCATCAAACACCGCCGGCTGCGGTATCTGCTGCTGCTCTCGCTGCGTGTGCTGCTGCTGCTATTGATCGCGTTCGCTTTCGCCAACCCCTTCGTGACCCGAACCTCAGTGGGCGCAAGCGGCCGCAAAATGCTGATCATCGGCGTTGACAACTCCTTCAGCATGCGCTATGGCGATCATCTGGCGCGCGCCAAGCAGCAAGCTCTTCAGGCTGTTTCGAATCTGAATTCGGGCGAGCGCGGCCAGGTGCTGGCGGTGAATTCGCATATCCAGTTCCTGACTCAGCCGGTGGAAGACCCTAATCAGCTTAAAGCCGCGATTCAAGCCATCCAGCCAACCGATGAGCAGAGCTCCTACGGCGAATTCGCGCGCGCGCTGCGAACTATCGCCCAGGCATCCAAGATCCCCCTGGAGGTCCACTTCATCAGCGACATGCAAAAATCGTCGATGCCTCCAGCCTTCGCGGACTTGCGCCTGGGCGGCGACACCAATCTCATCTTTCATTCCGTGGCCGATGCGAAGGATCCCAATTGGTTGGTCGAAAGCGTGATCGCTCCGGGGAAAATCTACGACCCGAAGAAAGTGCATGTGCAGGCTGTGATCGCGGGCGTGGGAACCGAGGCTGCCAAACGTACCGCTTCGCTGGTTCTGGACGACAAGACATTGGAAAGCAAAACCGTCGACGTTCCCGCCAACGGCCGCGTCACAGTCGAGTTCCTGTCGCTCGAATCGCCCTACGGCTTTCATAAAGCGGAGATCCGCATTCAACCGGACGACTCGCTGAGGAAAGATGACCGTTTCCCGTTTGCCGTGGAGCGCGCCGATCCCCACCCGGTGCTGTTTCTCCATCAGGGCGGGCAGAGCCGCGGTGAGTTGTATTATCGAGCGGCGCTCGAGTCGGTGCCCGAGGCTGGGTTTGTCATCGAATCGCTCCCGGTGGAGCAAGCCGCCAACCAGGCGTTTTCTAAATATGCCTTTGTGGTCCTGTCGGATATCGGGTCCATGCCGGCCGGATTGGAGAATAGTCTGCGAGCATACGTCAACGGCGGCGGATCTGTGTTCGTGGCGTTGGGTCCAGCCTCGGTCGCTATGCAACGCGTACCAGTGTCGGGCGAAGCGATACAGGCGTCCAGCTATGCATCCCGCGACGGCGACCGCTTTCAAACTGTCGCTTCGGCCGACGCCGAACATCCCTCGCTGCGGCGCGCCAACAAACTGGAGGGCGTGCAGTTCCTGCAGGATGTCCGAGTGGATCCAGGCCAGTCGCGCGTGATAGCGCGTCTGACCAATCAGGATCCGCTGTTGCTCGAAAAGCAAGTGGGCGAGGGACGCGTGCTGGTGTTCACGTCCACCTTTGACAACCTGGCCAACGATTTTCCTTTGCACTCTTCCTTTGTGCCATTCGTCGAACAGACCGCCCGCTATCTCGGCCGGCAGCAGGACAGCTCTACCAATGTTGCGGTCGATTCCTACATCGAGCTTCGCTCGGCCAAGGAACACGGCGCCGCGGTGGAAGTGACCGACCCGGATGGCAAGCAGCCTCTTACGCTGAACGAAGCCGCTTCGGCGCAATCGTTCCAGGTCAATCGTGAGGGCTTTTACGAGATTCACCGCGGCAACGGCCGTCAGGAAATGGTTGCGGTTCACGCCGACCGGCGCGAGTCCGACCTGACCCCGGTTCCCCAAGAGACGCTGGAACTATGGCGAAATACCGGCAAGGGCCCAGACCAGGTCACAACCAATGGAGAAGCTGCAAGTCAGCCCAGGCCATGGAGTTTGTGGCGCTACGCTTTGCTATTGGTTCTGATAACCGCGATAATTGAATCGTTGATAGCCAGCCGATATTTGTCGGTGGAGAAGGAGGCCGCATGAACGCCCTCGATCAACTGAATGCCTATTTGGAACGGCTGGAAAAACGGCTCCGGCTGTCCGCATTCTCGAAAGGCACTTCGATCGCCGCCATTGCCGCGCTGGTGATGACGGTCCTGCTGGTCTGGATCATCAACCGCTATGCCTTCTCGCCGGCCAGCCTGCTGTGGGCGCGCATTCTTCTGTTCCTGTCGGTCGCCACCGCCATCGCATTCGGCCTGGTGATCCCGCTGCTCGGCATGAACCGGCGCAATGCCGCAAAACGTGCGGAAGAAAGATTTCCCGAATTTCAAGAACGCCTGTTGACGCTGGCCGAGAAACCCAATTCTACTGATCCTTTCGTTCAGCTTTTAGCCGGCGACGCCATGAAGATGGCGCAATCCAGTCAACCCGCTCGCCTGGCGCCAACCGGTCCAATCGTGGGTTTTCTTACCTCGGCGGGAGTCGCCATTGCAGTCTTGCTATGGCTGATCCTGGCCGGTCCTGGATATCTCGGTTATGGAACATCATTGCTGTGGGCAGGCGCGCCGAAAGCCGGCCTGCATGCTTACTACGACATCGTTGTTTCACCCGGCGATCGCACGGTGCGCCGCAAGTCCGATCAATTAGTCACCGCGCAGCTCATAGGGTTTGATTCTCCGAAAGTCCGGCTCTACGCCCAATATAAGGGCGCGTCCAAGTGGGAACCGGTCGACATGCAGCACTCGCCCGGCGCATCCACCTACGAATTTTTGTTCAGCGGTCTGGCGAATCCCGTCGAATACTATGTCGAAGCGGGAGCCGTCCAGTCGAAGCATTTCAATTTGAAGGTGATCGACCTTCCGGCCATCAAGAAGATCCGCGTAACGTATCATTACCCCTCTTGGAGCGGCATGAAGGACTCGGTGGAAGATCCAGGCGGCGACCTGCGCGCGGTCGAAGGAACCGAAGCTGAAGTCGCCATCCAAACCGACCTGCCGTTGAATAAGGGCCTGTTGATGTTGAGCGACGACAAACAGCTTCCGCTCAAATCCGGAGAAGGGAACTGGCTCACCGCTCGCGTGCCCATCGACAAAGACGGCATGTATCATGTGGCGGCCATCTCCGAGGGCGACAACGTCCGCATGAGCGAAGACTTTTTCATCGAAGCCCGCAAGGATTCGCCGCCTAGCGTCAAGATCAACCGGCCCGGCCGCGATATGAAGGTCAACCCGGTGGAAGAGGTCATGGTGAATGTCACGGCCGAGGATGATTTCGGGTTGAACGAAGTCAGCCTGCATTACTCGGTGAATGGCGGGCCCGAGAAGACCGTTTCGATGCTTGGACAAAAAGGCCTCAAGACTTCCGACGGCAATCATCTTATCGCTCTGGAAGATTACAAGATGACGCCGGGCGACCTCGTGAGCCTGTACGCTACCGCGCGCGATGCTCGAAACACCGCCAAGACAGATATCTACTTTATCCAGGCCGAGCCTTTCGAACGCAATTACTCGCAGTCCCAGCAAGCCGGCGGGGGCGGTGGCGGCATGGGCGGTGACGATCCGCAGTCGGAAATTTCTCAACGCCAGAAGGACATCATCGCGGCCACCTGGAACCAGCTCAAGGGCACTCCCAAGGGCTCGGCGACCGCCGCGGATGACGCCAAATTCCTGGGCGATATCGAAGACAAGCTGGCTGGTCAGGCGAAATCGCTGGTGGACCGCGTGAAGGCGCGCCAGTTGGGCGAGAGCAATCAGGAGCTTCAAGCCTACGCCAAGAGTATGGAAGAAGCTTCCAAGTCGATGACCGAGTCGGCGCAAAAACTTCGGGCGCAGAAGTTCCAGGAAGCTTTGGGACCCGAACAGCAGGCATTGCAGCACGCTCTTCGCGCCGAGGATGCCTTCCGCGACATCCAGGTAGCCTTTGGAAGCCAGGGAGGCGGTGGAGGCGGGGGCGGCAGCATGGGCCGCGATCTGGAGAACCTGGCCGATCTGGAACTCGACCGGGAAAAGAATCAGTACGAGACCGGGCAACAGCAATCGTCCGGTGACTCTCGCGCCAAAGAGATCGACAACGCGCTTCAGAAACTCGCCGAATTAGCGCGCAGGCAACAGGAATTGGCCGCAAAGAAAGATCAACAGCAGCCCTTCCGGCAGCGTTGGGAGCAGGAAATGTTGCGCCGTGAAGCCGAGCAACTCAAGCGGCAGATGGAGCAACTGCAGCGCGGCGATTCCAATCAGGCCAGCCA
>Ga0182024_10003352_pt1 | contig 38322 bp, 33 predicted proteins | sample P32metaG_FD_120480 | JGI IMG/M metagenome (GOLD analysis project Ga0182024, IMG submission 120480) | Permafrost microbial communities from Stordalen Mire, Sweden - P3-2 metaG (Illumina Assembly) | ecosystem: Environmental > Terrestrial > Soil > Wetlands > Permafrost | place: Sweden: Stordalen...
GGGCTCTGGGCGAGAGGACCCCGAACGAATTTGCCCATGAGGTCGCGGCTAGCCGCGACCTCATGGCTCTGCAAGAAGCCAAAAACTCACCCTAGATTTGGTACAGAAAACCGGGGCCGCTCATCTTGGCGAGACTCTCTCACTCTCGCTGGCACAACAATTCCAAGTCGGGTCCACGGCGAAGTATCCCCAAATGAACAGTGCGGTTTCCTCCAACTTGCTAAAATGCTCTATCAGTATGAATATCTCGATTTAAGAGTCCTATTGCAACGATGCCTCCGGGCACTACCAACTCGACGGTTCCAGCTGGAACATCACAAAATGGCAGTGAAGATAGTCTGTCGCGCGGCCTTACGAGCGACGAAGCCCGCGCACGGCTTGCGAAGTTCGGCCCCAATGCCATGCCGGACACCGCGACACGGCCATGGCGCATAGCGCTGGCGAAATTTTGGGCGCCCGTTCCCTGGATGCTCGAAGCCGCGATAATCCTCCAGGTAGTGCTCCACGAGTATGTCGAAGCTGCGGTTATCGCCGGGCTCCTGGTATTTAACGCCGCGCTAGGTTTCTTCCAGGAAGCGCGCGCACAGGCCACTCTTGCCGCGCTCAAGGCGCGACTGGCGCTTACGGCTTCGGTACGGCGCGACGGCGCTTGGAAGAATATACCCGCCACCGAACTGGCGCCGGGTGACACCGTGAAGCTGTCGCTCGGTGGGGTGGCGGCAGCCGACGTAAAGTTGGTTGAGGGATCGCTCCTGCTCGATCAGTCCATGCTCACTGGCGAATCCATCCCGATCGAAGCTGGACCGGGCTTCCAGACTTATGCCGGGGCGCTCGTGCGGCGCGGAGAAGCCACGGCGATTGTCACCGCAACAGGGGCACGCACGAAGTTTGGGCATACAGCTGAACTCGTTCGTACGGCCCATGTCGAGAGTACTCAGCAAAAAACCGTCGTGCGCGTGGTTCGAAATCTTGCCATTTTCAACGGCGTAATCATTGTCCTGCTAGTGGCGTATGCCCATTTTTGCAAAATGCCGATTGGCGAGATTATTCCCCTCGTTCTTACCGCTGTTCTGGCGTCCATTCCCGTGGCGCTGCCAGCCACATTTACGCTTGCAGCGGCGCTTGGCGCAAAGGCCTTGGCACGCTTGGGCGTGCTCCCAACGCGGTTATCCGCCGTGGACGAGGCGGCAACGCTTGACGTTCTTTGCTCGGACAAAACGGGAACATTAACACGCAACGAACTGGCAGTAACCGCCATCCGTCCCGAGCCTGGCTTCGATGAAGCACGTGTGCTATCGATGGCGGCGCTAGCCAGCTCCGACGGCGGGCAGGATCCGGTTGATGTGGCTATCCGCTCGGCCGCCATTCAGAAAAGCGCCGCCAGTCTCCCCAAGTTGATCAAATTCATTCCGTTTGATCCCGCGACAAAAATGTCCGAAGCGACAGCGGAAGACGGAAGCGGCGGCACGTTGCGCGCCATGAAGGGTGCGTTTGCCGCAGTTATCAAACTGACCGAACCAGTGCCAGCGGCAGCCGCGACGGCGCATGATCTCGAAATTCAGGGATTCCGCGTTCTGGCCGTTGCCGTGGGCGGCCCGGCACCGATGCGGCTTGCGGGTATCATCGCGCTGAGCGATCCGCCTCGCGCGGATGCCGCCGATCTGATCAAGGAGCTGCGTGCCCTGGGTGTGCGCACCGTGATGGTGACCGGCGATGCGCCGGCGACGGGGGCGATCATCGCGCGAGCGGTGGGGCTCGATGGAGCGATCTGTCCGCCTGGTCCAATCCCGGCGAGCGTGCGTCCGGAAAGCTTCGCGGTATTTGCCGGAGTCCTTCCGGAGGATAAATATCGCCTCGTTCAGGCGTTCCAGAAAAGCGGCCACACCGTGGGCATGTGCGGCGATGGAGCCAATGATGCGCCGGCCCTGCGCCAGGCGCAGATGGGAATTGCGGTTTCGACGGCGACCAACGTCGCCAAGTCGGCGGCCGGAATCGTGCTGACCAAACCAGGGCTGGTTGGTGTTGTGGCCGCAGTAAAGGAAGGTCGGATAACCTTCCAGCGCATCCTGACCTATACCTTGAATTCCGTTACGAAGAAAATTGTGCAGGTGCTCTTCCTCGCGGTGGGTCTGATCATGACCGGACACGCGATCCTGACCCCCATGTTGATGGTCATTATCATGATCACCGGCGACTTCCTGGGCATGTCCTTAACGACGGACAATGTGCGCCCGTCGAGGACGCCAAATGCATGGCGAGTCGGCAATTTGACGGTCGCCGGCGCTTTCATGGGCATCTCCGAACTCGTGTTTTGCACCGCCGTGCTGGCTGTCGGCAAATTCCGCCTGGGTCTCGGTATTGAGCACCTTCAAACCCTCGCCTTCCTCCTTATCGTGTTCGGCAATCAGGCAACGACTTATACGAATCGAACTCGTGGGTCCTTGTGGTCAACCCGCCCAAGCTTCTGGCTCGTGCTTTCGTCGGTACTCGATCTGTCGATCGGCTCAACGCTGGCAAGTCGCGGCCTCGCTATGGCGTCTCTGCCATTGCTGGTGGTGGGAGGAACGTTTGCGGGAGCTGTTGTGTTTGCATTTATCGTGGACGCCATCAAGATTCCCGTGCTCCGTCACCTCAGGATCGTTTAAGAACAGGATGCACGATATAGAGAAATTGGTTTCAGAAGAAAGTGGCCATGGAGCAACGAGCGCGGCCGCAAACAACCATGCCTGAACTCTGCCGACCGGATGGTCTGAGTGTGGCTGCCACGCCGCTGGGGTAACTTGCGCTCCGCGTTAACCATCTGGAAACGCGAAGCCGTGATTTCATGACGCCGAAAAACGTATACTCGCTACATACACAGATCTCGCCTGAAGAGGCACGAAAATGCCAGACGAAGAGTGGATCAAAACACTTGAAGACGGCAGGCAAGTGAAATTCATCTACCAGGAACTGCCGGGAGACGCAGCATTTATCACCGCGCAGATTGCAAGGAATGAGGTCGTTTATTCGGTCGTATTGTCCAAAGCAGGAAATCCGCTGAGTCACGAGGATGTTGAAGGGCATTTCAAGGGCGAGCTTACGAAGAAGTAGCGACGCTCGAGTTGGAGATTTGTCTGCGAAACCACGGGTTCACACTCCAGCGCCACCAGACATTCGCGAAGCTTGATTTGGGGCGTATGATTCTGCTAGTGTTCTGAGCCAGCGGTGGTTTTATGAAAACAATCGCGAGATCAAGCACCATCAAGTCCAAGATAAAATTCAAAGAAGAACACGCTTTCGATGCCCAAGTTTTTCTCGATTCAGCCGGTGTGGCGAGAAAAGTCGTGGAGTATCGAAGATCCCAGAAGATTTATTCTCAGAGTGATCCCGCTACGAGTGACATATACATTCAAAAGGGCGGTGTGAAGATTTCTGTTGTCAACGAGGTCGGAAAAGAGGCTGTTATAGCGATCCTGGGTCCCGGCGACTTTTTTGGCGAGGGATGTTTGGCAGGACAGACGGTTTGCATGGGGACGGCTACAGCGATTGCACCTGCAACAGCATTAACGATTGGGAAAAATGAGATGATTCGCGTGCTCCACGAGGAACATGCGTTTTCCGACCGTTTCATTTCTTACATGCTTGGGCGGAACATCCGAATCGAAGAGGACTTGGTCGATCAGCTTTTCAACTCCAGCGAGAAGCGGTTGGCGCGTACTCTGTTGCTGCTGGCGCGCTATGGCACTCAAGACCGGCCTACAAAGATGCTTCCAAAAGTATCCCAAGAGATGCTGGCGGAGATGATTGGCACGACACGCTCCCGGGTAAACTTCTTCATGAATAAATTCAGGAAACTGGGCTTCATTCACTACAATGGCGGACTTCAGATTCATAGTTCCCTCCTCAGCGTCGTCCTCCACGATTAAGCCAACTTTTACGGGGTGCCGAGAAGGCAAACAGACGACGAACGCTTCATAGTGATAAGTAACTCCAGATTAGAAAGGCCTAAGGATTCTTGAAGGGAAAACGTGGATTGGACCAAAGGTCCGGGAATGCGACGATGCTTTCTGCGGAGTGCCCTGGGAAAGCGCTTGAGACCTAACATCGTGTGGGAATCTAGGCAGCCCCATCATAACGATGGAAAACAAACATCGCGGTAATGGCTTCTCGGTGATTGCGCAAAAATGTGAGCCTGCGCCAGGGCTGGCCAGAATTGCGGCGAACGACAAGCGGCCCATCCCGCATCACATGCAGAAGAGTTCGCCTATTAGGCGGGCCCTCAAACCTTTGCTGACTGCAGTTTATCACCTGTTATTTGCGCGGATTTGGCCACACGGGGCTGCTGCATTTCTTTTGTGACGCTCGCAAGAATTGCTTTGTCAGATTCCTTCTTATGTTTCGTCTTTGCCATATCCAATGATGTCATCAAGACCGAAGCAGTAATGTCCACTCTCAGATTTGGACTTATTTACAAAAACAGGGTGCCAATTTGTTGATTCCAGAACCCGGCTCGGTTCACCGGGATGTGAATCACCAAGGCGGGTCAATGTGTGATTGTGGGCGGTGGACCATGGAAGAACTGAAACTCCGGCACTTAAACCCGCGGTTCACTCGCCAGCTGCTGAACAGATTTCTTATCAGGACGTTTTGTCCTTGCACTCGGCGTGTCCGCAGGAACATGCGATATCAGGCTTCATTTCCAATGCTTCGCATCGGGGGCTGCAGTGCTTGGCCGATGTTGTCATGCACCCGCAGGCGGCGTTTGCACACTTGTGGGCATCCGTAGTCGTCATTAGTTTTCTCCTTGCTTCTGGTCAACTGGGGTGACCTGAGACATTATCTTAGGCGTTCGGGAGAAGCATTGCTGTACACAATAGAACACTTTTCACTCTTGGTCACGGAGCAGCAGTCGCAAATATGGACGGCAATCCATTGGCTTTTGTGACGGGTTCTGCGGCTTCTCTGCTAACGACTGCTACCAAATTGGGTGGCTCAAAAAAATCTTGCATCGCGCGGATTCGCAGTGTATTGGCTTGTGCTCCGCAAAAATTGCGGTACGGCAAGTAATCCTACTCGAATCGCAATGAGAATTATGCAAGAAAGCCAGCCAGCGTTTGCTGGCTCCGGGTTTCTGGGTGCTTTGCGCATCCATCGCGAGAGCGTGCGTTCGGTGACATCGAAGCCCAGCATGAGCGACTCGCCGTGAAGGCGAGGCGCTTCCCACGTTGGATTCTCTACGGTCATTCGACAAATTAGCTCACGGCCCTCCTTGGAGATTCGTGTCCTGCCCAAGTGCCTGCGTGTGCGAGAGATCCATCGCCAATAGATCCGAAAGCCGGCGTGATGCCAGCAAACGACAGTTTCCGGTGTCAAGCGGAGCCGCGGCCTTGATCGGCGGCGCTTCATAACCGCGAGCTGTTGACGGAGGGCGAGATTTTCAAGAAGCAAGTTGCCTCGCACATGAAAGAGGCGAGCGCAGGAAGAAAGAATGGCCCAAATCAGTCGGAACATGGCGTATTTTTATAGCAGAAAGGATTGAGGAATGCTTCGATATCTTGTTGATTCTGAACGCCGCTGGAGTTTTTGGCGAGGGACAGGGGTGAGCGTAGAGGACTTTCACCGCCAAGCTGTTGAATATGCCCGGCACACAAGAAAGGCCCGGACCATATGATCCGGGCCAATCCTTGTTCAAATTTACCGCGGTGAATGAACTATTTCACTGTGGCTATTGCGTGACGGTTAGGGTGACTGTCGTCGTTTGCGTAATGCCACCGCCCGTGCCCGTTATGGTGATAGTGTGGTTTCCAAGTCCCACATTCTGGCCCACTGTGACCTTCATAGTCGAACTCCCTGAGCCGGGTGCCGGTATGGGATTAGGCTTGAATTTTGTTCCGCTGAGGTTTGCCGACAAGGTTATCACCGCGTTGAATTCGTTCGCTATCTCCGCGGTAATAGTGGACGTGCCGGAGCTGCCCCTAGCCACAGTAATCGCAGTGGGATTCGCACTGAGGCTGAAGTTAGCAGCCCCTCCCGATCCGAGAAGTGCATTGATCAGGCCGTTCGTGTTCGGAGTGCCCCATCCGCTGGCCAAGTCGTAGCCGACGGTTGCCGGAAAGCCGTTACTGCCCACGGTGATGTCATGAAAATCAGTGTCATCGCCTGACCCCAGACCCAGCGGATAAATGGTTGGATTGATGAGGCCGGGGGCCGGCTCGCCATTGGCTGCCGCCTGTTGATTGGCCAGAGCCAGATAACCGGCCCACATGGGCGCCCCAAAACTGTCCCCGCCATATTCGTTTGCGGTGCAGCCGTTTTGGTCGGCGCAAACGTAAAAGCTATAATTCGCGTTTGCCGAAACGTCCGGGTCGTTACGATAGACCGTGGACCCCTCGTTGGCCGCAGTGATCACGCCGGGAAGCTGCTGCCAGGAAGGAATCAGAATGTCGTCCGGAGGATAATAGCCGCCACCACCGCCAGGCCAAACGACTTCCGATTTCCACGGGCCGCCCGCCCCCTTGGTCGTCAATTCCGTGCCGCCGACGGCGATGACATACCCAGAATCCGCCGGCCAGGGGGAACTCTCCCCTTGGCCGTCCGCTTGAAAGAAACTCTGGCCCTGCGCCGCCATCTTCTCGAAGTACGGATCGTCAGTTTTGGGGTCCGCCGGGGTCCAGGTCCACGAAGAACTCAAATTCAAAGGTAACGGAGTATCGGAAGACATGCCACCCAACAGGGCGGTATCACTGGAACCAACGTATAGGTATGCTTTGGTTACACCCGGGGCCATGCCCAGCGCCTGAGTGATGTCAAGGGTCTGTTCCGTGTCGTCACACCCTTGCGAAGCGAGGCAGTTTATGGAGGTTCCATCCGTGGAAATACCGGCGACAGCGGCGGTTCTCGTTTGTTTGGCGTTTGTATAGTAGGTGTTCACGTCGGCGATATCAAATCCGGCATACTCCAGCAACCCAATGTTCTGGTTGGCACCGGTGAGAGCCGTTCCCTCGTAGTAGGCCGCCCTCATGTCGCTCCCGCAGAAGGATTCCTGGGGACAGGAGCCCGTGCTGGCGGGGGGCTTCACACGCAGATCTCTCTTGACGATCGCGGGCCGCGGGATCGAATAGTTGTCCAAACCAGAGATGTGCCATAGCTGGAAGGGTAGGTTCACCGTGGGCTCCCGGTCCGGAGCATAGAAATCGCGGTTTGCGATGGGGTCGTGATAGAGACCCAAAGTTAGGTGGAAGGCTGCCTCAATGGCCACCACAGTGCCCTTGAGCTGCACGTCCATGGCATCCCGGGAGCCGCCCACCACCGTAAGCCCGTTCGTTTTGGCGAAACCAATTACGGCGTCATAATCGGCCTGGCTCGGGCCGAATCTCTCGGTAAATTCCTGCACCGTAACGTAGCGCCGGTAGAAGGGACTTGAAGGATCGTAAACCTGTTGCAGGAAACCCTGCAACCCTGTCTGATCGGGCAGGGCCAGAACGATATCTACGCGCATGGACTGTGTTGCAGGGAGCCGGCCGACCGACGACGCCTGCCCATTGACGGTCACTTCACGCACATGACGCGTCAACAGGGATTGTGGCTGGGCCTGACAAACGATGGTCGCGCCCGCCACCATCGCGACGATCGTGAGCAAAAATACACTTAGTTTTCGGGTCAAAATTTTCTCCTTAAAGAAGTAATGAGCGGGAGTTTGCATTTTCGGTTTTGGGCTGACCGTGACTGGAATCCCCGATTTAATCCCTAGTTTGTACATTGTAATGCGCATTCGCACGCGAGCGGCAAAAAATGCGCGATTCATCCGTGTGGCAACCGGGATTTCGCCGCTGATCAGCATGCCGCGGATTCAATGATTCTAGGACAGGTGATTCAGTCACTCGGAGCCGATCCTTCGCCATCTATGCCTATGCTCCGCAAAAATTCGGGTCATGACAGGGAATACTCCTTCTTGAGGGATCGCGCCTCCGCGAAGGATGGAAAGGGTGTCTGAGGGATTTCAAACGTGCCGGGTTGCTTTCACTCGTCGAGCCCGCGGTGTGAAGTTGCCTCATCGTCGACCCACTCCTCCTCCGGATAACTCATTCCATGACGACCGGGAACTTTGCGTGCCGGTCCGGACTGGTAGACAGGACAAGAGCGAGGACCGTAGCAGAAGGTCTCGGTTCGGTAGCGTTGCGCACTCGGATTCCACTGATCAATGATCATCTCGACAGCCATCCTGCATCCCCACATGCAGGTGGTGCACTTGTCCTGGTATGTTCGGGCTGCAAGCCGCCGATGGCCGCGCTGCCGGTAGATTGGAAGCGGCGGTGGAACGCCGCGCCACGGGGGCGCTGCCGTAAAGAATGCCGTCGTTCCATCCGTCCCGCCCGCAAACGTATGCAACAACTTATATTGATACGTCTGCGCCTCCACCTGCCGCGGCACGAAACCCGCCGCTATGCAAAACGCCGCTAACGCGATTCCGGCTCGCGTGATCCCAACTCGCGCCATCTGCCAAGTTCCCGAACTCAGCATTGCCCCTCCCGCCATTTGAACCATAGGCTCTCCTTCCCTGCTCAATGAGCGAACCCCCGGCTTCATACTACTATCACCACCGTTGGCATTCCACGGTCAATAACGGGTATCTCTGCACGTTTGTTCCTTCGTCTCCCCATCTGCCGCTTCGATTCGTTCGCGCGCCTGCGGAATGGACCTTTCAACAATTCCGCGAGGCCATCCCCGGCGACAACGCCTTCAAATTTCTGATTCATGACCGCGACTCGATGTTTTCGGCAGAGGTTGATGGAGCGTTGAACACATTCGGGCTGAAGGTCTTGCGTACGCCTGTGCGGGCGCCGAAGGCCAATGCCTACTGTGAGAGGTTGATCGGGACTGTCCACCGGAAATGCCTGGATTTCATGATCCCGCTCAGCGAAAAACACATGCGAAGAATCCTTCGCGAGTGGATCAGTCATTACAACCATGGCCGGCCACACTCAACTTTGAGTCCTGGCATTCCTGCTCCGCTGGAACACCCGTGCGCAGGAGCGGGAGTGGATACTGGACGCCAGATGAGATTTTGTTGACACATTGCAAACAGGCGAGATGCGTGTACAATGATTTGGTTTTTGAAGTCAAAAGAAGATCCCAGGCAAAACTGGCTTCACGCCATGAGAGGTGACCCAGCATGGCCGACAAAACAGACTCCAAGAAAAGCGAAGACACGCCGAAGGCAGTCTCGAGGCGCAACTTCATTAAAGGGGTCATCACCAGCGGCGTGGCAGTCTCCTCGGCGAGCTATCTGTTTCGCGCCTCTTCTCTCCTGCAAGACCAACAGTTGACTGCCGGCATAGGCGAACGTCTGATTACTCTCAACGTCAACGGTCAGCAGCGGCGCGTAGACGTCATGAAGCAAGAGACGCTGGCGTCAACGCTACGTTACAAACTGGGCCTCACCGGCACCAAGCTGGGGTGCGACCGTGCTGAATGCGGTTCTTGCACCGTCCTTATCGACGATATCCCGTACTATTCATGTTCGGTGCTCACACACACGGTGCGCGGCCGGAAAGTTATGACCATCGAAGGCCTGGCCAGCGCCAACGGAACCTTGCATCCAGTCCAGCAGGGAGTCATCGACGAACAGGGATTTCAATGTGCGTTTTGTATGCCCGGCTTCATTATGACTACAGTGGGATACCTGAAAACCAATCCCAACCCCACTCGCCAGGAGTTGGCGCAGGGCATTTCGGGAAACCTGTGCCGGTGCCAGGACTACGACAAGATTCTGACCGCGTTGATGCGCGGTGCTGAGAATTTGCGGAGGGCGAACCTTGGATAACAAAAAGGTCGTTGCGACTACACAAGCCTCTGAGCGCCAGTACGGGGCTGGCTACAAGCTGATCGGTAAGAACTATACGACGCCAGATCTATATGCGAAGGTTACCGGGCAGGCGAAATATGCCGAGGACTTTCGAGCGGAAGGAATGTTGTTTTGCAAGCTGCTGCTCAGCCCACTGCCGCATGCTCGTGTAAAGCGCATTCATGCGAACGCGGCGCTCGCAATGCCCGGGGTCAAAGGCATTCTCACAGCGGACGATCTTCCCGCCCCGGCTGATACCCTTAGCGACAATGGAACGGTGATCAAGGCTAGCAAGTGGGGTGAACGCGGCCTTACCAATGAGCCGCTTTATCAGGGCGAACCGATTCTTGCTGTGGCCGCAGTCGACGAGCTCGCCGCTGCGGAAGCCATCGAGAAAATTCAGATCGATTTTGAACCACTTCCGTTCGTGGTCGATCCGCTCGACACCCTGCGACCGGGCGGTCCTAACCCGCGAACCGATGGCAACGTCTGGACGCGGCCTGCGGCGCCCGCCTCGGCGCAAAATCCCGGTGCACCCGTGATCACGGAGCTCAAGTGGACCGAGGCCGACTTCGCGGAGCTAGAAAAAGGCCGTCTACCGATGGGCAAGACCCCGGAGGAGTGGTCGTATGGCGATCTCGTTTCCGGCTTCAAGAATGCGGCGCTCGTTCTTGATGAAACATTCGTCACTCCGGACACCAGCCATCAAACCCTTGAGACCCGCAGTGCTCTGGCTTATTGGCAGAACGGCAAGGTCTACATTCATACGGGCACTCAAAGCACGGCGCAAACTCTGCCCGCCATCGCGCGATGGTTGAACATCGATGCGGATAAAGTGGTCTTCATCAGCGAATACACGGGAGGCGGGTTCGGCAGCAAGATCACCGGCGGGGTGTCGATGATCATCGCTGCGCTTCTGGCGAAGAAAACGAATGCTCCAGTCATGATGCGCATCAGCCGCGAGGAGGAGACCTTCATCGGACGCGCGCGGCCCGGCTTCCAGGGACGCATGAAGGTTGGCTTCTCGAAAGAGGGGCGGATCACTGCTCTGGACATGTTCGTTATTTGCAACAACGGTCCATACGACGCAGTGGGCGATACTCCCTCGTCGGGCCGCATCGTCTCTCTGCTGTACCAGGCGCAAGCCATGCGCTGGCGCGGGGTGACGGTGCTCACAAATACGCCGCCTCGCAGTGCGCAAAGTTCCCCGGGCGGGCTGCAAGGGATTGTAATCATCGAACCGATTATCGCGAAAGCTGCGCGCAAGCTCGGAATTGACCAGGTGGCGATCCGCCGCATCAACTGCCCCGAGGGCAAGGCGAAGTTCGGACCACTCGTGCAGGGAAAACGGCAGTATGCCACCAGTGCATTCCTCAAAGAGGCACTCGACCTCGGCGCAGAGCAATTCAAATGGAAAGAGAGAGTTGCACGCACTCCGAGAAGATTGGGCACGAAAGTTCGCGGCGTCGGCGTGTCGTTGAGCTGTTACGTTGGCGGCACCATCGGTTTCGACGGGCTTCTGGTTATCAGGCCGGATGGCCGGGTCACATTCCAGTCTGGGATCGGCAACCTGGGAACGGAGTCAGTGATCGACGTTCACCGGGTGGGTGCAGAAGTCCTGGGCGTGCCGTGGGAGAAATGCGACGTAACGTGGGGTAACACGGCGAAGAACCTTCCTTTCACCTGTGTGTCCGGGGGGAGCCAGACAACACACGCGATGACGCGGGCGGCGCATGCGGTGGCGATGGATGCAAAGAGGAAGCTCCAGGAAATCGCAGCGAAGAAGCTCGGCGGCAGGCCAGAGCAGTACGTGGTTGCGGGCGAGCATGTTTTCCACAAGGGCGGTGGTGCCAGCATGACTTTGGCACAGGCGGCGAAATACGCGATTCAACTGGGTGGCGTCTACGATGGCCACGAGGCGCCCTCCGATGTCCACAAATTGACGAAGGCGTCCGTGGCAGCATTGGCGGGCCAAGGCCTCGTGGCGGCGGCCAAGGACAACTACCCACGCGATGGTGCAACGTTTTCCTACGTTGCCAGCTTCGCCGAGGTGGAAGTCGATGTCGAAACCGGTAAGTACTACATCCTGGACTTTCTTGCCTCCGGCGATGTCGGGACGGTGATTCATCCCCGCGCCCTCGGCGGCCAAATGCTCGGCCGTTCGACGCTCGGCATCGGCCACGCTATCGGTCAGAAGTGGGTATTCGATCCGCATTATGGCGAAATGGTTTCCAAACGATTCCATCACAGTAAACCTCCAACGATCCTGGATGTGCCCGTCGACATGCAATGGATGGCATTGGACATTCCGGACCCGGAGACGCCGGTGGGCGCTCGCGGTGTGGGCGAACCGCCGGTTGCAGGCGGGTGCGGCTCCATCTTGAACGCCCTCTCGGATGCGCTCGGGGACGAGATTTTCCAGCGCGCACCTGTGAACGCCGACACGATTCTGACGTCGCTCGAAGCAGGTCGGCCGATGCAACATCCTCTGATGGCAAATATTTGATGGAGATTTGAAGGAGAAGCCATGGCTGTGATACGAGACGTCATGCCGGCTTTCGACCTGGTTCAGCCGAACTCAATTTCTGACGCGCAAAAACTGCTCGAGCAGCAGGGCGAGAACGGCTGGGTGCTGGCCGGAGGCATGGATAGCTTCGACTGGCTCAAGGACCGCATCAAGAAACCGAAGGTGGTGGTCGATTTGAGCGGGATCGCGGAACTCAAAGGAATTCGCACCGGTGCTGATGGCATCGAGATCGGGGCAATGACCACGCTCACTGAAGTGGTTCAGCATCCCGTCATTAGAGAGAAGTACAAGCTGCTGGCAGAGAGCGCGGAATTGGTGGCCTCGCCCCAGATCCGAAATCAGGGCACGATCGGCGGCAACGTGTCACAGGACACTCGCTGCTGGTACTACCGTGCCGGTTGGCCTTGCTACCGTGCCGGCGGGAACATCTGTTATGCCGACACGCCGGAGGGTCGCAACCGGGAGCACGCCATTCTCCACGCGGAACGTTGCGTGGCGGTGAATCCTTCGGACTCTGCTCCGGCGCTCATTGCCCTAGACGCCAAGTTTGTGATCCGCACTCCGACGGGAGAGCGGGTGGTGGACGCCGAAGACTACTTCATCGGCCCCGAAATCGACATCACGAGGTTGCACATCTTGCAACCCGGGGACCTGCTGACGGCTGTTCGGATCCCGCCCACATGGGCCGGCGCGCGATTCTATTTCGAGAAGGTGCGGGACAGGAATGTTTGGGACTTTCCGCTGCTCAACGTGGCCTCAGCGATGGTGGTGTCGAATGGCAGCATTGAGCGAATCCGCATCGCTGTGAACGGCGCGGCTGCTCGCCCTCTGCGCTTAAAGGTTGTCGAAGACGCGGTCCGCGGCAAACCACCGAACGCGGCAACCGGAGAAATGGCGGGGAAGCTGGCCGTGCAAGGAGCTGTCCCCTTGCAGTTCAATGCTTACAAGATCCCGCTGATGAGAAACTTGGTAAAACGCGCCATCGGAGGCGTGGAGGAGGCAACTTGGACCCCCTACAATGGGCAATAGATCCGTGGGGGAAAATTGTCCCTATCCATATTGCATGGTTCTTGATATGGGTGGCGGCGATCACGGGATTGCTCTTTCTTATGGTTCACGCCATTTACGTCCGGTATTTCGCCAAAGCTAAGGAGTTTGCGAGCAGCGATTCACCTCTAATCGCCGCGCGCGTACCTGAGCATGTGCCCAGACACTCGCTGACGGCGCGGCTGTTTCACTGGATCATGGCCGCCTCCATGTTCACATTGCTATTCACCGCCTTTCTCCCGAAGGTGGGTTTTCAATTCGACTGGGTCACCTATCATTGGATCGCAGGCTCCGTTTTGACCGTGTCCATCCTGTTTCACGTCATACACGCGTCCTTCTTCATGGATTTCTGGTCGATCTGGCCGGACAGGATTGACCTGCGGGACGCACGGAGAAGAATACTGCGGTTTGTGGGGAAGGCTGCGCCACCGCCAGACCGATTCGCCAAGTATCCTTTGGAGAACAAGCTCTACCACGGAGCCATCATCGCCGCCGGTCTGTCTTCCATCGTGACCGGTGTGTTCATGATGTTTCGCGTGCGCACGATCTTTTTCCCCCGCAATCCGTACCTTTTTACCGACATGACTTGGGGCACGATGTACGTGCTGCATGGGTTGGCGGGCGTCGGACTGATCGCGTTGATCATGATGCATGTTTACTTTGGGCTGCGGCCTGAAAAACGTGCCATTACGAAATCGATGATCTTCGGTTGGATGAGCCGCGACTTTTATCTGAAAGAGCACGATCCAACGCGATGGCCAGTCGAGGCTTCCGCGTCGCCTTCGAAATCGCAGGGAGCGAAGACCGAGGGATTGACGAATGCTGGCTGAGATATGGAGTCGTTGTGATGCCTTGGAAGAGTGCTACGAGTTCTTGCTGGCCTACGCCGCCCAGGGCCTCCCAACTGACCAGGGCAGCCAATCGGGTGGGCAAGTCCGTGAGTTCCTGCAGCGCACCGTGAAAGCCTTGACCGGGGTGGCGGAGATTTGTACGATGGCAGTCAAAGAGGAAGGTCTTGAGCATGCCGACAAATACCTGGCGTTCTTTGCGGTGCTTGATCGCGACGCTCGCGATTCTCTTGCTGCCATCGAACTGGTTCTGGCCCAACCCGCCATCAGTTCCCAACTAATAGACAACCTGAACGCCTCGATTCATCTCCGTGCGCTGCTCACGGACTTCTTTCTGGTGGGCGAGATCGTGAGGAACGGAGACAAACCGGCGGGGCGGGTGGTCACGAGCGAGGGCGAATGAGCTGCTGTCATTCGCCAAAACTCCTGTGGTTTGCAGAAATTCCTTGCGGGTGAGAGTTCAGCTAGGTGCGCAGCGCGGATATGGACGTGGACGGACTTGACCTAATCGGCAGTTTCTCTTACGCGGGCTGCGGAAAGTGCGAGGCCAGTGGGCGTTGATCTGCATGACCCGCAATATTCTGAAGCTGCACAAAATCTGCTATGGATAACACACCCGGTCTCGGTGCCAGGCACTGCAAAAGCAGCCCACAGGAGCTCTCTTCCGTCGCCGAACACCGGCCCGGAGAAGCCACAACTCCAAAACAGCTCTTCCCAATACCCGGTTGATCGCCAATCAGGCCCCCCAACACCTTCAAATCCCATTTATCGGACAGGCTCCTAGCCAAAGATTCTCCCAAGCCAAGAGCGATTCAGTGTCCAGAAGTCGGTACAGTGATTGAACTGCCTCAGGTCGGTGGCCTTCATCACCGCTACGAACGACGAGCAGCGGGAACGTTCCCGAGATTTAATCGCGCTCTGGGTGTTCTGGTGAGGACAACTGTGCGCGGGCAGCCTCCAGTCGGCCACACCCCCGGTCTGGCTATGCTTCCGCGTGCAGAGCCGTCCCAATTCTGTGAGGTTTCGTGCCCTCCGGAGCAGCGCTTAACGGGCAAATGTAATTATTGGTAGGCACAACTCCCAAAACTTGGGGATTGGAACCATCGCGCCCGACTGCCGCAGTCGCGGGAGTCCGGGAATCGGATCGAACCACGCGGTGACCGCATCTTGGAGCCAGAGGGGAAAATAATCATCGTCATCCTGTACGGATATTTGGCCGCTGTTCACGATCACGGTTTGCCGATGATCTCCCGAATGAATTCCGCGGCGCCATTTCTCCGATGACACCCAATATTCTTCGATCCTCGCCTAGTAATCGGGATTGGGGCTGCCGGGTTCTGACATCTCAACTTTCAAATGGAAGTGAGAACTCCCCGGCAAGGTCAGACTGGATTGCGCCAGCGCGCGATCGGCGGCGTCGCCCAAAGATATGCTTATCGGTCGATTGGCGCAGGATAAGAGCAGGAACGCGAGACTAAAAAGCAATAAGCTGCATAGCCAGTGCATACGATGGCTTTCCCTTATCAGCATTGCTTTGGATACGCTTGCACCATAACCTCAAGCCGCAAAAAACCTATTACCGAATAGGCCAAATGACTTCAGTGCGAAATGAGGCTAGTGCCGATACCAACTAAATGTGTCTGCAGTGCGACCACCAATCCGCCTGCGTAATTTCTGAAAGGGACTGCGATGTTGCTGCCTCGTACGTGCATTCGCAGTAGCCGGGGTGATAATTTTGCGAGGACTTGCCGAGGGAAGGGGCGCGGGAGACCCCAAAACCAGTCCAGATGCGGGCGTTGTTCCAGAATTCAGATCAGATCGGTAGCCAAGGGATGTAGCGCTCATGTAGCCGAGGCGGTCCAACATTTCGCCCGCGTAAGCATGCACAATTCCCACTTGCTTGGGAGTGAGCCGTTGCCGCCATCCATAGACTGAGCCCTGTCCAATCCATCGGCCATGTTCTTCGGTAGTCTGGGGAAGCGTGCGGGCATTATCTTCCTTGGCACGCATTCGTTCGAGAGAATTATTTACAATAGCACTCTGAATCGCATCAAAATTTGCCTCAAGGCCAAGAAATTCCAACGCCCGAGTAATCGTGCCATATAGATCTGCGCGCATTTCCTCAAAGCGGACGACATGCAGATCACCTCGGCGCGCAATAGGTGAATCCAGCCAGTCCGCCACGTGTTCCTGCCAGGCGCCCCAGCGGGACATTTTTCCCTGCATAAACAGGGGTACAAAATCATCAAGGCTGGCGAGTGGAATTGCATCCATGGCTGTTTCACGTCCGAAATTAGAAAGCAGCACATCGCGCACATCTCGAATGACGTAGATAGCCCGGCGATATTCGGTACGCTGCAACTCATGGGTCTTAATCAGACGCCCGCCGTCGGGGAGCAGGGATTTGGCGCGAGAGTGCACACCAATGTCGGGAATGGTCCTCTGGATGTTGTCGAAGGACGAAGGAGCACTCGTAATTGCTTCAGCGAGCAAAAAACGCAGCACGGTATTTCCTGATCGAGGATACGACGCCAGGAACTGGTCAGCAGGATCCAATCCCAAATTGCGCAGCCAGACAAGCGGAAGGCGAAGCCGCGTACGCGATGCGCCTGACCGAAGATGTTTCAGATTGATCATTCGAGAATAGGAAAGCAATCCAGAAATAAGCAATTTAATGATAAACCATGAGTCGGCAAGCGCAACTCCCCCTAACTATTGGTGGCGCTTGATATGACAATAGTTGCGGACCCATTAGCATAGCCACGCTGAAGTTATGGATGGACAAACCGCAAAATCACTAGCACAATAAGGCCGCATGCGGTGTTTCTGCACTGGGGATTGGTGGAGTTAGGTTGTGTTTAAAGTCGGCATCACCGAAATTGTCTGACAGTTTGGCCCTTTTTAAGCACAAACAATAATCATTTACATACTTGGGAGTGTGTATGATTCTGGTAACGGGGGGAGCCGGTTACATCGGTAGCAAGCTTGTCCCAGCCTTGCTTGAGTCCACCGGGCCAGTCCGCGTGGTGGATACTCTCTGGTTTGGTAATTCTCTGCTCGCTCATCCGCAACTAGAATTAATTCGGGGCGATCTTTCCGATTTCGATGTCGCGTGGCTCGACGATGTGGATGCGATAATCCACCTAGCGGGACTCTCAAACGATGTTTCCTCCGAATTCGCTCCCGGGTTAAGCGTCCATGCTAACGTGGCGGCGACGACTCGTTTGGCGGAGGCAGCCTCGGAAAAAGCATCGCGCCGCCGCCTTCCCATTAAGCTCATCTTTGCCTCCACCTGTTCGGTGTATAGCCGCCCATCCAACGGCGCGAGTGCGGAGTGCGATCTTCTGAGCGAGGAATACGCCGCGACGCCAACAGCGATTTATGCTCGGTCCAAGCGGGCTGCGGAGTTGGATCTTCTGCGGTTAGCGGCCGGCAATCCGCTTTTTTGCCCAGTTATCCTGCGAATGGGAACGGTTTTTGGTTTGTCGCCGCGTATGCGTTTTGACCTCGTGGTGAATACTTTTGCCCTCGACGCATGGCGAAAGAGAGTGCTCACGCTCGAAGGCGCCCAAGGAATTTGGCGCCCGTTGCTCCACATTGATGACGCCATAGGGGCTTATATTGCATTGCTCTCCAGTCAGTTGGCGCGAACTCGCGAGAGAATTTTCAATCTGCTAGGCTCGAATTATCGAATTGCGGACCTGGCGACCGAGTTGGCATCCGCATTTTGGCAACACTTTGGGGTTTTCATCGAAGTAAGGCGTAATGAGTTGGCTAACAATGGTGGCCGAAGTTACTGCGCGGACGGCCACCGCATAACCGAGGCATTGGGCATTTGTCCGCGTCGCGAAATAATTCCCGCAGCGATCTCAATGTGGAATGCTCTTGAGCGAGGGGATTTCGGATCCCAGCCCCAGGACAATCCCCGCTATTTTAATGTCCAGTGGCTGGAGCAAACGCTTGGAAATGATTCCACCCTCAATCAGACCGCGACAAGACCATGAGGACGCCACGCTCCTCTGATGTGGCGGAACCCTCCTCGGAATGTGCCGTCACGAAATTCCTTATACACACTCCAACATCTCGACGCGAGGTCCCGTATTTCCGTCCCAGTATTGGCGAGGAGGAAATCAACGCAGCTTGCGAAACGATGCGCTCCGGCTGGCTCACCGCGGGGCCCCGCGCTAAAGAGTTCGAAGACGACTTCGGCGCCTTCGTGAAGGCACCTTACACGATCGCGGTCGCGTCCTGTACAGCTGCCTTGCAGCTTGCCCTTGAGGCAATGGGCGTTGGGCCGGGCGTTGACGTCTTGGTGCCAACGATGACGTTTGCCTCAGCGGTCGCTGTGGTCGTCCACCTTGGTGCGAGGCCGGTATTTGTAGATTGCGATCCCGCCACTCTTAATATGGATGTCGCGGACTTAGAACGCCGGATCACTCCAAAGTCGAAGGTGGTAGTGCCGATGCATTTCGCGGGGCAGCCCTGTGCCTTGCATGAAATTCGCGCCATCGCAGAGCATCACGGCTTGAGAGTAATTGAGGATGCCGCCCACGCTCTCGCGGCCACATACCATACAGAGCCCATTGGCTCGATCAGTGAAGTATCTTGTTTCTCGTTCTATGCCAATAAAGGCATGACCACCGGTGAGGGCGGAATGATCGCCGCAACGGATGAAGACCTTGCCCGGCGGATGCGCTTTATGGCCTATAACGGTATTAACCGTGACTGCTTGACCGCCGCTGGCGTCAAGCGCTGGTGGAAATATGAAGTTGTCGCGCCGGGTTACAAGGCCAATATGACCGACATCCAGGCCGCGATCGGAATCCAGCAACTCAAAAAGGCGCGACGCTTTCGTGATGAACGCCAGCACTGCGCGGACCTCTATAGGGCCCTTTTTGATATGGTGCCTTCCGTACGAGCTCCGGTAGTGCTGCAAGGGTTGACGCACGCTTGGCATATGCACGTCATTCAGCTAGAGCTTGATCAATTGCGGATCGGCAGGGACGAATTCAGTCTCCGGTTGGAGGAAATGGGCGCTGGCCATAATGTACACTACCTCCCGCTCCACATGCATTCTTATTACCGCGATACATTTGGCTGTCGCGCTGAAGATTTTCCCGTCGCCATGTCGGCCTATGACCGGATCCTGTCACTGCCGATTTATCCCGGCCTTGCCGATGCCGACATAGAATATGTCGTTGAGTGCATCGCCGCAGTCGCCGACCAGTACCGAAGATGACTTCGATCATCGCCTGTCGCATTGATCTAGTCATGTAACCAACGATAATGATGGACCGAACTCGCGCCGCAGACAGTGTTTCCGCCGCCAATTCCTTCCCGTATGACCTATTTTTCGTGGGCGGCGGCCTTTCCAGCACTTTGACCTTTATTCAAGTTCTAGAAGAATTGGAAAGGATGCCGACGGCGACAAATGCTCTCCTTGCTAATTGGCGATGGCGAATCGCAGTTGCCGATGCGTGGGGAAATTTTGGTGGTGGTCTTCCTTACGGACCTTCTGTCGATCCGATGCTCTTGCTGAACAATGATGTCGCGACCATGGACGTAAGGGGATTTCACGACTGGCTAAAAACCAACCGAGATCGATGGTTGGGAATGTTGCGCGTCCATCCGTCCTCAGCGGTTGAAAAGTGGTTACGCTTTAACCAAGCCGTGCTGGCGATTTCCCAGTCGCAGCCCGCGAATTATTTATCGCTGTTCCTGCCCCGATGCGTTTTCGGAATGTTCGTCTCCGACATTCTTGGCGATGCGTTAATCCGAGCGCGAGGCTTGTCAGCTAGCGTAGAGCTTATTCGCGAAGAGGTCGTCTCACTAGAGCATATGGGAAGTGGTTTCTGTCTGAAATTAGGGAGCGGTCAATCACTCGGGGCCGGCCTCGTGGTCCTCGGCCTGGGCAGTCTCCCGCCCGACCCAGCACCTGGTCTCGAAGGGACCCCCGGGTATATCCACGACACCAACTCGACCAACGGCACTCCACTCAGATCCATGCTTCAAGTATTGGCGTCATGCGCTGGTAAACCCGGATGTGTGGTGATTATCGGCTCCCACGCTTCCGCTATGGAAACGATATACACAATAGCCAACGACGAGAGAATCGGTCAGCTCATCAGCGCACTTGTGGTGATTTCGCCAAGCGGTCGTCTACCTGAGGCGATCCCGTCGGGTATCACAGCACCCTTTGAGCCTCAATCAGTGAATCGTCTATTGAGCCGAACAGAAGTGCTAGCCGAGGAAGTTATCGCGGCGGCCTTAAGTGACGCAGCCGGAGCAAGACTAACCGGGTATTCAGTCATCGACTACTCTCCTCCCCTATGCTCTGCGTTTGGCAGAGTTTTTGCATCCCTTTCGGCGAAGGAGAAACGTCGATTTGCGGAAAAATACGGCATGCAATTTACGGCTTTGAATCGACATACCCCGCCCGAATATGCTGCGGCCGCACGTGAAATGCTACGGGAGGGAAAGCTTAAACTAATTGCCGCGGAAGTGACAGCTGTTGAACCCCCGCATGGTGCCACGCCCTGTTTCACGGTGACGTTCAAGTCAGCAAGTGGATCGCCCGGTCAACTGAGTGGGGAAGCTGTGATTAATTGCCGTGGCTCAGGCCCACTCTCGCGAACGCCGAGTCTTCTTCTCCGCGACCTTCTACACTCCGACAGCGGGATCGCCCGGCCAAATCGCTGCGGAAATGGAATTGCCGTTTCAGGTGATTTTGAAGCTTCACCTGGTTTGTTTGTGGCAGGACCATTATTGGCGGGGCATTCCCATGGGACCGATTACCTGTGGAATTTGGAGCGTGCTGAGCGAATCGATTGGCTCGCGCGACGCATCGCTCCAACAATTGCAGCTCGACTGGCGGGCGACGTACCGAGCGGGCCCTAGCATTGATGGGATTCCCATCCCTCGAAATACAAGTATCCCGCAATCCCGGCTGAATTTGCGGAGGAAAACGTTTGCGAGTTCTGATGCTTCACAATCGATATAGGCTCCCTGGTGGAGAAGACGCGGTGGTGCAGGCGGAGGTCGCGATGCTCCGCGCCCGGGGAGTGGAGGTCAAACTCGCGACATACGATAATGACATTGATTCGGAAGACGAACTTGGCGAGCTACTCCGCGCAGGATGGTCATCGGCTTGGTCCGCGAAATCCCAGGGCGATGTGACGGAACTATGTAAGTCTTTCCACCCTGACTTGATTCACGTACACAATTTCTGGTTTCGGCTTACACCAGCTGTCCATGGCGCCGCTCACTCTTTAGGAATAGCTACCGTCCAGACGTTGCATAACTTTCGCTTGCTTTGCGTCAATGCCCAGTTTCTCCGAAATGGCAAAATCTGCGAGGACTGTTTGGGCAAGGCTCCTTGGCGGGGCGTTGTCCACCGGTGTTACCGGAATTCATTCGTAAACTCCGCAGCCGTCTTGCGGATGATTATGGTCAATCGGCACCGCGAGACATGGCGCCATATGGTCGATGCTTTCGTGGTAATGAGCGAACACGCCCGCTCCAAGTTCGTTAAGGGCGGTTTTCCAAACGAACGCTTTTTCGTGAAGCCGAATTTCATCGAAGACCCGGGAATTACGAGAGCACTCCCTTCCTCTTCGCGCACCATACTTTACGCTGGCAGGCTTTCGCCGGAAAAGGGGCTCTCCTATCTGCTGACGGCGTGGTCCAAGGCGGCGGTAGAATCGCAGGACCGCCTTCTGATCGCGGGCGATGGCCCAGAACGCCCGGTGCTTGAGCAACAAGCCGCGCTCTTGGGTCTTCGACACCCACAAGTAACATTCGTAGGCTGGAAGAATCGAAACGAAATATTCGCATTGCTAGCCGCCGCCCGCGCGGTAGTGCTCCCGTCAATTTGGTATGAGGGCGGCGGTTGCCCCGTTTCTCTAGTTGAAGCGCTTGCAGCGGGACGGCCCGCCGTAATTTCAGAGATTGGCGGAATGACCGAAATCATTTTGCATGAGCACAATGGACTCCAAGCTCTGCCTGGCAATAGCGCGAGCCTTGCTAACGCTCTCCAGCGGTTACTCCGTAACGATGCCCTTGCTGATAAACTGGGCGCGAACGCGCGAACTGATTATCAGACCCATTTCAGCCCAGGGCAGAACTATAACAGCCTTCTTCGCATCTACCGCTTCGCAATTGAGAGAACGAAGGGTTCGTCTCTCAACTCGCGGGAGGCCTCTCCTGTTAGATAGCTTTTGACGGCAGTAGTACGCTATGCCCCATTTCCGGACGGTTTTTGCGCTCGATAACGGCGTTCCCTGAAATCGCGATAACACCTCCATATTCCGATGGGAATGACACGGAGGCTCATGCGAACGATCAGATCGGCGCTCCGTAAGGCATTGTAACGCGAGCGATCCCATGTCCTCTCGATAAATGAAGGCTCCCTGCAATCGACGACGGGTGAGTTCAACACTGGCGGCCAGCTTGCACTAAACTTCCTTTGCCACATAGTCATGTATCGCTGAATCTTCTGTTTAAATTCAAGACTCAATGCGTCGCTATGGTCCTTCGCCTTGGCGATGCTCGTACTTTTAACTAGGATGTGATGCTCGCCTTGGTAAATTGCAGAGCGATCCGAATCGGCAAGCAAAGCCATTTGCGGCTCGTAGGAAATATCTAGAAAATCACATAGGCTGCGCAATGAAGCCTCTGGATTAGCGGTTAATTCGTCATACGATAGTTCGTGAACCTGCCGGCCATGTGTTTGCAGCCATTTACGACCGTGCTGCATTTCTTCACATCCCATCAAAGCGCGGTGCCGAACTCCTTTGCGCGCATTCCAGGACGAAGTCCTGGCGGCTCGGGCCATACTGCTGCAGATTCCCATCGGGCTGCGCCAGATAATGACGAATCTTGCCGTGGGAAACATCTTTGCCAGGTATGGCAGACGGTCATGAAAAGTTGGGCTCTTTTCACCCCATATGCTCGCGCCCTTGGTGTTAGCGTAATGTTTGTAGACACCTTCGCAGGCACCTCGTAAATCCTTGAAATCGCCAGGAGGTTGTGCCGTATCGATTCGATGGCGTGTGACCGCCTGGTTCCAGAAATTCCATTTTGCAAGCCAGTTTTCGGAGGGTTTCAGCCAGAACAGGGGCCACAGCAGAGGAAGGTCGCCTTCATACAATAGGGCGATTCTAGAATGCTGATTCAGCAACGAATACAATAGAGATGTCCCAGAGCGCCATACGCCAACGACAAACAGCGGACCGGGTGTCGTTGATATGTCAGCAACATATGAAGGATTCATGGAAAGCTTTACGGCAGTGCAGCTTGCATCACTGGCTGTCCCTGCTAAAAATCTCATCCGCGTTGAAACTATTGCTGTTAGCGGATAGGGCTGGTAGTCTGCCAGTCCAAATGAAAATCTCGTTTCTGGCCTTCTTTCCGCATTGCGTTCCTGTCTCAAGTGCCGGGCGGCTTTGCAAGCAGAAAACCTGGCCCTTCGCCATCAGATCATGGTCCCTGCCAAAAATCTCGTCCGCGCTTAAACCATTGCTGTTAGTGGCTCCGAGCTGGTAGCCTGCCAGTCCAGTGAAAATCTCGTTTCTGGCCCTTGTGCCTAGCCAAAATTCCGTCCGCCTTTGAGATCAATCAGTTAGGCCCAGCCGTCAGGGTCTTCCTTCTGCTAAAAAGTGCACAAAGTTTCGACTGACTTGGGATGTTTTTTGGTCTATTGCTAGCAGAATTCTCAGCCCGGACGGAATTTCTGCGCACTACAGGTCGCATTTACTTGCCGTATTGCTCGTCACCGACCTGTTCCATCCAATCGACCACCTTTCCGTCCTTCCTTTCCTGAATGGCGATATGCGTCACGGCCGTCGTCGGCGTGGCACCATGCCAATGCTTCTCGCCGGGCGAGAACCAGACCACATCACCGGGCCGGATCTCCTCGATAGGTCCGCCTTCGCGCCGAACCCAACCACAGCCACCCGTGACGATGAGAGTTTGACCGAGCGGATGCGTGTGCCATGCAGTCCGCGCGCCTGGCTCGAAGGTTACGCTGGCACCTTGAACAAGCGCCGGATCGGGTGCCTGAAAAAGCGGATCGATCCGTACGGTGCCAGTGAACCACTCTAACATTCCCTTGGCAGAGGGTTGCGAGCCAATTCTTTTGATTTCCATTTTCTGACTCCTTCAGCTGAACTTGATCTTTTATTTTCCAAACCGCTCGAATCGATACGCCAGTTCTGGCCCTGTCCTTAAGATAGCGGCGCTTCCTTAATCCATTTCTGTTATAAATAACTGGCCATGATCCGCCTGATTTTATCCCTTTTCGCTATCATCAGCAGGTTTTTCTGCGATCGGAGCAGCCTGCTGTTTGAGAGCCTTGGTCACACTCGGAACAGTCTGACTGGAGTGTAGCGGGCTAGGATTTCCGTCTGGCGCGGTTGCCCACCGCCACTAGAAAAATGGCACTCTTGCCTTCGGCGTGGGGAGAGAAGAAACGAATCACGTCATCGTCGTAGAACGTGAGCCCGGTGGCGCCCAGGCGCTGGGCATAGGCCCCGAGATACAGCTTACCACCCAGGATGCCAGCTTCGAGTTGCACAGCACGATACCCGCGATTGCCCAATTGCTCGAAGATCGGCCGCAAGTCCGCCAGGAAAAAAATAGCCACGGCAGCGTCGGCAGGCAATTCTTGCTCCAATCCGAGGTAACCAGCCTGGGTGCGGAAATTTCCCTGCTTCAGACACTCCAGTGTTCCACGGTCGCGGTGAAAGACGTAAGCTCCGGAATCAAGACCTTCCACGGCGTGGACAATCAGGTAGAGCTGATTGAGTTGAGATCCCATAGGCGCAAGGAAGTCGGCTGGTATGCCCCGGTTGGCTCGGTCCAGCAGGGTGGAAAGCTGCGCCAGGGTAATCGGGGTGCGGTCAAACTTGCGGCTGGAACCGCGCCGCAGGATGACCTGCTCGATGGGATCTCGGGGCATCGCCGCATCTGATAGGGGGCGGAGTTGAACGAGCGGCCCGGCACTCGGCAGAGATGTGGGCACCGGCGCCTGGGCGTGCCATCTCTTCACTTCCTCAGCCGAATGAAGCGAAGACGCGGCGTGCATTTCGCGCATGAGTGGATAATCCTCCTCGTGCGAAGAGATCGGGACGGTTTCCAGGAACAGACGGGAGAATTCCACAGGTGATTGCGGGGGTAGAGTTGCGATGTGGCCAAGGGTTACCAGGGAGAAGGCCACTTCACGGTCGGGATCAACATCCAGGAGGCGGTTAATATCTCCGTCCACGAAACCGCACACCACCTTGGCCGGCAGCCCCAGGGCGGTGCCGATTGCAAGCAGGTTGGCGAGCAAGGTGCCATTGTCCCAGCCGAAATGGCGGTAGGTGCGGGCCTGATATTTCCAGGCATTGCGCCAGTACGTGCAGGTGCAAATGATGGTGAGTGGCGCGTGTGCGACGGCGGATTCGCCGCCGGCGGCTTCGAGCAGGACACGGCGATGATCTCCGGTGCGCAGCTCGCGCAAGCCGAACTCGGCGGGGGCAAAGTGATAGACGCCGGCCTGCAGGTTTTCGAGGTCGCCACAAACCAGATAAAGCTCGACCTCGTATAGCGCCCCCGTGCAGGCTGCTGCGCGAAAGAAGATCTCGCCTCCCGGATACCCTCTCTTGCGAGTGATGCCAGCGGACAGGTAGAGCAGTTGGGCCACGCCTTCCAAATCCGGCACCGCATTTGTCTTGGCGGGGACGCTTTCAGCGATGGCAGAAAGGGCAGCGATGCCAGTTGGGCGCACCTCCACTGGTAAGTACAAGGGTTCCAGTGTCGGATAAATCTTGAAAGGCAAGGGCTGGTTGGACCGATCCAAGAAATGCGGGTTGGCCCGGATGCTGGTGTAGGAATGCTTGGTGGCATAGTGGTAGGCCCAAGCGGTTTCAGAATTGTAGTTGTCAGTCATTGTTCATAAATGTGCCGCGGATGCATCGAGAGACATGAACCATGGGGGCCACAATTCAGTGACCATCCAAAGTCTCTCAGTGCAGGGACATTTCTGGTGGTGAGGACGCACACCCCAACGCACGAAACGTTGAGCGCGCGAACGTACCCCGTGCAGAATGGATGCAGACTAGCCGCCTTTTTTCTTTGCAGCCCACCTTGCTTTCATTACCTTGCTTATCTTGGCTTTCGCTGCGGCAGACATGGTGAATTCCCTTTTCGGCCGATGTAGCCGACCTGGTTATGCGGCACCTTATTCGTAATCTCGACCACGCGCAACAAACTCATTGATGTGACAATTTCTGCGCTTACCCGCTCTAGTTCTTTCCCGCCCTCAACACCCGGGGATTGGAACTCGGGCGCGGTTGGCTTCGTCGACCAGAACAACTCGCGGCCTGTGCGAAGCAATTTCCTTCTCATCCATCTGGCAAAACGCCGCAATGATCAGGCTGTCTCCACGCTGGACGTGTCGCGCGGCACCTCCGTTGAGGCAGATTTCGCCCGAGCCCCGCACCGCAGTGATGACATAGGTCATGAATCGCGCGCCATTGGTCACGTTCCAGACGTGTACGGCTTCGTTGGGCACAAGGCCCGCGGCATCCTGAAGATCCTGATCAATCGAAATACTGCCCTCATAGTTCAAATCGCTGCCAGTAACCGTGGCTCGATGAATCTTTGATTTCAACATTTCGCGCAGCATTCATTTTCTCCCCGTTGGAATATCGCCTGCCCGCGGCATCCTTGTCGTGGCACCACAACCTGAGTCGGGGCAAGCGGTCGACGGGTTCTCGCCCGAGGACTTTTACCCGAGGCTTCTGCAGCGTGGTTCCGGGTGCCGTATCCTTTGAGACGGTATTCTTGGCTCCGCCGCAGACTTTCGCAGTAATCTAGCCGCCAAAGCCTCAGCCTGAACCTTATGCAGGCTGTCCGAAAGTATTTGTCCCAAAATCTCGACATTGGGCTTACGGAGCATTTCGATATGCCGTCCCGGAATTACGTGGATATGCAATTCGCCTACCGGAAATTCCTGCCAGCCCATTCCGACATGACGATCTCCCGGTCTTTTAGCGGGACGGAAAAGAATCACCTTCCCCGGATAAGGATCGGGCGGACAGTAATCGCCTATCGCATCGCGCATAAGATGGAACGAATCGCGCCTCTCAACCGGAATTTCCTTATCCAAAAGTCGATACAGTAGTTTAGTCGAAAGCCATTTCAGCTTCCTCTTATAGCGCGCGGCGTCGAGCTTGATAGTATCCACAATTGTGTCGATCTTTTGTCGAAGACTGAGAGTCTTCAAGATCCCCCACTCAAATTTCAGATCGTCGAGCAGGTGATAGCGCAGCCGCGCCGTGCGCGACATCGCGGCCACCTTAGATCTGTATCCCGGCGCGGGAGAATCGATGATTGCCAGCAGGCCCACTGTTTCACCTTGCTTGTAAAATTCGCATGCAATAGCGAATGCAATTCTGCCGCCCAGGCACATTCCCCCTAGATAGTATGGCCCTTCTGGCTGCACCTTACGTATACGCGATACAAATTCCTGAGCCACTTCCACAAATCCGCGCTTAATGTGCTTATCGAACATTTGGTCAAACGGAAGCACATAGAGCGGCTGGTCGTTGCCCAGCTCTCCTTCCAGATTTCCGTAATCGATACGGTCGTAAATGCAGAAGAATGCCGGCCTTGAGCCCTTCGGCTGCACCGCAATTACGGCTGGCGCGGCCCATCCCGAGTTGCGCAAGGCATTCGCAAAACCTTCAACTGTCGGCGCTTGAAGTAGCGCGACCAGGGGCATCTTCTTGCCCACCGCTTTTTCCACTTGGCGTAGCACGCTCACGGCTAATAGCGAGTGGCCCCCGAGCGTAAAAAAATCATCACGAACCCCTACCTTCGCCATGCCAAGCGCTTTCCCCCATATTTCTATAAGCTGTTGCTCGAGGAGATCACGCGGTGCAACATAGTTCACTTCCCGCTCGGTAACGAGATTATCAGGAGCAGGCAATGCGCAACGATCCACCTTGCCATTGGGCAAGAAGGGCAACGAACTGAGTAAGACGAATGCGGAAGGGATCATGTATGAGGCCAGGCTTATCTCGAGAAAGCTGCGTAATTCAGGGACAAGTTTGCTCCCCAGCCCATTCAGAGCTGGATTCGCTGAACTGACGGTTGAGACGCTCTCCCCACTAGCAAGCTCATTCCCTTCCGATGTGGATGAGTCGTACGAGTTAGGGACTACGTACGCGACTATGCGTTTGTTACTAATGTCATCATCAAATGCGACAACCACAGCCTGTCTGACCCTTGGATGTCGCAAAAGCCGCGACTCAATTTCACCGAGTTCGACGCGATACCCGCGGACTTTCACCTGATTATCCATGCGGCCGAGGAATTCGACATTGCCATCGGCTAGATAACGGCCGCGGTCACCCGTGCGATACAACATGGTCTGCTCCGAGCCGGCAAATGGGTTGATTATAAACTTTTCCGCCGTTAACTCGGGATGGTTCAAATAGCCAGATGTCAGTGAGTCGCCGCCCACACAGATCTCGCCAGGAATTCCAATCGGCATTGGTTGGCGTTCTGAATTGAGGATGTAGATTTGAGTGTTTGATATCGGCCGGCCGATGGGGACGCTGGCAGCGGATGAGTTCTCTCGCGCGTCATAGCAAGTGGCATCTCCGACCGCGACTTCTGAAGAGCCATAAAGGTTCAGGAGAATTCTGCCGGGTAGCAATTGCTGAAAGCTCTGTAATGACCTAACCGGCAGCACCTCTCCGCTGCTTATCCAATATCGAAGATCTGGAAGGCTCGCGGCTAAGTCATCGCCGCTTTCCAGCAATACACGTAGAAGGCTGGGCACTAAAATAATCCGCGATACCTTCCCCGATGCAAGGGCCTGCAACAGGCGCGGGGTATCCTTCACGACATCGTCCGGAAGTAGAACTGTGGGAATGCCTTGCAATAAAGCCCCCCACATTTCCCCGACAGAGTCCACGAAATTTAACGCAGTCTTTCCGCAGCATACTTCCCCAGCGAAAAACGGATATTTCTTCCACATCCAGGCAAAACCGTTTAGAGATCCCCGATGAGATGCCTGAACGCCTTTGGGCCGCCCGGTCGAGCCGGAAGTGTATATCACGTATGCGGGGGCATCAGGAGAGACAGGAGAATTGATGTTTTCCACGTCGGCTGCCGTGCTCAACTCCGAAATCTCTTGCGACAAGAACATGGGCATTCCTGAGATGGCCGCCGCCCAAGAAGGCATTGAATCGCACATCAGAAGTTGGATTTCAGCATCTCTTACCATAAAAGCGAGGCGCTCTGGGGGATACGCGGGATCAAGCGGAACATAGACCCCGCCAGCTTTCAGGATGGCCAGCAGCCCAACCGCTAGTTGCAATGACCGGGTCATGCTCACGCCAACGCGCATTCCGCGCGCCACCCCGCGCTCGGTCAGCAGGCGCGCCAGCTGATTGGCCTGACCGTTCAATTCTTCATATGTGATACTTTCTTGCTCAAAGAAAAAGGCTGCAGCCTTAGGAGTCTTTCTGGCTTGACGCTCAAACAATTGATGGATTGTGGCGGCCGGATATTCCGCAGCCGTGTCGTTGAAGCCCACCAAGAGGTTTTGCCTTTCCGAGACGGACATCAGAGGTACGGTGGCAACAGGCTGATTGGGATTTGCGATCGCATTGGCTAGCAAATTGTGGAAATGTCCAACCATTCTCTGAATAGTCTCGCAGTCGAACAAATCCGAATTGAACTCAAGGCAGCCAGTTAACTCGTCTGAATCTTCGGTTATGTAAAGGTGCAGATCGCACTTGGAGGTCCCATTGTCAACAGAAATAAATTGGGATTTCACCCCCGCCAAATGCAATTTCAGCCAAGCATCCTTTTGTTGCGCGAATACTACCTGAAATAAGGGGTTGTAGCTGGGGTTGCGTTCCGGTCGCAATGCTTCTACCAGCTTGTCGAACGGCACGTCGCGGTGCGCATAGGCGAAGAGCATCTTCTCGCGCACGCTCTCGAGGATGTCCAGAAACGTCGGCTGTCCGGAAAAATCCGTCCTCAAAACAATGGGGTTGACGAAAAATCCAATTAGACCTCGCAACTCATGGCGTTCGCGGCCATCGGTCTGGAAAGCACTGATGATGTCAGTTGAATCAGTGTACCGGTGCAGCAACGTTTGTAATGCGGAAATGAGGGTCATGAATACGGTGACCCCGGAGCGGCGGCTGAGGGCCGTGATCCCCGCGGTTAAATCCTTACCCAGGGTGAAGTGCTGGGTTTTGCCCCTATAGCTCTCCACCTGCGGACGAAGCCGATCTGTTGGAAGAGGCAGCAGCGGTGAAGCCCCCTCCATCTGTTTTTTCCAGTAAGAGATTTGGGGGCGGAGCAAATCTTCCCTAAGCCGGTTTCTCTGCCACTTAACAAAATCCGCATATTGGACTGGCAACTCTGGTAGCGGAGACCGCTCACCCTTGCAAAATGCCTTGTACAACACATTTATCTCGGCCATTAGAACACCTACCGAGGATCCATCCGCAACGATATGATGGACGGCAATCAGCAGGATGTGTTCTTCGTCCCGCAACCGCATGAGCGTGGCGCGAAACAAAGGCCCCTTGGCGAGATCCATCGGGCGCCGGAGAGCCCTCTCGATCATGCGCTGCGCTTCGGCTTCGCGCGCGCAATCAGGCCACCCTCTCAGATCCAGGTTATGCATCTGAAATGCCACCGGCGAAATGACCCGGGGAACTGGGGTCTCATCCACAACTTCGAAGACTGTGCGCAGACTCTCATGCCGGCGAACGATCTCACCGAGACTGCGCTTAAGAGCATCGGCATTGAGCGGGCCGCTTAATCGCCAGGCGAAAGACAGCATGTACGCGAGCGAAACGTCTTCGATCTGGCAGAGAGCCCATAGGCCTTGCTGGGAAAACGACAGCTCCGCTCGCTCTCCGAATCCTCGTGGGTCGATCGGTGCGTAAGGCGCTGCCCGTGTGAGCAGACTCCACGAGCGCGGCGAAGATTCGGTCTTGTCAGCTATCGACATAATTCAAGCGAACATTGCACATCATGCGTGCGAGCCCAAAGCGTCCAGGTCATCTTCATTTACGAACCCTTGCGAAAGCAAGGTCAACACAAATCTGAGTCTTTGAGCCGCCTACCACGTTGCGAACCACTGCGTCCCGCGTAAAGCGCCAATCCTGTCAAAATTGGCCTCAGGCGCTAGGACGATCCAACGCCGGTGATGCCGCAGCTGATGAAATCAGTGTGGCATCTTCGCAAAATATCGAAGTACTTCCAAATCCTGAACTGGCTTGTCCTCAATGAGATATTTAAAAAATCGTCGCCACGTGCGCGTGTGAACAAAGTTCCAGGTTAGGGAAATGCTGTTTCTTAGTGTAGAGAAATGGTGGTACCAGCCGGCGGGAACCAATATTATTTCTCCTGGCTTAAGCACGTCATCATACTGCGGCGTAACATCGTCAAAGTCCTCAAACACGTCCAAATCAGGCCGTTCTATATCAACCACTTCCTCTCCGCGCGTCAGCGCTTTTTCGCAGCTTGGAGGATACATAATTACGCGCTTCTCGCCGTGTAGTTGACACAATATTGCGTCGCTACCCCAGGGGTCTTTATGCAACTTCGTCCGCGCCCCCGCCGCGGAAATGAAAATGCCTTTCGCCGGAAAAGGATCGGCTACCGGAGTTACCGTTGGAGAAAGGTGAGCCGGCAGGAGATAACCTGAATCCGGAAGGAAATACGGCAGTGTCCAATAGTCAGCGAGTTCACTGAATACATCATCCGCCCAAACAAAGTCAGCGTCCCTTAACTTCGTATACCACCTAACGTAAGGTACCGGCTTTCCGGGGATTTGCGGAATCCTCCAGTAATTATCAAAGTAACTTTGTAAGGTGGTTACATCTTCCAAATGAAAGAGGTCGTCATAAACTTGGACAAGCAGGTCGCCGAATTTCTCTGTTAAATACTCCTCTGTCCATACTTTCTCCGATCCCCACCGGCTGATGGCGTCAGTTACGATGACCGGGCGATTTTTCACCAGATATTCATCTTGAAACTCCTGCTTTGAGACTTGCGCCCGGCGCTTAATCGTCGTGGTTGCAACCATTTTAATTGCCCCCGAAAGTGCATCCTTCACTGATCTAAATGCATAACTTCCCCATCGAACGGATCGATTCAATCCGTCGCTGGCCTAAATTCTTGTAGGAAGCGTCACTCTCTCCGCTCCAACTCATCATACGCCAGCTGCCAAAAAGAGCGTCAGTTCTTGCGGTTTGATTGAGAATGCATCGGTGGCGGGTCTAGTTTTATTAAAGTGTCTAGATCCGTGGAATCGCCTTCGATACCCTAACTCGTTGATTGTCATTTAGCTGTCCCTGCAAAAAACCTCGTCCGCATAGAAACAATTGCTGTTAGCGGTTCGGGGCTGGTAATCTTCCAGTCAGGAGCGAGAACCTTGCCTTGATCCTGCAGTCACCCCGCCGTCCAGCGACGTGGCCGCGGTCAAGATTGCCCTGAATCACAAAAGCGCCGTGAGCTCGGAGCAGCTTATCACGTGCGGATACAATTATTGGTAGGGGGAGGGGTTCTCATAGTGTCGCAGGATGCCACACGCCGACTGGCAAGAGCAAACCCTTAGTTCTCATTGCGATTCGAGCAGGGATTACTTGCCATCCGCAATTTTTGCGGAGGACAGTATCCAGCTTTGCAAGTTCCTGATCGCCGTCTGTCATGCGGGGGAGGATATCACAAAGCATTGCTTCGCTGTTTCCGTCCCATCCGGATCTATGTAAAGTCTCGCTGCCCGGTTCGTGAGGCGATTATTCCGGGTTTCCTAGGGTAAACACGTGCCAGAGAAATGCGTCGAATCTAGGCGACTAATGCCCGTTCTACAAGGGACGGCGGCGATTGTGGGCGTCGGACCGGAATTGATCTAGATCGGAGGAGTGAGGTTGGAATTTACGCAATGCAGAATCATCGCAACCCTTTCGCGAGGCAACCGTACATCTGCGCCAAACGGCGTTTCCGGCGTCTCAGACAGACGTTTGCCGCATTGCTGGCAACTTGTACCGTTGCACGCGCGCTTTCCCGTAAAATCCCGCTTTCCAGCAACAACGATCCCGTGAACGGGCCATCTCCCACGCTAAACCCCCACTACCGAATTTTACAGCGGTCGGCTGGGTCCCTGGCGGAGAGGTTTTAGCGCCTCGGCCCACCGGAAAAGCTCGTTGAGCATGGCGGTTGCGGCGCTGATCTGATCGTCATTGGCAGTGAAATGGCCTGCTTCGTTCAGTTGTTTGGGCACCATCGGAATGGCGACTGCCTCCACGATAGGCACCATTCTTAGCGTCGTGAGGGTAAGTTTCACGGTCTGTACGGCGCGAACCCCCCCGGACATCCCTCCGTAACTCACAAAACTCGCGGGCTTATAGTTCCATTCCACGTAAACGTAATCCAGCGCGTTGAGCAAAGAGGGCGGAGGACCATAGTTATATTCTGGCGTCACGAAGACGAAGGCGTCGGCCGCACTGACACAGGCGCTCCATTTTTTCGTGTGGTCGTGCTGGTACTTCTGAAACCTCGGGTGACTTGGCTCGTCGTATACGGGGAGATTGAACTGGGCCAGGTCCGCCAATTCGCACGCGAACTTTGCATGCTGAACCGCAACCCCTTCGAACCATTTCGCCACGGAAAGGCCCACGCGGCCAGGCCGGGTACTACAAACCACAATATGCAGCTTGAGTGGCAAGACGTTTTTTCCTCTCATTCAACATAGCATGGCACACCCATTTACAGAAGTGAAACGAGGATAATCGCGCCAAAACCGAGGGCGATCACGGTCGGCCAGTCGATTCCGCCGGCGTCGTAACTGGACCCGTCGTAGCTTTCGGAGTCGTCGCCGCCATCGTCGGGGAGATTCGAGAGAATCCCGTTAACATAATTCTGGGTTTCAGTGGGCGCATAGTCGAGCCAATTATCGCCGTACGCGGCCTGTGCCTTGGATCATCTGGTTGGATCAATATCAAGCCAAGCTTCACGTGCTGGATGAAGGGCCGGTTGTTATTAGCACAACTACCGTGGTCGGGGGAGCCATCCTTCAACGCGGCCAGAACGTGACTTTTGAGCTGAGTTTCTCAGCCAAGGGGCCTTTTGCAGATAATCTCCGGGTCGCTTGATTGCTAGAGGACATTCGCAAATTCGAAGGCGTGCTCTGAAACCAACATGCCCGTGTCCGTTTCGCCGGCCGGTCCAGCACGCTATGGCCCCCCCACGCCCAACAATCATTAATAGAAGCATTTTTCTGAACGGTGCATTTCCGGTGATTTCTTGTGACCCCGAATTTCGCGGCAACAAACGGAACAGAGAAGACTGAATACCGAGAGTCAATCCATGCTAACCGACGGCGCCCTTCCCCTTTCGGAAGGGCGCCTCGCATTTACACAGCACCACGCGCTTTTATCCAACCCACGGATCCGATTTAAGAGGCCGGCTAGCGCGAAATGTTGTTTCGACCGTACTTATGGACGACCATGGTTGACGCAATGGCCCATACACGTGTCTTAGTCAGCTACTTTCGGGCGCCGAATGCGCAAGAGGAGTGCGAGGGAACGAATTGCACCATTCGATTCGCAGCAGCTCACGTCGATTGCAATGATCTTGGCGGATACGGATCGCGGACTTTCAGGTTCAGAGATTGCGCGCGTACTGTGTGAATGTGTCGAAGGCTGTTTGGCACCCCCCTCGCAGCAGGGTGGCGCGTGGACCGAGCTGTCCTTTACAGTTTCACTTGAATGGAAGCGATAGCGATTATCTCTATTCGACACTGGTGTTCGGCAGGGGCGGAGTTCTTTACGGCACGACGGATTTTGGTGGCACGGGAACGTGTTCCGATGTAATCACCGGCTGTGGGATAATATTTGCTGTCGCACCTTGGGGGTCTACCTGAAACCTGCATATCCAAATCCGTGGACTTTCGCGGGCGCGGCTCGATGGACGCTGCATGTGCTTGGCGTCTTCGCGTTTACTGCGGCCGCGATTCCATCTGCGCGGGCGCAAACGCTTACCACTATCTATTCCTTCAAAGGTGCACCGGACGGCGCCGGGCCGTGGGGTGGTGTGATCCGCGACGCTGCCGGGAACATCTACGGGACTACGCAGGCAGGCGGAAACTCGGAAGACGAAGGGACGATCTTCAAGATTGACTCCGGCGGCAACGAGACCGTGCTGCACGCTTTCGCCGGTTGGCCGAACGACGGCGAGAGCGCGTATTCCGGCCTCGCGCCTGACCGCGCGGGCAATCGGTACGGAACCACATTTGAAGGCGGGTCCGGCTGCTACAGCTACGGTTGTGGCGCGGTTTATAAAATCGACGCGGCCGGAGAGGAATCGGTACTCTACAGCTTTTCCGGAGGGATAGACGGCGCATTTCCGCGCGCAAATGTGATTCTCGATTCGCAGGACAATATTTATGGCACGACGGCCAACGGCGGGACGGGCTGCCCGTTTCTTGGATGCGGCGTGGTTTTCAAACTCACACCAAGCGGACAGGAAACCGTGCTCTATTCGTTCCATGGCCTGGACGGCGCGTTTCCCTATTCGCCGGTGATTCGCGATTCCGCCGGAAACATCTACGGGACGACGTCCATCGGCGGAGCGGCGGGATACGGCGTGGTGTTCATGCTGGACGCATCCGGCAACGAAACGATTCTCCACAGCTTCACGGGCGGCGAGGATGGCGGAGATCCTCTTGGAGGCCTGATTCGTGATTCCGGAGAAAATCTTTACGGAACGACGAGCGCAGGCGGCGACATAAAATGCAACGCGCCCGATGGCTGCGGCGTGATTTTTAAAATGGATGCCAGCGGAAACGAAACCGTGCTCCACGCCTTTCATGGAATTCCGGACGGGACATCGCCGGGCTACGGCAGTCTCATCACCGACGGAGAGGCCAACCTTTACGGCACCACAACCGAGGGCGGCAGCGCGAAATGCAATGCCCCGTATGGTTGCGGAATTGTTTTCGTGGTTAACGAAAGCGGAAAGATGGCGATTCTGCATTCGTTCACAGGGTTGACCGACGGCGGCGTCCCCTATAACGGACTCGTTCGCGATTCCGCTGGCAACCTTTACGGCACAACCTATCAGGGAGGAGATTTCACTTGTAACTCTGTCATCGGCTATGGATGCGGAGTAGTTTTTAAGCTTTCTCCAAGATAATGGAACTGGGAGACGCAAGATGCACTGCAAAATGATTTCATTTCTGAAAGCCGGAAAGCCCGTGCTGTGCATGGGTGTGCTCATCTGCGCGGCGGCCGCGCTGTGCCGGAGCGCCGTGGAACAGACGCTGTACCAATTTCAGGGCGGGACAAATGGGTGGTATCCCAGCGCCGCGATGGTTGCCGACGATGCCGGAAATCTTTATGGAACGACGCTAGAAGGCGGCACAGTCGGTTCGTGCGAAGGGCAGGGCGATGGCTGCGGAACGGTGTTTGAATTGAAACCTCCTTCGCAGCGCGGGGGCGAATGGACCCATTCCGTGATCTACACATTTCTTGGAAACGATGGTGCGGCCCCGCAGGACCCATTAATCACAGATGGGCAGGGCAATCTGTACGGAGCAACAGACGAAGGCGGCCTGACGGACGGCTGTCAGCCCGGCGGATGCGGAGTTGTGTTTAGGCTGAGTCCGCCGGCGAAGAAGGGCGGCGCCTGGACGGAGGTTGTCCTGCACTATTTCGAAGGAGTCCCGAGCGGCAATGGTCTTGGCGACGCGGCCGAACCGAACAACATCGTGTTGGGCAGCGATGGCAACCTTTATGGTATGGCATATAGCGGCGGCGATTGCGCCACGGGCGAAGGGGGAACAGTTTGCAGCGGAGCCGTTTTTGAATTGGAGCGCCCGGCCAATCCCAGTGGAACATGGAAGGAAAAGCTGCTCTACATCTTCAATGTAAGATCTGGAACTGGCTCGCCGCAGAACGCATTTTTCGACAAATTTGGCAATCTGGATGGCACGTTGGGGGGCGGGGCGTTTGGTTTCGGCGAAGTGTTCAGTCTGACGCCCACCGCGCACGGCGCCTGGACGCTCACCAGTCTCCATGACTTCACCGGCGCACCGGATGGCGCCTTCCCGAACCAGGGTCTGGCGATTGACGCCGCCGGAAATGTTTATGGAACGACGGGGGGAGGCGGAGACAACGAGCCCGGCGACGGCACGGTCTACGAGTTGGAGCCTCCGGCGCAGCAGGGCGGCGCATGGACCGAGTCAGTCATTTTCACATTTACCGGCATCACAACGGGATATTGTCCTGAGAACGGACCGATTATGGACGGCGCGGGGAATCTTTATGGCACGACCGCGTCGGGCGGTGGTTCCGACTTCGGCTTGATCTTCAAGCTCACACCACAACAGGGCGGCGGATGGAGCGAATCCACGCTGTACAGCTTCCCCGGCGGAAGTGGAGGCGAAGCTCCGAACACACTAAATTTCGGAAAATCTGGCGCAATCTTCGGAACATCCTCGTTAGGTGGGACAAATGGAAAGGGCGAGTGCGGAGTGCTTACATGCGGCTTTGTTTTTGGTGTCGCACCTTGATGCGCCGTTGAGCAAACTCACGGTTGAGATTGGAGATTCGTATGAACTTCACAGCTAAACGTGAATCCCGTTGTATTCGCGCCGCACTGTTTGACGGCGTGACGGCCTTTTTATCAGCCTGTCCCTACTAAGAATCTCGTACACAATGAACTCATAACCGTTAGCGGCACCGGGCCGGTTAATAGACAAGATCAGAGCGATCCGATGATCAAGCGGGTTTAGGGGCAGAATCCCTTAGGACTTTGCTTTCTTCGAAGGTTTCGACTTGCCAGGACTGTTGAGGGCGACCGCTTGGCAAATGAGCGCCTTGAAGGGGATATCGTCAACCTCTTGTCCTTCTTGGATGTCGATCGCGCGGCGTACGTTTCCGTCGAGACTCGAGTTGAAGAGACGGGCCGGATCCTTCAGAGACGCGCCCTTGGCGAAGGTAAGCTTCACGACATTCTTGTAGGATTCGCCAGTGCAGATGATGCCGTCGTGCGAC
>Ga0182024_10003353_pt1 | contig 38311 bp, 30 predicted proteins | sample P32metaG_FD_120480 | JGI IMG/M metagenome (GOLD analysis project Ga0182024, IMG submission 120480) | Permafrost microbial communities from Stordalen Mire, Sweden - P3-2 metaG (Illumina Assembly) | ecosystem: Environmental > Terrestrial > Soil > Wetlands > Permafrost | place: Sweden: Stordalen...
GACGCGCACGCCTTTGAAGTTGCGTTCGAGGGGGCGCGCGAAGAGGCTGCCGGGCTCATTGATCGAAAGCGGCGTGCTGGCGTCGGGGCCCGCGATTGTGCTGAGTGCGAGGGCGAGATCGGCGCTGGAGCGGCCGAGGCATCCGTTGGTCGCGAGCGTAGACCAGCCAAAGTGGCTGGATGGATTGGGCACGCGGCCGATGGAGGGGCGGAAGCCGACGATATTGCACCAGGCGGCAGGATTGCGGAGCGACCCGCCCGAGTCTGAGCCGCTGGCGACCGGCACCATGCCGCAGGCGAGCGCGACCGCTGCACCGCCGGAGGAGCCGCCACAAGTCTTCGTAAGGTCATAGGGGTTGCGGGTTGCGCCGAAGACACGGTTGAAGGTCTGCGAACCGGCACCGAACTCGGGGACGTTGGTTTTGCCGAGGAAGATGGCGCCGGCGGCGCGCATGCGCGTGACGAGCAGGTTGTCGTGTGTGGGGACGTTGTCTTTGAAAAGGGGCGAGCCGAAGGTGGTGCGGACGCCGGCGGTTTCGAGGAGGTCCTTGTGGGCGACGGGCAGACCATGCAGGGGGCCGAGCGTTTCGCCGCGCGCCTGCATCTCGTCGGCGCGGGCTGCGTCTGCGGTGGCCTGGTCGGCGATCAAGGTGACGATGGCGTTGACCTGAGGATTGACGCGATCGATCTGCTTGAGGTGCTCCTCCAGCGCTTCGCGCGCCGACAGCTTCTTGGCGCGGATCAAGGCGGCCATGTCCACGGCCGACGTGAAGCAGAGTGAGGGCGCAGAGTTCTGGGCGCTCAGCGCGGCGGGAAAAACCGAGGCGGCCGAGACTGCGGCCGCGCTCGCGAGAAACTCACGGCGTGTGGGGTGGTCTAGCTTTGCCGAAAACATGCAAGAACTTTATCATTGGCGGACTCGGAGCGATAAGCGCGGCAAGTGTGCCACCGGTGCTCGCCACGGCAGGCCACGGCGATCGTGCGGCCCGACGATTTTAGATTGCGCCTGCAAATTGGAGTGTGACACAATTTGGCTCAATGCTTCCCCGCAAAAAAACGGCTGTGCTCGTGTTGTTTCTCGCCTTTTTGGGCTTGAGTGCAGTGAATTCCGTCGGGGCTCAGGGCTTTGACTTGGACAAGGGCCGCGTGGCGCTTACCAGGCTTGACGGACTGTGGCGGTTTCATCCCGGCGACGATGCTCACTGGGCCTATCCTTCCTTCGACGATTCCTCCTGGCTCCTGCTTCGGTCCGATCGCGGTTGGAACTCGCAGGGCTATCCCGGCATGAGCGGGTTCGGATGGTATCGCTTCAGCATCCGCATTCCCGAGGGGACGCAGCCACTGGCTCTCTATTTTCCAAGACTGATGACCAGCTACGAAGTATATGCGGACGGGCATCAGCTCGGAGCTTTTGGCGGAATGCCCCCATACCGCAAGCTGCTCACCGGTCGTCCTCCTCTTTATGTTCTTCCTTGGGTCGGCTCCCCCGCGGAGAAGACAGTGGTCATCGCCATTCGCGTGTGGCACTGGCCGTTCTGGGCGCATTACTACGGTGGAGGCCCACAGAGCGCCGGCTACGTGGGAGAAATCTCAGCCGTTGACCGCATGCGGCGCGATGATTTTCCCGGGAACCCGTGGAACTGGGCTCCGCCGTTGTTCTCCGCGCTGATGTGTCTGATTGGCGGCATCTTTGCGCTCGGGTTCGCCTGGCAGCACCGGCGCGAGCGCGAATATCTCTGGTTCGGCGTGTGGCTGCTGTTCAAGGCATACTTCGACGGCCTTGCCTCCTTCGGAAACTTTGCGGCTATCAATATTGACTTCCGGGAGATCTCGCGCGCCATGGCCGAGGCGGGAGGCATCCTGGCTTCGCTTGCGTTCTATTCGCAACTCTTGCGTGGCCGCAAGGACTGGCTCTTCTGGCTGTCGGCCATTGCCGCCCTCACGCGCCCCTTACCGTTCACGCTGGCAATGCGCGGGGTCTTCACCCAGACGCAGGTGAATGCATGCAATTTCGCAACTCTGCTGCCGGGCGTCGCGTGGGTGGTGATTCTGGTGATTGCGAGAGCCTGGCGCGGTATACCGGACGCGCGGCTGTTGCTCGCTCCCACGCTGCTGCAGGAGGGCGTGATCGTGGCCGGGGTCATTTCCTTCGAGGCATTTGCGCTCGGCTTTACCCATGGCTCATTGAGCGCCAACAGGTTCATCACTCTTACGCTGCGCCCATTTGTGGATGTGATCTTTTTGTCGGCCATGCTGGCAATTCTGGTGGGCCGCTTCACGCGCACGCGGCGGCACGAGGAGCATCTTGCAGGGGAACTGCAGGCAGCCCGCACCGTGCAGCAAATCCTCATTCCAGACGAAGTCCCCTCGATTCCCGGCTTCGCGATCGAAAGCTGCTACATACCTGCCGGTGAAGTCGGAGGCGACTTCTTCCAGGTGATTCCATTGCCTGGCGGTGGCGTGCTGGCTGCGATCGGCGATGTGAGCGGCAAAGGCGTGCCCGCGGCCATGACAGTCTCCCTGCTGGTCGGCACACTGCGCACTCTGGTCGACTACTCGCAAAGCCCGGGCGAGATTCTCTCCGCCATGAACCAGCGCATGATCGGGCGCACCAAGGGCGGCTTCACGACCTGCCTTATACTGCGGGTCTGCCCAAACGGCGCGATGACGATCGCCAGCGCTGGCCATCAGATGCCTTATGTTGATGGGCGCGAGATCGCTGGCGACACCGGACTTCCCCTGGGGATTTTGGCTGACACGACCTACGTCGAAACAGCCGGCCGGCTAAGGGAATGTGCACAACTGACCCTCATCACCGATGGCGTGATCGAGGCCCGTGACAAGAGTGGCGAGCTCTTTGGTTTCGACCGAACCACGGCCATCAGTGCGCAATCCGCCGAGCAGATCGCTGCCCATGCTCAAGAGTTCGGCCAGGAGGACGACATCACCGTGGTGACGTTGACGCGCGAGTCGCCAGCGGGATCCACTGCGGTTTGCCTCGCTGAACCGGAGGCTGCCACTTCGCCGGCATGAGCGACTCGGGCAGCAGTCGAAGATGTCCTCCGGCTCGGATTCGAGGAATCGACCCAAACCGGAAGTCGGCTAGCGTTTGAGAAGTCATTGCCGCGTCGCTGCAATAGCAATAACAGCCAATGCGCCAATTGAGGACGGTTTAGACACCAAACAGCAGAGTAGGTCCGGACTAACGCCCTTGCGTCCACCATCCCCTGATCGAATTTGTCCAAAACAACGCCCTCGCACCGGTCACTGATTCGACAGTACTGCGGCAGATGCCTGCGAAGCCTGTACACTGGCATACGCAAACGTGCGCGGAGGCGATGCGGCGATGAATCGGAGAGAGCTCGTCGGTTTGATGGGGCTGTCGGCGGGGAGCTTTGCGCTTGCTGAGCCGGGTGTGCGCGGCAGTCTGATTGGCGTGTGGACTCTGCAAAGCTGCGTGCGGACGTTTCCCGATGGACATAAGGAATATCCCTTCGGCGAGAAACCAGTAGGGCGCATTGAGTACGATCAGGAAGGCCGGATGTTTGCGCTGCTGATGCGTTCGGGGCGGCGATCGACAGTGGCTCCGGGTCTGGAGTTGGATGCTGCGAGCGCAGAAGAAATACGCGAAGCGGTGACGGGTTTTTTGGCATATTTCGGCAGCTACGAGGTGGATGACGCGTCACAGACAGTGACCCATCACGTGGAGGCGAGCCTCGTGCCGAGCTGGGCAGGGACCTCTTTGAAGAGGCGCTTCCGCTGGGACGGAGCGCGGTTGGTGCTGACGCGTGCTGTGCCGGGCACGACGGATGAATTGATGTGGGAGCGGGCTTAAGACGCCTTTGGTCGCGCGGTATGCGTACGATACGAACGTCTGTGAATAGTTCGCAGCCGCCAAAGCGCCAATTTGACTTCCCGGATGGTCGAGAGTTCCGGTCTACCGGGCCACACGTCCGCAATTCTGAGGAGTGTGGCTCGCGTCGCACGGCAGACGTTGCCCATTCACGCTGGGTTGGGGCACGAGCATTCCTTCTATTCGTGGATGAGTGCGCGGCAAATTGGTGGAGAGCACCTGCTAACTTCTCCGTCATGGACAAGTGATGCGTATGGTCTGTATCGAGTTCAACATCGTCGCACATGGTCTCGGCGATCATTCGCCGCTGCAGTCGCAAGGGGATCGCCCGATCACAAGAACAGACGACGAAATACCGGCCGATTCCGTCGAGCGCCTCGGCCGGGATCGATACTGGTGTCGCGAAGGGTCCGATTGGCTGCCGACGCTGCCGTGCGAATCTTGACATCGAGATCAGCGGCTTCCCAGCTAAGCGGCAAAAAGATGCAGCGATGCGCGCTCGGGAACGCTTGGGCACAATCGAAGAAATATGCTTAAGATACTTGCTATGAATAGAAGGCAGTTACTCGCGGGTTTGACTACGGTCGTGCCGTTGCTGGGTCAGGCGGAGACCCAATCCAGGCCCGCTCAGGTGATTCATCGCGTCTCGGCTGCGGGTAAGGTCGGTGCGCCGATTGAGTCGCTGGATGTTTCGGCATGGGCTTTCCATCTCAGCTCGGACGAGTATGTCGGCTGCGCCCCGGAACATCATGGTTCGACCCAGGCGGCGTTGCCGAGCGGCAAGAGAGTGTTTGTCAGCGTCGAGACGATTGGCGGCAGCTTGATGACGCATGATTACGTGGAGGAGATTGCAGAGCGCAGCCGGATGCGGGCGGTCTCGTCGAGTTCGCAGCTTTGGTGGGGTCCCGCGCTGCCAACGGCGATGAAGGTTACGTGGGATGTGCGGTTGGATCCGCTGTCTCGAAAAGACTGTCAGTTGCGTTGCGAGATTCTGGTGGAGACGGCTGACGAGGCGTTGCTGGCCGCGATTTCGAGGCAGCCGGCGGGAGCGGTGGATTCGGTGCAGGCGCACTGCTCGCGAGAGACGCCGATGTTCGCGGCCGACATGGAGAGGAAGGCGTTGAAGGGGATCTATGCCCGCTAGAGGGACGCGGAGTTCTTTAGTTCGACGATGATAGCCCACAACTCCGAGTCGCCGACATTCTCCAGCGTGTGGGGCGGTAGGGGGCCGGACCACAGGGCGCTTTCGGGAGGAACCTTCGCGATGGCGCGGCTGTCGGCTATGGTCAGGCCGTCGGCGTCGCGACGGATGAAGTCGCTCCAGCTACGGATGTAGAGGGCGCTTGGCCAGCGGTGGGTGTGAAGGGGGACGAATTGCCCCGGTGGCACACGGGTGTCGAGGACGCGGACGAACTCGTTTTCAAATAAGAGGATGTGGTGGTGAGGGGCGGCGGTGAGCACGTCCAAGTCCTCTGCATGTTGCTGGAGATCGGGCATGCCGCATTGTAGCCGCAATGCGGCATCGCTGCCGATATCTCACCTTCTCCGCCAAGACTCCGCTTCAATTCTTCATACTTTCCCAACGCTGTCCAGCAATCCCGGCGGGTCGGAGTCAATTCTTGAGAACAGGACAATGCGCTCATTGAGATCCGAGATCGCGAAACTCCGTTCATGATGGTTCAACGTACGAAGACCTCCAACAACAATCTGCAAGGCTACTCTGAACGGGTCAGGCGGAACGGTGCGCTTGATCCCGCTTTGACCCGCATTAAAACCAGATGACGGCTGCTCACTGTCAGTTCGTCAGCGCCACTTTATGGATACATGACTGCCAACTTATGCTTCAAATCACAATTGAGACACCCACCTCACTGCGTATTCAGAAGGCTCGCACCTCCCTCATCCTAGACCATCCATTCTTTGGCTCCCTCCTTTTCCGGTTGAAGGGGCGCGAGTGCCGGTCGATTCAAACGATGGCTACGGATGGAGTGTCGCTCTTCTACAACCCTGATTTTGTTGAAACCCTGAACGCGGCGACTCTGGCCGGAACCCTGGCTCACGAAGTCATGCACCCAGCCCTTCACCATCATGTGCGCCGGTCCGGGCGCGATCCAAAACTGTGGAATGTAGCCTGTGACTTCGCCATCAATCCCCTGCTCGTTGACGCCGGACTCTCGCTGCCCGATGGCGTGCTGCTCGACAACCGGCTCCGGGGGATGAGCGCGGAGCAGATCTACAACCTCCTTGAATCGGAGTCGGAAACAGAGCAGGACTCAGGCAAAGAGGATGGAGACGACGAACCCGGAGAAGAGGAATCGAAAGACGAGACATCAGGTGGCGGCGATTCAAACAAACCTTCCGCTCCCGTTACCGAAGGCGGAATTGGTCAGGTTCTCGATGCACCACCGCCGGACGAGGAAACCCCAACCATCGAAGAACAGGTGAGGGAGTGGGATGTGGCGGTCAACCAGGCCACAACGGTTGCCCGGCAGGCAGGCAAGGTTCCGACCGGCCTCAACCGGACCTTGGAAGGGGCGGCAGAGGCTTCGGTCGACTGGCGGGAGATGCTACGTCGGCTCTGGTCGGATACGATCCCGGCCGACTATAGCTGGATGCGCCCTAACCGTCGCCATGTCTGGGCGGGTCTCTACTTGCCAGGAGTGATACGCGAGGGCGTGGGGGAGATCGCGATTGCCGTCGACTGCTCTGGCTCGGTGAATGCGCGGCAACTGAGGCTCTTCGAGGCCGAAGTGCGTTCGATTCTCGAAGGCCAGCGCCCTCAGCGTGTGCATGTCTTGTACTTTGACACGACGGTCCACAAGGTAGAGACATACGAAGCCGGCCAACCTGTCCACCTTAACCCGGTGGGAGGGGGAGGTACCGATTTTGGCCCATGCTTCGAGTGGCTGGATGACCATGGAATTCTGCCACAGACCCTCGTCTTTCTGACAGATCTCTATGGCTCGTTCCCAGAGTCCGCTCCCACCTATCCGGTGCTGTGGGCTTCGACCGGGAGCAAGAACGCCCCCTTCGGCGCGGTCATTCCGATGCAAGCTGCCTAGTCCCGAGGGGCTAGAGCTTGCCGTGCGTCCTCAGTGGCAAATGCAAATCTCGATCTCACCCCAGTCTTTCGATGAACGCCCCAAGTGGTTTCGGGAAGGAGGCTCTCTGTGGATCAGACTTATCGCATTTTCACGGACGGCTCCGCGATTGGCAATCCGGGCCCAGGCGGATGGGGCGTCGTCGTAATCCAGGGAAAGAAACGTTGGGAGATGTCGGGCGCACATCGCTGGACGACCATCTCCGAGATGGAACTTGTCGCAGCGGTTCAGGCGCTTCGGTCGGTGGAAGGCCGAGCGCGGATCGAGCTTCACTCAGACTCTGAATACCTGATCTATGGAATGCGCGCATTTGTCTCCCGCTGGCAGCGCCAGGGCTGGCGGAACCGGCGCGGAACCCAACTGCAGCACCGTGAATTGTGGACGGAGCTGATCGAGCTGAACACAAGTCTTCCTATCCGATGGAAGTGGATCAAAGGTCACAACGGGCATCGCGACCAGGCCCGCTCGGACGAGCTGGCATATGAAGCCGCCCGCTCTCTCTGTGTACAACAGAAGGTAGCGGCATAATACCGGCGAAGAATTCAGAACATTCAAGCAGGAGAAACACAGATGGCATCGATTGCGGAAGCAAGTTCGCTGTTTGAAATCGACGTGGAACTCGACGGACTCCTCGAAGAGATTGAACGGCAGGTTGAGTCAGAAGGTCAGGCCGCGGAAGACCTAGTTGCTCGGTTCCAGCAATTCTGCGAGGCGCACGGCGAGAAGGTCGACCGGATCGGCCGCTTTGTGCGCATTATGGAGACCCGCGAACAGTATTGCCGGAGCGAGTCCGCGCGGCTTACTGACAGGGCCCGGGCCACCTTCGGCAGGGTGGAGCGGACCAAGAATATGGTGCTCTACTACCTGCTGAGCCGGGACCTCAAGAAGATCGAAGGCTACCAGTTCACGCTACGCGCACAGAAGAACAGCCAGGATTCCGTGCGAATTACCGACGAAGCTGCGGTGCCAAAGTCATATTGCAGGATTGATGCACGGATTGATGGGGCTCTATGGGAGACGGTCCTCTCGCTAGTCCCAGATGAGCTTTCGAAATCCTTGGAGTTGTCTGTCCAAGAAACCCGACCGAATCCTGACGCTATCAAAGCAGCTGCGATGCGCAATGAACATGTCCCAGGGACGGAAGTTCGCCGCGGATCACACCTGAGAGTGGCCTGAACAACTTTGAGCGACCCTTTCTTACTGTTCAACGCAAATGCGACAGAAAGGTGCAACGATAAAGCCCTCTGCCGGCAGCCGGGAATGGGTCCTCATCGAAGAACCGGCCAACGGTAGCCATCGCCTCGACGATTAGTTCTCTGGCGCGACTCTTCGCTTGCCGTAATACATGTTCGCGCGGTTGAGTGCCACAATGAAGACTGAATCGCCGCTGATAGCGACGCAAAACGCGCCTCATTGTCGATCCTTCAGGCTGCGGATCGGCAAATGGTTCCCTCTTTCGTTTTGTCGTCGCAGAACCTTGTGAAGAGAATCTCACTTCTCAGAGCTTGATACCGAACTGCTGCTTCCCCCACGAATCTGGCTGTAGACCGCTCGCATCAAATGGCTGGCGGCAACATTCCGGAACGCTTCATCATTCATCAGGCGCACAAATATTTCTTCGTTGCCTTCCATGCGTTCAAGGAAAAGATTTTCAAGTTGCCGATTGAATACGGGTTCGAAGTTCTCAATCGAATTTGCCATACCTGCCTGACGCAACTGCTCATTCGCAATTGCCGTCTCGCGCACCTGCTCAAAGAAAAGTTGGTCAGCCGGTTTGAACTCAGTTCCAAATCTCTCGTTCAGTTTCTCTACTAGGGTGGAGAGTTGGACCTCTTCTTCAGGCTGGCCAGTGCCAACATCCGTCGGCCCCTTCAGCGGTTCTGCCTCACCTGCCTTTAGGTCGATGGAGCCTTCGCTGATCTTCTGTAATCTGTAGTACTTGAGTTCAACCTCATCATCAATTTGTACCCTGCGAGTGTCTTTATCTACTGGCAGTTTGGTAAGCAGAAACCTTGCATAGGTGTATAACTTCTCGTGATCTGAGTCCTGATAGGGGATGACCTGCGATACAAAGCTGTAGAGATTTCTGAAGCTGATCAATTGGCTCTTGAATAAGGAGCCGTCTGCTTCTGCAAGTTCCTTGAAGCGTTCCACTGCAAGATCCAACAGAGCATTTAGGCGCTTGTGCTCTCCCCCGGTTGGGGCCATTCGATTCCTGAACCAGATTTCGCACCACTCATTCACCTCAGCCGCGGTGAATACCCTCCAATTCTCCAGCGTGTGCGTCAAAGTGTTTAGGTGCTGAGGATCAACTTCTTCCGCCTTCTCTGTGATCTCGTAGTAGGGCTTGAACGCCCTATAGATTTCCTCGGGCTCGTTGACGAAATCGAGCACAAAGGTGTCTGTCTTCCCGTTCGCAGTCCGATTCAGCCGTGATAGGGTTTGCACAGCTTGAATGCCCGCGAGACGCTTATCTACATACATGGTATGCAAGAGCGGCTGGTCAAATCCGGTCTGGTACTTCTCGGCGACCAACAGCACTCGATATTCTTCCGAAGCGAACTTTCCGGGCAACTCCGATTCCTTGACGCCACGATTCATATTCACTTCAGTAAATTTCTTGTCCCCAAATTCCTTGAGCGTAATCTCCCCGGAAAATGCGACCAGCGATTTGATGTCTGTGTAGCCCTTCTCTTTCAAGTAGCGGTCAAACCCTAGTTTGTAGCGCACAGCGTGTTCACGCGAATTCGTGACCACCATCGCCTTTGCACGGCCTCCGATCTTGTGCCGTGTATGGGTGCGGAAGTGCTCGACAATCACCTCAACCTTCTGGGCAATCTCGTAATCGTGGAACTCAACAAAGCGGGCCAGCGCTCGCACGGCCTTGCGCTTCGGAAGCTCGGGGTCATCCTCAGCCTTCTGGATCAGCTTGTAGTAACGCTTATAGCAGGTGTAGTACTCGAGTACGTCTAGGATGAATCCCTCGTCAATCGCCTGCCTCATGCTGTAAAGATGGAACGGCGATTTCCCATCCGGCCCCGGCTCATCAAACACGCGCAGCGTTTTGTGCTTCGGCGTTGCCGTAAATGCAAAGTAACTCAGATTCGGCTGCCGAGTTCGTTTCAACTGCTCTTTCAGCATGTTGCGCCGTGCCTCTTCTGAGAGGTCATCCTCTTCATTGTCAAGCAACTGCTCGGCAACTGCGGCCTCAATGCCGTCTTTGTTCAGAATCTTCCGCAGCTCCATCGCAGTCTCACCGCTCTGCGAACTATGCGCCTCATCGACAATCACGGCAAAACGCTTGCCCGCTGTTGAGATAGCCACCATCTCCCCACGGTTATGCGCCCTCTGCAAACGGCCGTTCACCGACTATTCCGATGTAGTACCCGACCACATCAACCCACGCGGTATGGGTGGAGCGTGGAGAGACGATCACCCGGACAACATTCAGGCGGTTCACTGGTGGTGCAATGGCGAGAAGGGGTCGAGCCGACAATGAACGGCGGGCAAGAGCTTCAGCACGTACGCGTTGATCCAAGAAGCGATGCCCAGGAACGAGTCCATTCATGGCCGATGTACTTTCTGGACCCCTATCAAATCTCCAGAAGCCAAGCTTGACCTGGAAATTGAACCGTATCCGCCAAATAAACTGCTCAAAGTGAAACGCGGACGTTTCTGGCCCTCCGAAGTGTCAGGTTCAGTGTGAGCGCCGCGTCACCACTGCGCTTTCGGTCTGCGTTCGGGGCAATCGAAACAGATGCCCGCTGTAGACTGAGGGTACCGATGGACCCAAGCGAACCCAGAACCATCGCGATCCTTGCCGAAAAACCATCCGTTGCGCAAGACATTGCCCGCGTCCTCGGAGCCAACACGCGAGGCAAAGGCTATCTCCAGGGGAACGGCTACGTCGTCACCTGGGCGATCGGGCACCTGGTTTCTCTCGCTCAGCCTCACGAGATCAAGCCGGAATGGCGGCAATGGCGCTTCGACCAGTTGCCGATCCTGCCCGCTGAGTGGCCGCTGGTTGTCTACGAGAGAACCAAGGATCAGTTTGAGGTGGTGCGGAAGATCCTCACCTCCGGACGTGTGTCGAGGGTTGTCTGTGCCACAGACGCGGGGCGCGAGGGAGAGCTGATCTTCCGATATATATATGAGGCGGCGGGGTGCCGAAAGCCTGTCAGTCGGCTCTGGATTTCGTCCTTGACGCCGGACGCAATTCGTAAGGGGTTCGACAAGCTTCGCCCGGGGAGCGAGTACGATCGATTGGCGGACGCGGCCAGTGGCAGAAGCCGAGCCGATTGGCTCGTCGGCATGAATCTTTCGCGTGCCTACTCGATTGTCTATCACGAGGAGCTTTCGGTCGGTCGCGTGCAGACGCCGACGCTCGCCATGATCGTTGATCGGGAAATCGCTTTCCGGAACTTCGTCCCCGAGGAGTTCGTGGAGGTGGTTGCAACATTTCACCCGCGGGAGAGTTCAGATAAGGAAAGCTATCAGGGAACCTGGTTCCGTTCCCCGGCGAAAGCGGGCAAAGACAACGACTCCCTGACCAAGGCATCTCGGTTGCCCGCCGATGGCGAGGAAGCCAACCGCATCGTTCTGCGCGGCCGGACAGGGGAAGCAGCGATCGAGTCGCTCTCGTCCGAGACGAAGCGCATGCAGCCGCCGTTGCTCTACGACCTAACAGAACTCCAGCGTAATGCCAATCGTCTGTACGGGTTTAGCGCGCAGCAGACCCTTGATCTGGCCCAGGCTCTCTATGAGCGTCATAAACTCATCAGCTATCCGAGAACAGATAGCCGCCATCTTTCTGCCGATGTTGCCACGACCGTTCCTGGGATTCTCGATGCGATTTCGAAAAGCTATCTGCCGCATCTGGCTCCCGGCACTGGAGACCGGCCCCTGAGCAAGAGGTTCGTCGACGACAGCAAGGTGAGCGATCACCACGCCATCACCCCCACGGCGGTCTCTGCTGAGAAGGCCCATCTTGCCGAGGACGAGGGGAAGATCTATGGCCTGATCTGCCGGCGTTTCCGGCATTCAGAATTTTTGGCGACCGCGCATTGCTCAGTATCGCCACGACCGCGCCGAGCAATGAAGCGGAGTTACTGGCTGTGCAGGGTACCGACCACCTCGGTCGAGATTTGTCTTGGCTAACGCAGACGATCGTGTCGTGCAAAAGTTCTCTTGGGGCCGAAGATCGCCCAAAAATGCGAACTTTCAGACGAGTCTGCCATCCATCATTTCCACAATGCAAGTAAAATCAGTTCGCAGGATGCGACATTCTTCGCAGATCCGAATCCGGACTCATCTTCTTTTTGCGTCAGGTTCTTGGAATTCACCTTGACATGCAGCGATCCGGCAGCGGAATACTGAACCCGCTGCACCACGATCCTCTCTCCCGTCAGCGGTTCACTCATCGATCCAGCGAACAGACAGCGATTCGAATCTATTTTGGTTTGTGATCCGCGTAAACGATCATTTGCCATCGAATATAGCCTTGGGCGGATGTGTGTTGATGATGATTTTGAGGCGGGAAAGGTTTGTTTTCTTCGGAAACGATTTCCCTCCCACATCCTGTGCATCGATAAATGGCCGAAAATGGGGTTGTGCTCCCCGGCTGGTGAATCGAATCAAATTGTGCGTCGTTCGTCTGAGTCAAAAAGACAGAATTCTTATAGAGAGCCATGACTCCTCCTGCGCCGTAAGTGCTTATTTGTTCCGATTACGAAGGTATTCAGACAGTGAGTCGCAGCCCGTGCGATCGAGCAGCGTACTCAGATGCGCATCACCGCGGAGGTTGTCTCCAAAATCGTCACCGTATACCTCGCGCAACGTATCGATACGCGTGTTACCGTTTTTCGCTCGTGTTTGGCCGCTCTCATCGCGGGACCGGCCATCAAGTCCTGGTTGTTTTGCCATCTCATCACTCCTTTCGATATTGAGAGCAGACCATGCGCTTCCGATTAGGGATGGTCGCCGGCCAAGGTAGCGGTAGCTTTCGTTGGAATTTCGATCTTGGGTCCTTCGACTACGAATTTGAAATCTGCATTGGTCGTCAGTGTATTGCTCGTCCAGGAGGTTCCGGACAGAAAAAGCCAGACAACCTTGATGTGCCACTCACCAGGAACTGCCGATAAAGGCAATTTCGTCTTCAGAGTGAATTCGGTCCGCTCTTTATTCGTCGGCTCCCCAGAAGAAACGGGAATTTCCTGGTCCAATCCCGCAGGCGACAGGCGAACGTCGAAATGGGCTCCCTCTGGAAGAGCTTCGTTGAGCTTCATTTTGAATATTAAATCGCTTCCAGGGCGGAATTGGTCGTGAACTGCCTCAACTTGGGCGGAAGCCTGGTTTTTATCGGAGGCTTGAGGTTGTGCGACAGCCATGGATGGCAATGCGCACACCAATATCAGTGCAAAAGCTCGCGATAGCAGACTAGAATGAGATGAGTTGAGCGTGTGTGGCATGTTCTCCTCCTTTGAATTGTGATAAGAGCGGTGATTGGGTTATTTTCCTCCGCACGAATTCGCCCCCTCACGCTTCTCGATGGTTGCCGCCGATTCGCGGAAGAGCTCGCGGTGTTCCGCGATATGGGCCGGTTCGTAGAGAGCCTCACCTGCTGTGGGGTTGGGAGACTCGTAAACCTCCCGGTCGATATGGATGCGCACCAGACCCTCAATGTCAATGAGTTCTTCGGCCAACCCGGCTGCCTGAGCCTCTTCGGCAGTCAGTTGATTGACTACCGCTATTTCCTTGTTGCTATCATGGTTCTTCATATTCACCTCACATGCTGAGGGAGCGAATCGGTCAGCCAGCGCGCGATGGATGGACCTCCCCTGCTCTTCGCCCTAAAATACGGCTCAGCGTGACAGCTTGGCCGACGAATTGGACGACAATGAATTGTCACGCATCTCCGTACTTACTAAATAAGGTGGATTGATCAAGGCCTGGCATGGAAACCGGCGGTAGCGGCGAAAACCCGACGCTCGATTCCGAACTCCTGAATCAAATGGCCGGAGTAGATGCCAAACCGCCTTCGTTCTGAATTCGATGATGTGCACACCCTCAAAACTAAAGAAGTGCTGCTTGAGATCGCCTCTAAGAGACGTGGCCGCGAACTCGCTGAACGTGCAGAGATGCAGCGCTTCGGAGAACAAATGGATAGTGATACGGATGGCGCATGGGTACGAGACGAGCTCCGACGTCTACTCAGCCGACTTGGTCCCGCTGAAAGCAACGCGATTATCGTGGTCGACGCGGTCCGAATTCCGGACCAAATAAGGAAAATTAGAGAAGCCTACGGCTATCTAGTCGTGCACGTTCACCTCTCGGCTCCAGATGAGGTGCTGTCCGAGAGATACACAAAGAGAACTTCCGGATTGAAGGAGTTTTCCAATTTTGCGGCCACTCGGCGCAGCAAAACGGAAGCACGTATTCAATCCCTGGAAGAAATGGCGGATGTCGTACTCGACACAAACTTAAATCTTGCTGATGATGTATTCGTCCGGGCAGCGAGCCGGCTCGGTTTTTATACGAGATTCTATGATCGCACCGTCGATGTACTAGTGGGCGGCCAATATGGCAGCGAAGGTAAGGGCCACATCGCGTCATTTCTAGCACGAGAGTACGACGGCTTGGTGCGTGTCGGAGGTCCAAACGCAGGCCACAAGGTGTATCTCAAACCTGCGCCATATACTCATCACCAGCTTCCATCGGGAACTCTCCGTAATCCATTGGCGTCCCTCATCATCGCGTCCGGAGCGGTTCTCAACTCGGAGTTGCTCATTAGGGAAATCAGCGAGTGCAAGGTCGATGCGAGCCGACTCTTCATCGATCCGCAAGCAATGATCATCTCGCCTCGCGATATTAAAGCTGAAGTGGGACTCACGGAGAGAATCAGTTCGACCGGGCAGGGAGTTGGAATAGCGACAGCTCGACGAATTACCGATCGGGGGAAACGTATTCGATTAGCAAAAGATGTCCCTGAACTAAAACCATTTACTCAGCGTGCCTGCTGGGAAGTTCTTGAACGACTCTATCGAGACGGAAAGCGTATTCTGGTCGAAGGCACTCAGGGTACCGGATTGAGCCTATACCACGGTGCCTATGTACCTCTACGCGGACGACGCCTGGTCGCAGCGGTATTTCAACCCTGGCGATCTGCATTGTCTGGATCGCGAACTGTTCGGCTGATTTCTACTGGGGCAGCCATTTCGATTGGGCAGCTGTGCGATCTCAGAGTGTTTCGGCGGAATCCAGTGAGTTGCTGCAGTTGGTCATACTTCAGGTCGCTAGAGCCCGAACGTGGTAGCGTACTTCAGACTGAGAGAGACGGGGGAACACGATGCTTAGCTTACCGGAGATCACTGCAATAGTGGCCGCAACAAAAGGGGCCGTCGATATTTTCGACAAGGTCGCCGGTCAGATTAAATCAGTGCTAACGAATCGGCCGAAAGAAGCGGAAGGAGAAGATGATCGATGGCGGTACAAGATCCGTACCGAGGGAACCAACATCGTTGTCAAACAGCAAGATCGGGTGGTCCAAACCGTAACGGCCGAACAATTGTCGAATGTATTGACTCCAGATGATCTCGATCTGATACGTACCTACGAAGGGAGTATGAACAGGTACTTCAATCGCTGGAAGGCCATATATGCAAAGAAGGACGCATCACAAGATCCGCTCGTTAACGTAATTACTGAGGAGCAGTTGACAGAACAGATCGTAAAGATGAGGTCTGAATTGTTGGGGATCTTATCATTCTTGGAGAAGTGCGGTGTCCACCTTGATGACCACTATATGAATATCCGCTACTTGGTAGAGGAAGCGAAGACCACTTGAACGGAGCCTCCGCGGCGGCGGACGCATTTGGCGCGCGGATAGGTTAGCATTTGAGGCTTCTGGGATGGATTAGGACGCAGAGAAAGGGGATTCTCTGTGAACCAGCGACACTCAGATCATGCTTGAGGAGTTGCGCAGCGGTAACTTCGCCGAGGCAACCAATCGCATAAATCTGGACGGTGTGGCGCAGTTCAGTGAGTTCAGTCGCTTGCCCGATCGGTTTGGCCTTGAGGGTATACGTAGTAGGTGTCAGGGGATGCTGTTCACGAAGTTTAAACGCAGACTGAACTCTGTGATCCTTCGGCTAACGCGCGCTTCAGAAGATTTCCAAGACTTCTCCTCGCAAATCGGCATCGATGGTCGAAAGTGAAATCTGGGGAAATCTCGGCTTTACTTCTCGGACCGACTGCGCTATATTTGGCCTCTCTAATTCCCATACGGAAAAACAAAGCACAAATCATGATCATGGGGGAAAACTCATGTTCACTCGCACACTCACTCAGTTGCAACGTCTAGGCTTTGATCTTCGTGTAGGCTTTCGCCTGCTCGTCGCCACAGCCCTCGTTGCGCTTGTTACTCCGGTACAACCTCAGCAAGGCAACGCCAACTCTGTGCCGACCATTCAAACTCCGCCCAACCTAAGCTCTAACTCGCTCTCTCCCATCAACATCCAGTACACGGGCCGTCTTTTCGGCTATTACCGAATCGAGCCCGATATCGCCCTCAGTGATCCGCTAGACGCTTATGACGCCGTGGTTGACGCAAAGAAGAGAGGTCTCCCTGTACTCGTGAAATCCGATCTGCTCACTCGTCCGGGTGCGTTTCTTCGGCATAAGCAGATTTCTTCTCCCGATCTTCTATTAGGCATGGGCGACAACTTTGGCCCAGAATTTGGCGCCAGCATCCAGTTGGAGTTCTCAGGCGAGAATCCCTGCCATCTTGACGCGCCCGCCTGGAAACCAGGACAGTGGGACACCTACGCGCCCGAGTCACTCTACAAGTCGGAATGGCGCAAGCCTAATTTCGCCGATTGTGACAATGTCACACGATTTCTGATGGCTGCAGGATACCGTGCCGTGGTGCCCGGCCGCGAAGACTTTCTTTACTCGGGAACCTGGCTCCGCCGCGTCGCCTATCTCTTGCGCGGAGCCTCTTCTGCCAGCAAGGACGGTTCCGGTCCCGGAACGAACGGCAAATGCAGCACCGGCCCTTGCAGAATTGCCAGCAACGATCAGAAACTGCACATGCTTAGCGCCAACCTCCGCGTTACCGTCGCCTCCAAGGATGCAAAGCCCTCGGACAACAAAAGCAAGAGTTGCCCGCTTTTGTTTGCCGCCGATCTCGGAGCTCCGATGGAGTGCAGCAAGTCTGACTCCTCTATTAGCGCTTCAATGGATTGGTTGGCGCGTGTGGACGGTGCCTTAAAAAGTGAAATCCGCGCTTCCATCTTGAAACAGGCGCTCAGTTCGCAAACGTTCGCCAGCCAGCTGATCAATAACGAAATCAGCATCCTCAACACCATTGTCAACAGTACTTGCGCCCAACAATCATCCAGCAGCAAAAGCGAATGCAATGACCTCGCGGGGCCCTTGCACGATGTCCTTAACTTCAAAGCTGCCTCCACAACATCTGCAAATTCCTCCCACTCCGCAGCACAACTGGCGCACTCCGAGAATCCGACCTGCGACTTCGGTCCAAAACCCGAACCGCGAGAGGGCGACCTGCGCACGCTTGTTCAGGCCATGGCGCACGCTGAGGAATACTTCCGCTCGCACAATGTCTCCCCAAGTACGTCTAGCCCTCCGTCCTGTCCCCTTGTCGACGATTCGGCTTTACGCTCAACCCAGCGCCTGCTTCTTGAAGTTATCTTCAACGAGCAACAAGATGCCGGCTTTACCGTTGCCACCATCCCAGGCAACCGGCGCGTCCTCATCATCGGGGTGGTCGGCAAGGAGACGATGCAGGAAGTCGCTCCCGATTTCTTCACCGTCTACCCAGACAGCTTCGATTGCCTTTCCCCCGCTCCTCCATCCGGACTCACCGCGAGCCAATCCAGCCCGAATCCTGCCTGTGCACTTAAACAAAAGCTCTTCAAGGTCGATGACCCGGCTGGCAGCGCAAAGGAGAGCGCCTATTTCAGACAAGCTGTAAGCGCAGCGAACAAAAACTATCCCTTTCCGATCACTGTGGGCGATCCCTTGGTAGCTGCGGAAGCTGTTCTTCGCGCTGTGTGGGCTCATGAACAGCGCGCGAATCGGCCGATCGACCGTACCATCCTCATGGCTCAAATGCCAGCTTCCGAGGCTGAGGAGGTGGGTTCCCAGCTTCGCTACGATCTCGGTCTCGCCGTTAGTTCTATGTTCGACAACTCCAATCTCTCTCTTCGTCCCCGCGTTGACCTGGTACTGAGCGAAGCACAAGATGAGCACATTTCCGGCAATCAGGTGGCGGAAATTAACCCGTTGAGGAGCACCGTCGTCCTTTCTCCGCCACTGGCCTACGAGAGCGTCTCCAATCCGGAGTGGTATCCGCCGTCGATAGCCACTATCAAGGCTTCAGAATCCTTCGTCCGCTACGGCATTCAGATCAGTAACGCCCTCGGCTTCATCGAGGACCTCTCTAAATTATCGAATCAGGGGAGTGCCGTGCATTCCACCAAAGAGCGCGTGGCTACGAGCATGGCGGAGGTAGCGGAAGACTTACCGACGTCAAACACCAACAACCCGTCCGAGCCGACGCACGCCACGGCCGCAACTCTTCTCGAGTCCCTGCTCGCGGCAAATCCGCCGTTGACTGGCGTTGCTCCGCCGCGCCTCTCGGATCTAACCGTGCCTTGGGGAAAATGCACGACGGACATTTGGAAAGCGACCGCCAACTGTCAGAACCAGGTACTAACCAACTATCTGCTGCACACGCTTCAAATCCACTACAAGACCTCGGCCGCCATGCTCAAGCGTCGCGACTTCTGGTTTGGGGACCTCGCCACTGGATACCGAGACTATACCTCCTGCGACAATTGGGCTTCCTCAAACGATCCGAAAGCCAAATCCTATTGCCAGCTTCACGTAGCCCTGGACCGCGTCCTGTGGCGCGGCGACTATGCTGTTCGCGTCCTCGTGGACGGGACGACGCTTGCCTCCGTGTTGAAATCCTCCACGCAGGCGACTGCCGTTGAAACCACGCGACTCGCGAATGACCTCCATCAGGAATGGCTATCCACCTTTGGCCTTGTTTCCACTCCGCCCACTAATCTCGTTGCCGCGGCTTCCGGTCCTGAGAGCTTCAGCCTTCCAGGCGTGAGTGGCTGCTCCGCCGCCGCCGATCCGCCCTTGGGAAAGAAAACCGCCAGCCCGGCCCCGACAGCGTACTGCGCCGAAGGATTCACCGTCGCCACCGATGCCGCCTACTGGATTGCAACGAGTGCTCAGCTGGCCAAAGATCAATCGACCTACAAAGACATTCAAACCTTCACTCAGAAAGGTAGTCCACATCTAGAAGTGGATACTGAGAAAAGCCCCACTGGCCCCACCGAAACCTTCCTTACGACGGCGATCGCCGAGGAGATCATGCCCATTTCGCCGCCCAGTACCGTGAAGCCGGCACCCGTAGATTTGGCTGCGGTCCACCAAGCAAACACGATGCAGGATGACCTTGCCCGCATTGAGGTAGTCAACCAAAAGCGCACCCTCTTGCAACTCGACATCTCCAAGTTCGCCGCCGGTTACAGCTTCACAGCTCCCAGCCTCAATGACACTGACTTGGGCAACGACCTCTCCGGCGTGAGCAACACCCAGGCCACGACACCGCACTCCAGCGAACTCGATCTTGAAGCAGCGGCCAGAACAATCACCGCTCCGATCCTCGGGCAGGCGGTGGCATTCGGCATCCAGAACGACTTTGAGTTCGATCACAAGCGTACTGGCAACACTACCGGCAAGCCAGCGACGATTACCTACCAGCTCAACTCCGAAACCGCGGGCGGGTTCGCCCAGATCCACATCCCGCAGATCTTCGGGAAAAAGCCCGACTGGACTCTGGATATGCAGGGGCCGCGCGACCTGCCCAGGTTTTACTGGGTGATTGCTCCTTACCAGTACCAGCGGCAGATTGTCGGCTCACCTCTTTATTTTGGATATCTTACGCCTCCCTACACCAAGAACCCGTCACAGCAGCTCACAGTTACCGTCCCTGTCTCCGATGGCTTCAGCTGGAAATCGGGCCTTCGTTTTGAGGCCGGCGGATTTTCGCAGGCGTGGGCTCCCGACAGCGGATCCTATGCGGAAGTCGGCCCTGAATACGTCATTCAGAGTCACATTCTTTACGGCATCTCCATGCCCGATCTTATTGACCTTTCAAGCCCGGTAACCACCCACTGCACGAACCCTTGCCTGGTTACAGCAGGTACGTCGATCACCTCTGCTGTGCAAGGCTACTACAAAGACAACAATCAGACGCTCAACGGTTCGTCCCAACTGGATCCGCTCACGCGCACCGTTCATGCGGGCGGCTTGTACTGGACTGCTCATGTACAAAAAGTCATTAACAAGGCGAAAACCTACTCGGTCTCGTTTGATACCGCGGGCGACAGCTATCTGCTGCCCGGCTATACACTCCCGACCCAGACTCGCTATGCCATCAGCAACAAGCTGGCATTCAACATGAACTTCCTCGGCAACCTCTCTTTTTCACCCACTTACTCGGTGTTCAACTTTGAGAACCAGGGCGCGTCCGCCGAACGCCTCTCAATCAACACCACCTCGTTTGAAGTGATGTTGAAGTGGTATTACTGCCGCGATGCCCAGAGCCCACCCTTCCGGCTACTCTGGTTTACCGGCCCCAAGTCAGGAGACCAGACGAGCTCCACCAAGATGAAGTGATCCAGCCATCAAGTCTCGGATCAATCCAATTTGAGGGCAGTGAGCGACTTTTCTTCCGGACTGATCGTCTCTTTGCGGCTCCTCACCGCGACCACATAATGATCGCCTTGTACTCAACACGGAATAGGTCCTCTACAGCGCCGATATCGCCATGAGGGATTCTGGATCGACAAATTACCGCCAATGGTCAATTCGAAAGAAGTTGATATTGGAGTCATGCATCGAGCAGCCGTTGGTTATCGATTGCCTCCAATTGCGAGTTCAACACCCCCTACGAAACTTCGTCCCGGCATGCGCACATTCAGAATCTCCTCATAGCCGGTGTTGGAGAGGTTGGTCATTTGGAGATAAGGCCGGATGCGGCCGGTTTCGCGGGCCAGAGATCCGTCCCACACCGGATAAGCCGTCTGGTGGTATCGCTGGACGACTCCGAGCCGCGACTCGACCTGGATGAAGTGCATCGGAGTCCACTTCCATTGCGCTCTTGCATCGTTGACGGGGTAGTTGAATACATACTCCGATTCGAGCCCATGGAGGGCGCTCTGCGCTCCGGCAAGGAGCGTCCAGCTGAATTTGACTTGGCTTGTGCGGTTCACCCGCCACTCCACTTCGCTTTCCGCTCCAGCAAAGTGCAGCCCGGGCAGATTGCTTGCCTGCCAGGGGTCGGAGGACGATGCGCGCGTGTAATCGATCGTATCCTTATCGCGCGAGTTGAAAAAGGTGAGAGAAAATGAGAAACGTGTGGCCGGAAACCAGTCCAAGCCACCCTCGAAGTTCCACGAAGATTCCGGTTTGAGATTGGGGTTGCCGAGAGTCGTCGGGTCGCTGTAATAGAGATCAATGTAAGTCGGGATGCGAAAGCCGTAACCCGCGGAGGCGCGCAGCTTGAAGGAGTGTGGCAGCCACAGTGTACCTGCTGCCATGGGACTCGACACCCAGCGGCCGCCGCTGAACAGATCCTCCCGAAGGCCGGCGGAGATCGATCCTCGACCCGGTATGCGCCACTCAGCCTCGCCATAGCCCGCGCCCCGGTTGCGCCCATGTTCGCCCAGGTTCGTACTCTGGATCTGATCTGTCGTCTCTTCGAGACCGGTCAGCAAAGTCGTATTCCTGAAGATCTCATGCCGGTCGCGGAGCGATCCTTCAAATCCGTCGTCGATATGCTGGTTCTTGTAGCCCGTGGGTCGATCGCGTTCGAGAAGAAAGATATCCGAGTGACGGCGAAAGCCCATGGCCGCCTCGACATGCGAATTGAACTGCTGTACCAAGCTGGCGAACCAACCCTTGGTTCTCTCCCATGAGTCATAGTCTCCATAGAACTGTGCCGCTCCAAACGCGCGATCGTCGCCTGCGAAGAGCAGTTCCGTCGATCCCAATGGCGAGGCTAGCCGTGTGTCGGCGCTTGCGTCCACTGTCCTGTAATCGCGGTCGGCGATGAAGCCGGTGGAGAAGTCGCGGTCTCCGGCGATTACTTCGCTCCAGCGTTTCGCGACGAGTGCACCAAGAGCGGCCTGCTGATTCTCGCCGAAGCTCCCCGTTCCCGCGCGCAGGCGCAGAGTGTTGGCCTCTGGTTTCCAGGTCGTGAAATCGACCACGCCGCCGATTGCGTCCGACCCATAGAGCGTGGAGCCCGCGCCGTGCAGCACGTCGATGCTGCCCAACGCGCTCAATGGGACGGGAAGATCAAGGTTGAAGTGCGATGTTTCGGCGTTATCCATGCGTAGGCCATTGAGCAGCACCAGCGTCTGTTCAAACGAAGCTCCTCGCACGGAGATATCCGAGAGCACACCTGCTGGAGCGCGTTGCTGGATGTCAACCGAGGCGTCGGTGCGGAGATAATCCTCAACGCTCTCAAATCCCAGAGGATGTTGCTGCGTATCGAGAACGACGGCGGTACGCGCCGATTCCCCGAGACTGATCGGTGCCGAGTTTCCCAGAACGGTCACGGTTGTGCTGACTGGAACGACTGTCGGAGAGCTTTGCTGCGCGATGGCAATCCGAGTGCTCATGGCAGCAAGAACCAGGGCCAGATACCGAAGTTTCATCATCCCCGAGACTCCGAAACGTGAGCCGGGCCTCTGAATTCATGCCATGTGATCGCGATGAAAGGAACAGGCCCTCCAGCGAAGTGTGAAGTAAGGAAGCGTTGCTGGGGTAGAGCGCCGGGGATGATTCGAACAGTCACAGGAATGGAACCTCTGAGAGATCATGGAGGTACCCGGGGACCCGGTCAACGATACTTTTGTCTTGTGCTAAATGATTGATTGGGTAAACTAAGTTCGTCCGACGATGCGTATTCAAGCCTTCCTTCGCGAGAGTCCCATGTTTGCCGTCAAGCGTGCTGCTTGGCACTTCGACCGGGTCGCGGCTGAAGCCTTCGCTGAAGACGGCCTCGGAATCATGGAAGGCCTGGTCCTCGCGGCCGTCTTTTTCGAAGCGCCACGCGCGATCAAGCCGTCTCATCTCGCCGAGACCTTCTCGACGACGCGTGGAAACGTCAGCCATGTCATCTCTTCACTGGAGGCCAAGGGCTTCGTGCAGCGGAAGATCGACCCGTCCGACGCCCGGGCATATCTGCTTACGTTGAACCCACCGGGGAAGAGGTGTGCCTTGCGCGTCATCGCAGCTTTCGACAAGATGCAGCAGGGATTCGAACAGAGCGTCGGCAGGTCTGCGTTGAAAAACGCCCTCGATGTGATTCGTACGCTTGAATCGCTTGGCCGCATTTGAGAATTGACCATTGCTGCCCGTGAAATAAGGCCCAGTTTTGTTCGGGGCGACAGTCGAGTGTCGACCTCTGCCGAGATTGGATGTGGCCATTTCGCCGGCGTTACGCGTAGCGATCAAGCACTCTCGCCTGGATCTCAACTATTCGCGATTATGCGACTCTCCCGTACGATGAAGAGCATTCCAGCACAATCACGGTGACAATCTCACCGCACGCTTCCGTTAGTGGGATGAACCACCATCCTTTGCGTCCGTTTGAGGAGACTCCGCTTGAAATACCTCTCTGCCCTTCCACTGTTGCCGTTGATCCTCTGCGCCACAATATCGGCCAGCGCTCAATCCACCGATGCGACCATCAGCGGCGTAATTGTTGACCCTTCCAGCAAGGTCATCCCAGACGCGAGTATCGAGATCCTGAACGAGGCGACCGGTGTGCGCCATTCCAGCAAGACGAACGAAACGGGAATTTACACTGTTTCCATTCTGCCTCCGGGCCAATACCGCCTCCAGGTATCGAAGACCGGATTCAAGACATTGATCAAAGCGGACATTGTCCTAAATGTCCAGAGCGCCCTTGTGATCAATTTCACTCTGCCTCTTGGTGCCGCCTCCGAATCCGTAACAGTCGATGCCGGCACAACAACGATCAATACAACCGATGGTTCGGTCAGCACCGTGATTGACCGCAAGTTTGTGGAAAACATTCCTCTCAACGGGCGCAGCTTCCAAGACTTGATCTCGATGACTCCCGGAACAGTTACGCAAACTCCCCAGGGCTATTCCTCGCCGGGAGCTGACGGAGACTTCAGCGTGAACGGTCAACGGACGGAATCAAACTACTACACAGTGGACGGTGTCTCAGCCAATGTTGGGGCGGGAAATGGCTATGGCGCCACACAACCGGCAAACAGTGGTTCCATTGCGGCGACAACTGCGTTGGGCACAACGCAAAGCCTAGTCTCCGTGGATGCGCTGCAGGAATTTCGCGTGGAAAGCTCAACGTACTCAGCGGAGTATGGACGCACTCCTGGCGGCCAATTCTCCTTTGCCACCCGCTCGGGAACCAACCAGTATCATGGATCGACATTCGACTACCTGAGGAATGACCTCTTCGACGCCAATGACTGGTTCAACGATCATTATGGCCAAAGCAAGACGGCGCTCAGGCAAAATGACTTTGGCGGGACGCTTGGTGGCAGACTCGCCGTTCCTGGTTTATATAGCGGAAAGGACAAGAGCTTCTTCTTCGCCTCTTACGAGGGCCTGCGCCTCACACAGCCGCAGGCTGCAACGATCCAATACGTTCCAGATGTATCACTTCGGACCAATGCGCCCGCGGCTCTGCAAGCCATTCTGAATTCATTTCCAGAGCCGACTGCGGGCGCTATCGATTTTGGCAGTCTGGCGCAGTTCATTCAATCGTACTCACTACCGAGTGAGATCAACTCGTCCAGTATCCGGATCGATCAGACTCTCTCACCGAAGGTGTCCGCCTTCTTTCGCTTTGGAGATACGCCCAGCGTCTCCTCCAGTCGCCTATTGTCGTCCTTGACGGAACAGCATCTGGATACGCAGACGTACACACTGGGCATTACAAGTCAGCTGTCGCAAAGACTTGCCGATGAATTTCGGCTGGGGTATGCAAACAGCGATTCCAAGGTAAGCACTACGCTGGATTCCTTTGGCGGAGCTGAGCCGGTAGTTCTCGCAAATGGCATGGGAATCGGCGCCAACAATACAACCTTGGCTGAATTCTACGTTTTTATCCCCGGAGTCGGCGGATCGTACATCGACACAGAGCAGGCGGCCAATCGGGGACGCCAGTGGAATTTGACAAACTCTTTGAGCCTGACTGCGGGGCGGCACCAATTCAAAGCTGGCGTCGACTTTCGACACATCAACTCGCCCACAGATCCACCAAATACCTCCGCAGTCGCACTCTTCTATAGTGACGACTCCGTGCTGACCGACAGTGCTGACGAATTGGATATCTATAAGAGAGCCGACTCTATCCCGATCTTCAATGAGGTTGCAGTCTTTGCTCAGGATGAATGGCACGCGAACCGTCGCTTGAACATATCATCGGGTCTTCGCTGGGAGATCAACCCTCCTCCAAGCAGGTCAAATGGAAATTATCCTTACACGCTCGCTGGGAATGTCAACGATCCAATCACCCTGACGCTGGCTCCGCAGGGAACCCCTCTCTGGAGAACGTCCTTCTTCAATCTCGCGCCGCGTCTCGGTCTCGCGTGGCAGGCGCATAATCAGGAGGGCCGAGAGACCGTATTTCGCAGCGGGGGCGGCGTCTTCTTCGATACAGATAATGAATTTGCGACATTGGGATTCGGCGGTCTTGGGTTCTTTGCGTTTAACTCCTACTATGGAGTGCCGATCCCGGCTACCTCCGATCAACTCGACTTTTCGACCTCGCCCGTTCCACCTTACACCAGCAGCACGGTCTACGCATTTCCAAAGCATCTGCAACTTCCATATACGCTTCAGTGGAATACCTCGCTTCAGCAGGCTCTGGGGAAGCAGCAGACCGTCACATTGTCTTATGTAGCCTCAAATGGCAGAAGACTTCTCCAGGAGCAGATGCGGTCCATTGCGTCAGTCAATCCGACCTTTTCATCCATCGCATATCTCGCAACGGGACCTACCTCGAACTACCAGGCCTTTCAATTTCAGTTTCAACGCACGATGAGCAGGGGCGTTCAGGCACTCGTCTCCTACACATGGTCGCACTCGCTGGACTACGGATCGACATATAGCGCCCTCACGCTTACCCGCGGCAACTCGGACTATGATGTTCGCCACAACCTCCAAGGCGGTATCTCCTGGGATGTTCCTTCAGGGCACAATGCGAAGATGCTGTCGGCAGTCACAAGCGGATGGGGACTAGATGGACGTTTGATGGCACGAACCGGCTTTCCGATTACTCTTTATGGAAATTATCTGACAGATGCATCTACCGGACAGCAGTACTACACGAGCGTAGATCTTATCTCCAATGAGCCCATTTACCTTCACGGGTCCCTCTATCCAGGTGGCCGCGCACTCAATCCGAACGCGTTCGCGTATCCAGTAGGCAATGACCCGGGCGATGCCCCCCGCAACTTCGTTCGCGGCTTCGGTGAGGCGCAGATCAATCTGGCAGCGCGACGCGAGTTCCACCTTCGCGAGAGCCTACGAGTGCAGTTTCGGGCAGAAACCTTCAACCTGCCGAACCATCCGAATTTTGGGTATGTGGATCCCTACTTGACGGACGCAACTTTTGGTCAGGCTACACAGATGCTCAATCAAAGCCTCGGCACAGTTGCGTCTCAATATCAGCAAGGAGGCCCGCGCTCGATGCAGTTTGCGCTCAAAATCCTCTTCTGAACAGAATGGGTATCCACTCTGAAAGTTCATTGAAGCAGAGATGAAGCAATCAATATGGGAGTCTGCGCATGATGGGTGTTGTCCAGAAGAGCCTATGCGGTGCTGCAATATGCAGCGTCATCATATTGGCTGCATTCGGTGAACCAAAGCGAGCCATCACTCCGAGTGACTGTGTAACGGTACGATATCTTCAGAAAGATCCGTCTCAAAGAAGCCCCATCCAAATCAATCTGCAAGGCACTCTATTCGCGTACCTCGTGCGAACTCCGAACATTGCTGCAAACGAAAACGAGATTGCCCTCTATGTAGAAAAGGTTTCTCCTGATTCCGCGACTGACGTAAAGCCTCTCGTCGTTGACAGCGATATCTCCGCAATGCAATGGCTGTCCGATGGTAGGCGGTTGGCCGTGCTCGTGAAGACAGGCGGCAAGAGGAGGATCGAAATAGTCGATGTGTCTTCCGGGGAGCGGGAGATCATCTCAGAGGACGGGCCAGATGTGGAGGAGTTCACGATAGCTGCGTCCGGAAATGTTGTCGTGTTCGCCACCAAGTATCCTGGTCCAGATGTTTTGACAGGGGCCTCATCTGAGGATATTGCAAGAGGATATCGGATTTCCTTCCAAACTGAGACGGTCCAGCCATTCACCCAAGAAGTCATTTTGTCGAGCCAACGCATCAATGGGCGATGGACCGCCCCACAATCCTTACTGGTTACTTCTCCATTCACGCATCGTCCGCTTCCGAGCCTTTCGGTCTTAGGCAGCCTCTACCTCAGCCTGTCGCCGGATGGAGAGCGGTTGCTCCTTCAAGAAATGGATACGGGAGACGGGATGCCATCCGAGTGGAAGTTGAGTCCATACATGCAAGATATAAGCGGCGATGGCTTTTCGGGGCCCCGTCTCATAGCCCTCTACGACATGAAAGTTGGCGAAACGTCAGTAGCACTCAAATCGCCATGGGGAGATAGCATCCCCCTTTGGTCAACCGACAGCAAATCGTTTGTCGTGGTCGCGCAATCGCCTGTCGGGAGTGTCTGGGAAAAGAGGGACATAGAAACCAACGACCTTTTGCATCGCGGGCATCATCTCTTCACGGTCGAGGTGAGCGCAGGTGCGGTTCGAGAAGTGTCCCCGCAATACATCGAAAACCGCTCGGAGCAACCCCTGTCCTGGGACTCAGATCGCGGCATGGTTGTCCACACTTCAAGCAATGTGCTTGAAACGTTTATTTTCAGAGGCAATAGTTGGCGCCAACAGGGCTCAATGTCGATTCCCCTCTCCGACCTCTATCGCTTTGCGGCGATTGCCAGCGATGGACGTTCCACGGTGGGCGAATATCAGAATACTCAAACTCCCCCCGCCTTGTTCTTGTATCGCGCCGGAGAAGCTCAGGTTGAGATGCGTCGCCGCCTCAATCCCGAATTCGATCATCTTACCCTGGCGCCCATGCGGCCAGTTCAGTGGACAACGCCGACGGGGTATCACGCAACCGGGTTTCTGTTCCTTCCGGTCAATTATGCTGTGGGAGAGAGATATCCCCTTGTTGTGCAGACCAAATTGAATGAGGGAAGTTTTGTCTGTGACGCCGGAGGCGTCGGACATTCCCCATCATTTGCACCCCAACCGCTCGCCAACTCTGGGATCATGTACTTGATCGGCACGTACCCGGAGTCCGGATGGGAGCAAGACAGGTTTTACCCCAAAGGCTATCCGGGCCAAATAGCCGAAGCAGTCTTTGGCATGGACCTGTGGGACAGTGCTGTTGAGGCGCTTGATGGACAAGGTCTGATCGACCCGAAACGAGTGGGAATCATTGGCTTCAGCCGCACCGGTTGGCACGTCGAATTTGCTCTCACTCACTCGAAGCGCCATTACGCCGCCGCGACCGCTGCTGACAATGTTCAATACAGCCTTGGAGAATATTGGTATATGCACTCCGATCGCGTAAGCAAGATATTCGAGTCGATGTACGGTGGTTCCCCGTATGGAGATGCCGGCGATGCATGGAAGAAATATTCAGTGTCATTCAACCTAGATAGGCTTCATACTCCCCTTTTGATGGAAGAGATGGGATATGGCAATAAGTTCGACAATATACATGCTCCACCCGACAATCTCGCGCTGAGTTTTGAAATATTTACTGCCCTCAATCGCTTGAATAGACCGGTGGAACTCTATTACTACCCAGACGAAGTGCATCAGCCGGACCACCCGCAAGCTCGCCTTGCGAGTTTAGAAAGGAACGTCGATTGGTATCGATTTTGGCTTCAGGGATTCGAACGTGCGAACCCCGAAGATCCTGAACAGTACAAGAGGTGGAGGAGGATGCGTACCCTGGAAGAGGCGGAGGACGGCCGCTCGTCGGGCGTCGGAAGCGCAACTCCGTCGAAGCGCTGAGTGATGCTTGCGTATTGGTAGTTCTGCGGTACCCCACCGTCGACAGAATCGTTCCACCCACAGCGTGGATGGGACGCCACAATTGCTGGCGACCCATCCGCGTGCGGAGTTGTTGATGCGGGCTATTCGTCCGCCTGGTAAGCAGCCGGGCTCGCGTTGTTGATCTGAGTCAGGCTGTCGACCTTGGTGTGGTTGGGTTTGCCGGATTCCGTGAACTCGATCATGTTCGTAGCCGGCTGAGTGTTGAGGATGCGTGGTCGTGTATAGGTCATCTTCGTGATTCTCCTTTGTTGAATTACCGCGGGGATCAAATCAATAACCGATTTGGTCCACACGGGCTTTTTCGGCTCAAGCATGAGCAGACCGAAAGTCGCAGGTTGTACGAGCTGTCTGCGGCGTCAGATACGCTCCCTCCAACGTCTTGAGCCAAAGTTCGAAAAGCAGCGTTCGCATGATCAGCGGCCACTCGCGGGTGTCTCTGCCGCTGGTGACGAGGTCCAAGTGATGGCGGAACGCGGATGGATCGATGAGGCCTGAATTGGCCAAAATCGGATTCTCCATTAGAGCGGCAAGTACATGGCGTGACCGTTGAATACTCCGGATTGGACCTTGGTCAATAAACGCCTTCCTTCCGCGCTCCAGCACAGTCGTTGGGACAAGATCTTTGAACGCGCGTCGCATCAGGGAACGTCGGCGGCCAGGGCGAACAAGTTGTTCGCGTGGCACGCGAAGGAGCAGGTCGACTAGATCACGATCCAGGAACGGATATCGGAACTCCCGCCGTGTCGAAGCTTCCGGGTTGAGATGGGGAAGCGTCGCAAGGGCCGACCACCAAGCTCCAGCATTGGTCAGCACAGACGGCCGTACGCTCACCGTCATCCTGTCGACTGAACCTGGAAAGACGGGACGAGAAAACTGCCTCATCAGGCGCGGTCCGAGCCATGGGGGTTTCGTTGGTCCACTGGTTCGGTGAGGGAAATATAGACAAGCTGCAGACTTCATGGTTCTTAGGAGAAGGTGCAGCACTGGCTCCCGGGTTACCATGCACCAGGCCATCGCTTGCTTGAACAGTGAAGGGAACCTCCCCAAAAACAGGTAGTCTGCCAATTCAGGGACTGGCGTTGGCAGGCCGCCAAGAAGTTCGTCCCCGCCGATGCCGGACAGAATGACCCGATAATCTCCGGCTTTCAGGTTCTCTTCGAGCACTCGTTCCCGCTGGACCGTTGCACTATCGGCGCCCGGAAAAAGAAAGAGATGCTCGGATCTGTGAGGCGCTATAAAGGTCCGCTCTGAAGATGAGGTTTCGATGTGGACGCCAACTCTGCCGCGCTTTTCCTCGGTGACCGCAAAGTATGGTTCTTCGTCCCAATTCGGCTCTGTTCGATCGTAAAAGGAGATTGTGTCGAGAAGGCCCGAAGCTGGAATGCTTTGCTCATGGCGGATGTGATCCGACATGCAAACAATCGAGGTGGAGTCCATTCCTCCGCTCAGTTGGGCCAGAATGGGGGCGCCTGGGCCGGTACGGCGCGCGACTGATTGCTTGAAGAGAGTAAAAAGATGCTCTTCGTATTCGGCATCCGAGGTGTAGAGTACCAGGCGGTCGGCGATCCAGTTCCAATGCGCCGTCTTGATGAAGTGGCTGTCGTTGAAGGTCAGAACGTGGGCCGGTGGCACGGCGAGAATGCCCTTGTACGGCGTGAGATCGGCAGTCGATTCAGCGCAAAGAAATGACCTTGCGAACTGTTCATCCAGAGGATAGCGTTGTCCACACACAAAGAAGGTTTCAAGGTAGGTTGCCCAGCGAAGGGCCCCGTTCCCAAAGTTGAAATAAAGGGTGCGCATTCCAGCGTGATCCCGGGCAAGATGCGTGACACGGTCTTTGGCAGACCAGAGAGCAATGGCCCAGTCTCCAACAAACCTTGAGAAACCCTGATGTCCCCAGCGCAGAAATGCGGCTAACGCTATGAGCGAGTCCGGTGTGTCGCATTCAAATATTCCCAGCAGTTCGCAAAGCTCTTTGTGATTGTCCAGCCGTCCATCGAAGGTAATCATGTTTCCCTGTGCGTCGATTGCAGGTTGCGATTCGAGACTTGATCGTTGATGGGTGTGGTAAGCCTGAAAGCCCATGCCAAGTCCATCCAGGCACCGCACAAAGGTACCGTCCGGTGCAAAGCGTTCAGTCGCATGCGCCAATTCCATCAATTGCAATTCGTCGACAGCACGGCCGTCTGTATATCTCACCCCAAAGAGGATGCTCATCGTTGTTCCTCGGCAATTCAGCAGCGTTCGAGGACGCTGAAAATCTCGCGTACGTAAGGCTTGTCGTTTACCACGGCTCCTTCAACCTCGACCCATGCATGGGACTTGAATGGAAGCACCTGAGCTCCAATAACCATTTCAGCCGGCCATCCGTAACGGCGGAGAAGTAGCGTTGTCGCTGCGGACCTCTGGAGGCACAACACGGGCTTGACGTAGAGCACGCAGGCCAGGTCGATCGTCCGGCAGAGGGTGTCAATTTGATATGTCTTGTTCCTGTCCCTGAAACAGAGTCGCTGCCTTCTGAGCAGGCGGTGTATCGACTGCAGTGAGCGAGCCTTCATCATGAAGTCAATCCTGATGAGGAGCACATAACTTCGAATCAAGAGGGATTTATTCACCGATGGGTCTCCACAGGAACATCGATTCCGAGCTCATTGCACAGGAATCCGATCCTGCGCGTTAAAGCATCAACACGCACCGAGAGCGGTAAAACAGGTGAGTGGCCTCTCTCTGCGCTGTAGTCAACGAGGATTGGACGACGCTGTGCGGAGCGATCTTGCATCCGTGCTGCCATCTTTCGGACATGGGCTGGGTCGCACTGAGCATCCTTGTCGCCGGTCACAAACAATGTCGCCGGATAGTCAATGTCGTCGCGGATGCGGTGGTAAGGCGAGTACGAATAGAGCACCCGAAAGTCTTCCGCGTCCGTGACGCTGCCGTATTCATCTCTCCATTTGCTCGCATTGCCGAACACTTCGTAGCGAAGCATATCCAGAATCGGTGAAATGCAAAGGACTGCCTTGAATAGTTCCGGTTTTTGCGTCATGGCGGCAGCTACAAGCAAGCCGGAGTTTGAGCCTCCGAAGATGGCCAGCCGTTCGGATTTTGTGATCCCGCACGCGCAGAGCCACTCTGCGGCGGCGATGAAGTCGTCGTATGCCACCTGCCGGTTACGCCGCCGGGCAGCTTCATGCCACGCCTTCCCGAATTCCGAACCGCCGCGGATGTTCGGCAGGGCGAAGACGCAGCCAAACTCCAACATGACGGCTACCAGGACCGAGAAACGCGGGGTCATGGATATGCCGAAGCCGCCGTAGGCCGTCAAGATGGTTGGCCGGCATAGGTCGGCATCGCCCCCCTCTTGCTCCACCATCCACATCGGTATTGGCGTTCCGTCTTTCGATTGATAGGAGATTCGGCGAATCAGGAAATTCCGGTCGGGTAGGCCATGCGCCTGCTTTCCCCACGCTGTATAGGTGCGGGCGGTTTCGCTGTAATCCAAAATCGAAGGGGGCTCCGAGAATGATTCGTGCACAAAGAACAGGGCGTCGCTGCTGCCGGAGTACGATGGGAGAAATCGAAACGAGCCCTCGGGATGTGGCGGCAGCACTCCGAGGAATTTGCCGTCCCAGGTCCAACGATGAATGGTCGTTGTCGAGAAAGCCTGGTATGAGATGTACAGGCATTCTTCTGAAACGTGGAGATCCTCTATCGGTTCCTTCCATGCTGGGACTATGACGGAGCTGTTGCCACTATTCTCATCGAATTCGAGGATCTCGCCATTCGGCGTGCGACCGAACGATACCAAGTAGATTCGTCCGTTGCATAAGAACGGAGTACAAGAAGGGATCCCGTTAATAGGAATGCGCCGCCAGAACCAAATGTTCGAGCGGCAGGCGAGGTACAGATCCGGGCTTGTCTCTGAGGTACCGTCACAATCAAAGACGGCTCCCAGGTTCCTCTCATCCGATACTAAAACCAGCCTGCTGCCAGTGTTCCGTGGCACGGAGATGAGCACTTCATCCTGATCGGATGGGGCGCCGAATTTATGGAAGCGAATTTCATGCGGATGATTACTCCGAATAGACGCCGCCTGTTCGTGGCAGTAGAAGAAGCCCGTCTTGTCGGATGCGAAAGTTAACCCTCTTGCGTATCCTTGCTCGAGGTGATCGTCAAAGTTACGGCCGCTCGCAACATCCAGGAATCTAAGTTCCTCAGTTCTCTCACCGCCATGCTTGACGGCATAGGCCAACATTCCGCCATCTTTAGAGATCCGATGAATCGCTATGGAAGCGTTGGGCCCCAGGCGTGACGGGTCAACGAGGGATCGCTCGTCACCCGTTTCGGCATTCCGCAAATAGATGGAAGCTTGCTCTTCTCCCTTCCTTCTGCGGCAGAAAAAGAGGCTGGTTCCCACCACTGTCGGTTGGTCCAGGGTATCCCTATTCAACAATTTGCATACACGAGCTCTCAATGCCTCTATGCCCGGCAAATGTTCGAAATAGTTGTTGTGTTGTTGTTGTTGCACTTCGATCCAATGCTGCGTTGGCTGGGATATGCGATCCTCAAGCCACCGATACGGGTCTGGAACTCTAACGCCATGGAAGACGTCCACGAACGGCTCATGAGTACTTACATTCACCGGCATAGCGCCTCCCTTACCCCAGGGGATCGAGCAGCACGATCCATCTGCCGCGCAAGACTCCGTGCGTACCCCTGGAAGTGGAAGTCAAAACGCCGGCTCGAACGAAGCCAGTCTCCTCTGCCATGCAACTCGGCGGCAATGGCCAGCAGCGGAGCAATAGCGGACGCCTGATCGATCTTCGATTCAGACAGCAACTCGATCCATTGACTTTTGTATAGTGATCTGAAATGAGGAGCCGATGCCTCGATCCATTGATTGGTTCGCACGACATGACTCCAAAGGTGCTCAAACGTCACAAATGGGTTTCCAATATAGGCTTCATTCCAATCGATGAACACACAGCGGGTCACGCTAAGAAGAATGTTGCTGGGGTTGATGTCGCCGTGAATCAGGGAGTCTGGTATGTCCAGACATTGAAGTCGGAGATAGGCCTTATCAAGAGTGACTTGGAGTTCGCGAAGCTGATGCCCATCGAGGCGTTTTACCTTCGTGGATGTCTGCTGATTCATCGCCTCTGAGAGAAAGCTGATCAACTCGTCCAACTCAGTCTGTAGTGCCGCCGGGCGCCGGTCAATACTGCCCGCGTCCAGTAGCGAATTGATGTGGAAAATGCTCTGCCTTTGCAAAGCGGCCAAAGCCACTATTGCCCTCTCCAGAGTCTGGAAAGTGAAGCACTGACAGAGTGGCTGCCCTACCTCTTCCATGGCCCACGCGTTCCAATCGTCGCGCTTGCCTACGAGCGGTGGCAGGTATTGCGGAAGGCAGTGCGAGAGGGTAGACGTGATCCTAAATTCTTGTCGATTGGGGTTCCCAGTAGCCTTGAGCCAGTAGGCTGGACCCTGTCGCGTGCCAAACCGAACTAGTGCAAAGTCTCCCCCTGCATTGAATTGAACTATCTCATTGCTGAACTCAACGGCGTGGTCGCGAACGCTTGCTTGTATCCATCGCTGAGCCTCATCGACCCACCCAAGGCGTGAGAACGGAGGAGCAGAATCGCCGTCCTCGAAGATAGACATCAGATGCAGCTTTTCCTCATCGGACAACGAGGCAGTTTCAATATGGTTCGGATCAACCTCGCGGAATCCGTTCTCCGCATATCGCCAGTTGTGCGTCAGTACTTCAAGCAGCGCACATGGACCGAATCGAGAACTACCTGGAGTTATATCAAGAACGATCGTGCGGATATTCCATTTGTCCTCGATGATGCGAGTCAGCTGCTCTGCCGGACGTTGCCATCGCGGGATTCGGATTGATGGGAGGGCAGCAACTCCAGATTCCAGACTCGCCAATATCTGTCGGCTCCGTGGAACGAGTAACGCCAGTCGGTAGTCTAGTTGGTCGGTCATGGAAAGCTCCGCTGTTGTGTTGCTCCGCTAAGACAGTACAAGCAGATGCTTGGACTTCAACTTCTGCATGAACTCATCTACGTCCCCGGCAATCGTCGATTCATCAGCCCCGGTATCTCGAGCCAGTTCCGCCACGATGGCGTCAACCTGCATGCCACGCTGCAAGCGCGCCCAGACATAGGATCCGGTGCAATCGAGAGGCGTCATGGCATTGCGGGGTATGTTGAGGATGACCGCGCCGTCGCGATCGATGATGGACCGAATGTGAGGAGCGATTGTGACCATTGTCTATTTCTCCGGGTGGGAAGCGGCTTGGACGACTGCAGCGCGCACCAATCCTGCCTCTCTGCCCATACGTGTTGCACGCGCAGAAAGTTGAAGTAAAGCAATCCAGATGGGTCAAGTGGATGGTTCTCAGATGAGCCGGGGGAGTTCGCCACTGATGTAAATGACGGCCGGTGTTCCTATGAGCGCAAGCACCAAAAATCCAACTGTGCGGCGAGTCTGACACTTCTCAATCTGAGATGCAACAGAAACCGATTCGCAGAAAGCGACAAAATTCAACGAGCGCAGCCGGTGTCAGACCGAGGCAACTCGACAAGAAACATGGGGACGCCCGTCAGTCGAGCGAAGAACGGCTCTTCTCACTTGCAATTCTTGCCCGTTCCTTGCGGCTCCATTCCCTTGGCGACTGGCGCATGTGCTTCTTGAAGAAACGGTTGAAGTCTCGCACCACGTTGTAGCCGAGGAGCGCAGCGACCGCGCTGATTTTGGTGGGTGGGAAAATGCTCAGCAGTCGCTTCGAGTAAGCGAGCCGTGCTTCTACCTGGCACTCGACCATGGTCATCCGGTATCCGTCAAAGAAGGCTCGCTCGAGAGTTCGCATCTCTGCGCCGAATTCTCGAGCGATGGTTGCAAGACGCAGTTGCACGTTGCCGTGCGAATCAAGGATGAAATGATGCGCAGCGCGTGCGGCGCTCTCAAGAAGAGAGGCATTGAGGCCATCTCCAGGGGACGCTCTCATTGCCCTCATCTCTCGAATGACCTCAATCTCGATAGTCGACAGCTTGCCGGTGGAGCGGCTTGTCACAGCTGTTCCCTCCAGGCAGAGGGTCACTAAGGCGCAAATGAGCGCCGCGATATCAGTGCAATCCAATCGCCAATACGAGACGCCTGCCAATGTAAACAGGAAACTATCGTCTCCACTGAAGGGCAATCGTTGACCGGTGCTTGTTGCTTCTACGAAACATTGGGCGGCAGGACCTGATAAAGCTTGATTGTTTTCATTTGCCAGCATCGCCGCGATCCAGTCGACTTCATGTTGCTCACGCGAAATTCTCCTATCGCCTTCCTGCGCTGGACAACTGGGTCCGTGCAATGCTTCCTAAGCGTCTGGCCTCTGCGCCACCTGAATCGCTGTGTAAATCGCACATCTCGACTCGAATGCCCTCGCAAAGCGGTTCCGCCCCAGAAGCGACTCGACGATCAGATGACTTGAATTGCCTGTCTTCGCAAATCTTCCAGCCGGAGTTATTGGAAGCCCAGAGATTCAATTCAGAAGTTCTTCAGAGTGGTGTCACTTCCATTCGAGGAATCGCGGAGGGCCGTTGTGCAGGCCAGGAACGACTTCAGTTGGTTGTTGCTGCGTCTCGGGTCGATGCGCTGGCGGATTATGCTTGGCTTGGCCTGTGTGTCGGTGGCCAGTCTTGTCGCCACCGTCGATCCCTTGCTTATGCGCACTTTGATCGACCGCGCGCTGCCTCAACGCAACCTGCGATGGGCGTTGGAGTTAGCTGGCGGGATTGGACTTTGCTATTTCGGCCGGTCCGCTCTCAGCGCGGCGGGATCAATGGTCAATTTCTCAATCGCTCAGCGGTGCGCTCGCGATCTGCGAGTTGCACTCCTCGATCAGATGAACCGTCTTTCGCCTGACTATCACGAGCAGACGCCGACGGGCGAGAAACTGACGCGCATCGAGCACGATGTCGATGAGATCGCGAATTTGGGCGCGGATACGGCCAATCAGAGCATTCGGGCGATTCTGTTCTTTGCGCTGAACCTGGCAATGATGGCCAGATTGAATTTGCTCATGACGCTGACCGTCTTGCCTCTCATGCCGCTCTTCGCCATTGTTCAGCGGCACTTCAGCGTCCGATTGAAGTCCAGGGCCGACGAGGCGCGCGCCGAGGTGGGTGCTGCCACCAGCATATTGACCGAGCACCTTGCTGCCGTGCCGCAGATTCAGTTTCTTGGCGCGGAAGGGGCGAGCGCGCTGCGGGCTGTCTCCGCATGGGATGGGATGTTGCGTGCGCAACGGATTCAGCGGCAAACACAGGTTGGGTTCAGTCTTTCGATCGGCGCCATCCTGGCTGCCTCGATCCTGGTTGTCCTCGCCTTCGGCAGCGCGAAGGTGCTGGCCGGTGCTCTGACCATCGGCGGCCTGGTTGCGTTCTATACCTATGGGACTCGCGTGTTCGAACCAGTCAGCTCGGCGATGGACCTTTATGCGCGGCTTCAATCTGTTGGAGCGAGCATTCGCCGGGTGCGCGAACTTCTTGACCTTGAGCCCACCGTAAGGGATTGGGGGAGGGAGCGATTGGAGTCTGCCAGCTTGACCTGCGGTTTCAATATCGAGGATATATCCTTTTCCTACGGTCCCAAGGCAGCATTGAGGAACGTCACTCTTCAGATTGGCGCTGGGGAGCGTATCGCGATCATTGGCGCGAGCGGGTCCGGCAAGAGTACTTTGGCTCGGCTTCTTGTGCGTGCCGCAGATCCGGGCAGCGGACGCATTTTGCTCGAAAGGCACCCTCTCGCCGATTACACATTGGCGTCTGTTCGCGGAGCCGTCTGTTATGTCCCTCAGCACCCTGTATTCTTTCAGGGAACCGTCCGGGAGAATTTGCTTTATGCAAATCCTCGGGCAAGTGACGAGCAGATGCTTCGAGCGGTGAAGGCGGCCCAACTTCTTTCGGTTCTTAACCGGTTTCCGCAAGGGCTCGATGCTTCGCTCGGTCCTGGAGCGGTCGGCCTCTCCGGAGGGGAACGCCAGAGGCTGGCTATAGCCCGGTCCCTCTTGAGAGAGTCGGCAGCGCTTGTTCTCGA
>Ga0182024_10003354_pt1 | contig 38300 bp, 34 predicted proteins | sample P32metaG_FD_120480 | JGI IMG/M metagenome (GOLD analysis project Ga0182024, IMG submission 120480) | Permafrost microbial communities from Stordalen Mire, Sweden - P3-2 metaG (Illumina Assembly) | ecosystem: Environmental > Terrestrial > Soil > Wetlands > Permafrost | place: Sweden: Stordalen...
ACAACCTATAATCATCATGTTCGGCTCCTTTCTCCCGAGCGCTCTTGGTTGGTTTGGTAGCCACCAAAGTCTACTCGGCTACAGGAGCCGACATTGTCATGGAATCAATTACACTCATTGACCCATTGACAGGGGTTCTGAGCGCCATCGCCTGATTCATCAACTGTCCGGAGCATCAGGAGCTGAGCTTTGCTCGTCGCACGAATCAACTGAACCTCATGTTCCTGGCAGCCGATCCTCCAAGGTCTGGCTGAGCGATTCGATCGAGGTGGTCTGGCTTAGCTCGCGGATCTCCTTGTCTCCCATGATGTCTTTAAGTCCCATGTGTCCACAGATGGCGCGCACCATCTGCAAGACCTTGGTGATCTCTTTTTCCGCCAGCAAGTCAACTTGCAGATTCAGGTGGTCTCGAAGCTCGCCTCGACGCATCATGCGATTCTGACGCATGAGTATGAAACTGGAGAGAATGACCGCTTCCACGGCGACAATCATTGCTAGTAGAGAGAAGGGGTAAGGGTCAAACGGCCGTAATCCGCGAATCTCGCCGCCGTTAACCAGCAGCCACGCGAGCAAGAGCACTATGTGAAACACAACAAAGGGAAGGCTGCCGGCGAAAAGCCCCACACGATCGGCGAAACGTTCCGAGCTGGAGCGACGTTCCAACGATTCCTCCTCTTGCCTCACAATCGAGTCTATGTGCGACTGGCTCTGCCGAGAGCTCTCGCTCATGAACCACCTCCTACCTACAGAATACGCCGCTTCATAACTCCGCCGCTCCACACTGTCGCGGAATGGGTGGCGATTGCGGGAATTCTCTGACTACTGGCGAACTATCACGACTGCGCTCCATGACCGGGATCAAAATGGGCTAACGTGTTCTTAACAGTTGACAGCCCTGTGCGATACTCGCGAGACATGTACGTTCATTCCGAGGATTTGCGACTTCATCTAAGTTGAATTAGCACGGCTGCCGGAGACTCGCTGATAGCCGCTCAAAACGCTGCCCACGGTCAGAACGGGGCACCTCGTTTTTGGAAATGATCCAGGGAGAAGTTATCTTTATTTGAGGATAGGTAGCCTATGACAGACTGGTTCGCACGCCCCGTCCTACACGTGACGAATGTTGAGGCCTCGCTCCTCTTTTACGTTAACCGGCTTGGCTTCACGAGCCCCTGGCGCTACGACGAGGACGGCAGGGCGCACGTCGCACAGGTCGACCGGCAGGGCTGCGCGCTTATCTTGGCCGACACGTGGCCGGCGAAGATTGGCAAGGGTCTGATGTTCATTTCGCTGAATGTCGAGCTGGAGACGCGCGAGGCCGCAGTCGCCGCGTTGGACGCGCTACGCGCGGAACTCGAGGCCAAGGGCGTTACGGTCAAGGAGAGTTCGTGGGGCTACCGGCTGCTGGTCGTCGATGATCCCGACGGCAATCAGCTCTTCTTCAACTATCCGAAGGAGACTGCGTCCGGCAAGATTGCTAGCGATGAAGCATTGACCAGCGGTCAAAACTTGTAATCGCCTGATCGCGACGCTTACCCTGTGGTGCCAAACAAAAAGCCGCCCGCAGATCGGACGGCTGGTTCCAATAGGATGGGGATGTTGGGGTCGGCGTCTTTCCGGAGGGTAAAGAAATCTTTGTAGGCGGCGAGCGCCCGAACGGGCGGCATCGGCATCTGCCCCGTGCGACGCTCTCGTCTCCAAAGCATTGGCGCGAGCTACTCCCAGATGAGCCAACGCTCCCGTCCAGCAGTTCCAGACGATGCCGCTCTGGTCGAGAATCTTCTGAAACTCGGCTGCGGCAGAATTGGCCTGTCCAGCCGCTGAGTATGCCTCTCCGCGTACAATTTTATCCAGCAACTGTAGCCCAACAATCCTACGTCTTCACTACCGGTTCGTCGTGGTCCGGCTCGGCTGCTTCACGATCATCATGAAACTCTGCAGGCTCGTCCGGACGCTCGATCAAGTGCGCGCGTTCTAATGCCCGGTAATATTCCGGACGCGAATGGCGGTAATGGTCGGCGGGAACTTTGCCGTCTAGCCAGGCTGTATCCATGGGATAGACGAGCGGATCGAAGACGACCATGTAGGAGTGCCAGATCAGAATGGCGAAGGTCGCGAGCAGCGCCTCGTAGTAATGGACGGCTGTGGCTGCGTCCGACACCCACTTGGGAAAATAACGCAGGGTGAAATTGTTGAACCAGAGCAAGAGACCGGAGACGGTCATCACCAGGGTTCCCCACATGAAGGCGAGGTATTCGACCTTTTCGGCGTAGTTGAATTTCGCGAAGGTTGGCGCAACTTTGGTGAATCCGAGATTGTACGCGAAGACGTGCACCAGATCGATGGCGTCCCGGAATTGCGGCATCATCGCCTTCAGGAACATGCGGTCGCGCTTGACGATGGCGAGATGAATGACGTGATAAAGCGTGGAGGCGACGAGAATCACCGCCGCGCCGCGATGCACCGCGCCACGGAATGCGAAGTGGCTTTCCCAGATCAATATCGGGCGCGACCACCACGCGTCCGGATACTTCAGCGCAAAGCCGGTGAAGACTAAGGTTGGGAAGCTGAAGATCACTCCCCAATGCGCGATGCGGAAGTTGCGATTCATGCGCGTCACTTTGGCTGAGCCGGCGTGCGGTGGGCGCTTGCGAATGAGCTTGGCGATGAAGTCGATCAGGTTGTGCAGAATCATGAAGCCGAGCGTCATCGGGATCAGAAACCAGTAGGTCCAACGGATCCACTGCACGACGGGATGCGCGGCGCCGGTCGAGGTTCGCACGTGTACAGGCCCGATGGCGAAATGGGTGCCTGCTCCGGCATGGCAGGCGCCGCAGGTTTTTCCGAGGTTCGCCGTATTCACGGTGGAGCGCGCGTCGCTGGAGGGGAAGATGTTGTGCACGCCATGACAGGACGCGCAGTTGGCAACGACTTGCGACCCGCCGCGCGCGGCGAGGCCGTGATAGCTGTCGGCGTAGGAGGGAACGCGGTCGGTGGGCAGGTTGTAACGCAAGGCCAGGCGCTCGTCATTGTGGCAACGCCCGCAGGTATCCATGGAGACGCGGTTGGCATTGACCAGCGATCCTGGCTCGTTCGGCGCGAGAATCAAGTGCTCGCCGTGGCAGTCGCTGCATACGGGCGCGGCGGAGACGCCGTTCGTCATGGCCTGTCCGTGGACGCTCTCGAGATAAGTATGGCTGATGTCTTTGTGGCACTGTCCGCAGGTCGCGGGAATGTTGAAGTGGTTGACTTTGGAGCGGGCATCCTGCGAGGGAAGAATGTTGTGGCTGCCGTGGCAATCGGAGCAGGTTGCGGCCGCGCCATCGCCGGCGATGACGGCTCTTCCATGGACGCTTTGTTTGTAGAGTTCGACCGGATGCGCAAATGGAATCTTGTGCCGCGATAGAAACTGCGTGTTGCTATGGCAGGAGGCACAAGTATCCGGAAGATTCTTTTTGGCCACGCGCGAGGTGGCATTGCTCGAAGCTTGAATCTCGTGCACGGAGCCGTGGCAGGACAAGCAATTCGGCGCGTCGGGATCGCCTTTGGCGGCAGCTTGGCCGTGGATGCTCTGGCGGAAATCCTTTAGTTCGTCAGCATGGCACTGCGCACACTTTGTAGGTGCGACCTGGGCGGCGGCGGCAATTTCGTGCTGATCGCCGTGGCAGGATTGACAGGAGACATCGACTTGGCCGTGGATGCTGGCCGCAGCGTGCGCCGCCTCATCGGCGTGGCAAGTGGCGCATTGCACCTTCGCCACTTTGGTGGGATGCGGAAACTCTTTGATCGATATGTGGCAGTCGGTGCAACCTAAAATTCCGCCGTGAACGCTGGCCGCATGCTTCGCCGGATCAATTGCAAGGCTCTTGCCGCTGTCAGACTTCATCTCTGCTTCGCCGTGGCAGGCCAGGCAACTTTCGTCCTGCTTCAGCGGATGGGCGGGCTTCGATTGGGCTCGGACCGGAACTGGTAAAAGTAAGACAACGAAAATAAGAAGACCAGAAAGAATCAGTACCGGGTTAGCGAAATTGAAGCGTTCGATGATGTCTTTAGCAATACTTTTTGCAATGATTGTTTTTGCATTCGGCGCCCTATTATTATTCGTAGGCACGCTTTTTCTCCCTCCCCGATCTCTTACTTCATTCCGAGATCGGCAAGCACTTTCGGATTCGTCTCCCCCACCGCCAGCAGGTTATGGCAGGCGCTGCAATCGTTGGTGATGGTCTGACCGTCGGCGCTGGTATGGCTGCCGTCATGGCAACGGAAGCAGCCCGGCGAGTCATTGTGACCAAGATTATTGGGGTGCGCGCCCCAGGTCAGGCGCATGTCGGGAAAGACGTTGCGAAGATAGATGTTCGCCACTTCCTGGCCCGCTTGCTCCACCAGCGTGCGCCGCGTTTGATAGATCTGGGGATAATTGGTTCGATAGAATTTGTTGAGCTCTTCCTTGATGTTCTGCTGCGCCACGTCGCGCGCGGAGTAATTCACCTTCAAAACTTCGACTGCCTTTTTGCGGATGTAGGGCAGTTCTGGACTGATGCGGCCGCTCGACATCTGCTTGTCGACGGCATTTTCGGGCAGGTCGAAGGCGTGGGTGGGGCGGTTGTGGCAATCGACGCAATCCATCACGCGGTGCTCGCCTTTATCCAATTGATCTTTGGTGGGCTTAACGTCCGTCGAAATGAATTCGGTGGTCTTTCCGTTCTCGTCGGTGTAATAGACAGCCGGAATCGTCTCGCGTTCGGCGTCGGTCGAAATGTAGCGGATGCGCGCGTTGTTGGCGAGGTGATGGCCGTGGATGCCGACCGATCCATTCCAGTCTTGTCCGCCGACCTTCAACAGCAACACATCGGTCTGCGGCGTATTTTTTTCGTCGTCTTTGTAGCTGGTGTTCACCAGGAACTTATCGCCCGTGAAACGCTGCGGCCAGTGGCACTGTTCGCAGGTCTCACGCGCCGGGCGCAGGTATTTGACCGGTGAAGGGATCGGCCGCGAATAAGTATGGAACGTCACCGCGACCACCTGCCGCAGTCCGGAGAGCTTGGAGCGCACGAACCATCCTGCTCCCGGACCGATGTGACACTCGACGCAAGCCACGCGTGAGTGCGGAGAATTCTGGTAGGCGGTGTATTCCGGATCCATCACGGTGTGACAGGTCTTGCCGCAGAAATTCGTGGAATCCATATACTCGACGCCGCGGTATGAGGCTGTGCCCACGATGAGAAGGTTGAGCACAGTCGCTACGGCGACATATTCCAAGGTGCGCCGCACGACGGGGAGACGCAGGTCGATGGCGGGGAAAACCGCGGGCAATGCTCCACTATCGCGCAAACTCCGCCGCCGCAGCCAGATGCCCAGGGGAATGAGAAGCAATCCGAACACGAATATGCCCGGGAGAATCAGATAGATGAGCAGTCCAATATAAGGATGCGGCGGCCCGGGCAGGAAAAAGTCATAGAACCAGAAGGCGAGGACGGTGAGCGCAGTGCTCGTAGTGATCACCGCGCCTGTAAGGGTGATGGGATTTTGTCCCAGAAAATAGACTGGCTCCAACCACTCTCGGATGCGTTCTCGCCGATTCATTGGCAACCTCTATTCTCCTTTTCTTTTTGCCCGCGACCGTGCGAGCACACCTCATATTTTGCCGCGGATTCTTCGCCGCAGCAGACAATTTCCCGAACCAATGGAGCTCGCTGAGACTACTTTTTCAGCGTGCGAATGTAAGCCACCAGTCCCTTAACCTCTTCCGGCTTCAACTTATCGCCATACTTGGGCATTTTGGGAGGCTTGCCGTCCGTGATGACTGCCACGAGATCGGCATCCGATTCTTTCTGCACCGCAGCGGATGAAAAATCGTGGCCAGCCACTTTCGCTCCGTCAGCGCCGTGGCACATGGCACATTTTGATTTGTAGGTTGCAGATGCATCCTGGGCATGCGCCGATAGGGGAAGGCTGAGAACTACAGCGAGTGCTATGGCGAAAGCAAACACGGGAAGGCCCATTCTCTTCATTTTTACGCTCCGTTTAGAGTTGGCTGCTGAATATCACAACAACGATACATCAACTCGCAATATTGAGCCTTTTGGGAGGCGAGGTTCTGTGATGGGGGTCACACATGGATGTAATCTCTGCGTTCAAACCGTGTGATTCGTCCCAGTTGTATGCAGGCTCTTAAGATTGCTGGGGCTAGCGCGAACTCGCCGGGAGTGCCGTTCCTTCAAAATACGCTTCGATTTCCTCTAAAGTTTTCCCTTTAGTTTCGGGCAGGAAAACGGTCGCCGTGATGAAGTAGATTACCGTGCATCCGGCAAAGCCGAAAAACATGGCCGAATAACCATGCTTGCCGACGGTCGGCAGAAACATGGCGGCGATGCCCGTCGAAACCGCCTGGTTAATCAACAGAGCGATGCTCATGCCATTGGAGCGAATGCGGGTCGGCATCAGCTCGGAAAGCGCCAGCCAGACGCAGACTCCCGGCCCGATGGCGAAAAATGCCATGAAGACGAAAAGGCTGATAGCCACCAGCCAGCCATTGTGCGTACTCGGCACGGGCGTGATCAGTGCATCGTCAATCTTCAGCGGAGCACGCCGCGCGGCGTCGAGGTCGGCAAATGGGTTGGAGAAAAACGCCACAACTTTATTCGCAGGCACGCAGCTGTCGCGGGTGATCTCGATCGGCGTGGCAACGTAGTCGTCGGAGCGAGCAACCTTAGTGGCGGCGCGAAAATCTCCATAAGAATAAATAACAACTAGTGATGTAGGCCGGTCGCTGATCGCCTTGCCCGCGTCTCCGCTGGCCGCGAGCAGCGCATCGGCAGTCATGTCGTCATATAGCAACGTTAGTTTCTGGCCGGCGTCGGCATAGTTCGCGTCAACCATGGCCTGCACCGCGTCTCGTGAATCGACACGCAGCTTTTCCGTCCGGCGAAATAAGAGGCCGGTGCAAACGAGCGCGACGATGATCCCGGCGCTGCCGACCGACAGCAGGAACTTGCGCCCCTTGCGATCGACGAGCATGACGCTTCCAATCGTCGTCAGAAAATTTACGATGGTAAACAGAACGTAGCCCCAGTGCGCTTCAAGGTCCGAAAGCCCGCTCTGCAGAAGGATATTGGTGTTGTAGCCGATGATCGAATTGACGCCGGTGGCTTGATTGCACGCGAGGATGACGCAGGCCAGCACAAACGGGATCACATACTTTCGCCGCAACAGCGACTCGCGGACAGCTGCACCGGTAGCAGACTTCGCCTTTTCGGCAGCGGCCGCCTGATCCATTTCCGCGAGTTCGACCTTCGCCTGGTCTTCGGTGCGTGATCGGAGGAGTGCGGAATAGGCTGCATCCCTTTCGCCGCGGCGAAACAGCCAGCGCGGAGACTCCGACACCATGAAGCTGCCAATCACAAACAAAATGCCGGGCGGCAGCGATACCCAGAAGATGCTGCGCCATGCTGTGTCTTTAAAGGCGAAGAGGCGCGCGGGATCGCCCAGCCTCGCCACCTTCCCGACACGAAAACTGAAGTACATGCCGACGAGAGCCGCCGTCACGATGCCAAGCGTGAGCAGCCATTGAAAGATGGCCGTTCCCTTGCCCCGGGTCGTCGCGGCGAGGCACTCGGCGAGATAGAGCGGGACGACAACGCCGATCAGGCCGGCGCTGATGCCCTGCAATAGTCGCCCCAGCACCAGCGAGTTATAGCCTTGCGAGAGCGCAATGATCGGAATGCTGCAGACAAACAGCATGCCGCTGACGATCATCAGAGGCTTGCGGCCGATCCAATCGGCGAGCGCGCCCGCAAACAAAGTTGAGATGACGCTGCCCAGGAGAACGGCCGCGACGACGGTTGAAAGCTGGCCAGCGTTTAATCCGGAGGTCGCTTCCAAATAAGGCAACGCGCCGGCAATGATGCCGACATCGACACCGTAGAGTAAGCCGCCGAGTCCCGCGACCAGCAGCAGGAAGCGGTTATAGACGGCTTTATCGTGGCTCATCGTGGCCCATCTTTCTTCGCCGGCGGCCGCTCGCTTTTCAGAAAAAATGTAGAGTATTACGCGCGCTGCTTTTCGAGATGCTTCAGTGTGGGCAGTCCCTTGATGGATTGCCCAATTTTCTTCTCCGCGACGCGCAATTCAAAGAGGCTCTGGAGATTAAGCCAGAATTCAGCTGTCGTGCCGAAAAAGTGGGCGAGACGCAACGCGGTATCGCCCGTGATGGCGCGCTTTCCGTTGAGGATCTCCGTCACCCGATTGGTGGGAACATCGAGTCGGCGCGCCAGTTCGGCGGCGCTCATTCCCAGTTCCTTCAGTTCTTCAGTAAGATGTTCGCCTGGATGGATAGCCATTGGCGCCATGATATTTCTCCTAGTGGTAGTCGACGATCTCAACATTCGAGGGGCCGGGCTCGGTCGCGGACCACGCAAAAACAATCCGCCACTGGTTGTTTATGCGAATGCTATAACTGCCCTTTCGATCACCTTTCAGCGCCTCGAACCGGTTCCCGGGCAATACGGCGAGATCGCTCAAGACAACAGCCGCCTCTAGCCGGTCCAGCTTCAAACGGGCGGCGCGTTCGATTGCAGAAAACGACTTTACCCGCTTGCCAGCGGCGAAGTCCCGGGTCCGCTTATCCCGGTAGCTGACAATCATGACTTAGCTTAGAGGGGGTTACGCGTTACGTCAAGCGTAATGCATTAGACAGCCAGAAATATCTCTCATTCCTATGTGTCAGCTCCCGGTAGTGATGAGAGGCGCTCGATGACGTGCAGGCCGCACTCAGTTTTCGACGTGCCTGGCCAGCGCCCTGCCCTCGGATCTTCGCCCGGCCGAACGGCGCGAGTGCAATGCGTGCAGCCGATGCTGGGATAATTTTGATCGTGCAGCGAGTTATAGGGCACGTCATGTTCGACGAGATAGCGCCAGACTTGTTTCGAACTCCAGTCGGCGATTGGGTTCACTTTCACCAAGTCAAATTTCTCGTCCCACTCGATTTTACTGGCTCCTTTGCGGAATGCCGTCTGATCACGGCGGATGCTCGTGATCCACGCGCGCAGCGTGCTCAATTTGCGGCGAAGCGGCTCAACCTTTCGTAAATCGCAGCATTGGTCGGAATCGCGCGCCCAGAGCGCCGCACCGTGAATGCGCTCCTGCTCTTCGGGCGAGTGCAGCGAAAAAACTCGCTCGATTTTGATCTCATATTTTTGTTCGATTCGGTCGATCAGGCTGTAGGTCTCGGGAAAAAGGAATTCGGTGTCGACGGTGAACACGCGGAAATCCTTGCGCGCGCGCGATGCTATATCGATCAGCACCATGCCTTCGGCTCCAAATGCAGAGGAGATGGCGACTTCATTGCCGAAAGTTTCAAACGCCCAGGACAGCACGCGCTGCGGGTTCCAACTCTCGGCATTTGACTGCGCGTCTGCGATCTTAGCTTTTTCTTGCTTGTTTTGGTCCGGCACGGTCAAAGCTCCTTATTGGCCCCCAGAGTCGGCAGTGGCGAATGGGACGTCTAGAAAAAGCACCGCCGGTAACAGCTGCTCGGCTACCTGCGATGCGCTATCGGCGAGAGCAACGACTTCGCCAACAACCAGCAATGTGGGCGCCGCCAGGTGTGGTGTGCGATGCAGGAGGCGCACCGTCGTGCGATGCGTTTGCTGATATTTCGTGGAGGCGCGCGAGATGACGGCGCAGGGCGTTTCGCTGGACAATCCGGCTACGGTCAGCCGTTTTGCGATCTCGGCATAGTTTTGTCCGGGCATATAAATCACGAGCGTCGCTCCACTTGATACCAGCTTGGTCCAATCGCCACTCTCTTTTTCGGATGATTCATTGTGTAAAGATCGAGTCCCACAGGCACGATGCGCAGTCATGAACACGAGCGCCGACGAGGCTCGACGATGGGTCAGCGGAATCTCGGCCGTAGCGGCCGCGCCGAGAGCCGAGGTCACTCCGGGAACAATCTCGAAAGGAATGGCATTGGCGCGCAGAGCTTCAATCTCTTCTCCGGCGCGCCCGAAGATGAGCGGGTCGCCGCCTTTCAGCCGGATCACGCGCAATCCGAAAGCAGCCAGCGCGACCATCAAACTGTTGATTTCGCCCTGGCTGATTTTCTTTTGTCCGCAGCGCTTGCCCACGTTGTAGATTTGCGCAGTCGCTGGAATCAGTTGGAGAATTTCGGGCGCGACCAGGTCGTCGTGCAGAACTGCCTCGGCGGTGCGTAACAACCGAAGCGCCTTCAACGTCAGCAACTCGGGGTCACCCGGACCTGCGCCGACAAGATAGACTTTTCCCTTCATGCTCCCTTTCCTTTCGCAGTCAGCTCTGGCATTTTGGCGACGGCGGCTTCGAACGCTTCCCTGCTGGCCAGTGAATGCAACAATTCCAGCTTCGTCTCCTTATCGAGATCGCTGGCTAGAATCAGGCGGCGGGTTTCGCCAAGCTGCTTCACCCACGCCGCATAGCCTTCTCCAAACTGCCGTTCTAGTTGCTGTCGAATTTTTTGCGCCAGCGACGGACTCTGACCCGCGGTTGAAATCGCAATCTGCAGGTCGCCGCGCCGCACCACGGCCGGGTAATAGAAATCGCAAAGCTCGGGAACATCCACCACGTTGCAGAGCACGCCGCGCTGCTGCGCCTCGCGATAGATAAGCTGGTTCAGACTTGGTGAGTTCGTCGCCACCACGGCGAGAAACTTGCCGTCGAGGTCATGCTTCGAAAACGCGCGTAGTTCGAGGTCGATCTTCCCCTCTCGTCCCCATTCGCGGACTTGCTCGCTCCCCGCAATTGCGACCACATGGATGCTTGCGCCCGTGTCGATGAGTCCGCCGATCTTGGGCTCGCCAACTCGTCCCGCGCCGACCACGAGGCAGGGCCTTCCAGTGAGCTTCATGAACATGGGAAAGAGGTCAGTCACCGTCGCCTCCTGCCGAATGCGCCAAGCCCACGCTTACCGGCGGCAAATCCCGGATGACCGCGGTCACCGGCGCGCCCGCCAGAAACTCGCGCAACTCCGTGTCGCTGTGCCGCGCAAAAAACTGACGAAGATTTTCGCTCGACTGCCGAGCGGCCAGGTAACGCCTTAGCAATCGCTCGATCGCGTCGGGAACTTCCGTCGCTGGGCAGCGATATCCTGTGAGCCGCGCGGTCGATTGATGCAGACCGAGCGCTCCGCCGAGGCAAAAGTAGTAGGCATCGACGAGGCGACCGTCGACTTTGATTTTTTTGCCATCGATGCCGATGTCGGCAATCCAGTGCTGTCCGCAACTGTTGGGGCATCCGGTAACGTGCAGCTTCAGTTGCTGATCGAAGCCGGGGAGGCGTTCTTCCAGTTCTTCGACCAGCCAGCGAGAAAAACTTTTCGTCTCGGTGATTGCGAGCTTGCAGAATTCCGTGCCACTGCAAGCGATAGTGCCGCGATAGAAGGGCGATCCGCCGACGCGAAATCCGATCGCATCGAGCTCTTTGGCCAAGCTATCGGCATTCACCTGAGGAACATTCACGATGAGCAGGTTCTGCATGTTAGTGGTGCGCAATTCGCCGGTCGCGAGGCGATCGGCCAGATCTGCGGCGGCTTGCATTTGGTCGGCGGTGATTCGTCCGCGCAGGACAGCAGCGCCCACGTAGCAGAGGCCGGACTGCTTTTGCGGATGAATCCCCACGTGGTCGCGATAGACATCTGCTGGCGGACGGTCGTCGACCGCGAGATCGAATTGAAATCCGACGCGCCGCTGCAGTTCGTCGAGAAAACTCTCCGCGGTCCAGCCATGGCGAAGGAAGAGAAATTTCAGACGGGCGCGCTCGCGATGTTCGCGCAAGACCTCTGAGTCGCGAAACAGTTCGGCAATCCCTTTGATCGTGGGCAACACTTGATTCCAGCGAACAAAGGCGTTCAACCGGGCCGCGAGATAGGGTTCGGTGGAAAGTCCTCCCGCGACGCGCAGCGAAAAGCCTATTTCCCGCTTGCCGTGCAACAGCCGAGTGGTCGCGGTCAAGCCCACATCGTTGATCTCGGGATACGGGCACCATACACGGCATCCCGCAATCGAGATTTTGAACTTGCGGGGAAGATTGTAGAAATCGCTATTTCCCGACAACATGCGCGCGGCTTCGAGCGCTAACGGTGAAGCGTCGCAAATCTCGTCCGCGTCGACACCCGCGACGGGACAACCGGTGACATTGCGGGTGACGTCGCCGCAGGCGCTCATCGTGTTCAATCCCACGCGCGCCAGCGCTTCGAGCACATCGGGAAGCTGCTCAATCGTCACCCAGTGCAATTGAATATTTTGGCGGACTGTGATGTCGGCAATTCCGTGGGCGTAGCGGCGGGTGAGTTCGGCGATGGTGCGCAACTGGTTGGAGCTGAGCAATCCGTTGGGGATTCGAATTCTAACCATGAAGCATTGCAGCGCGCGGCCTTCTCCGCCCTGGCCGCCGGTGACGCCTGCTCCATCACCTTGGGTATAGACGCCCCACCAGCGAAAATAAGTCCCGAGCCACTCGGGAGGAATGGAGCCGAAGCCTTCGCGGGAGAAGCGCCGAATTTCATCCAGGCCTTCCCACGGATTCTTGGAGCGTTTCAGGCGCTCAACTCTTTGTGCCTTCGTTTCTGTCGCGGCGTTTGTCATCGTCTACCCCACATTTCAAAATCCTTAGCCCGAAAAATAGGCCGAAAATAAAAAACCCACCGCCAGAATCGATCTGGCGATGGGTTATGAGTGCCGGTATTTAAAAAATGATCTTTAGATCGGCAGCCTCCCCGCGCCAGAGCACACGCATGCACAACAACAACAACAAGCGCACACGCACATCGCGAAAAGATTCTGCCTTACCATAGTTGGCATTCTAGGTGGAGCGGCTCGACATGGTCAACTGACTTCGGTACTCAGGGCCATCGATATTTTCGATAGTGAACATCGGAATTGCCGATCCTGGGTACGGTAACTGGATGCAGTAACCCGGGAAATAATGATCAGTGTTTACTAACAGGATAGTACCCAACCCTTAAGATGAGCGTCTTTCGGAATCTTCCCGGCCTATATCCGTTCGCGTAGAACGGAAGGTGGAGGGCTCCATGAGAAGCGCCGCCTTGATCGTTGCCATTTTATGGTCCTCACTAGCACTCGCCAAAGATTACGAGTGGAGAGACGCTAAGGTCATCGACATCACCGCTGAAAGGCGCAGGGCCGTGGTTGTTCCCATCGCATCGCTGGTTGGAGGATCTTCCACCAAGACCTTTTATTGGATACAAACCACCGAAACGATCTACGTGCTTGGCCCGGTTATCGGCAAGCGGCAGTTGCTGAACGTGACGTTGCATGAACCGACCAAAATTGCCATTGACGGCAAGACCGCGCATATTGTGGATGATTACGGACAAGAGAGAAAGATACCGATCGCCGAGAAAGTTGTTCGTCCGAAATCCAAGGACTCACAGTAGCCGATTAGCAACACCGCCTCAGCAATAACGCTCGGCCGGCACATCGCGCAACCACCGCGCCGCCGATTCGGCCGTGAGATCACGCTGCGGCATGGCCAGCATCTCGTAACCCACAATAAACTTTTTGATCGTCGCCGAACGCAACAACGGCGGGTAGAAATGCGCGTGCAGGTGAAACTCAGGATAGTCCGCGCCATCGGTCGGCCGCTGATGAAAGCCCATCGTGTAAGGAAACGAGGTGAGAAATAAATTGTCGTAACGAATAGTTGTTTGGCGGAGTATGTCGGCCAGGGCGGTGCGCTCGTCGTTATGCAGTTCGTCGAGCGCCGACACAGGCCTTCGGCTGATCAGCAGCGTTTCAAAGGGCCAGACTGCCCAGAAGGGCACGAGCACGACGAAATGATCGTTGGCGCATACCAGGCGTTCCTGCTTCTCGAGTTCGAGGTCGAGGTAATCTTGCAGCAACGTTGTGCCGTGCGCTTGCCGGTAATCTCGAAACGCCGTCAACTCTCTTGACAGTTCGTTCGGTAGAGTTTCGTCGGCCCAAATCTGTCCATGGGGATGAGGATTGCTGCATCCCATGATCGCACCGCGATTTTCGAAAATCTGCACGGAATTAGTGTGAGGATCGCTCGCCAGCGCGGAAAATTCTTGCGTCCACGCATCGACCACGTGCCGCAGTTCGGGCACATTCATGCGGGCCATGGTGAGATCGTGCCGCGGAGAGAAACAGACAACGCGGCAGCGTCCGGCTTCGCTCCGAGCTACGAGCAGTTCCCTTTCGTGAAATTCGGCCTGCGGCGTATCCGGTTTCAGTGCCGCAAAATCATTATCGAAAACAAACGTCTCGGTGTAGGCGGGATTTCTCACTCCCCCGGCGCGGGTGTTGCCCGGGCACAGGTAACAGGTGGGATCGTAGGCAAGCGTAGCCTCCGGAGGAACTTCTTCGACTTGGCCCTGCCATGGCCTCTGAATGCGCTGCGGCGATACCAGCACCCATTCCCGAGTGAGCGGATTGAAGCGGCGATGCGGATTTGATGCCAGGTCTGAGAAGTTCATAGTTTGAATTAAATTGGATCATTGAATAAAAGATCGGGTCATCTCGCCATCGGGTGATCGAAGAACAAAGGCGTTTGACTTCAGATCACCCGATGGCCCGGTCAGCCGATTACCCGATTCTTTCGTATCCGTCAGGATGCGCGCGGTGCCATTGCCATGCGCTTTCCACGATCGTTTTCAATTCCGGGAATCTCGGTTGCCAGCCCAGTTCGCGGCGAATTTTTCCCGAGCCGGCGATTAATATTGCTGGGTCGCCCTCGCGACGCGGCGATTCGATCACTGGAATTGCATGCCCGGTGACCTGCCGCGCCACGTCCACCACTTCGCGTACGCTGAATCCCTGGCCGTTGCCGAGGTTGTAGATCAGAGGCTGAAAGTTTTCAGACGCGTCTTTTTCCGAAAGCCCCAGCGCATCGAGTGCCAGCAAATGCGCGTGCGACAGATCGCTGACGTGTATGTAATCGCGGACGCAGGTGCCGTCGGGTGTGGGATAGTCGGTTCCGAAAATATTCACATTGCTCGCACGCCCGAGTGCGACGTTGAGAATTCGCGGAAGCAGATGCGTCTCCGGTTGATGGGCTTCGCCTTGATCAGGGCGCGACGCGCCCGCGGCATTGAAATAGCGCAGGCTGGCGTAGCGCAGTCCATGAATGCGATGGAACCACGCGAGCATGCGCTCGACCAGAAGCTTCGATTCGCCGTAAGCGTTCGTCGGATTCAGAAGATCGTCCTCTTCAATCGGAGTGCGCTCCGGATTGCCATAGAGCGCGGCCGTCGACGAAAAGACAAAGCGCTTGACTCCGGCGGCGAGCATGGCTTCGAGAAGAGTCAACGCGTTGGCGGTATTGTTGCGGAAGAATGTTGCAGGAGCCTTCATCGATTCGCCCGCTTCGATCAGCGCCGCGAAATGCATAACGGCGTCGATGGCGCGCGACTGGAATAAGGCGTCGAGGGCAGCGCGGTCCGCGAGATCGCCGACGATGAGTTCCGCTTTTTGAGGCACGGCCTGGCGGTGGCCGCGGCTGAGGTTATCGAACACAACTACCTGATGGCCCGCCTGCAACAACTCGCCGGCAACCACACTGCCGATGTAACCCGCTCCGCCGGTAACCAGAATCTTCATGACTTGTCTGCCACAGGGCAGGGGACAGGACAGAGCAGGTGACGGGTGACAGGTGACAGGAAAATCTCGCCGACTAAACTTCTATGCCTTTCCTGAGGTCTCAAGACCTGATCCTGCTACCTCTTTCCTGTCATCGTTTTTCCCGTCACCTGTCACCCTTGCTTGCTCTTCCCTGCTCTTCCTCACTCTATTCTGCCAACGCCATCGTCAGCGGTGCAGATGTAAATCTCAGGTTTGCAACCGATCGCGCGCTCATAACCTTGCTGAATGATCTGCTGGAATCTGTCCACACATTCAGCTTTTATCAGTGTAATTGTGCACCCGCCAAAACCGCCGCCGGTCATTCGTGATCCGTAAACACCTTCTGCTTTCTCGGCCAGTTCGACCATGATATCGAGTTCGGTGCAGCTCACTTCGAAGTCGTCGCGCAGACTGCGATGCGATTCGAGCATGAGTTTGCCGAAAGCTGGCAAGTCTTGGCGCTCAAGCGCCTCGGCAGCCTGTTGCACGCACACATCTTCGGAGACCACATGACGGCAGCGGCGCAACCCTACGTCGGGCAACTTATGACCATATTTTTCCAGATCCTGGAGTGTCACATCGCGCAAGGCGCGGGCGTGCGGCAGATATTTCGACAAGGCGCGCATCCCGGCTTCGCATTCCGCGCGGCGCTGGTTGTATTCCCCTTTGGCGATGCTGTGTTTGACCATGGTGTTACAGATCGCGAGAGACGTACCTTCAGGCACCGGCAGCAGCCGATATTCGAGTGAACGACAATCGAGCAGCAAAGCATTGCCACGCCGGCCGTGGCTAACGACAAACTGATCCATAATGCCGCAGCGCGCGCCGACAAACTCGTTTTCGGCCTGCTGGCAGAGAAGAGCGAGCTTGGTTCGATCGATATTGGTCTGATCGATAGCCGGATGATCGATAGCGGAATCAGTGAGATCAAGCAGCGCGTATCCGACGGCGATCTCGAGCGATGCGGACGAACTGAGCCCAGCGCCCTGGGGCACGTCGCCATCAATCAGCAGGTTGATACCGCCTAGTTTTTTCCCAGAGCGCTCGAGCATGATGGCGACGCCAATCGCGTAATCGCTCCAGTGGCCGGCCCGCGCGGCGGGTAAATGGTCGAGATCGAACTCGATCTGCTCGGAATAGTTTTCCGAATGAATGACCAGTTTGCGGTCGGAGCGCGGCGCGATGGCAACTTCGGTAGAGAATCCAATCGCCGCCGGCATTACGAATCCATCGTTGTAATCGGTATGCTCGCCGATCAGATTGACCCGTGCAGGAGCCTGATAGATGTGGGGAGTCTCGCCAAAGCGCTGCACGAATTTCCGACCGAGAATCGAGGCGCGAGTTTCGAGCGCTACATTTGCTTGGTGCGGCAATTTAAAACAAGCCTCGATCTTCTAAGCCTCAATCCTTCAAAAGAACGGCGAAACCGTAAACGCCTTCGTGTTTGTACAGCGCGCATGAAAGGTTGTCAAGAATGCGGACTGCGGGTGCACACAAAAAAACGTCCTGAGAATTTCTCTCGGGACGCTCCTTTTAGTTTGGCGCTATCAGAATCGTTTCGCGGTATCAGAATCTTTAACCGTCAGTGCGAGACGGCGATGAACAGCGGCGAGTGCATCAAGGACTGAAATTTCTGGTCATCAGTTTTGAAATGAACCTGCACGTTGGTGCTGTCGGAGTCGACAGTAGTGGCGTCAATCGCAGTCTTTTCGATGGGACTGGCATTCATCTTCTTGTAAAGCATGCCGGCCTTGACGATCGTCGACAGAGTAGCTGCTGTCATCGAATCAGCAGTGAGCACGCTGAGATCGAAATTCACGCCCGTCTGAAAGCTCATGGTGTAGCGCGAGGCGAGAATGCGCTTCTTAAGCGTGTCGTAGTCGGCAACCTTGGCGGCATCGCCGAGAGCGGAGAACATCATGGCCTGCGTGCCCTGCTGATCGAGAATGCTCCAGACAGGCGAGCCATCGACGGCGGCCATCTCGTCGGCCATCACGGGATTCGAGTCGAGCGAAGGGCGCTTGCCGTCGCGAGTATCGAGCGCGCTATGCAATGAAGCGGTTGTGCCGAAGGCAAGCGTGTTGTCGTCGAGGAAGGTCATCACCATGTCGCCCATCGGGTAAATATTGGTGCTGCCATATTTCGTGGGCGTGATGCCTTTGACCTTCATTTTCTTGAGGACGGCTTTGGCGGAGAACGATCCCGCTCCGACGTAGATGGTTTGAATGCCCTTTTTCTCGGTGCGGAAGGAGGCGACGTTCAGCTGATCGAGGTCGCGATCGACTCTGATGCCGATCGCTTTGAGGTCGGTCTCGGCTTCCTTGATGTTATCGGGCAGGACCTGTTGTTTAAGCGCCATCGCGGTGGGTGAATCTTTGATGGCGCGGTAATCGACGCCGATAAGTTGCTGAATTTCAGAGGGCACCATGGAGCGCGCCGACGATGCGATCGGCATGGCGAAGCCAGCCGTTGCACACAGAAGTACAACCGCACAACACAAATTCTTCATAGAAATCCTCAAACGAATCTCAGAATGGGTCTGCACCGTTAGATGCAAGCCGAAAACCATACGTTGGCGATCTTTGACGGTGTTACCAACTATTCTAATCGCATTGTAGCCGCGATGGCGCGGCGGGACGTAACTAAAGTGCGTCCTGCGGCATGGACTTAGAACGCGCGAAGCGGGGCGGCTTGCGTGGAAAGTGGAAAGATCCAAGCCAGGATCAGACTTTCATCGCCGCCGCACGATTGCGCATTTCCGCCACGAATGCCCCGTCCGTCGGGGAATCTTTCGTCAGCGCGTCGAGATTGATCTCGACGTTCGCCAGCGCGCCTTCGAGCGCCGCTTTTGCCAGGGCGATTGCGGTGGTCAAATCCGATTTCATGTTCGGATTGGTGATTGGATTAAGATCGGCGGCGATCTTCGCGACCTCGACTGCTTTTTCGGCGACGCCTAGAGGCACGCTGGTCGCTTGCTTGAGCGCGGCACCGATGGCGGCTTCGCCGTCGGAGGATTCTTTGGCCGACTTGTAGGCCTTCATGACCAGGTTGTAAGACTCGGCGTCGGCGTCGATTGCAGCTTTGAGTTCTTCGCGAAGCTGGCCGAGTCTCGCGATCGCTTCGCTAAGCTGACTTTCATATTGCAGGTGTGCTTTCTTGCCGCGCGACATCGACGCCACCATGGACGCCAAGCCGGCAGCCATGGCTCCAGCGGCGGCGGCGGCGCTGCCTCCTCCGGGAGTTGCGGTCGGAGCGGCCAGTTGCTCGATGAAGGGCTCGACTCCGGCGCGCAGGCCGCCAACGGCCATCTTGCCAGTCATGACGGCGGCAAGGCGATTTTCCAGAATCAAAGAGGAATCAAAATTTTCTACTTGCAGGAACCATTCCGCGGCCTGCTCTAACGCTCGCTTCGGAATCAGCCCGACGATCTCGCTTGAGACGGGAATCACGCCGTAGCGCGCGGCTTCGCGTTTCACGAATTCGAAGACGCGATGAATAGGCGTCTGCTCGAAGTCGGTCAGGTTCATCGAGACCTGCGCGAGGCCACGGACGAGAAAGCCGGCGCCTTTGACGAAGCGCAGGCCTCCACTGGAAAAGCGCACGGCCTTGGCGATTTTTTTCGCGATGTCGACGTCGGGCGTATTCAGAAAGACGTTGTAGGCAATGAGCGCCTTACGCGCGCCAACAACTGTTGCACCCGCCGTTGGATGGACGCAGCATTCACCGAAATCGGGCTTGCGCGCGGGATGGGTGGCAATCTCGGCGCGGATGCCTTCGAACTGGCCGCGGCGTATGTTCTCCAGATTCTGGCGCTCGGGCGTGGCGGCTGCGGCTTCATAAAGGTAGACGGGGATTTGAAAGCGCTTAGCGATCTCCGCTCCGACGTGGCGCGCCATGGCTACGCAGTCTTCGATGGTGACGCCTTCGATGGGGATGAAAGGAACGACGTCGGCAGCGCCCATGCGCGGGTGCGCACCCTGATGCTTGGTGAGATCGAGCACTTCGGCGGCCTTGCCCACGCCGCGAATGGCGGCTTCCTGGATGGCCTCGCGCTCGCCGACCAGAGTGATGACACAGCGGTTGTGGTCGGAATCCATCTCGCGGTCGAGGAGATAGACGCCGGGAATTTTCATAGCTTCGATAATGGCGTCAACTTTGGCGGGGTCGCGTCCTTCGGAAAAATTCGGGACGCATTCGACTAGCGTGCTCGGCATGGGGAGAAGGATAACGGGGGGTGGTTGGGTGAGGCAAATGGGGTCGCCCCCTTCACCACGGACACACAGAGACACGGAGAAGACCGTTGCTTAGCCCGCAGATTCGGCACCTCTATTATTTGACAGTACGGGCGTTCGACAGGCAGACTGCGAAACTATGCGGTGCGTCTCTCGACTTTCCGGCCGCATGCAGCGATCTTCGTCGAAAGGATGCGTCATGCCTCGTCGCTCCCTGCTAGCATTATTGTTTGTCGTTTCCTCTTTGCCGGCACTCACCGAGACTGGTAATGGCCAGACTGCTCTGACCCAGAAGGATCGCCACTTCACTTTCCATTACGCCTTCACAGTTAAGAATGTCAGTCCGGGCGAGCGCGTGCGTGTGTGGATTCCGCTGGCGCATTCCGACGCCTTTCAGGACGTCAAGGTCACATCCAAGAGCGGCGATCTATCGTTGAAACAAGTCCGCCAGCCGGATTATGGAAACGAGGTTCTATACGCCGAAACTTCCAAGGCGGATAAGGGGGAGTACAAGTTCTCCGTCGATTACGACGTGATACGCCGTGAGCACGTGGTGCTGGTGAATGGGAAGCCGGTTGCGGAGGCGCGAGTTGCAAACGTACCGCATGTCGAACTTGCTCGCTTTCTTGAGCCCGATCGGCTGGTGCCGGTGACGGGGCTTCCGGCACAACTCGCCGCCGAAGAGACAAAGGGCGCGACCACTCCGCTCGAAAAGGCCAAAGACATTTACGAATACGTTTTTCGCACCATGAAATATGACAAGAGCGGCACCGGCTGGGGACACGGCGACACGCTCTGGGCCTGCGATTCGAAGCATGGCAACTGCACCGATTTTCACTCGGTGTTTATTTCGATGGCGCGGGCAGAGAAGATTCCGGCGCGTTTTCAGATCGGTTTTCCCCTTCCGGCCGATAAACATTCGGCCGAGGTTCCCGGCTATCACTGCTGGGCGGAGTTCTATCTCGATTCAACGGGCTGGGTTCCGGTGGATATTTCAGAGGCGTGGAAGCATCAGGAGATGCACGATTATTTCTTCGGCGCGCACGATGTGAATCGCATGCAGTTTACGCAGGGCCGCGATTTAAAACTTGCGCCCGCGCAGGATGGGCCGCCGCTGAATTATTTTATTTATCCGTATGTGGAGATTGGCGGCAAGGAATATCCGAATGTTTCGATCGCGTTCTCGTTTGAGGATGTCGAGTCGACACCGATCAAAGTTAGCGCCCTGCGGTAGAAACGTGTGTGCTGTCGGCGGAACTTCGCGCAATGTTAGGATCCGGAGTCGCAGTTCGAAGCGTGACATGATCTTTAACTACAGGAGCCCCCCATGCCGAAATATGTGATTGAGCGCGAGATACCGAACGCCGGGAAGTTGAGCCAGCAGGAACTGCAGGCGATCTCGCAGAAGTCGTGCGGCATTCTGCAAAAGCTAGGGCCGCAGGTTCAGTGGGTAGAAAGTTTCGTCACCGACGACAAGATCTACTGTATCTACAACGCGCCGAATGAAGAGATGGTGCGTGAACACGCCCGCCAGGGCGGCTTTCCGGCGAATCGAGTCTCCGCCGTCCGGTCGGTCATCGGCCCGACTACCGCAGAAGGTTAATTCTGGCGATACTTCCTCAATCAGGCGGCCGAGATCGAGCCGGCCGACTATCGGCGTTTTTGATTCTGGCGTAGGCGGGCTCACCGTAGTCGGGCGCTCAAAGCGCGTTCTAGCTCAGCAACTCTTGCGCTACACTATTTGCAGGCTGTGCTCAGCCGACCGGTATGGCGGAAACGCGACGGGAATTTCAGCAGCTCGCGAGAATGAGGTTGAAGGACGCCCGGGTCCTTAGGCAGCGCGGAAACGTAGAGGGAGCATACCACCTGACAGGGCTAGCAGTCGAATGCGCTGTGAAGGCATGCATCGCCAAGAATACCAATCGTCACGACTTTCCTCCTAACCAAAACGCGGTGAGAGACGTTTGGTGTCATGACCTGATTAGACTGGTTCAGGCAGCGAAACTCGAGACTGCGCTGGATTCAGAGAAGACCAGGAACAGATCTTTCAATGAGAACTGGGACGTGGTCAAAGTTTGGAATGTGGATAGCCGGTACCGGACGAAAGGCCTCAACGCTCGCGACCTTTACAGGGCCGTGGCAGGAAAAGGTGGGGTGATGCAATGGCTACGACAGCGTTGGTAGACAAGAGCAGTATTGATCTCGGGCGCAAGGTGATCGCGGCGCTGAGCCGGGCAGGCATTCCAGTCACAGTCGGCCTGTGGGCCTTTGTTTCAGAGGCCGAGGAATGGCAACTGACGATTGCCACGCCACTGGTTGACGAGTTGGGGCCGTTGGCCGCATATGGAAAAGTACACAAGGCGATTCAAAAAGCGCACCTCGAAGGCGAGTTTCCGCTGCGGGGCGTCTTCCTAAGGAGCCCGAGGGACCGCATCCTGCGATTGCTCGAGAAAGAGAGCCGCGCTTTGGGGAAGCTGGGGCATGAAGACTACAGACTGGTTAATCCATCCATCGAGGGCAGCTTCGTCGAAGATGCCTACCTCTACACCGGGTCGGTTGACATCATCCGCACTAACGAGGCCCGCGGAAACGCGGAAGGTAAGTATTCCGTTATCTATATCCCAGGGTCGGGTGGCGGCGCGCGGGACGTCTCGGTCCAGGGATTGGATAGATTAAGAGATTTCCTAGAGGGAGAGATAGGAATCCATGGAGAAATTGTCGAGCGTGCCGTCCGAGATCTTGCCGACAATGGAAATGCCGCCATCCCCAATGTGCAACTCAAGCACTCAAAACTGAAACGGCTGGGACTAGCATAGGGTGATCGCAGCACAGCGACCGACGATCGGCGTTTTTGACTCAGGCGTAGGTGGGCTCACCGTTCTGCGCGCCTTGCTGAATCGCATCCCTGGCGCCAACTATCTTTATTTCGGCGACACGGCGCGCCTTCCCTACGGATCGAAATCGGCGGCCACGGTCGCGCATTACGCGGTCGGGGCGGTGCGCTACCTGCAGGATCAGGGCGCGGAGTTGCTGGTGATTGCCTGCAACACTGCCACGGCGCTGGCGCTCGATGAGATCAAGGCGGCGGCCAGCGTGGAGGTGATCGGCGTAGTCGAACCGGGAGCGGAAGCGGCAGCGGCGGCCAGCCACAAAAAGAAAGTTGTCGTCATCGGCACGGAGGCGACGATCAGCAGTCACGCCTACCAGCGTGCACTCGAAGTCAGGAAGATCGCAGTGCGCGAGAAGGCTTGCCCCCTTTTTGTGCCGCTGGTCGAAGAAGGCTGGGTGGAACATCCGGTGACCGAACAGGTCGCAAGGATTTATTTGTCGGAGGCATTTGCCGGTGACGCGGGCGATTTTAATGCCGACGTGCTGGTGCTCGGCTGCACACATTATCCGCTGATTAAGCCGCTCTTGCGGCGCGTGGCACCGGAGCATGTCGCCATCGTGGACTCGGCCGAGTCGACGGCGCAGGAGGTCGCGCGGCTTTTGGAAGATCCGTCTTCAAGTAAAAACCGCGAACTGGTCGCTGCTTCAATGATCAAGTTTTTTGCTACCGATTCGGCGGAAAAATTCAGGAAGATGGGGTCGCGGTTTTTAGGCCTTCCCGTGGAAGATGTTGTGCATGTGGATTTGAAAGAATAAGTAGCCCGCGCCGTTGAATGACCGGATTGCCGACTTCGTCCAACAACAAAACGGCCGCTTGCGCGACCGATTCATAGGGCTCCAAAATTTTCCTTGTACAGCGATGTCAGTACAAGCGGAACGTCACTTCCACGTTAATCTGCACCGCGACCGGCTTGTTGTCTTTGAGGGCGGGCTCGAAACGCCAGTTTTTTACCGCTTCGAGTGCCTTTTCATCCAGACCCAATCCCAGGGTGCGAGCCACACGTATGTCGCGCGGCTTGCCATCGGGACCAACCACAAGCCACAGCACGCAGGTGCCTTGAAATTTAGCCTTGCGAGCTTCCTCTGAATATTCAGGATCGGGCTGATAGATCACCTTCGGGGCGGAAACGCCACCGCCCACGTGGAAGACTCCGCCGCCAGTACCGCCGCCACGACCGGGACCGAATCCGGGGCCTTCGCCTGAGCCAACGCCGCCTCCGCTACCAGAGCCGATGCCGCCGCCCGCTCCAGTTCCGTTGGACGGCACCGAAGGCAGATGCGACACGGGATCGCCGAGATCAGGCATGTTCGGCTGAACCAACTTGATGTCAGGCGGCACGACAATCGTCGGTGCGACAGGTAGTTTCGGGTCGAGATTACGCACCACCGCCATGGGCGGAGTAATCTGTTGCATCGACTGCTTGGGCAAACGGCCCTGCGAAGCCTGAAGCTTGTCACGATCGCCGCCGCCGCCACCACCTCCGCTTATGCTCTTCGAAGGCGGCAGAACGGGAAGATCATCGGGCGCGATCAGTAGAACGGTTTGCTTCGGCTTGGCTACGTCAACGATCCTGCGACCCAGGTATGTCGCCAGAATAATGGCGAGCACGGCGAGAATATGAACGACAGTAGAGCCGAAAGCGCCCCGCCGCTTGTAGTCGTAGAAGCCCCAGATATCGCGCACCGGAACCGGCTTCGAGGTAAGAACGAGCGGCGGCAGTTTCTTGGGGAAAAAGAATTCATCAATATTGCGGAACAGCGATTTCCAGACAGGCTCGTCCAGAGTCTGATTTTGAAGAAGGAGATGCAGCTCTGGTTCGGGAGCCAGTCCCTGCGCTGGCGTTTGCGGATTCTGCGGTGTTTCTAGTTCTGGCATATTTTCCCGAGCAGCGGCCCAAATTCGCGATGCAGGTGGTCGTACATTTAGATGCGTCCGCGTTCCTCAACGCTTGTGAAAAATATCATTGTAAAGCGGGCGAACCTGACGCGAAACAGACAAGCCTGTCCATATAACGGCTAAATCCGTCTGAATGCCAGGAACCTCAATCTGCAGAAAATTGTACACGCTTTTCGGCGGATGCAGAGAGTACTTTTTGCAATCCGTTGCGAGTGCGGCACCCCGTCCCCGCCCCCTGCTGCGCTGACTATATAATGAAAAGATTCAATCAGTTGGGAGAATCTTGCAAGTGCCAATGGACTTGAAGTCCACTATCAACCTGCCCAAAACCGGCTTCCCCATGAAGGCGGGGCTGCCCCAGAACGAGCCTAAAATCCTGGCTCGATGGGAGGAGCAGCGGATCTACGACCGCATCCGCGAGGTCCGCAAAGGGTCGCCCACCTACGTGCTGCACGATGGTCCTCCGTACGCCAACGGGCCCATCCATCTCGGCACGGCGATGAATAAATGTCTGAAGGACTTCATCGTCAAATCGAAGAACATGGCCGCCTTCGATTCGCCCTACGTGCCCGGGTGGGATTGTCACGGCCTGCCGATCGAGATCAAAGTCGACCAGATGCTGGGCGGCAAGAAGCTTCAAATGGCGGCGGTCGATGTGCGCGCCGAATGCCGCAAGTATGCGGAGAAATTTCTCGATCTACAGCGGTCGCAATTTAAGCGAATCGGCGTTTTCGGACGCTTCGATAATCCGTATTCGACAATGACGCCACAATACGAAGCGGCGGTACTCGGCATTCTCTATCGCTTTTTGGAGAACGACTTCGTCTACAAGGGATTGCGGTCGGTCTACTGGTGCGTCTTTGACGAAACGGCGCTGGCGGAGGCCGAGGTCGAATATGAGAATCACACCAGCCCGACGGTGTGGGTGAAGTATCCGTTTGCGGGCGATGCGGCGGCGATCGATCCGGCGCTTGCTGATGCGGAGCGGCGCGGCAAGAAAATTTCGACCATCATCTGGACGACGACCCCATGGACACTGCCGGCGTCGATGGCGGTGGCGTTTCATCCGGATGAAGAATATGTGGCGCTCGAAAATGGCGACGACGTGTTTATCGTTGGCGCTCGACTGGCGGCGGTGGTGCAAGAGAAGACTGGGCTGCAATCGGCACGCGAGATTGCGCGTTTCCCCGGCCGCAAGATGGAGTATGCCGATTTCCGGCACCCGTTTCTCGATCGCAAAATCGTTGGCGTGCTCGCCGATTACGTCACCATGGATCAAGGGACGGGCGTGGTGCACACGGCTCCCGCGCACGGCGCAGAAGACTTCATCACCGGCCAGAAATACAAGATCGATCCGACTTGCAACGTGGATAAAGCGGGAATCCTCCGCAATGGCCTTCCCGAGTATGAAGGCAAGCGTATTTTCGATGCCAATACCCCGATCGTCGAATTGTTGAAAGCGCGCGGCGTGCTGCTGCACACGGAAAAGATGGAGCACTCGTATCCCCATTGCTGGCGTTGCCACAACCCGGTGATTTTTCGCGCGACCGAGCAGTGGTTCATCGGGATGGATACGCCGATGAAGCGATCGCCGAAAGGCGAAACAGCCACGGGCGAGACCATGCGCAGCCGCACGCTCGCCGAAATCGCCAAAGTGAAGTGGGATCCAGCATGGGGCGAAGAGCGCATCTCGAACATGATCGCCACGCGGCCCGACTGGTGCATCTCTCGCCAAAGAGTTTGGGGCGTGCCGATCGCGGTGTTTCTGTGCGACAACTGCGGCAAGCCGCTGAACGATCCGCATATCAATCGCAAGGTGGTGCAGTTCGTTGCGCAGCACGGCGCCGACGCGTGGTACACGCCGGAGGCGGATGCGATCCTTGCGTCCGGCCATAAGTGTGCGCACTGCGGTGGTACGAAGTTCAAAAAAGAAACCGACATTCTCGACGTGTGGTTCGAGTCGGGATCGAGCCATGCCGCCGTGCTTGGCCACGAGCCGAATCTACCCTGGCCTGCCGATCTTTATCTTGAAGGCGGCGACCAGCATCGCGGATGGTTTCATTCTTCGCTGCTCTGCGCAATTGGCTATGAGGGCAGCGCTCCGTATCGCATGGTTGCGACCAGCGGATGGACACTCGATGAGCAGGGCCGCGCCATGTCGAAGTCGCTGGGCAACACGGTTGATCCGGTCGAGATCGCGGATACGCTGGGTGGCGAGATTGTGCGTATGTGGGTAGCGTCGGTCGACTTCAGAGAAGATGTAGCCTGCTCGCCGCAGATCATGCAGCGCGTCGCAGGCATCTATCGCGACATCCGCAATACTTTTCGCTACATACTCGGCAATCTCGATGGCTTCGATCCGGTGCGAGATGTGGTTGCGTTCGATGAGATGCAGCCCATCGATCAATACATGCTGCGGCAGGCGGTTGAAGTGTCGGAGGATGTGCAGCGCTCGTATGAAGAATTCGCGTTCCACAAGATCTATCACCGCATCAACAATTTCTGCGGCGTGGAATTGAGCGCTTTTTATTTCGACGTATTGAAAGACAGGCTCTACACATCGGCTCGCAAATCAGTATCGCGGCGAGCGGCGCAGACCGCCATCTGGCGCAGCGGAGAAGCACTGGTGCGCTTGCTCGCGCCGATCATGAGCTTCACCTGCGAAGAAGTCTGGCAGTATCTGCCATCGGTTGCGGGCAGGCTGGAGAGCGTGCATCTGACTACATTTCCCGAAGCGGCAGATTTGTTGGGAGGCGCGGCAGCGGCGAGCGCGGCCGATCCGAAACAGGCAGACGACTGGAAGACGATTCGAGGCGTGCGCGAGACTGTCTTGAAGGCGCTGGAAGAAGCGCGCAACCAGAAGCTCATCGGAGGCAATCTTCAGGCGCAGGTTACGTTGACTGCCGTTGATCCGGTGTTTTCGGTGCTGGAACGTTTTAAGAATGATTTGCGCTACTTCTTTATTGTCTCCGCAGTCGAATTGAAAAAGGGCGCCAGCAATGGGGACGCGCCGGTTGCGGTGCAGGTGAGCAAGGCTCCGGGACTGAAGTGCGAGCGCTGCTGGAATTTTTCAACACGCGTTGGCGAAGATAAAGATTATCCGACGGTATGCGAGCGTTGCAGCGCCGTGCTCAAAGAAATCGGCGCGGAGATTAGTGGATCGTAACTGCGGCTTCTGGCAAACGCGATAAGCTAGTGTTGTGCTCCCAGCCCGCCGCGCAATTTGATGTTGTCATCCTGAGCGCAGCGAAGGACCTATGTATCGTCGCAGCGGCGGAATGCATGGGTCCTTCGCTTCGCTCAGGATGACAACTTAGACTTATATCGACGTAAGAGAAGAACAGAGAACTTTTTCGCAATGCGCAAATATCATCTTCTAATCGCGTTGTCAGTCATCGCTCTCGATCGCGTCACTAAGTGGACGATTGCGCGGCGGCTTTCGTTGCATGACAGCATTCCGGTGATTCCGGGATTTTTTCGCATCATCCACGCCGAGAACCCGGGCGCCGCGTTTGGCATTTTTGCGGATTCGCCGTCGGAATGGAAGGCCGGAATGCTGATCGGCTTTTCGATTATCGCGCTGCTGATTGTTTCGGCGATGCTCTGGAAAAACAGCCACAGCCTGACCTCGACTGGAATTGGTCTGTCGCTGATTCTCGGGGGCGCGATCGGCAACTTGTGGGATCGCCTGGTCAGCCGCCATGTGGTGGATTTTCTTCTCTTCTATATAGGCCCGCACCAGTGGCCCGCCTTCAATGTCGCCGACAGCGCGATTGTGGTGGGAGCGGGGCTGCTGGTGTTCGAGATCGTATTTGCGAAGACACCTAGTCGGCAGTCGGCTTAGATTCAAGGTCAGAGGTAAGAGGTCAGATTGCAGAGGTAAAGCCCTCAAGGATCGTGACCTTCCACCTCTGCAATCTGACCTCTCCCCTCTGCAATCCACGTTTTACGGCGTCCCGTAAAGCTGCCGATACACATTCGCATTGCGCAGAATAGCTTGCACATACTCGCGGGTTTCGGTGAAAGGAATCGACTCTACGAATTCCTGCGGATCGCGGTAGTGGCCTTGTCCCAGCCAGTCGCCTACGCGGTCGGTGCCTGCGTTATAGGCGGCGAGTGCGTATTCGAACTGGCCGTTATACTTGTCGACCATTTCTTTGAAGTAGCGCGTGCCTAGCTCCAGGTTCACGGCTGGGGTAAAGAGTTGCGGGGCGCTGTAGCCCTTGAGTTTGACTTGTTTGGCTACGGTTTTTCCAGTTTTCGGCAGGAGCTGCATCAGGCCTACCGCATTCGCGTGCGAGAGCGCCATCGCGTTGAATTCGGATTCCTGTCTTATGAGCGAGGCTACGAGATAAGGATCGAGGCCATTGAGCACGGAATATTTGCGCAGATCGGCCCAATAGGCTTTCGGGAAAAGCGCCTCCCAATAAGGACGCGGCAGGTCGGGGAGATCGACGGCGAAATAGTTGGGCGTCGTGCGCTTCATGATTTCGATGCCGCGATCGTAGCGGCCACCGTCCTGATAGACGCGCGCCATTTCGGGCGGCGCCCATGTTCCATCCTCCTGGGCGGCAGCGGCTTGCAACTCGCGGACGGCCGCATCGGCCAAGCCCCCGTTCGACAGCAGGCGCGCGCGTTCGACGCGGAGATTATCCTCCGGAGGATCGGTAGCGGTAATCTTGCCGGCGGTCGATAGCGAGCCAACCCGGTCGAGCAGTGCGTAATGCGGCGGATCTTCTTTCGGCGTTGCCTCGGCCCCGCCTGACAAGGCTTTCAAGCGCTGCCGGCCAAACTCGGCATAATAATAGTTGCGGTAGCGATCGGAAAGTTTCTGATAAAAGGCCCGCGCCATCGCGGGATTACCCTCTTCTTCGGCCAGGCGCGCACGCCAATACAAAGCATTGGGAACTTCGTTGGAATCGGGATAAAGCGCGATTTGATCTTCGAAGCCTTTTCGCGCTTCGTCGGTGCGGCCCTGGCGGAAGGCGAGCCAGGCAGCTTTCCAGTGCGCATAGGATGCGCGCGTACCTTTCGGAAAGCGCTCCTGCAATTCGCGGAAATAATCGATGGCGTGGTCGTAATCGCGTTTCAGCAGATACATGTTTCCGGCGGAAAGTAGCGCCTGTTCGAGCCACGGACTCGTCGGACCATATAAACGGAGCTCGGTGAGCCGGCGCTGCACGGCGTCTTCGTCGCTGGCGGAACGCTCGGTCTCGCTGAGCAGATAGAGGCGCTCGGCTTCAGCGTCGCCCTGCTGCACGCCGATCGCGATCAGAATATGGTGGGCCTCTTTGCTGTCATTGCCGCCACTTTTTTCGAGCGCGGCCGCCAACGCCAACTGGACTTCAGCACGGTCGGCGGGACTGACCGCCTGCACTAAATCGCGGTAGTCGTGAGCCGCCTCGTCGTAATGTTTGGCTTTGAGTAGGAGGTCGGCGCGAGTGCGGCGCTCGGCCACGGAGCCCGAAACTCCGAGCTTGCGCAATTCCGCTCCTGCCATGTCGGCCTCGAAACTGTTGGGCAGATTGAAATAAAGATTGCGGAAGGCGCTGGCTGCTTTCTGATTGTCTCCGGCCGCTTCGTAGGCGCGGCCGATGGCGAGTTCCAGATCGCTGCGCTGCGGGGCCCGGTCTTTTTCCAGCAATGACGCAGCCTCTTGCGCCCGGCCTTCCTCCAGCAGCGCGCTCGCGTAGACGAGGTGAGCATCGCGGATGAGCAGCGAGTCGGGAAAGTTCTTATCGAAATCGGCCAGCGTAGCGAGCGCCTCCGCGTTATGCGCCGTTTTCAGGTAAGCATCGCCGAGGTAATAAGCGACATAGTCTCCCAGTTCGCTGGCTCCGGCTTTAGCGCGATTGAGCGGATCAATGGCTTTGGCGTAATCGTGATCGAGCGTGTGAGCGTAACCGATGACCAGCCAGGCCAGCGCTCCGGCATCTTCTTTGGGATGATGGCGCGCATAGGCTTCGACTCCGGCATAGGCGGTCGGAGTGCGATCCTGCAACAACTGTTGCGCCATGGGACGAAGACTGGCGGAGGCGACGAAAGCGCGGCGCACTCGGCGGACGCGCGGCGAGGCGGGCTTGTGCTTTTTCCGTGTAGCCGCGGCGACGGGCTTCTTTCTGGCGGTTGTTGTTTTAGCTGCACTGGGCGCGGTTGGCTTGGTCTTTGCGGTTGCAGGCGCAGTCGCAGCAGGAGACGTACTCTCAGTCGGCGCGGATGATTGCGAATGAGCGACTGCAGACGGAAGGAGAGACGGCGCGACGCCCAGCCAGAGAAGAGAGAAAAATCCAGCGAAAACTGCGACTGCAATACGGCGCACTCAAACCCTACCTAGTGCCGAAAGTTGGCACCCATAATGGAGAGATCGTCTTCTGCGAGACTTCTTATTATTTCATGTTGAAAGTAGTTGGCGGAAGCGGCTGCCGTGCTCCCGTAACGCTTTTGGTACGTGGAGCGGCTCTTCTCAATCGTTTCTTTGAGACGGTCGTAGAGATCTTTCTTTTTCCGGCCCTCGGAGACTTTGGCCTGATTGTAGAGTTTGATCTCGTCGACGAGAAGCCGCGCAAAGCGCTGGGCCTTGCGATGGACTTCCTGATCTTCGGGCGAGACGGCGGAGGCGGACGCAGTGTCCGGCGCGGTGCTGGAATCGGCAATGTCGTTGACTTGCCCGATCGGCAGCGGCTCCGCCAGCGCAGGCTCCATCTCAACTGTCGACTGAGCGCTCTGTGTTTCGGAGGCCATCACTGGAATGTCGAGCGCTGCGTTTGGAACGGCTACCGAGGCCTCACCGGTGGAGGTTGACGCTGCTGCCGCCTTGGCGTGCGATGAAAATGCAGGAGCATGCGCGGCGAACGGATCGTTGAACGCGGGGCCGGCCTGTGCCGCAGGTTGCGAGGGCGCTTCGGCGGATGAAGCGCCACGACCATCAACCGGATGAGAGTCGGCCTGCGCAGTAGACGAATCTTTCTGCGCTTGCTTGCGCAGCGAATTGACCTCGAGCCACGCGCTGGTCGAAAGCACCAGCAGTTCGAGCGAGCCGGCGTCGAGCACACCCGAGGCGTCGTCGCTTCCACCGTCGGCGTAGATGAGAGCGGCCACTTTGTCCTTTAGCAATAACGGAAAAACCCGGACCTCTCCACTGGCTGGCGATCCGAAAGTTTGCAGGAAGCGCGGATCGAAGTCTGCAGCGGGCGCACTCGTCACCACGCGGTCGCCGATAGCACGGCCGACGGCGGCAGCGCCTTCGTCGAGCGCGAAGTCTTTCACCGCGTCGCTGTTGGCGAAACCGCGGGCCTGCCACCCGGTGGCATGGCTGCCTTTAACGACAAAGAGGGCGACGCGAGCCGCATAGCGAGCGCTGGCATCGAGCAATGCGCGCAGGATTTCGCGCTGCGAAGTACCCATCTGGATTTCAGCGACGGCGCGAGCCAAGTCGGCGGCGGTGGTGGAAGAAGGAGCCGAGTTCGCGGCCGCATCGTTGGTGGACGTTTCGACCGGCCCAGCGGCGATCTCTTCCATAACGCGGCGGACGATCTCGCTGCGAAGCTGGGCGACGTGGCTCTCCAAAACCTGGCCCACGACGCGTTCTACGATTGGTTCAATCCAGCCGCGCTCTTTCATTCCGGCATTCCTACTGGCATTCCGACATTCCTACTCCGAGCATTCGTACTCCGAGCATTTCTTACTCCGGGCAACGCTGCACCGGAGTAGAGTTCCTGGTAGAGCTTTGGGGGGAGAAGGGGCGTAACCCTTCTAACCATTAATTATAGGGCCGCTGGCGGGTCTTCTCGGGACACCTTGGTACCTGCCCTACCGGGTTACTTAAGGAAGGATGAGACCATGCCCTCGAATACCGGCCAGCGAAAATCACGGCCACCAAGTACAATAGCACTGGGGCTGCAGCCACGCTTTCGGAAAAATCTGCATCAAGTTACGAATGAGTACCATCCAACCCAACATAGAGCAACCGGTCAGCGAAGAAATGCAGCTGGTCCGGCGCGCCAAACGCGGCGACGATCACGCGTTTGAAGAACTAGTACGGCGCTACGACCGCAATGTTTTCCGCATTGCGCAGCACATTACGCAGAATCGCGAGGACGCTGAAGATGTAGTGCAGGAAGCGTTCCTCAAGGCGTACAGCAATCTGGAGAAGTTCCAGGAGCAGTCGAAGTTTTATACCTGGCTGGTGCGGATTGCGGTTAACGAAGCGCTGATGAAGTTGCGCCGGAGAAAGCCGGAACGCACGGTTTCTCTGGACGAAGAAGTAAAGACGGAAGATGACTCGCTGCCTCGCGAGGTTGCGGATTGGAGCCCCAATCCGGAGCAGAATTACAACCAGGCGGAGTTGCGTGACATTCTGACGCGAACTATACAAGGATTGCCGCCGGGATTCCGGACGGTGTTCGTGCTGCGAGACGTGGAAGGCCTCTCGACCGAAGAGACGGCTGACGCGCTGGAGTTGAGCATTCCGGCGGTGAAGTCGCGATTGTTGCGAGCGCGCCTGCAGCTGCGCGAGCGTCTCAACCGCTTCTTTCAGAAAAAAGGCAATGGCAACGGTAACGCGGATGGCGACGAGTCGAGTGGGGATGGCAACCAGTGAAGTGTTCTGAATTTCTCAACGAACTGACCAATTATCTCGATGGCGTGCTGGACGCCCGGACTAAGTCCGAACTCGACGACCATCTGGCATGGTGCCACAACTGTTATGTCGTCTGCGATACTACCCGCAAGACAATCGAAATCTATCGCGACTCCGAGCTCTACGAATTGCCCGACGATCTGCGCACGCGGCTGCGATCCGCCATCATGAGCAAGTGTACGGCGAGCAAGAAGTCTCAGCCGCCGGGCAGTTGAATATCGCGTTCGCACCCCTCGTCTGGCAAAAACGTCATTAGGGATTCCCCCACTGTAGAGACCTGCTCCCAGAGCGACCAACGCTTCTATTTCCACAGCACCCTCCAACCCTGCCAACCACTACCATGGCGGCGCACACAAAAAAACTGATCACGCAGCCACGCGGAAGGAATTTGCCGCTGCCTTGGTATGACCCGCTACTCGATCGCGGACGGCAACATTCTAAAGTGTGCACTACTGAACAGTCACGGCATGGGAATCGCTGTAGTGTTCTCCGTATCGACCGATCCCAGTTCTGAAAACAGGAGCGTCCCCATGGCACGCAAGATGCATGTTGCAGTTGTCGAGCAATTCGGAAAACCTTTATCGCTTTTGGAATGGGACGTTCCTACTCCCGGAGCAGGTCAAATCCTGATCAAAACCGAGGCCTGCGGCGTCTGCCACACGGATCTCCATGCGGCCCATGGCGACTGGCCGGTGAAGCCCACACTCCCGTTCATTCCTGGCCATGAGGCGATCGGCCTGGTCACTGACGTTGGATCGGGCGTGACAATTGTGAAGGAGGGTGACCGAGTCGGAGTGCCCTGGCTCTACTCCGCGTGCGGCCACTGCGAGTACTGCTTGCGGGCATGGGAGACAGTGTGCCCTGAGGCGAAGTTCGGCGGCTACACCGCGAACGGTGGTTTTGCCGAATACGTCATCGCCGACCCAAACTACGTTGCCCATGTGCCTGAGGGTCTCACCGCGACGGAGGCTGCGCCTTTGATCTGCGCCGGAATCACGACCTACAAGGGGATCAAGCAGACCGAAGCGCGGCCCGGCGAATGGGTCGCTATCTCTGGCGCTGGCGGACTCGGACACCTGGCCATCCAATATGCGAAGGCCATGGGACTACTCGTCTGCGCCATCGACATAGATGATGGCAAGCTGGCCCATGCCACGCGCCTGGGCGCCGACTTCGTGATCAACGCCAAGACTGGCGACCCGGCAGCCGCGGTCAAAAAAGCGACCGGCGGCGGAGCTCATGGCGTTCTGATTACCGCGCCTTCGCTCATCGCGTTCAAGCAGGGCGTTGGCATGACCCGCAAGCGTGGCACTTGCGTCCTGGTGGGACTGCCGCCCGGAGAATTTCCACTTCCGCTCTTCGATGTGGTGGCAAACTGCATCACCATCCGCGGCTCGTTCGTCGGCACCCGTGAGGATATGGCCGAGGCCCTCGCCTTCGCCGTCGGAGGAAAAGTCAAAGCCGATATCGAGCTGCAGCCGCTATCTTCGATCAACCAGATCTTCGACCGGCTGGAGCACGGCGATGTGCCGTCACGCGTGGTCCTAGACTTCGCCCCAGCTAAAACCCGGAACCGGCGCGCGGAGCTGGATCAGCATCTAGCAACTGCGGGTGCAGGTCCCGCGACCCGCCTCTGAGGCGGCGGGGCTGCTTTAGTCAGCAAAGTAGGACGCGGGTTAGTTCTTCGCATTCACCGCAATGCCTGCGGGGTAATCGGGTGGGGGAAAGTGGCGCTTAATCCACGCAAGTGCTTGATTCCGGTTCACCTGCGTGACGTACCTCGTCCGTAATCCTTGCTCGATAATCGACACGAACCTTTTGCCAGCTACGGGAATCTAAGTAGGTACAGCTTATCTCGACCTTAGAGCGAAGGGGATGGGCTAGTTTTCTCGCTTTATTCTGTGGAGGCTGTTCATGTTTAACAAGTTGATGGATGCTATGTTTGGCTGCCGTCACGCGCGCTACAGTTTTCCCATTACGGTTCGCGCCGGATCGCGTCGCAGTTCAACGGGGCAGCGCACGGGGACGTATGTTGCTTGCCTCGATTGCGGACGCGAGTTTCGCTATGACTGGCAGGAAATGAAGATTGTGGGATCGCACAGCAAAGAAGCGGCTCCCTCCCTGGTCACTAAGGAAGCTGCGTAGCGTTTAGAACCGGCGCTGGTCCCGCCCACCCGCCCTGGTGTAGCGGCGGAAATTGAACCTCCGTCGATGCCCGACGGCGCGCTTCGCTCTCAGTTCACCTGTTTACCTGCTCAACTCACTCTTCATCCCGCCGAAGACGAACGAGGCCTTCGACAGCCCTAACCATCCAGTGTGCGCCAAGGGACAGACGCCACGCCACGTTCGTAATATCGTGCGGCGCATGGAAAGCGATAAGCCGGCGCGCTGGAAAGAACTCTGCCAGCAAGTCTCGAACGAACAAGACCCGGCCAAAGTGCTAGCCCTCAGCCAGGAAATCCTCCGCTTGCTGCAGAAGAATGGAGATCGGCGCCCGGATCGCAAAATTTCTTCCGCTGCTTGAACACCTGAGAAAAGTTCTCAGGCCATTCCTGTTATTTCTGTTTTTTTTCATACAATCTTCACAAATCGCTGTGTTAGATTGCCCTTCAGGCCAAGAAATCAAATTGCACACGCAAATTTCTGGAGGAAACTGAATTGGGCAAGGACATGGTCCCCAAGAAGATTTTTTTTACCAAAGGCGTGGGGAAACACCGGGAGCGCCTCACCTCTTTTGAATTGGCCTTGCGCGACGCCGGCATCGCGGCGCAAAACCTGGTTCGAGTTTCATCGATCTTTCCGCCCAATTGTAAGCTTGTCCCGCGCTCGCAGGGACTCACCTATCTCTCGCCCGGAGAAGTCGTGTTTGCGGTGGTAGCCGAAAACTCGACTCACGAACCACACCGCCTGCTGGCCTCCTCGATCGGCGTCGCCATTCCCGCCGACCGCAACACCTACGGTTATCTCAGCGAGCACCATTCCTTCGGCGAGACCGAAGACGCCGCCGGAGACTACGCGGAGGAACTAGCCGCCGAAATGCTGGCCACAACGCTGAACGTGGAGTTCGATTCCGACCGCTCGTGGGACGAGAAGAAAGAGATTTATCGCATCTCGAACAAGATCGTGCGCACGGCCAACGTGACGCAGTCGGCGGTGGGGGATAAGCGCGGGCTTTGGACTACGGTGATTGCTTCGGCCGTCCTGATCTTCGACTGATAAGATCGAATTCCATCGTTTGGGGATGCGTACCGTCGCGGTCAGCACCAGTCTGTCCCGAATCGGATTGGTGTGGAATAATTACAAATGTATAATTACAATTACGGTGTGTGGAAAGAATGCGCTTCGAATGGGATGAAGCTAAGAACCTCTCCAACCGGCGCAAGCATGGTGTCAGCTTCGAGGAAGCGACGGCGGTATTCCTCGATCCGTTGTACGTGTCGGTACAGGACCGTATTGAGGGCGGCGAATTACGCTGGCAGACTCTCGGCTTCGTCGGGGACTTACTCCTTCTCACGGTGGCCCACACTGTAAGAGATAAGAGCGGGGATGGAGCATGGGTCGAGGTAATTCGCATCATTTCGGCTCGCCCCGCTACCCGAAACGAGAGACGACGTTATTGAGGAGGAAAATGGTTAGCTACACGTTGGAAACGCTGCCCGCGTTGACGAAAGCGCGGCGGACAAAACTGAAGGCGCTGGCAACTCGTCCCGACAGCCAGATTGATACCAGCGATATCCCCGAAATGACGGAGGAACAGTGGAAGAAAGCCAAACGTGGTCACTTCTATCGCCCTCGCAAGGAGCAGATAACCGCCCGCGTCGATGCCGATGTGCTCTACTGGCTTAAGTCCCAAGGGAAGGGCTATCAATCGAGGATCAACGCGATTCTGCGCCGCGAGATGCTGATCTCTGTCAAATCAGCCAGGTAGGGTTGGCGTCCCTCCATCATCCGTTCCTGGAAGAACCCTACTCCGCCGCCTTATTCACCACCTGCTTCACCACTTTCGATGTGCTGCCGAGAAGGCTCGCGTCGTTGTTGTAGACCGCCGTGATGGAATCCTTACCCACCGGTAGCGTCGAGGTTGTAAAGATGGCCGAGCCGCCGCTCAGCGTCCCCGTTCCGAGCAACGTTGTACCCTGCATAAATGAGACAGTTTCTCCGTCAACTGGCGCACCCGCCTTCGAAGCGACAACTGCGGTGAATGTCACTGTCTGACCAAACGTGGACGGATTCGGTGACGACGTCAGCGTGGTCGTGCTGGGGGTGAGTATGAAGCCATGCAACACCGAGCTCGCGTCCACGTAGGCTCCCGTGACTTTTCCCGCCGTGTTAATGCCACTAGCGAGAGTTCCCTCGAGCGCACCTGTGCCTGCCGCCGGAATACTGAAGGGCGTGATGGTTCCCGCGGCCGCGCGCACGAAGCCGTGGTACACCACGCTCGAGTCCGCATAGATTCCCGCGATAGTCCCGGCCGTGTTGATGTTGATGCCGCCCGTTCCCTCCGTCGGGGGTCCCTTGAATAGCGCGGTCAGCGAAGCCAGCAAGATGTTCGTGCCTGCTCCCGGCGCGTCGAAAGAAGTTATGGTGCCGTTGAAGGTGCGCACAAAACCGTGAAGCGCGCCACTGCTGTCCGTGTAGCCGCCGGTAATAGTCTGCGCCGCGTTCATGCCGATGGGTGTGATTCCCTGGCCCCCGCCAGGAGCGTCGAACGTGGTTATTGAGCCGTTAACGGCCCGCAGGAAGCCGTGGCTCACGCCACTCGCGTCGACGTAGTATCCCGCGATCTCCCCCGCCGTATTGATATTAAGCGGGTAGGTTCCCTGGCTATAACCAGTACCTGCGCCCGGAGCGTCGAACGTGGTTATCGCACCGCTCTTGGCGCGCACGAAGGGTAAATATCCCTTGACAACAAGGGGAACAGGTGGCAAACTGTTTTTACCATGAATCGCCGCCAAACCATCCCAGCCGAACTCCGTTACACCTTCCAACAATTCGACCGTGACTTTCCGACC
>Ga0182024_10003355_pt1 | contig 38297 bp, 35 predicted proteins | sample P32metaG_FD_120480 | JGI IMG/M metagenome (GOLD analysis project Ga0182024, IMG submission 120480) | Permafrost microbial communities from Stordalen Mire, Sweden - P3-2 metaG (Illumina Assembly) | ecosystem: Environmental > Terrestrial > Soil > Wetlands > Permafrost | place: Sweden: Stordalen...
AATATTTATCTGCGTCGGGCTGATGTAATACACGTAGGCGCTAATGCCGTTCACCGTCACGCTGACGCCGTGGAGCTTGGTCGGCAACTGATTGTTCACGAAATCGGAAGCTTGCCAGCAATATCCTGGAGCGCAATCCGGGCTCGAAACTCCAGCAGGCGCAAGATTCGATCCTTTGATCTCGACCCATGTATTCGGAGCAATGGTAAGGTTCCCGCCCTCCGCGTTCGCCACCAGAGCGATCACCGGAGAGGGCTGCGCCCACGCCATGGGACAGAGCAGGGAAGACGGCAGAATAGCAAGGAATACGGTCGTCCGAAAGAGCTTCATCCCTCCAATCTACACAACTGCCACGGCGGCCTACCAATTCCCTGCTTCTAATCCGCAATCCCATCCGCCGCGCCAGATTCTCAAGCCCGGGCTCTCCCCGCAGATTGTCCAGCCGCGGCATCGGGAGCCATGATTCTTCCTATTGGAAGGCTCCCGGTTGCCGATGTTCAAGTTAGGTGGACAGTGCCGACTAAGGAAGGATCCGAGCGCCGGAGGGAGACCCGTCATAAAAGCGACGTTCGCGTCATCCGGCTACAGCTCAAGGACCGGATGGGACATCCCAAGTGGGTGACCGCGGACCTTGTGGACGTCTCCGAGAATGGAATTGGCATTTCCATTCTGACGCCCCTGGTCACTGGGTCCGAAGTCTTGCTTCGTGGAAAGCTCGGTTCGAATTCAGCCGAGCTGGTAACTCCCGCTACGGTGATGTGGTGCACCCAGCAGACCGATGGTAACTTCCACGCTGGTCTGGAGATGGGAGAGCGCTCTATCCCGACCGATCGCCACACGCAGCCGGCCGGCGCGACTGCCTCGGACGAACTGGACTGCTACGAAATCATGCAGTTGAGCCCGAATGCCGATGCGGACACGATCCAGCGTGTGTATCGAATTCTGGCGCAGCGCTATCACCCCGATGCGGCCGAAACGGGAAATAACGAGATTTTTATAAAGCTGTGCGAGGCGCATCGAATCCTCGGCGATCCGGAACAGCGCGCCAGATACGACGTGGGCCATCGGGAAACCAAACAAATCCAATGGAAAATCTTCGACCGGGCCGAAGCGGCCAATGGACCCGAGGCGGAACGACGGAAGCGGCAGGGTATTCTGGAGCTGCTCTACGCCAAGACCGTCCACAACCCCGACAAGGGCGCGATGACGGTGTTTGAGTTCGAGCAGTTTCTGGGGTGCCCTCGCGAGCACCTGGAGGCCGCCCTCTGGTATCTGAAGGGAAAAAATTACGTGAAGCGCGGCGATAACGGCCGGTTCACCATTACCGTCCCGGGCTTCGACGAAGTGGAAAGCCGCTCGGAGCGGAGTGAACGCGGAGAGCAGAGGTTGCTGGAGCCGGCCCTTGCGGCGGGAGACTAATCGGTAGGTCCATTTGAAATAGACCCACTACCGCACATTCGGATGATTCAGGGAAGACGCAGCTCGCGCTTCGCGTTGGAAACGCTCCAGAAACTGAGGGTCCTGGCTGAACTCTTCCGGGAGGAACTTCAAGGCCACCAGCCGATGCAGCTTGGTGTCTTCGGCTTTGTACACCAAACCCATCCCGCCTTTGCCGATCAGCGAAAGAATTTCGTAAGAGCCGAGTCTGTCGCCCGCCGAAAGTGGCATGCAATGTAAACGATTCTACCGCAGCGGCGCGTTTTGCAGGCCACGCCGGGTGTATACTTGTCGGCAATCGGAGGCTGTGAGAGAAATCCGGTTCCTCTGAAGGGCCACATCTCCTCTGGTTGAAGAGCAGGATTAGATTTTGGAACTCCAAGGAATCCGCAGGAAGCGTCCCACGTTCGCGACGTGTAGTCTACTCGCCGCGGCATTTCTAATTAATTGCTCCGCGTTCGCGCAGACCACCACCCCGATTACTCTTTCCAACATTACCGGCATGAGCGAAGCCGGCCCCATCGGCCGACCGGTCTCCCTCAGCGGAACCGGGACCCTGACGCCATTCGGAAGCGCAGCCGTGAGCTTCAGCGGAACCCAGGATCAGCTAACCGGGTTGACCCAGGGGACGTTCACTTTTTCTCTAAACCGGCTGGATAGTTTCAGCGTCACAGGCTCGCCGCAAATCGTCAGCAAGGCGACTGCCCTCAGTCTGCCTGGTCCGATCACGGGAGGAACCGGGGTGTTCAGCGGCGCCAACGGGTCGGTAAACTACACTTTCACGTACACCGGGACAACATCCAGTGCCGGGAGCTTCACGCTGACCGGTTCGGGAAACATCAAGGTTGGCCCGACGACTACCGCGATCACGCTGGCAGTCAACGGCACGGCGTCCGTAGCCAGTGCTTTGAGCGGTCCCCTCGTAGCCAGCCCGCCCGGCAGCGTCAGCCCGTTTGGGAATGCGACTGTGACCTACAGCGGCATCGGCAACCCTCCGGGCACACCCGGTCCGATTCAAGGCGCGTTGACGTTCGCCTTTGATGCTAACGACAGCTTCGTGGCTTCCTTTTCCGCTGTGTTCAATCTCTTCAGCAGCGCGCCGACCACTCTGCCTTGCACCATCACCGGAGGCACCGGGATTTTCAGCGGCGCCACGGGATCTCTCAACGCCAGCTTCAACCTGAGCCCCAATGGCGCCACCTTCACGCTGACCGGCTCCGGCTCGATCACGGTGCCCAAGGCGGGGCCTTCCACCATCACCTCCGTAACCACAGCCAACGGCGGCACAGTCATTGCCCAAAACACTTTTATCATTATCAAGGGCGTGAACCTGGTTCCCGCCACTACGCCCGCGGCAGGCGTCATCTGGAACACCGCGCCCTCGTTCGCCGCCGGACTGATGCCCACGCAGCTCGGCGGCGTGAGCGTTACTGTCGACAATAAACCTGCCTTCGTTTATTTCTATTGCAGCGCCGCGACGGACCCGGCCTGCTCCCAGGACCAGCTCAACATTCTGACGCCGCTCGACAACTCGACCGGTCTGGTGCCCGTAGTGGTGACCAGCGGAGCGGCTTCGACTGCGCAGTTCTTCGCCAACATGCAACCGGTCGCGCCATCGTTCCTTTTGTTCGACACCACGGGGCACGTTGCGGCAACGCATGCGAATGCGACCGCCAGCCTGCTCGGCCCAACTAGCCTATATCCGGGTCTTTCGACGCCAGCCGCGCCCGGCGAGACGATCGTGCTCTATGCGGTCGGTTTCGGGCTGCCGGCGACTGCGCTGGTGAATGGCTCGGCGATCCAAATCGGATCGCTGCCCGTTCCGCCGGTGTGCCAGGTAGGGGGAACCGCGGCACCTCTGGCCTTCGCGGGGTTGGTCACTCCCGGGCTATACCAGTTCAACCTCGCCATTCCGTCCACGGCGGTGAATGGCGATAACGCCGTGGCCTGCACCTACAACGGGTCCGCAACGCCAGCCGGAAATCTGATCGCCATCCAGCACTGAGAGGCAGTCGGTGGCACAGACTTTAGTCTGTGTTACGGACGAGCGATATCCGGACCTTTTCAGCGCTCTCTGAAGGCGCTCGGAAATGCTGGTGGACCTGGAGCGCCAAAGGGCTGCCGAAGCCTGGTCGTCTCGCTGGATTGTCTCAATACAACGGTGTCGATAGGATAGTAGAGGCATGGGACGTGACGCACACGCCGGCTCTCCTCCACAATCTCGCGTGCAATCCGTCGACGCATTGCGCGGACTGGTGATGATCATCGTCATGCTGTACCCGTTGTGCCTCTCTTCTCCTCTGAACCGCGACTGTCAAGGAGCGGCACGACACCACCCTTGGTTTGCGCGGCTCAAAGAGCGCCGGAGCGACTCGTGTCTCAGTTATCTTTAGTGATCGAGGGCGCAGATATGATATCTTCCCGAAATAGGGCTTGCGGGCTGCGAGGCACACGAGAAAAGCAACGAAGGGAGCAACAGAATGCCGCACGATCATACCCAAACAGTCCGGTCTTTCTATGAAGCGCTCGCCCGCCGGGACGCTTCGCGTTTTGTCGAATTGCTCGATCCGCAAATAGAGTGGGCCTCGGCGGAAAGCTTCCTATATGCCGACCAGAGTCCCTACGTGGGCGTGGACGCCGTATTCAAACACCTCTTCGGGAGGGTCTTCGGCGATTGGGATGACTTCGCGATGAGCCCCGGGGAGATTCTGGGCGGCGGTGAGATCGTAATCGCCAATGGGCGTTTTGCCGGAAAGTTCAAGGAGAACGGAGCGTCCATCGATGCGCAGTTCGTGCAGGTGTTTCAATTCAAGGATGGCAAGATTGCCAAATGCCAGGTGTACACGGACACGGCCCGATTCAAGGAAGCCATCGCCCAGATCCGGTCGGCCACCGTATAGTGGAGCAGGCGATCATGTCGCCTGCCATTTAGGACCGCCCGGTTTTCTGATAAACTCGGCTGCTCATGGAAAAATTCACCGGCTTGATCGGCCTTGTGACCATCGTCGCCGTCGCGTTTCTTTTCTCGAAGGATCGCCGCGCGATCAAACCTCGCGTCATCCTGTGGGGCCTCAGCTTGCAGTTCGGCTTCGCGCTGGTGGTCCTCGCGAAAAAGTCACCCGCGGCACATGCCTTCGAAGCAGCCGCCAGCGCCGTCACTCATCTGCTCGACTACGCAGCCGCCGGAAGCTCGTTCGTGTTCGGCGACAAGCTGGGTGTGAAGAATGACCAGTTCGGCGTGATCTTCGCCTTTCAGGTGCTGCCGATCGTTATCTTCATTGCGTCCCTGTTCGCCGTCCTGTATTACCTCGGCGTCATGCAGGTGGTGGTTAAAGCGATGGCTGTGGTGATGCAGCGAGTAATGGGCACCAGCGGCGCGGAATCGCTGAACGTCGCGGCCAGCATCTTCATGGGCCAGACCGAAGCCCCGCTCACCATTCGCCCCTTTCTCGCCGGGCTCACCGAAAGCGAGCTGTTCACGGTGATGGTCAGCGGCATGGCGCACGTTTCCGGAGCGGTGATGGCGGCGTATGTGATCATCGCCGGCGTCGAGATCAAACACCTGCTCACCGCCGTGATCATGACCGCCCCGGCCACCTTGATGCTCTCCAAAATGTTGATCCCCGAAACCGGGCAACCGGTGACGGCGGGCGGCGTGAACGTCGAAGTGGAGAAGCCCGGAGTGAACATCATCGACGCGGCATCGCGCGGCGCCTCAGACGGATTGCAGCTCGCCCTGAACATCGGGGCTATGCTGATCGCCTTCATTGGACTGATCGCGCTGGTCAACGGCATCTTGAAAGGGCTGCATGGCGTGAACCATCTGCACTGGATTCCCGAATCCATGCAATCGATTCTGGGCCGCGTGTTCGCTCCCGTCGCATGGCTGCTGGGCGTGAAGTATAACGACTGCGCGACGGTCGGCAACCTTCTGGGAGAGCGCCTGATTCTGAATGAATTCGTGGCGTTCGTGGATCTGGGAAAGATTGGCAAGACGCTGGATCCGCGGTCCTTTATCATCGCGACGTATGCACTCTGCGGGTTCGCCAATCTCAGCTCGGTGGCGATTCAGGTAGGCGGAATCGGGGCCCTGGTGCCGTCGCGTAAATCCGATCTGGCCAGGCTGGGAATGAAAGCCGTGGCGGCGGGCACGATGGCGAATTTCATGTCGGCGTGCATCGCCGGCATGCTTTTGTGAATATGTGGGGCAGGGCCATGCCCTGCCAATTGAGGCGCGACCTCGTGAGGCACGACCGTAAGGGAGTGCGTGTCGTGTGGGGCAGGCAATCTTGCCTGCAGCCGGCTTTTAGCCGGCAACGTCTTCCGAGGTGCGACAGAATGGAGCGCCTTGTTTTTCTGAATCGCGACCGTCAGGGAGCGGACCACCCATGACCTCCCCAATCGGCGTCGTCCTCGGCAGCGGACTCGGCGCGTTCGCCGATACGCTTCAGGACGCCGCCTCAACCCCGTATTCCGAAATCCCTGGCTGGCCGCAATCCACCGCCATGGGCCACGCGGGAAAGCTGGTCGCCGGGCGCATTGGGTCGACCGAAGTGATCGTCCTCGCGGGCCGCGCGCATCTCTACGAAGCCTACGCTGCCGCTCAGGTCACCTTCGGGATTCGCGAGCTGGCCCGGCGCGGCGTCCGCGGCGTGATCCTGACCAACGCGGCTGGCGGAATCGATCTCGAATATCGGCCGGGCGATCTGGTGCTGATTTCCGATCACATTAATCTGCTCGGGCAGAATCCGCTGACCGGTCCGAATGACGATTCACTGGGTCCTCGATTTCCGGATATGAGCGAGGCTTATTCACGCGAATATCGTGAGATCGCCAAGCACGCCGGAACGGAACTCGGCGTCACTCTGCGCGAAGGCATCTACGCCGCGGTGCCCGGGCCGAGTTACGAAACTCCCGCGGAGATCCGCTATCTGCGCACCATCGGCGCCGACCTGGTGGGCATGTCGACCGTGCCGGAAACCATCGCGGCGAATCACCTGGGCATGAAGGTCCTGGCGATTTCCTGTGTCACCAACATGGCGGCGGGGATTCTCCCGCAGAAGCTGCATCACAGTGAAGTGATCGAAACCGGCGAGCGAGTAAAAGACACGCTGGTTAAACTGCTGCGCGCCGTGATCCCGCGGTTGCGATAGCGAGGCGGCACAGCGGGTTTTCCTGTAGTTAAGATGAGCGGGTTTCAAGTCCAGAGCGAGTCGCAAGCGGCCACGGGCGCCGGATCTCGGGCCGTATCGCGTGTGGCGGCGCTGGTCATCTGCGCTTACTTTCTTTACTTCGCCGCGGGCGCGCTCCGCGCGCGTTTCGCCGCCGACGACATGATGAATCTGGGGCAGGCCTACGAACGCGGCGCGCCCCGAGTGCTGTTTGACACGATCGCGGTCTGGAGCGATGCGTATCGTCCCACCGGCGGCTTGTTTTACCTGTTGATGTATTACGCCTTCGGCCTGAACCCGATGCCGTATCGCATCGCGCTGCTGGCGATTATCGCGGGAAATGTATATCTAACGTGGCGGATCGCGCTGCGGATTACCGCGTCGGAGGCGGCCGCGGCACTGGCGGCGACGCTCGCGTGCGCGCACGCCAACATGGTCGCGATCTATCACCAGACGTCTTTTGTCTACGACGTCCTCGCGTATTTCTTCCTTGCCCTGATGCTGGTGCTGCACATCGAAGGGAGATCCAGGGCGGGCGTTGTGCTCGCTTACTTCGCGGCGATCAACGCGAAAGAAATCGCGATGATTGGCGCGCTATGGGTGTTCGCTTACGATGTCCTGATCGCCCGGCCGCGCCGCTGGTTTGTGCCGATTGTTCTGCTGGCGATGACGCTGGTTTATGCGGCCGGGAGATTATTCGGACCCGGCGCGCTCGGCCAGCTTCAGCCCTACCGGATGGAGCTCAACCTGCATCGCTTCGCTGTGAACAATAGACTCTATCTCAATGATCTGCTGTATGTGAGCTATTTCGACAATAGCCGCAAACTGCTCCTCTTCTGGGCCGCGCTGGCATTGCTGTGCGGATTGCTTCGCAGCCGCGAATTGTGGTGGTGCTGGTTCATGGCGTTGACCGCGACGCTGCCGATTTCCTTCACCATCGTCCCGAGAGCCGGCCCGGGTTTATATCTGGCGCTGCTCGCTTGGGCGCTGTGGATCGCGATGTTGCTGGCAGCGATCGCGAGATGGCTGCCGCGCCCCGGATGGCGATGGTTCGCGGCCGCGTTGATCGCGGCCCCCGTGGCGGCGCAGACCATCTCGCTATGGGGCAACCGGACGCAGCGGGTTCTTGACGAGCAACGAAAGACCTGGTCGGTGATCACGCAATTGCGCGATCTGGGTTCGCGCCCCGAGCCCCATAGCCGCGTGATTTTTCTGTCGAACCCATTCGAGGATTGGGATACCTATTTCGCCGCGCGGCTGTTGTGGCGCGATCGATCGATCGACATCCAACTGGCCAACAAGCTGGATGTGCCGCCGTCCGCCGCCGATCTCGATCGATTCGACTGGATTCTAACCTTTGAAAACGGCAACATACGGACTGTGCGGAGGCGCTGACCACCAACCAGGCGCCAATCCAACCAACCAGTCCCATAACTGTCCCTGGTTTCCATTGTTCAAAAATGCCTGGCGTTCACACATAAGAGATTTCGATAGATTCGATACGATTTCAACCTTTGAAAATGCCAACTTACGGGTTCGGCACATACGTTACAACCGGCGAGTCTGTGTCATAATTTATCAAGGCTACTTTTGGAAATTCTCGACGACCGATCTTCCGTTACGCGGCTCCTGGCGCGGGCTCGACGCCGTTCCATCACCCACCTTGTGTTCGATCAGTCCGCGCTGGCGCTGACCATTGGCATGGGCGGCGCGATTCTGCTGCTGCTGGCCGGCACCCAGATTCTGGATTGGTACTGGGTCGCGCTGCTGGCTGTCGCAAGCCTCGGCGTCGGCTTGTACCGGCTGCGTAAAACGATTCCATCCACCTACCGGCTGGCACAGCGCATCGACCGGCGATTGCATCTGGCGGACGCGCTTTCCACCGCCTCGTATTTTTCCAGAGCAGACGCCCGCGGCGATGAAGCCGTCCGCGAACGGCAGCGCCGGGATGCGGAACAAATCGCGCGCGGAGTGGATGTGCGCGCAGGCGTGCCCTTCCATCGGCCGCGATTCGCTCTATCGGCGATCGCGCTGGCGGCGGTCGCGTTCGGATTGTTCGCGGTGCGCTACGCCGTGACGGGCAGCCTGAGCTTGCAGCCTCCTCTGGTCAAAATCAATTTCGATACGTTCTTTCCGGTCAAGCAGCAGGTGGCGAAGAATCGCGACCCCCACAATCCCATGAAGGCGCCGGACCTCGACCAGGGATCGCCCGATTCGGAGACGACGCAGAACGAAGACACGCCGGAAACGGCGCTCGATCCCGCCGAAGCGCCGGACGAGGGGAATGCGGACGCAATCGACCAATCCAAGTCGGCGTCGAAGACCGGTAATCAGAGCGACAAGACCGATCCACAAGGCGAGAGCAAGGAGAAGAACGACAAATCGGCGGCCGGTAACGATCAAAATCAGGACGACAGCAAGGACGGCGACTCGAAGGACGGAAAACAGCAGGGCGGCAAGGATTCGAAGCAAGGTCAGGGCAACCAGAATTCGTCGATGCTCGACAAGATGCGCGACACGCTCGCCAACATGCTGAACAAGATGAAATCGGAGCCAAAGGACGCGCAGCAGCCTTCACAAAACCAGCAGAACAGCGAGCAGCAAGCCGGCCAGCAGGACAAATCCAACAAGGGTCAGCCATCCAATCGCAACGATCCGAGCTCCAACTCGCAGGCCGATCAGCAGAGCGAAGGGGCCGATAAGAGCAGCGCGGATGCGCGCGGGCAAGAGAAGGGATCGGACAAGAACGCGTCGCCGGATTCCAAGAGTGGAATCGGCTCAGCCGACGGCGATAAGGCCGCGCGCGAAGCGGCGGAGCTGGCCGCGATGGGCAAAATCAGCGAGATCCTGGGCAAGCGATCCGCCAGTGTGAGCGGTGAAGTGATGGTGGAGGTCGGTTCGACCAAGCAGCAGCTCAAAACGCCGTGGGCGCAAAAACAGGCTACTCACACCGAGGCAGGCAGCGAGATCCATCGCGACGAAGTTCCGCTGATGTACCAGCAGTTCGTGCAGCAGTACTTCGAAGAGATCCGCAAACCGGCCGCGCCCGCGGCTAAGACGCCGGCTGCTCAGCCTGCGCCCAAGAATCCGAACCCTGGTTTGTAGGAGGCGTTCGCGATCAGGATCTGTTGAAACAAACCCTCCGCAGGGCACGGCCTTGCGCTACAACCCAAACATTATCGCCCGTCAATGATGCGGCCGGTCAGGTGATCTTGCTCCGCTCCCCGAGTGTCACCGATGGCGCGCTTGGATCTTGCGCGGGCGAAATAGCCGGCGGCGGTGTCGGGGTGGAACGCGATCATCTCCGTGAAGTCCGCGATGGCCAGTTGATGTTCGCCCAGCATCTGGTAGGTGGTGCCTCTTTCGAAATAGTTGCTTTCGTTAGGCGCCAGATTCACCGCCCGATCGAAATCGGCCAGCGCTCCCGTCAGATTCCCCATGGCGCGAACCGCCAAACCGCGAAGGCCGTACGCCGAGGCCTGATTGGTATCCAGGGCAAGAGCCGCGTTGGCGTCGCTGATCGCCGCCTGATAGTCTTTCAATTCGACATACGCCATGCCGCGCTCGATCAGGGGCTGCGGATCGTTCGGACGCATCTCAATGATCTGGCTGAAATCGCGAAAGGAGCGCTCGGTCTGGTTGTCGGCAACCAGCGCTTTGGCGCGCATCAGGTACGCATCGGCGAAGTCGGGTTTCAATGAGATGGCGCGGTCAAAAGCAAGGATGGCCTGCGGATAGCGCGCGATCTTCAGCAGCCGCACCCCCGATTCGTAACTTTCCTGGGCATGGATCGGGTCCACCGAGCGCTTGTAATAATACCCGGCCGTTCCGACTATGAGGATGCCGATCATCCACAGGGTGGTGAGCCTGCGGCGGTGGCGGCGCGCGAGGTCTTCAGCCTCCACTGGAATGAAAATGACGGGCTGATTCGCCTCGCCGTTGGTGCTCTCCGGCGTGTTTTCCAGGGGCGCGCTGTCGTCCTGTTGGAGCGGCGCATCCGCGTCGTGGATAGGCGCGTCGATAGGCGCGTCGAGAGGCGCGTCCTCCTCCCGCCGGACGGGCGCGCCGACATTTCCCATAGGATCTTCTAATCGACCATCCACTCTCTTTATGATAGTGGATGATGAAAATGGTGCAATTGATTACGGACGGCGCCTGCATCGGTAATCCCGGTCCCGGCGGTTGGGCGGCGATTCTCCGGCACGGTACGCGCACGCGGGAGATGCACGGATACGAACCGCAAACCACCAACAATCGCATGGAGTTGACGGCGGCGATCGAAGGACTGCGCGCTCTCAAGGAAACCTGCGAGATCGAGGTCGTGACCGATTCCGAGTACGTCAAGAACGGTATCACCACCTGGATTCACGGCTGGAAGCGCAACGGCTGGAAGACGGCCTCCAAAAAGCCGGTGGTAAATCAGGACCTGTGGATGGAGCTGGACAAACTGGCTTCGCGGCACAAGATCCGTTGGACCTGGACTAAGGGACACGCCGATCATGAGGACAACAATCGTTGCGACGAGCTCGCGACGCAAGCGGCACGGGAGCAGGCATAGGCTCTGTGGCGCTCTCTCCATGTGGCGCACGCTTTCAGCGTGCCGTTGTCGGCTTCAGCCGACAATCTTGATCGGCGCGCCAGAATCTGGCGCACCCACGACGAACTAAAGTTCGTCGCTGCACGCTGAAGCGTGCGCCACATTGAGAGAGCGGTTCGCTGATAAAATGTTTACTTGCCCAACACTTCTCCTTCGCTGCCGCGCGTGTGCGCCGTCAGCTATCTGAACACGGTCCCTTTGGTGTGGGGAATGCTTCATGGCTCCGGACCCGAGGACGGAAACGGCGTCTTCGATCTGCGCTTCGCTCTGCCCTCTGCATGCGCCGATCAGATCGCTTCGGGCGACGCCGATATCGGTATTGTCCCGGTGATCGAAATGGCGCGGCAGAAGCTCGAATACTTTCCGGGCACGGGGATTGCGTGCCATGGCCCGGTGCGCAGCATCCTGCTCATTTCGAAAGTTCCGCTCCGCCAGATCCGCACGCTCGCCACCGACTCGGGCTCGCGAACGTCGGTGCAACTCGCGCGCATCATTTTGGCGGAGAAATTCGGTCTTGCTGGAAAATGTGCGCCGCGGCTGATCTCCAGGCCTGCCGATCTGGCCACCATGCTGGGCGAAGCCGACGCGGCGCTGCTCATCGGCGACGCCGCGCTGCGCGTCGATCCGGAGAAACTTCCGTTTGAAACGCTGGACCTGGGCGGCGAGTGGGTGTCGATAACCGGGCTCCCCATGGTGTTCGCGGTGTGGGCCGGACGAAAAGAAGTAGTGCGCCCAAGCCTGACGGCCGCCTTCACCAACTCCTGCCGTTACGGGCTCGCGCACATCGAGGACATCGTCCGCTCCGAATCCGTCGCGCGCGATTTTCCGGAAGCGTTGGTTCGCGAATACCTGACATCGCGCATTGTTTTCGAGCTGGGCGCGCGCGATTACCAGGGGCTCGAAGCATTTCTCGAGCGCGCGTCCGCCCTGGATGACTCAATCGCTTCGCTCGCCAGCGGAGGAACGTCAATATGAATCACGAGCGTCCATGTGAATCACAGGTCTGTGAGGCTAAGAGGAATCAAGAATGCTGGAGGTCCTAGAAACTCCACAACAGCAATATTTTAGAATCTTCGGAAATAAGAAATTCCACATTGCTACAAAGGGCGATAGAAACTATTTCTGCCTCTGTGGAAACGTTTACCGAATCGAGGCCGAGGCCGCTCCCATCTCGGAGTACGTCGGGGACGAGTGTATGAGTTGTCGGCACGCCACGTCCAAGAAAATCTACTCCAAACGGCGTCACGCATGGGTGCTCCAAGTTAGAATCAGGAGGGCCAAGTGAAGACCTATTCTCTCGAACTCGCATTTATGGATGACTGCAAGAGCGAGCTCCCACATCCTCCGATTGCTGTGATCCACCTGAAGAACTATGGCATACGCGATGGGACGCCCGTGATAACGTCAGAATGCGTGAGCCTCGGCGAACTGGAATACCACGTTGACCGCCTGAAGGACGAGCTGGAGACCATCAGGAAGAGGGCTCGCGCGAAGTTTGCCGCTGAAGACAAGCGCCACTGAGGGACTTCGAACTAAACCACTCCATATGAAAGAAGAGCACGCATTATGATGACCCGCGCGGAAGCCATCGACCTTTACCGCAGCGACGATCTGATCGGCATCGGCATGGCGGCCGACGAGGTGCGGCGCAAATTGCATCCCGAAGGCATCGTCAGCTACATCATCGATCGCAACATCAATTACACGAACTTTTGCACGGAATATTGCAGTTTCTGCGCGTTTTATCGCCCCATGGGCCACGCGGAAGGCTACCTGCATTCGAAAGATGTGATCTTCGAAAAAATTCAAGAGACCATCGGCCTGGGCGGCACCGGGATTCTGATGCAGGGCGGCCTGCACCCCGATCTGAAGATCGAATGGTATGAGGACTTGCTGCGGTCCATCAAGCAACGCTTCGATATCTGGTGCCATTGCTTTTCCGCGCCGGAGATCGTCAACATCGCCAAGGTCAGCGGCCTTTCGCTATACGACACGCTTGCGCGATTGCGCGACGCCGGTCTGGATTCCCTGCCCGGCGGCGGCGCGGAAATTCTGGACGACGAGGTGCGGCATCGCATCAGCCGTTTGAAATCCTCGGTGAAGGATTGGATCGACGTGCACCGAACCTGCCACGCGGTGGGGCTGCGCTCGACCGCGACCATGATGTTCGGGACCGGCGAGACAATCGAACAGCGCATGAATCATTTCGATATCGTGCGGCAGATTCAGGAGGACACCGGCGGATTCACGGCCTTTATCCCGTGGAGTTTCCAGCGCGAGAATACTTCGCTGGGGCGGTTCGTGAAGGAAGAGGCGACGGCGGTGGAGTATCTGAAGACGCTGGCGCTGTCGCGGGTGTACCTGGAGAATATTCTGAATATTCAATCGTCTTGGGTCACGCCGGGACTGAAGACGTGTCAGGTGGGGTTGCGATTCGGCGGCAATGATGTGGGCAGTGTCATGATCGAGGAGAATGTCGTGAGCGCGGCGGGCGCCCATCATCGCGCCACCGAAGAGGAACTGCGGCGGTTGATTCGCGACGCAGGTTTTATCCCCAAGCAAAGGGACACGTTGTATCGCACGTATTTTTTGAACTAAAACGAGCGGCGACCAAGCTCCGCTTGCGGCAAGGGATCGGTTCTCAAGAACGCGTTTCCTCTACGTTCGCGACTGACACTACGGGCGCTCCATTCTGTCGCGCCTCAAAACCTGTCGCGCCTCAAAACGCTTTTTTCTAACCGCTCCGTTCAGTCGCGGCTCGTAAAACAACGCGCGCCCTTACGGGCGCGCCTCAAGACTCCTTTTAACCGCTCCCTTTGGTCGCGGCTCGTAAGGCCGCGGCTCGTAAATCGCAAAAACAAAATGAACTGAAGCCGGCTTCACCCCGTCCCTAGCCCGGAACGGCGGGTCCGTTTGTTTCTCCCGCAACGGCGAGGGTCCTGAAATTTTAGGACAGGCTGCCATCCAGCACTCAAACACCTCACAACGGCTTTGCCATGGACGCCTTGCTCAGTGGAACCGGCTCTCTGCTGAATCGAGCACCGATCTCTTCGGTTTCAAGATATCCGAAGAATTGTGCGAAGCCGTGTGGACCAAAGTGCGAAGTGGAGGAATCGAGAGGAGATAGAGGTCGAAAAAAGTCAGTTATCAGCGTCGGCTAAGTGGCGCGGTTCGCTTTTTGGACGCCGCTTCACGCGCCCTGTGAATGGCATCCATGAACTCAAGGTATTCCGTCGCGAGCCCATGAGTCGTGCGTTCGATCCGGCGGACCATCGCTGACAGCTTATCCGGTGTCAGAGCCACCGTCCCCTTTCTTGACTGAGCGACTAGGCACTCGTGGCGATCGATGGTCAAGGAACCGTGAATGACTGTGTTCCGATCGTCGACGAGTTTCTTAGCCTCGCCGAGTTGCTTTAACAATTCCTTGTGCTGCATAAGAGGATACCTCTTCGCTAAACTCTTGCAGACGTCACTCATCAACTCCAATTTTCTTCCAGTCGTGAGGCCTGCCGTCAAGGATTGCGCGGTCTCGAACTCCCCGCACTCGAGCACCAGCGCCGCCAAGGCGCTAATCAAGTCGTCGAGCACACTGAATTGAACTGCGAACCGCCCGACCTCCTTCAACGTCTCATCGTCGAATAGCAACATCCTGGCCTACCATTGTAAGGCCCGGCGAATCGGCGCTAGAATCGTGACATGCGAGCCGCGCTTTATTTGGTCCTGTGCATGGCTGGAGGTTTGTCTGGAGCGGAGCCTCAGACAAAGTCCAGCCCTCCAGCCAAGGCTAAGTCCGAAGCTTCAAAAAAAGAAGTAAAGCCAGTCGAGGGCTTTGCGGTGGCTCCCGTAGTTCTGGCGGACGAAGGTTGCACTCGAGACTACGTTCGGGCGCTTCAATCCGAGGGGGTCGAGCTCCGGAAGAAGCTGACGGATCTTCAAGCTTACGCGTGCGTCGACACTTCTGCACAGGCAATCTTTTCGGCCGTGGCGATCGAGCGCAAAGACTTCGCGGTTTCAAAGGATGAGGTCGTATATTTTCGCCTCGTGATGATTAAATTCGACCCGGACCGAACAAAGGCCGCTATTGGCGGCGAAGGACACGTCGTCACCCCACCCGCCAAAACCGTTTATGTCGGATGGATACCGGAGGAAAGGTTCTACGCCGTCTCCCCCGAAGCGTTTGACCGCTTGCTTGCTGAAAAGAAAATTCCGATGACGATTAAGTAGGCGGCCTTGCAGGCGGATAGACGCTCGCGAAGAGGCATAATGGTTGTATGAGTCCCAAGCCACCATTTGACCGGGTCACGGCGCAGCTAAAGCGGCAAGCTGAAATCCGCCGTCTGCGAGGCAAATTGGATTGGCGCGGCGATCTCGATGCGATGAGGAGCGACCACTCTGGACGGGCCGAACTGGAGGTGCCGAGCGCACAAGAAGCCGCCAGACGACTGGCCGCGCTTGGCGGTACTCAGCCTAAGCTGTCGAGAATTTCGCGTCGGCGATCGGGGTGAGGCGGCAAGACAAGGCAGGCGACAAGATCGCCTGCCCCACGAAAAGCATCCTCTCTCGCTACTGGACGGCCGACGGCATGTGGGCCCGATCCCGTTCACCCTCCACGCAAAAAGTCTCCAGGATGTCGGTGTTGGGGATCAGCAATTCCGTGAACTTGATGGTGACCGGCCTGGTCAGGATGTTGGGATCTTCAACAATCGCCTGCACGTCCATATGGCCAAAGTCACGGCGGTGGAAACGCTCCTGAACGTGCAACGCCTCGCTGCGCGGAAGTCCCCGGGTGTCCATCCAGCCCTTATCGTTGAATCCCGCCGTATCCACCACCAGGGTGTCGCCTTCCCATTTGCCGGTCGAGTATCCCAGCCATGACGGAAAGGGATTCACGGGAAGTTTGCGCCCGTCGGTGTGGATCTGGCGGAAGACTCCGTCTATTTCGTAGAAGATTGCGATCTCTTGCGGAGTCTGGAAAATCTTGAAAGCACGAGCGACGAAATAGCGATTGGGCAAGCTGTAGGGCAAACAGTGAGATGTAGGGCTATCCAGGGTCTGCGCACTCTTCGACCTTCGCGCGGCAGCCTCGGGCCGAATCGGCTCTTCTCCCGGCTTGGAGTCGATCAGGAGGTTGAAGAAATGCCGGGACTGTGTGCGAGGGTCGTCTCCGTCTACGCCGGCGGCGCCGGAGGCCATGGCAGGGTAGAGCCGCTCGATCTCACCTGCCGGCGTAGGCTCGATCTGCCAGACGCCGGAAAGGTCCGGCTTGCCATTCGGCGCACGCGGAGTCTTTGCAGAAAGGTTCGGCTTGCCATCGCGGGTTAGCGGAGTCCCTGGCGTGGGATAGTTCAACCACTGGGCGTCGGCAGTCCCCACCGAACCCGTCACGATAGCCCCCAGGCTCAAGATGGTCGCGAGGCTGAATGTTCGAATGCGCATATCTCTACGGGATTCCCGCGGGCATGTGGGCCCGGTCCCGTTCACCTTCGACGCAGAAATTCTCCAGGACGTCGCTGTTGGGGATCAGCAGTTCCGTGAACTTGATGGTGACCGGCTTAGTCAGGATATTGGGATCTTCAACAATCGCCTGCACGTCCATATGGCCAAAGTCACGTCGATGGAAACGCTCCTGGACGCGCAGCGCCTGGCTGCGCGGAAGTCCCCGAGTGTCCATCCAGCCCTTGTCGTTGAATCCCGCCGTATCTACCACCAGCGTGTCGCCCTCCCATTTGCCCGTCGAGTATCCCATCCATGATGGAAAAGGATCCACAGGAAGTTTGCGCCCATCCGTGTGGATCTGGCGAAAGATTCCGCCCGTCTCATAGAAGATTGCAATCGCTTCCTGAGTCTCGAAGATTTTGAATGGAAAACCGGCGAGCTCGATCGCCGGCACGCTCCCCGGCAAGCAGTGAGACATTGGAGTATCCATAGTTTGCCGGCGTTTCAACATGAGCGCGGCAGCCTCGGGCCGGATCGGCTCTTCTCCGGGCTTGAAGTCGATCATGAGGTTGAATAAGTACTTGGAGAAGGTGCGGGCGTCGTCTCCTTCGGCCCCACCGACGCCGGTGAAGAGTGCAGGATAGAGTCGCTCGAGCTCACCGGCCGGCGGCGGCTCGATCTGCCAGACTCCGGAAAGATCCGGCTGGCCATTCGGCGCGCGCGGCGCTTTTGCCGACAGGTTCGGTTTGCCATCCCGCGTCATGGGAGTCCCTGGCGCGGGATAGTTCAACCACTGCGCGTTGGCACGCATCATCGTTATCGTTGCACTCGTCAAGACGATCCCCAGGCTGAATGTTCGAAAGCGCATTGTCTTAGCCTAAAAGACGTAATCCGGCGGCTTGATGCCCTTCACGCGCAGATACACTTCCGCCTGGCCGCGATGATGCGCGGTGTGGGTGAAGTACGCCCATAACCACTCGAAGCCGGTCATCTGCCTGTCCTTGGGTCCGACCATCGCGTGGAGCTTCTCCGGAGTCATCGATGCAACCGCCTGATTGCAGAAATCGAACGTATCGGTCAGATACCTGATGGCGTCGCCTTTGTCCGCGTTGATCTTTTCGTCGCGCAGGGCCTTCATGAGCTCGGGCGGAGTCGCGGGGCGCGTGATGCCGCTGGCATTCGCGCATGCCCCCACGTTCGCCACTGCGATCTGGATCATCAACTGGCCGAAGCTTAGCTCCTCGGGAACTGGGCGGAATCCGTAGTCGGCCGCTGGCATCATTTTAGCGACTGCAATCGTGAAATCGCTGGTGACTTTCCAGTGCTTGACGAGAGAATCCTTGATCGCGTCTCCACTGGTGGATTGGGCGAACGCAGGAAGAGCCAGCAAGGCGGCCGCGAATAATTTTATTTTCATGAGTTTCATTATTATACAAGGCTTCGCCGACGCTATGCCCTAAGGTTGACAAGGCCCTCGGGCTCCGGTATAGTTCTGAAGTACTGATTCTTCAATGGTTTGACGGAGTTTGGGTGAATGGCCAGCGCAGATGAACGGGATGTCGATGTCAGCTTCCCCGTTGAAGAAGACTACGAGCATCTCATAGAAGACTACAGCCACCTGGCGCCTCCTTCGGAGGGCGAGCTGTTGCAGGGCCACGTAGTCAAAGTCACCGCGCAGGAAATCATCGTCGATTTCGGCCACAAAATGGAAGGCCTGGTGCCGATCGAGCAGGTTCGCCAGCCCGACGGGACCGTTCCATTTCGAGCCGGCGACAGCATCGACGTGATGGTGGACCGGCACGCGCCGCAACCGGAAGGGTACGTGCTGCTGTCGCATTCTAAAGCCAGCCGGCTGCGCATTTGGGATACGCTCGAGCGGGCCATGAAGGACCAGCTTCTGGTTTCCGGGCGCGTGGTGGAGCGCACCAAGGGCGGACTGATTGTGGACGTCGGAGTGGCGGCGTTCATGCCGGGTTCGCAGGTGGACGTGCGGCCGATTCACGACCTGGATCAGTTCACCGGGACCGACATTCCGGTGAAGGTGCTGAAGATCAACCGGCGGCGCGGAAACGTGGTGGTTTCGCGCAAAATGGCGATCGAAGAGGAGTTGCAGGCACGCAAGCACACCGCGCTGGAGCATATCGCTGAGGGCGCGGTAGTGAGTGGAGTGATCAAGAATCTGACGGATTACGGGGCTTTTGTCGACCTGGGTGGAATTGATGGTTTGCTCCATGTTTCCGACATGTCGCATGGCCGCGTGAATCATCCGTCCGAGGTGGTGCACGTCGGCCAGGAACTCAGCGTGAAGGTGCTGAAGTTCGATCGCGCCAAGGAACGCATCTCACTGGGGCTGCGACAGATGTCGCCGGACCCGTGGGAGACACTGCCGGCGCGATGTCCGCAGGGCAGCCGCGTGATCGGGCGCGTGATGAGCATCACCGATTACGGCGCGTTTGTCGAAATCGAGCCGGGCGTGGAAGGGCTGATCCACATCTCCGAGATGACCTGGAGCCGGCGCATGAAGCATCCGAGCAAAGTGGTGAAAAACGGCGATCAGGTGGAGGCCGTGGTGCTGGAAGTGAAGCCGCGCGAGCGGCGCGTTTCGCTGGGGATCAAACAACTGGAGGCCGATCCGTGGACCACCGTGGGCGAGCGCTATAGCATCGGCTCCGTGGTGGAAGGGCGCGTGCGAAAGCTCGCCGACTTCGGCGCGTTTTTGGAAATCGAAGAAGGCGTCGACGGACTGGTTCACGTATCCGACCTATCCTGGACCAAGCACGTGAAGCATCCCTCGGAAGCGCTAAAAAAAGGCCAGGTGATGCAGGCCGTGATTCTGAGCATCGACGCGCCGAATCGTCGTCTGTCTTTGGGCGTGAAGCAGCTTCAGCCGGATGCGTGGGAGAGCTTCTTCCAATCGCATGAAGTGGGGGATCTGGTACGCGGTCGCGTGTGCCGGGCGGCGGCGTTCGGAGTTTTCATCGAACTGGCGCCGGGCGTGGAAGCGCTGTGCCATAAATCGGAGATTCCGCCGATGCCGGGCGCGGGCGCCGGAGGCGACGCGGATTCTCCGCTGCCCATCGGCGACGAGTATGACTTCAAAATCATTAAGATGAATGAAGGCGAAAAGAAAATCGGCCTGAGCCTTCGCGCGGTAGCGGAAGACGAGGAGCGCACGCGGCTGGAGGATTACCACCGGCAGGCCGCCGCGGCAACGTCTACCATCGAAGAAGTAATGAGTTTACGAAAAGGGGAGAGCCGATAAACATGACCAAGGCCGAACTGATCGAAGAAGTCTCGCGCGTGGTGGAAATGACGCGCAAGGATTCCGAAGTAATCGTCGAGGCGATCTTCGACAGCGTCGTGCGCGCGCTGCGCACTGGAGATAAGATCGAGATTCGCGGATTCGGCAGTTTCCGGACCCGGCAGCGGCAGCCGCGCGTGGGGCGCAATCCGAAGACGGGCGCTCGCGTAGACGTGCCCGCCAAGCGCATCCCGTATTTCAAGCCGAGCAAGGAATTGAAGGATCTGGTGAATACCGATGGGACTGGAGGCGAGGCGCCGCCGGTCGCGCATTCGTAGCAGTCCAGTGGGGCGGACGCCCTCGTCCGCGCCGGACCCCCTGGTCCGGCTTTCCGAAAACTGGGGCCGACGAGGGCGTCGGCCGCGGTCCAGGGGGACCGCCCCACCCCAACTATGGATCACCTGTGGAGCCCGTGGCGATATCGTTACGTCTCCCAATCGATTCCCGATGAAGACTGCCTGTTCTGCCGCATCGCTTCGGCGGCGACCGCGGAAGACGACAAGACCAATCACATCGTGCTGCGTGGTGAGCGCAATTTTGTCTTACTGAACCTGTATCCGTATACCAGCGGCCATTTGATGATCGCGCCGTATGCGCACGTGGCGACGCTTCAGGAATCCGAACCCGAGACGCTCGAAGAGATGATCCGGCTCGCGCAGCGGGCGGAGTCGGCTCTGCGCGCGGTGTACCATCCGGGCGGCGTGAACGTCGGAATCAATATCGGCAAGGCCGCGGGCGCGGGAGTGGAACAGCATATCCACATGCACGTGCTGCCGCGTTGGTTGGGGGACGTGAATTTTATGACCGCGGTCGGCGAGACGCGGGTGTTGCCGGAAGATCTGGATACGACTTGGGAAAAGCTGCGGAAGGCATTGTTGGCCGTTAATGAACGTGAATGAACGCGAATAATCCCGGAAGTCAAGAGCCGGCGGATGGCCCCCCGAATCGGGGGGCCGGACGGGCCATTATTATCGGAGCGGGCCCCGCCGGATTGACCGCCGCCTACGAACTGCTCACCCGCACCGGGATCAAACCGATCGTCCTCGAAAAAAGCGACCACCTGGGCGGCATCGCCCGCACGGTGAATTACAAAGGCAACCGCATCGACATCGGCGGGCATCGCTTCTTTTCCAAGTCCAACCGCGTGACGGATTGGTGGCTCAAGATTCTGCCGTTGCAAGCTTCGGAAACCGGTCCTGTCACCACGAAATATCACGGCATGGAGCGGAGGGTTGCGCCTTCGGTGTCCGCTCCCGATCCGGCTTCGACGGATCTGGTGATGTTGCTCCGCTCGCGCAAATCGCGGATCTATTACCTGCGATGCTTTTTCGAATACCCGATCACACTCAGCAAAAGCACGCTTCTCAACTTGGGCTTGTGGCGAACCTTCAAAATCGGCATGAGCTACATGCGCAGCGCGCTATTTCCACTGAAGCAGGAAAACACGCTGGAGCACTTCCTGATCAACCGGTTCGGCCGCGAGTTGTATCGGACGTTCTTCAAATCCTACACAGAAAAAGTCTGGGGCGTGCCGTGCGATCAGATCAGCGCGGAGTGGGGCGCGCAGCGCATCAAGGGTCTCTCCATCTGGGCCACGCTGCGGCACGCGTTTCGGAAATGGTCGCACCGCGAGAGTCGAGATGCCCGGCAGAAAGGGACCGAGACCTCACTGATCGAACGGTTCATGTACCCGAAGCTCGGCCCGGGGCAAATGTGGGAAGAAGTCGCGCGGCGCATTCGGGAAATGGGCGGCGAGATTCACATGGGCTATCGCGCCGATCGGATCGTTACGGATGGCGGCCGCGTTACGGCGATCGAGGCCACGTGTTGCGCCACCGGGCGGCGAGAAACTTTCGAAGGCGACACTTTTTTCTCGACGGCCCCGGTGCAGGAGATCATCCGATCCTTCGATGTCGCGCCGCCGCAAAACGTTCTGGAGGTTTCCGACGGCCTGGTGTACCGGGACTTCATCACGGTGGGACTGCTGGTTCGTTCACTGCGGATAGGCTTGCCCGGAAATAATCCCGTCAGCGACAACTGGATCTACATTCAGGAGCCCGACGTGCTGCTGGGAAGGCTCCAGATCTTCAACAACTGGAGTCCGTTCCTGGTGGCCGATCCGGGGACCGTCTGGCTGGGCCTGGAGTATTTCTGCAAGCAGTCCGACGAAATCTGGAATCTGTCTGACGCGCGGATGGCCGCGCTCGCAGTGGAGGAGCTCGGCGGGATCGGCATCATCGACGCAAAAGACGTGCTCGACTCCACTGTGTTGCGGATGGAAAAGACTTATCCCGCTTATTTCGGCACCTACAACCGGTTCGGCGAAATCCGCGAGTACGTCGACAGTTTCGACAACCTGTTTCTGATCGGGCGCAACGGCATGCATCGCTACAACAATCAGGACCATTCCATGCTGACCGCGATGATGGTGGTGGACGGGATCGTTGCCGGGAAGGTGGACAGGGCCCGTCTGTGGGAAGTGAATACCGAGGCGGACTATCACGAAGAAGAGTAACGGGAAGAGTAGAAGCCCGCGCGACGCGCCGGCGATTGCTAAGTTCTTCAAAACCGCTCCCTTTTTTTAAAACGCTCCCTTTCTTTAAAACCGCTCCCTTTGGTCGCGGCTCGGTTGGTCGCGGCTCGGTTGGTCGCGGCTCGGTTGGTCGCGGCTCGGTTGGTCGCGGCTCGGTTGGCCGCGGCTCGTTAGCGATTCACCGCGTATCCATATTGCAACGGCCAACTCGGCGATGCGCCGAGAGCCTTCTGAGCCTTGAGCGCCCAGTACGGCTCGCGCAGCATTTCGCGCGCGAGAAACGCGAGGTCGGCCTGACCCGTCGCGATGATCTGATCGGCCTGCTGCGGGTCCGTGATCATGCCGACCGCGCCGGTCATGATCTCCGCTTCCTTGCGAATCGCTTCGGCGAAGGGCACCTGAAAGCCGGGTCCGATCGGAATCTTCGCGCCCTTCACCAGCGCGCCGCTGGAGCAATCGATCAGGTCGACGCCAATGGGTTTCAGCATGCGGGCGAGCTCGATCGATTGCGGGAGATCCCAACCACCTTCCACCCAATCCGTGCAGGAAATGCGGATGAAGAGGGGCATATCGGCGGGCATCGATTCGCGCAACGCGGCGGCAACTTCACGTGTCAAACGAGTGCGATTTTCGAGCGACCCTCCCCAACGGTCCGTGCGGTGATTGCTCAGCGGCGAAAGAAATTCGTGCAGCAGATAGCCGTGCGCGTTGTGAATTTCGATCACGCGAAACCCGGCGGCCATGGCGCGTTTCGCGGCCGTGACGAATGCCACGATCACGTCGAGGATGCCGGCCTCGTCAAGCTCCTGCGGCAGCGGGTCCGTATCATTAAAAGGAATCGGACTGGGCGCGATGACGGTCCACGCACCTTCCTCCGGCTTCAACCGCGCGCCGCCGCGAAAGGGTGGAGCGCAACTCGCCTTGCGGCCGGCGTGTGCAAGCTGGATGGCGGGGACGGCTCCCATGCGTTCAACAAATCGAGCAATGCGGGCGAGTTGCTCGATGTGTCCATCCTCGTAAATGCCCATGTCGCGGGGCGTGATGCGGCCTTGCGCGGTGACGGCGGAGGCTTCGACGAACACGAGCGAAGCTCCGCCGGCGGCGCGGCTGCCGAGATGGACCAGATGCCAATCATCGGCGAATCCGTCGACGGAAGAATATTGGCACATCGGCGACACGACGATTCGGTTGCGCAGCGTGACGCCGCGAATGGAGAGGGGATCGAGAAGGGTCATTGATACGAGGGTAGCGTAGCGCGGGCCGTCAAGCCCCGTCCCGCAAGCCCCGTCTCGTAAGGGCGGGGGTTCTCCGACCAGAACAAGAATCCCCGCCCTTACGGGCGGGGCTTGACGACTTCTGCGGCCGCCAACTCACGATTCTTTTTCGCCTGTTCAAATGATGGATCGAGCGCGATCGACCGGTCGAACTCAGCCAGCGCCTCGGAATTCTTGCCCTGCCGCAACAGCAGCTCACCGAGTACATTGTGAACCTGGGCGTCCTCCGGATATACGGCGACCAGCTTGCGGAACAGATCCTCCGCCTCGGCGAACTTCCCTGCCCGGATCAACGCGCGCGCCAGGTTGAAACGCGCGTTCTCATAATCCGGCTTGAGCTCGAGCGCGAGGCGAAACTGACCGATCGCCTCGCTAACGCGCCCCACCGACGAAAGCGCCGACCCGATCATATTTCGCGTTTCGGCATTCTTCGGGTCGATGCGCAGCGCCGTTTGCAGTTCGGTCAGCGCGCCGGGGGCATCCAGGCGCGCCAGCCTTATCGAGCCCAAATGGAAGTGCGCCGCGGGATCATCCGGAGCCTTTTCAAGGTTGTGGCGGATCACCGCTTCTTCCAGTTCGAGCCGGCGATCCTGGCCGCCGGCCGGCAGGAGTTGCAGCCACAAGTGCGCCATCTCGTCGCGGACGCGGTTCCCGCCGTGAACGCGCTGCGGCGGGTTATGGGGATTGCGAACATTCGCGGCCGAATTGTCGTAGTGAAATCGCATGGAAATCACCGTGCCTTTCGGCAGAAACACCGGCTCTTTGTATCGATAAACCGCCTCCCAATTGCGATCCCAATCGGGAATCCGAATCAGCCATCGGCGTTCGCCGGCTGGTTTTGCGGCGCCCTGGGTTGCTAGAGATTTCCCTCCGGATTTCGATCCGGATTTTGCTGGCGCCGTGCCAACCGGCAGGGCATGGCCCTGCCCCACATCACCCGGGAGGGCATGGCCCTGCCCCACATCACCCGGCAGGGCATGGCCCTGCCCCACATCACCCGGGAGGGCATGGCCCTGCGCCACATTACCCGGCAGGGCATGGCCCTGCCCCACGGTCGGCAGCGTCGCGTAAGCCTCCAACACGTGACCCAGATTGTGCGCGTGGGGATAGATCGCGAGCAGGTACACATCCATGGGCAGCCTGAAATCGTCGGACACCAGAAAATCGCGATTGCCGGGAGGAATGTTCAGCGCGCCGTCGTGTTCCAGTTGCACCAGCATCGGAAACCGGGTCGACGGACTATCTGTGAAATACAAACCGATGGAGGGCCGCACCTGTTCAGGTTTGCCGCTCGGCTGCATGTGCGCGTTGAGCACCAGGTCGTTGCCGGGATCGAGGCGCCAGGCGAAGCCGTCGGGCTCATTGTAGGGCAGGCCGCCCGGCTTCCAGTAAAGGAACCGGCCGTCGTTGGGCTCGAAAACGGTGCGCTCGATCACGGCGTCCATGCCGGGAAACCCGGCGCCGGGCGCGATCTCCTGCTGGCGCGCGGAGTGCGCGCGATCGACGTACACATTGGCGTGATGGACCAGTCGCTTGCCGCCGGGTCGAATTTCGATCGCGCGCACCCAGCGCGCCGAGGGGATGTTCGCGGTGAAAATGAAATTCCAGTAAATGTCGGTGCCGGAGGCCGCGAGCGAAAACGCCTGAGGAGCCTCGAGAATCAGATCGGGCTCGCCAAGCTGCCAACCTTCGGTGAATCGCGGCGGGTCTTGTAGGGAACCCCCGGGTAACGGATCTTGCGGAGGACCTTCGGGCGAACCGGCGGCGACCCAATCGGCGATGGTCTGGATCTGGCCGGCCGTGAGGCGAAGTTCCTCCTTGAAGTTTCCATGTCCCGGTTCGGGGAGCCAGGGCGGCATATAACGGCGGCGCGTGACATCCGCGATCTGGGTCGCGTGCGCTTTCACATCCTTATAAGTGAGCAGAGAAAACGGACCGGCCTCGCCGGGGCGATGGCAGGGCGCGCAGTATTGATGAACGATCGGCGCGATGTCGTGAGTGAAGACCGGGGCGGCGCCGGCGTAGCTCGGTGCCAACGCGCCGGCCAGAAGGCCGGCGGCAGCCAAAATTGGCTGCCCCACATTCCATCGCCGCACTTTCATTTCACGTCTCTATTTAACGTCAGCCAGCGAGCATCCTATCGCGCGCGTCTCCGCGCGGTCCACTGCTCGTCCCGAGGCTACTGCCTCGATCGCGTCCGCCAAATCGTGACTGCGCGCCATCGAACGGGCCTTGCCGGGGTCCACCCACAGGTCGTCGATGCGCCCGTGATACACCAGCTTACCCGCCGTATCGAACACAGCCGCCTCGGGAGCCGTGGTCACATGCGCCCGCTTCACCAGGTCGTGATGCGGATCGCGCAGGGGCTGTCCCCGAAATCCGAATTCAGCCATGTGCGTGCGGATCTGCTGCGGTGTCACATCCGGATCGGGGTACACCAGCCAGAACTCGGCGCCGTCGACCAAAGTATCCTGTACCAGGCGAGCCAACTCGGGCGCGTAGCGATTGGTGATGGGGCAATCCGTGCGAACGAAGATGAAAACCCGCACGCGTACCGGAGAGGCGAACGGATCGCGCGTCTTTCCGGAAAGGTCCACCGGGGAGTCGGAGGCATCGCCGGCCCTGAGCGCGGCGGCGAGAAACAGCGCGCACACAACTCGGGCGGCGACAGATTTACCGCGGGTCATATCTTCAGGTTACACCCACATGGGCTCCAGATTACATGAACCCGGCGGAATAAACGAGCGTGAATTCGGCCTGGAGGGCTGTGCAAAGAGCTTCATCGGACGGATCGTCCGCACGATTCGGCAAAGCGTAGCAAAACTGCATCACTGTGAACTTACCGGTGAAGAAACAGCACACCTAAGATAATGCCAGGAGAAGGCTTACGGCGGAAACCAGCGGAAACCAAAGCAGGGTTGCTACCGTCCAAGCTTCAGCGTAAAATCAGGGATAAGGTGGTAATGATGCGCTCTCTTCGCTTGCTCTCCTGGTATTCACTGTGCGCCCTGTTGCTTGCACTCCTGGTGATGAGCTCTTCGGGGCAGCAGACGACGCAGACTCAATCGGCTCAACCGCCGGCTCCAACCGGATCCAAGAAGGAAACCGTCGCCAAGCCGATGACGGACCGCCAGAAGAAGAAGCAGGAGGAGAAGCTTCGTAAAGAGCTGGAGACGCCGTACAAGAAGTGGTTGAACGAAGACGTCGTCTACATCATCACCGAGGAAGAAAAGAAAACCTTCACGCACCTTCAGACCGACGAGGAGCGGGAAAACTTTATCGAGAGTTTCTGGCTGCGCCGCGATCCTACGCCCGATACCGAAGAGAACGAATATCGCGAGGAGCACTATCGCCGCATCGCCTACGCCAATGAGCATTACGCGTCGGGTATTCCGGGCTGGAAGACGGATCGCGGCAGGATCTACATCGAATACGGGCCCGCCGACGAAGTGGAATCGCATCCCTCCGGCGGAACCTATGAGCGGCCGTTTGAAGAAGGCGGCGGCACCACGTCCACCTATCCGTTCGAGCAATGGCGCTATCGCTACATCGAAGGCCTGGGCACCAACATCATTCTCGAATTCGTCGACACCACCATGAGCGGCGAGTATCACTTCACCATCGACCCATCGGAAAAAGATGCGCTGATGTATGTTCCCAACGCCGGTCTGACGCTGAGTGAGCAGATGGGGCTGACCTGCAAGACCTGCCGCTTCACGCGCACCGACGGCACGCATTTGGGTGTCGGCTCGCAGCCGCTGCCGGATAGCATGAGCGAGTTCAACCGGATCGAGCTGGGCGCCAAGATCTTCGCGCCGCCCGCCATCAAGTACAAAGATCTGGAAGCTCTGACCTATTCGACCATCAAATACAATTTGCTGCCGATGAAGGTCCACGCCGACTACATTCCCGTGACCGGCTCTTCGGTGCTGACCAACATCACCATTCAGTTCGATCGCAAGGATCTTCAGTTCAAACAGAAGGAAGGTATTTCCACCGCGAGCATCAACGTTTACGGCCGCATCACGACCATGTCTCGCAAGCCGGTCAATTATTTCGAGGAGGACCTGGAGGTGCCGGTGCCCAGTGAGATGCTCCAGCAGGCCATGACCGGCCCTGAAGGTCAACCCCGCTCGGACATTTATCAGAAGGTCTTCCCGCTCAAGCCGGGTCGCTACCGGTTGAACATTTCCGCGAAGGACCGGGTCGGCGGCAATACCACTGTTTACGAGATGCCGCTGGAAGTTCCGCGTATCGAGGAAGATGTGCTGGGTTCGAGCTCGCTGATCCTGGCCGATCTGATCGAGCCGGTGGACACCAGGAGCATCGGCACCGGCCAATTCGTGATCGGGGGCTATAAGGTCCGCCCGCGGATGGGCAACGCGTTCAAGCGCTCCGAAAAGCTGAATTTCTACATGCAGCTTTACAATTTCGGAGTCGATGAGACGACCAAGAAGCCGAGCGGGACGGTCGAGATGGAAGTCGTCAAGAACAATAAAGGCGCGACCGAAGTGATTGGGAGCGACACTGCGGAAGTGAGCAAGCTGCCGGGCGGCGCGACGCAGGTCATCCTCAAGAAAACGCTAACGCTGAAGGATATGGACCCGGGCGATTACACGCTGAATATCAAGGTGACCGACAAGACCACGAACCAGACCTTGACCAAGTCCGCGACGTTTACGATAACATAGGGAACAGCGGTCGCTTGGTTTGACGCCAGCGGCCGGCAAGCCGCTTGTATAATGCGGATGCACTTATCGCACTTATCTAAGACGACGACCGGCACAGTGACAGGCCTCGCGCTTGCGGGTGCGATCGGCTTGATCTACGCGGTGCTGTGCGGCGTGCCCGCTCTGGGAGCGCCTCCTCCTCAGCTTTCCGGCGGAATTCTGGGGCAAGTGAAGAGCAGCGCCGGCATTACCCAGATGGGCGCCACCGTGCTGCTTTACAATCGCTACGATCAACTGGTCCGGCAAGCCCTGACCAATCCGGAAGGCAAATTCGTTTTCGATCAATTGACGCCGGATCTGTATTCGATCCGCGTGACGCTTGCCAGCTTCTTCCCGGCCATGCGCCGTAATATCGCGGTCGCCGCCGGTTCGGAGAACCTGCTCCAGATCAATCTCGCGAACCTGTTGAGCAGCATCGACATTGTGTCCGCCGGTCCGTCGCGGGGCGCGCTGATGAGCGACGAATGGAAATGGGTGTTGCGATCCTCGCAGGCCACCCGCCCGGTGTTGCGGCTGCTGCCGGTGAGCAGCTCGGCGTCGAACTCGTCGAACAATTCGGTGTTTTCGGAAACCACCGGCGTGGTTCGGCTGTCGGGAGGCGACGCGGATACGTTCTCGGCCGGCAGCGACCAGGCCCTGGGGACGGCGTTCGCGGTGGCGACCTCAATTTACGGATCGACGCGCGTTCAGTTCAGCGGAAACATCGGCTACAGCCCGAACTCGGCCATTCCCGCGGCGGGTTTCCGCACCAGCTATTCGCGCAACCGGGACGGCCAATCCACGCCGCAGTTGATCCTTACTGTGCGCCAGTTGTATCTGCCCAACCAGCAGGCAGTCAACGGGACCGATCCGGGGCCCATGCTCCGCACCATGTCGCTCGCGATGCGGGACCAGGTCGATTTGACGGACCACCTGCGGCTGGAATACGGCGTGAGCATGGATTCGGTGAATTTTCTCGAGCGTCTGAATTATGTGAGCCCGTTCGCGCGCGCCACCTACCAGTTGGGCGCCCATGGCTCGGTGCGCGCCGCTTACAGCGACGGCGGGGACCCGAGCACGTTGCTCGATCGCAATTCCGCGCCCGAGGCGAATGGGGCTTCGCCGGATGCCGCAAGCAATGAAGCCCTGAGCCAGGACCTGGCCGCGCTCGCGCTATTGCCGCGCATTTCGATGCGCGAGGATCGTGTGCGCGTGCAGCGGACCCGCAATGTCGAGACCGCTTATCAGCGCGTCGAGGGCACCCGCACTTACTCCGCCGGAGTTTACGCCGAATCGGTTTCCAACGCGGCTTTCCTGCTTTCCGGTCCGCAAGGATTCATGCCCTTGACGGATACCCTGCCTGACTTCGCCTCCAACAGCCGCATTTTCAATGTCGGAGATTATCACCGCATGGGATATACGGCATCGGCGAAACAGGCTCTGGGCGAGCGCATGGATGCGTCCCTGTCGATGGGCCGCGCGGGCGGGTTAACAGCCTCTCCCCAAGGCTCGGAGAGCAGCGATCCGGACGCCGTGCGCGGGACCATTCACCAGGTGCAGAGGTTATGGGCGACCGCCGCGTTCTCGGCGACGATTCCGCTCTCCGGCACTCGCGTGACCACGACGTATGGCTTGACCGATTCCCGCGTCATGATGCCGGATCACGTATTTCTGACGCAGGACGTGAGCGAATCCACCGGCTGGAATGTTCGCGTGCGGCAACCGCTGCCCTTCTTCCCCGCGCTCGCCGGGCGTCTGGAAGCGACCGCGGAGATGCGCAATATTCTCGCCCAAGGCTATCTGCCGCTGGAAGCCAACGGACAGAAAGCGCTGCTGACCAACTCGCCTCGCGCCGTGCGCGGCGGGCTGGCGTTCATCTTCTAATCTCTCGCTCACGCGCCGATCCACTCGGAAACCGTTTTCATCCATTCGATCACAAACGTCTTGCGGCCCTCGCGATCCTTCCACCATCCCTGCGGTGTAAAGTGTGCATCGGCTGATCCGACCACATCGAAGACCAGGTCTGGCATCGCCGCGCGAAAAATCTTCCCCGCGCGGCGCGTATGAAAATCGCTGGTGACCAGCAGCACTTGTTTTACGCCCATCCCTCGCAACAGCGGCGCCGCATCGTGAGCCTCCTCCATGGTAGAGAACGCGTCGTGCTCGAAATGCACGAAGTAAGAGGCGGGATAGCCGGCCCGCTCGGCCAGCGCGATCGCCAGCTCGCATTCGTGCACGGAATAAACCATCGGCCCGCTGACCATCGCTCTGGGCGCATAGCCCTGGCGCACCAGCTCCGCGCCTTTGAGAATACGGCCGCCGGATGCATCGCCCGCCAGCACCAGGATTATGTCGGCACGGCGGGGCGGCTCGTCATGCACCAGGTAGGATCCGAGCGCGCCGAGGATTCGCGCGTGAAACAGAAGCGCCAGTGCGGCTGCCGCCGCCACGATCCACACCCAACGGCGCGATTTTCTTCGAGGCGCGACCGTAAGGGAGTGGGTTCCGATCACGAGATGCACGCCCGGAACTTCAACGGCCCTTAACCTTGCCCTTCGCCGGACGCGCGCGAGTCGAGCGACGCATCGCCGCGAGTATCGCGAGGATCGTGGCCTTGAGCATCCAATCGGCCTGCCGACTTCAGCCGCTGGAACATGTGCTCGATTTCAGCCTCGTCTTCGGCCAGCAGAAGCGGATACTTGAAGGGCACGGGCGGATCCCCGAGGCGCGACTGATCCCCGAGGCGCGACCGTAAGGGAGTGCGTTCCGGATTCGTGCGTTCCAAATTGCCGCGTTCCGGATTCTCACCCTCGGGCCGCGCGTACTCAGACCGCGCTTGCTCTGACCGGGCGTGTTCCGACGTCCCCTGGCCCCAGAACTGGCGATAAGGAATGCCGTCGAGCAGCGCTTCGCGCGCGTTGAGCCGCAAATGACGCAGCAGGGAGCGGCCGGAATCGAAGCCGCCGGCATGCACTACCCACAACCGGCTACCTCCATCCAGCGTCAAATACGCGACCAGCACGTTCCCGTCGTTCAGCCATGGGATGTGCCGGCGCGCCTGCCCATGTGCTTGCCGGCGTCCCTGATCGACGCGGCGAATCTGGTGCCACGGAATCGCGCGGCGCCCGTTCACGGCCCCTTCCATTAAGAGATGCGTCTGATGGATTTCGATCGCGGGCTGCAACGCCAGCGTCCCGAAACCGATCGCCAGAATTCCAAGGATGACAATGCCGGCAATCGCAATCGTCCCAACCAATCCCGCGTAGGCAGCTTCAGGCGGCCAGCGCAGCGCCATCCATCCGGCCCCCACTGCGCATCCGAGGGCGCAGAACGCGAGCGGCGCATACCAGCGGGAAGAAGTATAGCGTGCCACCGGATTCGTCACAGTTATTAGCGTATCATCTGACGCCCCGCCCCGGAGAAAAATACTTTTCTGAGTCGCGAGTGTATTTTCTGAACCGCAACTGTTTTGGCTCCGGGTTCCGGAGCCAACGCGCGACAGCGCACGAAGGAGCGGCACGCTCGAACGCTTTTGAGCGCTGCTGCCTTGCTCCCAGTGCCGCCGCGTTATTCCAGCCCCGCCTTTCCGAGCATCTCAAGAAATTGACGCTCGGTCCGCCCGTCCATGGCTTGCGCGACAAGTTTTCCTTCGCGATCGTAGAGAAAACTCTTGGGGATGCCTTCCACTCGCATCGCCTGATTCACCTTTCGCCCGGGATCCAGCAGAACCGGAAAGCTATACTTGCCCTCAATGAAAGGCCGCACCTTGCCTTCGTCTTCATCCGAGATCGCCAGGACAACCAACCCGCGATCCTTGAATCGCCGGTAGAGCGCTTCCATGTCGGGCATTTCCTTGCGGCACGGAGGACACCACGTCGCCCAGAAGTTCACCAGCACCACCTTCCCGGCAAGGTCGCGCAGATGCCGGCTTTTCCCTTCCAGATCCACCAGCGTGAAATCCACCAGCGCGCGAGCGCGTTCATCCGCCTCCAGCTTTTTCATCGCCGCGGCGAACTGCGGATCGGTCACGTGCGCCTCGACGTGTTCGTATCGCACCAGAGTCGCCAGTGTGACGTATGGCATCGCGACCTCCCCGCGATTTCCCAAAGCGGGTTGTCCATGCACCGGTTGCTCATTGAGCGCCTGAGCCAGTGTCGTCGCGACATCCTGAAGCGTGTCGCGCCCGGTGTCGCCTTCGGTGGCGAGATTTGCAAGCTCCTCCGCCAACCCGGCTCTGTATGATTTCTCCGGGACATTTCGGATCTCGATGGCCAGCCGCCGAGTTACTTTGGGCCGCTCATCATCCGGGAGTTTACGAAGCGAACGAATCTGGTCTTCGATGGCCTTGCCCGTATCGGCTGCGATGGGATCGGCTGCGCTGGAACTGGCGTGACCGGTTGGGCCGGTTTGCGCCAGCGCGGTGATACTGCACGCGAAAACAAGTGCTCTCCACATTTGTGACTCCTTCAACCCTGGACAATAGCTTGCCCTCTACGAAGGGCGATAAGATCCAGCCCCACCCGTCAGAGTGGGGGAACAATGTCGGCACATCACGCGACCTTCGGGCTATAGCCCGGCCCAGATATCCGTCAGGTCCAACTCAAATCCCTCGACCGGCCCCTCGCCGCTGAGCGTGGCGATGCCAGTCCGCTTTTCCGCCTCGCTCACGCCCGCGCGAAATATGTAGACGCTTTGAGCGTCGCCGTCGATCAACCAGCCGAGTTCGACGCCGCTCCGCATCCAGTCCTGCATCTTCTCGATCGCCGGCTTCAGTCGATCGCTGGGCGACATCACTTCCACTACGAACTCGGGACACACAGGCGGAAACTTGCGTAGCTGATTCTTGGAGAGCTCCGAGAGCCGGGCTTTGGAAGTCCACGCCGTATCGGGCGACAGCGCCGCACCCGTGGGCAGGATGAACTCGGCGCTCGATCCCGACGCCCTGCCGCGTCCGTCTCGTTTGGCCCAGTTCCCCAATTGCCCGGCAACTTCCCCGCTCCGATAGGACGACTCTCCCCCGGCTGGTGGCGCAACCAGGATCTCGCCTCGGGCACTCCGCTCAAGAATCAGGTCCGGGTTCGCCATGCAGAACTCGAAATATTCGTCGTCGCTCATCCGCAGTTCCGGATTCAATATGAGTTTCGCCGGGAGCGCTTGTTCCGGAAGGACTACCTGCATGTCCTTAGCATAGGGGATTTCGATTTCACCCGCGCGGATTCCCTGCCCCGAGGTGTGCCAGCGTGGGATAATACCACCGTGGCGAAAAAAACCATCGGACAGCGTGTGGACCGCCTGGACCAGGCCGTCCAGATCATCGCCGAGGACCATGTGTCTCTAAAGAAGCTGATCGCCGAACTGGCGACCGAGACCCGCAAAGGTTTCGATCGCGTTGCCAAACAGTTTGCGGAAACGGATAAGCGCATGCACGAGATGGACAAAAAGTTCGACGAGCGCGTCGACAAACTGGTAGTCGCAATCGGCGAATTTATTCGTCGGCAGAACGGTCGCAAGTAGTAGCGGACCCCAACAGCCGCACTATCGAGCGGCGAGCAACGCGCGCAGATGCCGCGCCCGTTCGGGCGAACGCAGTTGACGCAGCGCCTTCGCCTCAATCTGTCGGATGCGCTCCCGCGTCACGTCAAACTCCTGGCCAATCTCTTCGAGCGTGTGCTCCCGCTCGCAGCCGATCCCGAAGCGCAGCCGGATCACTTTCTCCTCTTTAGGAGACAGCGTCTTCAGGATGTTGGCTGTTTCGTCGCGCACGTTGGTGTCGATCACGGCATCGACAGGCGAGCCCACCCAGCGATCCTCAATCAAATCGCCCAGCGCGGATTCGCCGTCGCGCCCGACAGGCGTCTCAAGCGATACCGGATCGCGCGAAATGGTCTTCAGCTTCTGGACCTTCTCGACAGGAATATCCATGCGCCGCGAGATTTCGTCGTTGGTCGGCGCGCGCCCCAACTCTTTTTCGAGCTCGCGCGTCGCGCGCAGGAACTTGTTCATCGACTCGTTCATGTGAACGGGGATGCGGATAGTACGCGACTGGTCCGCGATCGCCCGCGTGATCGCCTGGCGAATCCACCACGTCGCGTAAGTCGAAAATTTGTAACCGCGCCGGTATTCGAATTTGTCGGCGGCGCGCATCAGGCCGATGTTGCCTTCCTGGATCAGGTCCAGCAAGTGCAGCCCGCGGTTCACGTATTTCTTGGCGACCGAAACCACCAGCCGCAAGTTGGCTTCCACCAGATCCTTCTTGGCCCGCTCGGCTTCAATCTCGCCGTGCCGGATCACCGCGGTGGTGTGCCGCAGCTCGGGGTACGTCGCGCCGGCGGTCTGCTCGCGTTTGCGGATTTCGCGTCGCAGCTCACGGGCTTTCGATTGCGCGGTCTGGCTGTTGCGGGTTTCCACTTTGCGCAGATCCTGATCCAGATGCGAAAGCTCCTCCACCACCCGCTCGATTTCCTTGCCGAACTGTTTCCACTGCGAAAGGTAGAACGGAACCTTCCGGATGGCCTGCGACACCGCTACGCGCGCCCGCGCCAGCTTGCCGGACCAGCGCTTTCTCAGCTTCTTGTTGGAAAGCGCGATGGTGCCCAGTTTGTCCGAAAGATGAATCAGTTTCTTGTGCAGAACCGTGATGTCGGTGAGCTTCTGCTGGACGTCGTTGCGCCGTCTCGCGTAAGCCGCGCTGTCTTCTTCCAGATCGCCGCCCAAATCGACAAACGCGTCGAGTTCTTCCACTTCCTTCTTGATCTGGCCGACGATTTCCACCGCGCGCAACTGCACCAGCGCGGACCGGCTGATGGCCTTCTGCATCCGCAGCTTGCCCCGCTCCATGCGGCGCGCCAGATTGACTTCGCCTTCCCGGGTCAGCAGCGGAACGGCGCCCATTTCGCGCAGATACACCCGTACCGGATCGTCCGTGTAAATGGACTCTTCGACGGGGTGCGCGGCCGCGAAATCTTCCCCGTCATGAACCTCTTCGGGATGGAAAAAATTAGCTTCCTCGTCAAAAGGAAGCCCCAGAGGCTCGTGACCTTCGCCTAGAAATTGATCTTCGAAATGGTCCACATTCACCTCCCCAACCTATACGCTGTCCACGTTGGAATCAGTTCCCGAGGGCGTAATGTTGGGGCGCCCAGCCGTATCTACTTTGTTCCCAATAACTTACGTGTGCCTTATGCGAACACACTACGTCGTTGCCGCACGGCTTGGACTTTACACAGTATACCAGCCTTCTGTAGTTATGTTAAGTCCCTATTTCAAAGGATGTTTGAAATCGCCCGTGGTTACAGCGATTGCACGGTAACCGGGACGGCACGGTAGCTCCACACAAAGTACTCCTTAGGAATCAAGAGGATGTACGCGAAAGCAGATTCTTTAGCTCGTTCAAAAACGCCTCGACATCCTGAAAATCCAGATATACCGACGCAAATCGCACATACGCAATCTTATCCATCGACCGCAGCCGCTTCATCAGCATCTCGCCGATGGCGGTCGACGGCATTTCCCGCTCCGGACTATCCGACAGCGCGGATTCCACCTCGTTGACGGCCTCGGCCAGCTTGGCCATCGGAATCGGCCTCTTCTGGCAGGCTTTAAGCAATCCTTCCAGAACCTTCTGGCGATCGAATTTCTCGCGCCGGCCGTCCCGCTTCACCACCATGTAGGGGATTTCGTCGCTGCGCTCGTAGGTGGTAAAGCGGCGATCGCAACTCAGGCATTCGCGGCGCCGCCGCACCACCTCGCCCTCTTTACTTTCGCGCGAATCGATCACTCGATCCTGCCTATGCCCGCAGAATGGACAAGTCATCGGTGTTCCTCTGGTTTACCACGTGGGTTGCCGACGGCAGGTCCCGAATCGCCGGCCATGGCCGGGCTTTCGCTTCCGCCAGCCGCCGCTGCATCCAGATGTCTAAGATTACGAAATTTGATCCCCTCGTGGAAGGCCAGCGCCAGACCCAACGGCACGATACTCACAAACGTAATGCCCCACAGAACCAGTGCGATTCCGCTGGCGGTCTCGAATCCAATTCCAAAAAACTCGGTCAGCACCACCACTGTCGCGATCTGCATGCCGCCGCCCACGCCGGGAATCTGCACGGCGCTCCCGAACGCCACGAAGCCCAGCAAAATCACCACGTCCGTGATTCCCAAAGCTGCGGTGGCGGGGAACGCCCGGCACACCGCGTAAAATGAGCCGGCAATCACCAGCCATTCGATCACCGTGTAAACCACCAGCAGCACCGTATAATCGGCCCGCCGCATGGATTGCATGCCTTCTTCGAAGGACGCGAGCACAGATTCCAGCTTCCGGAGCGGTTTCTCCGGCAGAAACTTCAGCCCTCCGATCAGCCTGTGCAGCACCCGGCTGCGCATGCGCGACAGGCCGATCAACAAGGCCAGCGACGCGGCTCCCAGCAGCACCACGGCATAGCCGCCGGCTTCTAAAATAACCCGCATTCTCGGCCCCGGCTGAATGGCGCTGCCCGAGACTTGCGTCAGCGCGATGCCGAAAATCAGCAGGACCATCAGTAAATCCAGGATGCGCTCGACAATCCAGGCGGCAATCTGACTCGAGAATGACACATTCTCTTTTTTTGCAATCAGATACGGGCGAACCGGCTCTCCCGCCCGTCCAAACAGCACCACCGCCGTGAAACCGATGCAAGTGGCTGTAAAAATTCGCCATAAATTGGGGTCTTTCCGGAGAGGGCGCAGCATGATCTCCCAGCGCAGCGCGCGGCCGACGTAGGTCGCCAGAATCAGCGCGATCGCCGGGAGCAGCCAACTCCAGTCGACGTGACGGAGGGCGCCGGCGAACTGGCCCCAATCGAACCCGGAGGTGCGCCATCGATGGACCACGAACCCGATCGCGGCGAGTGCGGCCGCGAGCCCCAGCACGGCGCCAAAATAGCGCTTTTTCAAACCGGCGCCTCGATTGTTGAGCCGCGCACAACGGCACGAGCGGCCTGTGGCCTAAACTTAGCGCGAGCTGCCTGTGCGCTGGATCGTCGCTGCGCCCTAAGGAAGGGCAGGTTCACCCCCCAAATGACGGGTTTCACCGATTCGAAGGCCGTACCTGGGCCTTTGCGGGCTAGAATGTAAATCGAACTTCTCATGACGTTTCTTCGTTCTTATTACTGGAAACAGAAGGACCGGGCAGCATTCCGGGAACGAAGAAATCCATGGCCGCCACTGCCGCAGTTGCACAGCTTAACACGAGGCCGCATTTCGCCGCCGCCCCAGACTGGACGCCAGCCTGGGCGCGACCCTGGCGGAAAGACTCTGGCGAGACCTCGGGGGTTCTGGGCTCCGCCCGCTGGACGGCTCTGTTGACCGCCGACAATCAGTTGGTCGAGCGATGCCTGTCGGGCGAGGAAGCCGCCTGGGAAGACCTGGTGCGGGTCCACACCCGGCGGGTGTACGCGATCTGCTACCGCTTCACCGGATCGGATCAGGAGGCGCAGGATCTGACGCAGGAGGTTTTTCTGCGGGTGTTCCGTTCGCTCAAAAGTTTTCGCGCGGGCGAAGGTTCGTTCACGGTCTGGCTGGCGCGGCTGAGCCGGAATCTGCTGATCGATAACTACCGGCGCACCAAGCTGGACCGTTCCACCGATTCGATTGAAGAACAGCTTCCCATGCTGGAGGAGCGCACCGCGACGTCGGCGCGAACCGAGGGTCTGGTGGCCGGGCGCGAGGCGAGCGAGCTGCTTCAGGGCGCGCTCCAGAAGCTATCTCCCGAATTGCGCGAGACGGTCATCTTGCGCGACCTGGAAGAATTAGAATATCGAGAGATCGCTCAAGTGTTAAACGTGCCGGAGGGAACGGTAAAGTCG
>Ga0182024_10003356_pt1 | contig 38290 bp, 33 predicted proteins | sample P32metaG_FD_120480 | JGI IMG/M metagenome (GOLD analysis project Ga0182024, IMG submission 120480) | Permafrost microbial communities from Stordalen Mire, Sweden - P3-2 metaG (Illumina Assembly) | ecosystem: Environmental > Terrestrial > Soil > Wetlands > Permafrost | place: Sweden: Stordalen...
ACCCACTGCGTAACTCATGCGCCGCCTGATCAAATTCGCCCTGCTCATCGCGATCGCCGGCTCCCTCGCCGCCGCCTGCGCCGCCGCGCTCTCTCTCCGCATCCCCTACCGCGACTTTCCCGGTGACGTCTTCCTGCGCATTGAGCGTGGCGCCGGAACCGTTGAAATCGGGCGCGCCCTCGCGCAGGCCGGCGTCGTCCGCGCTCCCTGGCAATTCTGGGCCGAGCGCGCCCTCCATCGCGACGAAAAACTCCAAGCGGGTGAGTATCGATTCTACGAAACCGCTACTCCCGACGCCGTATTCAATCGCCTCGTTCGGGGCGACGTCTACTATTTCGAATTCACCGTCAAGGAAGGCAGCAACATTTTCGACATCGCGCAATCGCTCACTGACGCGGGCGTCATGCCGTCCGCCGATTTCCTCAAGGCCGCGGCCAACGCCGCCCTGATTCGCGATCTCGCGCCCCAGGCCCCGTCCCTCGAAGGTTATCTGTTCCCGTCCACTTATCGCCTTTCGCATTCGACCACCGCCGCCGACCTGTGCCGCCAGATGACCGATCAGTTCCGCAAACAGTGGCGTCGTCTGACGGAAAAGGGTCGCGCGTCCGACGGCTCGCCCACCGTAAATAGTGTCGCGACCAGCGACGTGCATGCCACCGTCACTCTGGCGTCTTTGGTGGAAAAAGAAACCGGCGTCGCCGCCGAACGGGCCCTGGTCGCCGGCGTCTTCGCCAATCGCCTCGGCCGAGGCATGAAGCTCGATTGCGACCCCACCACCATCTACGCCGCGCTGCTGGAACATCGGTTTCGCAACGTGATCCACAAATCCGATCTCGCCAGCCGCAACGCGTACAACACCTATCAGCACGCCGGATTGCCGCCGGGCCCTATCGCGAACCCCGGCGCCGATGCTCTGGAAGCCGCGCTCCATCCGGCCGAGACGGATTACCTGTTTTTTGTCGCCAAGGCCGAGGGCGGCGGCCACAATTTTTCGTCGACCCTGGCCGGTCATGAGAAAGCCACGCAAGCGTACCGCAAGAAATTGAAATAGCCCCGTGCGTCAGCTTGGGGCTAACGCGCCGCGGTCTGGATGCGGCGCTCTGATGTGGCGCATCCCCAGCTACACGGCATCGCAGGACTGCCGGCTGAAGCCGACAGCGGCACGCTGAAGCGTGCGCCACACCGGAATGTCATGATGACTTCGTGACGGCCCCTAAGCGCGGCAAGCGCGTTCAACTCGAACTGTGGCTTTCGCAACGAGGGGCGGAGCCAAGTGGGGCAGGGCCATGCCCTGCCACTCCCCTCGGTGAAGGCGAGTTCACCGAACTCCTCACTTCGCTCGCCCCCATCTCTGAGAGCTATCTCAGAAAGTTGCTGCGCGACTCCGGCGCTCCGCTCGCTCCCATAATCGCGGGCGTCCGCCAATCCAATATCGAGGAGCTCGAATCGAGCCTCCTCGCCTTGCTCGACGAGTATGAGCGCGGCGATCCGCCCCGCCGAGCGGCCGTGCGCAGCCTGGTGATCACCGCCAAGGATCATGCGCGCTGGGCATCCCGGCGGGTTCAGGCTGCGCCTCCTGGATCTCCTCCACATCCTGCGCGCGGGGCCGCGCCCGCTTACACTCCACTTGAATCGAGCAAATCGGAGATGATCTTGTGGATGGTCACCTGGCTCGAAAATCCTCCCGTGTTTCGCGAGTGGATCGGGCTCCGCAAGATTCAATTGGGCCGGATCGAACCGGGGAGCGGCCAATCCTAACGAGCCGCAACCAACGAGCCGCAACCAACGAGCCGCAACCAACGAGCCGCAACCAACGAGCCGCGACCAAAGGGAGCGGTTAAAAAGGTGCTTCCTTCCTTATGCTTACTCTCCAATCGACCCACCAACTCCGCCGCGCACCCTCCTCTCCGCACAATCTCCGCACAATCGAAGCGACCGCCCGCTCCACCGTCTTCCCATCAAGCGCGCAACCCGACCGGGCGATTGTAAAGCCAGGTACGCTACCGCAACCCCAGCGAAACCTTCTGAAAGCGCGTCGACTCTAACGCAGTCCGCGCCCGCTCGGTAACATCCCCGGCAGCGATTTACACAAAGTACCTATTGCGCGTTGGAATTTTCGGGTTTATACTTCTGTTTTTGACTGCGACGGCTATGGCAACGGCGTTTCAGGAAGAAATCGATCCCGCTGCGCCCCAACGCGAGGCGGCCCTGTTCTACGGCCTGTTCCTGCGCGGGCACTCCGCTCAAGCCCTGCGCCGCGATATCGACCTTCCCAAGAAGCTGGTCGACAAGCTGATGCGCCGCCATCGCAATGAACTGGAAGTTCGCGAAAAACTCCAGCGCGTGTATTCCTACCGCAAACAGGTGCTCGCCGTGTTCGACGAACTGGTGACTCGCGAACGCACCCACGAGCGCATCCAGTAGTGGGGCAGGGCCGTGCCCTGCCGATTGAGGCGCGACCGTGAGGGAGCGCGTTCCGTCTTACCGAACCGCGACTGTAAAGGAGCGGTACGCTCACCTTCCACCGACGTGTCAACTTTCTTACTAAGGCGCGACCTTACTGAGGCGCGACCGTCAGGGAGTGCGTGCGCGTTGTTTGCGCCCCTTCCGGATTTCAGCGTGCCGTTTCGACATTGTTTTCCATTAAACTGAACTAACTACGACCATGCCGACGTTCACGCCAGGCGACCACCTGGGTCCATATGAAATCCTGTGCCGCATCGGCGCGGGAGGCATGGGAGAAGTGTGGAAGGCCCGCGACACCCGCCTGGGCCGCGAAGTCGCCATCAAAGTCTCCGCCGAGAAATTCAACGATCGTTTCGAGCGTGAAGGCCGCGCTGTCGCTACCCTGAATCACCCCAACATCTGCACGCTTCACGACGTCGGCGCTTTGCCCGATGGCCTCGGCTACCTGGTGATGGAGCTGATTGAAGGGCCGACGCTCGCCGAGAGAATCAAGCCCGATCGGGCCAAAACCGGTCGGACCAAAGCGACCCCCCTGCCGCTCAGCGATGCGTTAGCCATCGCTCAGCAAATCGCCGCCGCCCTCGACGCCGCGCATCAGAAAGGCATCGTTCATCGCGACCTCAAGCCCGCCAATATCAAGGTGAGCGAGAGCGGCAGCGTCAAGGTCCTCGATTTCGGTCTGGCCCTGGTGGCACAGGGGGTGGCACCGGCTTTAGCCGGTGATCTTGGAGTGGCACCGGCTTTAGCCGGTGATCCCAACCCCTCCAACTCGCCGACCCTCACCGAGCTCACCCGACCGGGAATGATCCTCGGCACCGCCGCGTACATGTCCCCCGAGCAGGCTCGCGGCAAGCCGGTCGACAAGCGCGCCGACATCTGGGCCTTCGGCGTGGTGTTGTATGAGATGGTCACCGGCAAATCCCTTTTCAAGGGAGAGGACATCAGTGACACCCTCGCCGCAGTCCTCAAGCACGAGCCCGATCTGACCGCCGCGCCGCCCGAGGTCCGGAAGCTGCTTCAAAGTTGCCTGGAAAAAGATCCGAACCAACGCCTCCGCGACATCGGCGATTGGCGCCTGCTGCTCTCGCCTTCCAGCCCCATGCGTGAGCTTGGGGCTAATCGCGCCAAATGGCTATGGCCCGGCGTGGCAGCCGCGCTGGCGATCGGCCTCGCCTCCCTTGCGTTTCTGCACTTCCACGAGCAGACGGCGGAGTTGGTTCCCGCGCGGTCTACTATTCTTCCTCCGGAGCGGACCACTCTGGCCCAGGCCAACGGTCCAACCGGGGGGCCCACCGCCCTGGCCCTGTCGCCGGATGGCCGGCGGCTGGCTTTCGTCGCTGTTTCGGACGACGGAGTGGCACGGCTCTGGATTCGCCCCCTCGACTCTTTGACCGCTCACCCACTGGCGGGCACCGAAGGAGCGGGCGTGCCGTTCTGGTCGCCCGATGGAGCGCATCTGGGTTTCTGGGCCGGCGGCAAGCTCAAGAAAATCGATGCCAGTGGCGGCCCGCCCATCACTCTGTGCGACGCCTTCGATGCTCGCGGGGGAACCTGGAATCGGGAGGGCGTGATTGTCTTTGCGCCCAGCCACACCACTCCCCTATTCCGCGTTGCCGCCGCTGGCGGCCCTTGTACTCCTCTCACGACGCTTGAAACCACCGGCGGCGTCGCGCACCGCTTCCCACGCTTCCTTCCCGACGGCCGCCACTTCTTGTTTGCAGTGTCCGCGACTCCCAGCGCGCCGGATCATGTGACTATTCGGACCGGCTCGCTCGATTCGCCGGAGAGCAAGGTTGTTTTAGAGGCGGAATCGAACGCGATATACGCCCAAGGCCACTTGCTCTTTATACGGGAGACGACGCTCATGGCGCAGCCCTTCGATCTTCAGCGCCTGGCGGTCACGGGCGAAGCTGTTCCAGTGGCCGAACAGGTCCGGCGCGCGAACACAAGCGCACGAGGAATCTTCGACGCATCCGAGAACGGGACGATTGTCTACCAGGCCGACCTGGACACGGGAATGCGACAGCTCGTGTGGCTGGATCGAAGTGGCAAACGGCTGTCAACTCTGGGAGAGCCGGCCGTCCTGGGCTCGCTGGATCTTTCTCCGGATCGAAAAACGGTCGCCGTCGAAGCTACCGACCGAGGGAATACTGACATCTGGCTGTACGATGCATCCAGCGGGAAGCGCTCCCGTTTCACCTTCGACGCGGCCAAGGAGCATCTGCCTATCTGGTCGCCCGATGGCCGTACGATTGTGTTCGGCTCCGATCGGAAAGGACATTTCGACGTTTACCGCCGAGCGTCCGACGGAAGTCTCGCCGAGGAGTTGGTGTATGCGGACGATTTGGACAAACAGCCGATCAGTTGGTTTCCAGACGGGAAATTGCTGACATACGGCGCCGGGTCCCGCCTGATGGTCTTGCCGGTGACGCCGGAGCAGCCGGGCGCTGCGTTGAAACCGTCGCCAATCGCCGGGATCCAAATGAGCGGCGCCGCAAAGTTTTCGCCTGATGGCCAATGGATCGCCTATCACTCGGTCGAGACGGGCCGATCGGAGGTATACGTGCGGTCCTTTCGAGGGCCGGGCACGCCTCCGGGTCCCAAGATCCAGGTGTCGGTGGCGGGAGGATTCCGGCCCCGTTGGCGGCCCGATGGAAAGGAGATCTTCTTTGTCACGCGCTTCGAGAAGCTGATGGCAGTCGAGGTGAATGTGAAAGGCGCGGCCCTGGAGTTTAGCGAGCCTCGCCTGCTGTTTGGCGACGTGGACTGGCAAGGGTATTCGTATGATGTCTCGGCCGACGGGCAACGGTTCCTGGTGGCGGCTTCAATTTGCGCCGAGTACCGCGCAGCCTCTGACCCTGATTCAAAACTGGACTGCTGCGCCAAAGAAATAACTCACGGCGTCGCCCGCCGCGCCGGCCTTCTTTTGCGGGGCAAGCGATCTTGTCGCCTGCCTGTCAAGCCCCACCCGTCAGGGTGGGGATCTACACCGTGGACTCCATCCTCGTCAGAGTAGGAATTTCATCGAGACGCGTGACTCATGCCATTAGCGGCGCGTGTCGTCCTACTTCAGCGCCTCGTTGATCTCGATATCCCGCTTCAGCACCTCGGTCACAAGCTCGGACAGATCAATGCCCCGCTGCTTGGCCTTCCCGGCGAGATACTCCCAGACGCTTCTCTCGATGGAGACCGGCATCAGCACCTTGGAGCCGGGAGGGATGTGGTGAAGCCCGCGAACCCCTTTGCTGAAATCGATTCGGGCCGGCATATCGTTACCATTTCCCGGTGAATTCTTCATAAGCCTTTCTCATATTGCAGGCACTCCGCCCGCCTGGCTCTCCTGGCCGATATCAGCCGGATCTTGATCGCGGCGGAATCGGTATCTGACCAAAGATAGACTACCGACAACAATACACCGTTACTGGCCATCCCGATAGAAAACCACCGCTCTTCAGTTTCACTGTGCTCGATATCGGCGACGGTGAGCAGCCTTGGATCGTAGAAAATGAAAGACGCCGCCTCAAAACCAATACCGTGCTTGCGAGCATTAGCATGTGCCTTGGCGTCGTCCCATTCGAACTGGAACGGCCGCTCACTCACCACTCCTTCATACCATGCGAGCCTGAAAGCAGGCAATCGAGATCCGGCTCAGTACTTGCGGCTGCATTGCCCCACCACGACCGCTGATCTACGTTATCCGTGAAACTGGTGTCGCGGCGACCTTGTGCGCGCTACTGCGCCTCGGTGACCTTTCCATTTTTGAACGTCACTTTGAAATCCTTGTAAATGTAGATCGCCTTCTTGCTGCCAAGATCAGCGATCGTGAGTGGCTGCCCGAGGATCTTGATGACCTGTTCCACCGTTTGTCCCTTGGAGATGGTTGCTGGAGGTGCCGCGGGCGCGGCTGGCGCCGTCCTCCCCGGAGCTGGCGACGCCGAGGGCGTCAAGGTTCTTCTGCCCGTCCCTGGCTGGCCTCCCCCGGTGTCGGGCGCATTCGCCTTGAGGTAGCGCTGCCAGAGCTGAGCGCGATAACTTCTCTCCTGGTCGCCTGACTGCACATCCTGGGCCAGCAGCGCTTCGGCAACACGCCGGTACCGGGGCACGATCTGAACGGCGTCTTTCCGCCACGTTCCAATGTCCGGCATATCGATCAGAATCCGGCACACCGCCTCTGTCTCGGACGGGGACAACACCAGCCCGGCGGCCGAAGGTCCCAGCAGATCGTCCCGGAAAGGCCTGGCGCTATCCGAAAAGCGCAACATCAGATCTCCCAGCATCCGCGCGAAGGCCAGAGTGAATGCCGCCTGACGCTCTTGGCGCCAGGAGACCTCGACGACCTCGGCGGCAACGCGCGGATCGGCCATCGGTCCCATGATCTCCGCGAGATCGGTCCGGGGCGCCCTTTGCCACGCCGCGATCAACTCTTCGTCGATCAGATCTCTGTACCAGGTAACCCAGCCGTTGAGCGTATCGATCGTCTGGCGGCGGTTGTCGAACTCGACTCCGTCTAACAATGTCCTGATCTTCTGGCGTGCGACCTTCTGTGTAAAAGGAGCAGGACCGACCACCTTAAACTGAGCGTTGGCTGCCACGCCCGCGCCGAGGAATGCGAGAGCCCATACGCCAACCGTGGCTCCCCACGGTCTTTGTCGCGGGGTCCTCAAAAGGCTCGCGGCCGTGACGCCTGGGGAACGCCGCGACGAAATAACGCCTTGGGCGATGCTGGGGAGAAGCCGGCTCATAGGCTGACAACGTCGTGTTTGGTGCGGATCTCCCCCAGACACGAGGCTACAGCGAGTCGAGCGGAAATTTCGATAAAACAGACGAGGTCCGCCGCCGGCGCTGAAGCTCTTTTCATTCCCGAATCTCATCAATTATTGTAAGCGGAAAAATAGCTCGAAGACGCTCAAAGCAATTGGATATATATGTCTCCGCCGCGATCGAGCTGGACGACTGTCACAAGCCGAGTTCGGCCAAAGCGATTCGGTCTTGTTCCAGTTCAGCCACGCCGTAGCGGATGGGAGAAACCTCGTGCGCCGCCGCGAAGGCCATGAAGGCGGCAAGCGGAGTCCGGCAAAGTTCGGCGGCGCGGCCCAGGGAAACCTTCTCTTCGCGGAACAGCTCCAACGCAAGAAGCCGTGCCGCGTCTTCAGAAAGATTTGCCGCGTCGAGCTTGGCTGCCTGGAGGAGCGCAGCGGGGAGATCGACCTTCACGGTTTCCATGCTTCTAACGTAACCCAGAATCACATTGTCACGCGATTTGGTGGACGTGCGCTACCAAATGGCGTGAGCGGTTAAGCGTTACAGCGGCTCCGGCAAATGCAACTGCGCTTTCCCGAGCGCCTTCTCCAGCATGTCGGTCGCTTCCGCCGGCTTCAGACCCCGCGACGTCGAAAACTCCGTGATCAGCATATGCCGCGCGCGATCCAGCATCTTCTTTTCCCGAAAACTCAGCGGCTTCTGCATCTGAAGTACAAGCAAGCCTTTCATCACTTCGGCGACCGCAAGAAGGCTTCCGTCCTTCATCTTCTCGGTGTTCTCTTTGAAGCGATCCTTCCAGTCCGCATGCCGATTGCAGCGTCCCTCGGAAAGGAAGCTGATCACCCGCGTCATCTCGCCGTTGCGCGTCACTTTCCGCAGACCCAGTTCTCCCACGTGCGAGAAAGGGACCATCACGGTCATGCTGGCGTACGTCAACCGGAGCAGATAGAACCGCTCAAAGTGACCCGCAAAAGCGCGGCTGCTGATGTTTTCGATGGTGGCGACACCATGGTTCGGGTAGACAATCTTCTCACCGACTTGAAAAGTCATAAGGAAGGACCTGCGTGCTTGTGAATGGGCGTGGTGCGCTCGACAGCCATCTCCGTCAGAACAAGCCACGCCTGCTATTGATATCTGCGGCGGGCGAAAGAGCATCTTAATCGGAACTTAATCATCTGTCAACAGGAAAGTGAGACTTTCGGTCATGGTCCTTAAGTTTTTGATTGTAAAAGATCTTATAAGACGGTCGGAGTGGCCCTAATCGCCACCGCGGCGGGCCGCGCCGCGGTTCCACTTCGGCTTCGCTACCTGTGAGCGGCTTTGAGCGGTTGATATGATAGGCATACCTTGTGATGGAATCCGCCAAAACCGACCTCAAAGCGACGATCCATCTGCCGCGCACGGATTTTCCGATGAAGGCGAATCTTCAGGCGCTGGAGCCGAAGCTGCTGGCCCACTGGAAAGAGACCCGGATTTACGATCGCATCCGCAAGTCGCGCGCCGGGCAGCCGATGTACGTGCTGCACGACGGCCCGCCCTACGCCAACGGCGAGATCCATCTGGGTACGGCGTTCAACAAAATCGTCAAGGATTTCATCGTCAAGCTGAAGACTATGGAGGGTTTCGATTCGCCCTACGTGCCCGGCTGGGATTGCCACGGGCTGCCGATCGAGATCAAAGTCGACAGCCAGCTCGGCGGCAAGAAGGCGTCGATGCCGCCGCTCTCCATCCGCGCGGCCTGCCGCAAATACGCGGAGAAATACGTTGGTCTTCAACGCGATGGCTTCGTTCGCCTGGGCATCTTCGGGCGCTGGGAAGATCCCTATTTGACCATGAGCGCCGAGTACGAATCGGTGATCGCGGGCGCGTTCGTCGAGTTTCTGGATCAGGGCTATGTTTACAAGGGTTTGAAGCCGGTGAACTGGTGCATCCACGACCGCACCGCGCTGGCTGAAGCGGAAGTCGAGTACGACAACCATACCAGTCCGTCGGTTTGGGTTCGTTTTGCACTTTTGTCGGACCCGGCGGCGATCGACCCAAGCCTATCAGGTAAAAGGGTTTATGGGCTGATCTGGACCACCACGCCCTGGACCATCCCGGCCAACATGGCGATCGCGTTCCACCCGAAATTCACCTATGTGGGTGTGGAGGTGAATGGGGATGTGTATATCGTCGCTAAGGATCTGGTGAACGCGACCGCGGAAGCTTGCGAGTGGGAAACACCGCAAATCATCGCGGAATTTGCGGGAAAAACGCTAGAAAACACCGTGTTTCGACATCCTTTGCTGGAGCGCAAATCGCTGGGTATTTTGGGCGATCACGTCACGCTGGAGCAGGGCACCGGCGCGGTCCACACCGCGCCCGGCCACGGCCAGGAGGATTTCGAGGTTGGCCGGGCTTATCACATTCCGGTGTACTGTCCGGTGGACGGGGCGGGGAAGTTCTATCACGCCGAGGGCGCGGAGGGCACGCTTCCGGAAGAGATCATCGGGAAAACGGTGTGGCAGGCGAACCCGATCATTATCGAATTGCTGAAGAACGCCGGTGCGTTGTTGGGATCGCGCAAAATCGAACACAGTTATCCGCATTGCTGGCGCTGCCACAATCCGACCATCTTCCGCGCGACAGAACAATGGTTCATCGGCATGGAACGGAATGAGCTCCGCCAAAAAGCGCTGGAATCGATCAAGAACGTGAAATGGATTCCGGCGTGGGGCGAGGAGCGCATCTCCAACATGATCGCGACGCGGCCCGACTGGTGCATCTCGCGCCAGCGCGTGTGGGGAGTGCCGATCACGGTGTTCTATTGTGAGGGCTGTCAGGAGCCGTTCACCAATCGCAAAGTGCTGGACCGGGTGGTTGCGCTGTTTCGGGAGCACACCTCCGACGTGTGGTACGAAAAGTCGGCTGCTGAATTGATGGGGCAGGACGTCAAGTGTGAAAAGTGCGGCGGCCTGGAGTTTCGCAAGGAGCGCGACATTCTGGACGTATGGTTCGATTCCGGTTCGAGTCACCTTGCCGTGCTCACGCGCGAGAACAAGCTGCCCTGGCCGGCCAACATGTACATCGAGGGCGGCGATCAGTTTCGCGGCTGGTTCCACAGCTCGCTGTTGATCGGCGTGGGTCTCAAGGGCGCGGCGCCGTATCGCGAATGCGCGACGACGGGATGGACGCTTGACGAGCACGGCCACGCGATGCACAAGTCCAAGGGCAACTCGATCGAACCTGACGAGATTATCAAGCAAGGCGGAGCGGACCTGCTGCGGCTGTGGACCGCGTCGGTCGAGTTCACCGAAGATGTCACGCTGTCGAAAACTATTCTCGAGCGCCTGACGGAGGCTTATCGCAAGTTACGGAACACGTTCCGGTATGCGCTCGGCAATCTGAACGATTTCGATCCGGTCAAAGATGCGGTGCCGGTTGACGAGATGCTGGAGATCGATCGCTGGATTTTGTCACGGGCGCAGGATGTGGTTCGACGCTCGCGTGAGGCGTATGGCGAGTACGCTTTTCACAAGGTGTATCGCGCTGTATACGATTTCGCAGCTGCGGATTTGAGCGCGGTGTATTTCGATGTGTTGAAGGACCGGTTGTACACGGGCGCGACCCGAGGCCGCGCGCGGCGCAGCGGCCAGACAGCGCTGTATCGGATCCACTATGCGCTGACGCGACTGATCGCGCCGCTGCTGGCGTTCACCGCGGAAGAAGTGTGGGGATATACAGCGAAACCGGCGGACGCGCCGGAGAGTGTCCACATGGCGCTGCTGCCGGAGCCGGAGGAATTGGAATCCCACCTTCATGTCAACCAGCTAATGGATTGGGATAACTTGATGAACCTGCGGCAGCTGGTGTTGAAGAAGCTCGAAGATGCTCGGCAGGCCAAGTCAATCGGCACGTCCCTTGAGGCACGCGTGAGGGTGTTGGCGGCGCCCAACACTTACCTTGTTGCAAAGGCCCACGAGGCGTTTCTCCCGTCTTTGTTCATCGTGTCGCAGGTCGTCCTTGAAGCAGGAGGCGACATCACCGAAATAGCGGTCGAGCGGGCGGATGGGACCAAGTGCGAACGGTGCTGGAAATATGTAACGACGGTCGGGCTGGACGCGCGGTATCCGACGGTGTGCGACCAGTGCGCGGAGGCTCTGCTCGTCATGAGCGGCGAAGCGATATGACGAGGCCATTTCTGGTGGGGCAGGCGATCTCGTCGCCTGCCGGCAGGAGCTCGACCATAAGGACATTGTCTGCGCCAGAATGGCAGGCGACAAGATCGCCTGCCCCACTTCGGTGCGGTGGTAATCGGCAGGCGACAAGATCGCCTGCCCCACGCGCATGAACGCGCGGGTGCGGGCGATTCTGATTATCGCTGGTGTGGGGCTGCTGGATCGTGTTTCCAAGGCGTACATTCGCGTGCGCGTTCCCGAGTGGGAAACGATCCCGGTGATCCGGGGGTTCTTCAACATCGACCACACGGAGAACACGGGCGCGGCGTTCGGAATGTTGCAGTCAGCCAGCCAATGGCGCCCCCTGCTGTTGATCGGAATATCAGTGGTCGTGATGTCGATCATCGCGCCGATGTTGTGGGCGGCCGCGAAACCGGGCTCCGCAAGCGCCCTGATGCAAACCGGCTTGGCATTCGTGTTTGGCGGAGCGGCGGGGAACTTGTGGGATCGGTTGTTTCGGGGCAGCGTCACCGATTTTCTCCAGTTTTTCTTCGGGTCGTACGAATTTCCGTCGTTCAACGCAGCGGATAGTTCGATTTTTGTTGGGGCGTGCCTGTTGCTGATCGACATGTGGATGACGAGGAAGAAGGAGACAAGGGTGAGGGAGTCAGGAGTCCGGAGTCAGTAGTCAGAATAAGAGCCGGAACGCGCGCCCTGACGGGCACGCCTCAAAAGACGTTGAGCGTGCCGCTCCTTGACAGTCGCGGCTCGGTAACGGCTTTCGCGGCTCGGTACCATAGGGAAATGCGCATGGTTCTCGGTTTCTTGCTCACCCTTGCTACCCTGTCCGCCGACGGCATTTCACGCGACGAATATCGCGCGAGGCGGGCGGAGCTGCGCAAGTCGCTAGATGGCGTGATGGTGCTGTTCGGTGCGAACGAGCCGGAAGATCTGCACACGGGATTCTTTCAGGACACCAACTTTCTGTATCTGAGTGGATGGCGGGAGCCGGGTGCGGCGATGATGCTCACCAAGAATGAGGAGATTCTGTTCCTGCCGGAGCGCAACCTCAAGCAGGAAAATTACACGGGCCGCAAGCTCGGTCCCGCCGATTCCGAGGCGCCGCAGCGCACGGGATTCGACAAGGTGATGCCGTGGTACGCGATCCAGAGTTCGTTCCTTCGCGCGCTCGAATCCGGCGCGTACGTCTACACGATGCCGGACAACGAGCATGCGAAAAAGCTGGCGGAGTTCTCTCCGTTTCACACCAAAGTTTCGGCCGAGGCGCGGATTGACGAGCTCCGCATGATCAAGTCGCCCGCCGAAATCGCGTTGATCGAGAAATCGACGGAGGCGACCATCGCCGCGCACTTGGCCGCATGGAAGAGGATGAAGCCGGGGCTGTATGAATACCAGGTGGCGGCAACCATGACGGATGTTTATTTCGAGCGCGGATGCGACCGAAGCGCTTACGCGCCCATCGTCGGCAGCGGTCCGAACAGCACCGTGCTGCACTATTCCGCGAATCACCGTCGCATGGACTCGGGTGAAGTGGTGGTGATGGACGTGGGAGCGGAGTGCTCGGATTACGCGACGGATGTGACGCGGACGGTTCCCGCGAGCGGAAAATTCACGGCGCGGCAGCGCGAGATTTACGAGATCGTATTGGGCGCGCAGAAGGCCGCCATCGCGGCGATCAAGCCCGGCATGAAAATCCGCGGCGACAATTCGCTGAAGCAGATCGCCATGGATTACATCAATTCGCACGGCAAGGATCTGCACGGTGAGCCGCTGGGGAAATATTTTACGCACGGCCTGGGCCATCACGTGGGGCTGGACGTTCACGATGCGAGCGACGTGGATGCTCCGCTGAAAGCCGGGATGGTGATTACCATCGAGCCGGGGATTTATATTCCCGAGGAAAATATCGGGGTGAGGATTGAAGATACTTTGCTGGTGACCGAGACCGGGTCGCGCAATTTGAGCGGGGCGCTGCCGAGAGAGGTGGCCGATATAGAGAAGTTAGTTGGGAGGTGACGCGAGTTCGCGACAACGAAGGCCGACGAGGGCGTCGGCCGCGGGCCAGGGGGCCCGCCCCACTATTGAGAAGTTAGTTGGTAAGTGAGGCCGGTTGAAAAGTAAGTTCAAACAGACGGCGGGATACGTGGCGGGCGTGGCCGGCTGCTTCGCGATCGCCATGGTGGCGGCGTGGACTTCACCCGCGATCCGGATCGACAACCAGGCGTACGACTGGATGCTCGCGCACAGCGCCGAGGAGCGCTGGACGCCGCAATCGGTGGTGGTCGCCATCGATGAGAAAACACTTACCGCGCGGGGCGGCATCCGGAATCTGCGAAATATTTTAAGCGAGACGCTCGACAGTATTGCAGGAGCGCAACCGCGCGCGGTGGTCTCCGATGTTCTTCTCAATGACGTGGGCGAGCCGGTGGAGGACAAGCGCCTGGCGGCTTCGCTGCGCGCGACGCGCAATCTGATCCTGCCCTGCGATGTGATTCGCGACGCCGCCGGGCCGCGTTGGGAGGGTCCACTCCCGGAGTTCAAGGAATCCTCGGTGGCGCTCGGGCATGTCGATCTGGAGGTGGATCGCTCGGATGGAGTCAGCCGCCGGATCCCGCTCGAAGACACTGTCGGGAAAGATCGGCGCTGGGCGATTGCGCTGCAAGCATTCAGCGTGACCCGAGGTCAACCCATCATCGAATCGCCGGATGACGTGCAGGTCGGCGACACGGTGATTCCGTCCGCGCGGCATGGAGATGCGCGGCCGATGCGGATCCGCTATTTGGCGTCAGGCATCCCCAGGGTTGCGGCGTTGGATCTGGATCAGCACCCGGAAATGATTCGAGGCAAGACTGTATTCCTGGGGGTCACCGCGCTCGGGGTGCACGATAGCGCGCTAACGCCGTTCGGCCGCGAGGTTCCGGGCTCCGAGATTCACGCGCAAGCGTTCGAGACCATGCTGCACGGCCGCTTTCTCGTGTCGGCGCGCGACGGCACGGTGCCCATGATCTGCGCTTTAATTGCGGTCGCGGCGGGACTGATTTTCGCGTTGCGGTCGGGATGGCAGGCCTATGTGCTGGGCACGATGCTGATCGCAGCGGCGGTGTGGACGCCGTTCCAGTTGTTCCGGCACGACATCGTGTTTCCATTTTTCGCCCCGGTCGCGGTGGCGTGGCTTTCAACGGCGGGCGCGGCGGTGTTTCAACACTTCTTCGTACGGCGCGAGCTGCGGCAATCGGAATCGGAAAAGTCGCGATATCAACAGGCGATTCACTGGGTGGCTCACGAGATGCGTACGCCGCTGACGGCGATTCAGGGGTCGAGCGAGATCATGACCCGCTATGAGCTGCCGGAAGCGAAACGCCATGAGTTGAGCGAAATGATCAACTCGGAATCGAAGCGGCTGGCGCGAATGATCCAGACATTTCTGGATGTCGAGCGGCTGGCTGACGGGCAGATGGAGCTGAAGCGCGAGCCGTTCAATATCTGCGACGTCGCGTCGTCGTGTTACAAGCGCGCGGTGCCTATTGCGGAGCGAAAGAAGATCAACATAGTGCTCGATACGTCAATGGACGCGAGCCTGGTGGGCGATCGCGAGCTGATGGAATATGCGCTGTATAACCTCCTGACCAACGCGATCAAGTATTCGCCGCGGGAGACCGAGGTGCAGGTGTTCGCCAGGCAGCGCGGCACGGAACTGCGGCTATCGGTGAGCGATCAGGGCATGGGAATGAGCGCCGAAGAGGTCAAGAAAATCTTCACCAAGTTCTACCGCACCAAGGGCGCGGAAGTTTCGGGAGAAGTTGGTACCGGAATCGGGTTGTCGATCGTCGAACAGATTGTGACTCACCATGGAGGTCGCATGGAAGTCACCAGCGAGCCGGGCAAAGGCTCGTGCTTTACCATGGTATTGAAAGCCGAGGTCGCGGCCACCCCCAATGCAGAAACTGTTGATCGTCGAGGATGACTACTCGGTTCGCAGCACGATGGTGACGTGCCTGGAACTGGAAGGCTACGCGGTGGACGCAGTGTCTTCGACGCGTGAGGCGATCGAGCGGCTGCGCGATCAATCCTACCCGATCGTCATCTCCGACATTTATCTGGATGAGCGTACCGGTATCGACGTGCTGCGCAGCGCGCGCGCACAGAACCCCGACTGCGCTGTGATTTTGATGACGGGCCGCGGCAGCATGGAGACGGTGATGCAGGCGACCGAAGGCGGCGCGTTTGAATATCTGGCGAAGCCGTTCGAGATGGCGCAGATGATCTCGACCATCAAGCGCGCGGAAAAGACTTTGGCGGGCGATGAGGACGATCAGGAAGCCGCGTCGATCGACGATTTACCGGATACGGAGCTGATCGCCAGTTCGGCGCGCATGGTGGAGATTTATAAGACGATTTCCAAGGTCGCGCCCACGGATGCGACGGTGTTGATCGAAGGCGAAACGGGCACCGGAAAAGAACTAGTGGCGCGCATGATCCATCGCAATTCGAAACGCGCGGCGCAGCCCTTCGTGCCGGTGGATTGCGGCGCGATCGCGCCGACCTTATTGGAAAGCGAACTGTTCGGCACGTTGAAGGGCGCCTACACGGGAGCGGATCGCGATCGCATGGGGGTGTTCGAAGCGGCGGCGAACGGAACGGTATTTCTGGACGAAATCGGCGATATTGATTTGGGTTTTCAGTTAAAACTGCTGCGGTTTATGCAGGAGCGCGAGATTCGGCCGCTGGGATCGTCGAAATCGAAAAAAATCGACGTGCGGGTGATCGCGGCGACCAATAAAGACGTTCAGAAGATGGTGGATGAGCAGAAATTCCGCGAGGATCTGTGGTATCGGCTGAACGTGGTGCGGCTGACGATCCCTCCGCTGTGCGAACGCGCGAGCGATATTCCTCTGCTGGTCCACCATTTCTTGAAGCGCTATAACGAGCGGTATAGTCTGGACACGCGGCTGACGGATTCGGGTTTGAAGGCGATGGAAGAGTACAGTTGGCCGGGCAATGTCCGGCAGCTTCAACATATGATGGAGCGGCTGACGATTCTGGCGCCCGGGGGCCGCATCGACGACGCGGCGGTGCGCGATTCGATCGAGCAAATGGATTCGCGCGATCATGCGAGCGACTCGCTGGCGGATACGGAAGCGGATCAGATCCGGCGGGTGCTCAGCGCGACCAATGGGAATAAGAGCCGGGCGGCGAAGATATTGGGGATCGAGCGGAAGACGCTGTACCGGAAGCTGGAGAAGATGGGGTTGTAAATTGCCGCCACCGACGATCAGGTCGCTGGCGTTGGCCTTTGCGGCCGCAGCGCTCGCCTCTGCCGACCCGCCGACTTTCTGCCCCGCGTCCGCCGTCCGTCTGGGGGAGCGCGGGGAGCCGGTGCTCACTCTCTTTCCACTGCAGGGAAGCAAGGTCGATGTCCCCTTATCTCCGGAATTGAGAAACCACGGGGTAGTTGAGTTCGTAAATGGCAAGGTACTGTTCGTGCAGAGCATGGTTCCACGGGTCGACGGCAGTCTACTTAGAATCGAGTTCAACCCACTCCGCCAGACCGTCATTCCTGGGTCAACTGGCTTCGGGGTGATCTGGCACCTGACGGTTTCGAACTCCTCAGGCCGGATCTATGTCTCTGGTTTCTCCAATAGTCTCGGGCCATACCAATGCGGCTCGTTTGAAATTGATCCTGCCGCTGGAAGCGGACCATGATCAAGAGCTCCCACTGTCGGGTTTACGCGGACTGGTATGGCTGGGTCGATCCCGCGGCGGTTCAGTAGCCTGAGTTCTGAAACTACGCTGCCTGATCGTGGTGCAGCTTCAATACCTGGTCCGTTCGCAGGGCCACCGACGCATACGTGCGGCCGAGATCGTTGCTAAATTCAACTTCGTACACTCCCGGCGCGAGGGTTTCGACGATAGTGCCCACCTGACCGCGCCGCAGTCCGTCGGCGGGTCGATCTTCCAGCAGTGCAACGACCGACAGAATCTCGATTTCAGACATTTCAAGCCTCAAGCCAATTGTACATAACAGGTAACCAGGCGCGGCGCGGTCTCGCTACCTCTGATGATCCATGCGCCGCGCAGAATCGCCCGGTTTGAGCCGCGGACAATTTCTGTTTCCATCCAATAGCGGCGACCGAAGGCATCCACCGATGCCGGGGTCACATCCACGTTCATAGCCGCTTGCAGTAAATGTTCTCTCAGGAACTCGGCATCATTCATCGACAGCCCAAGCGTAGCTGCGAAGACTCGCGCCTTGTGCTTGCCACGCGGATGCGAAGGGTTTAAACAGTAATCACGGAGCTTGGCGATATCCACAACCGCGCGGTCGCCTGCTGGAAGTCTCATTCAGAGCAATCGTCCCGCGCTGCGGCGGTCCAAGCGGCTATGATAACGGCAGTTACGAAACCAAATGGCCAGCGACCCCACCCCTGGCGTCACCTGCAACATTTGCGGAGCCGATATGGAACCCGCAACCTCCGGCGGCCGCGAGACAGCGGGCTGCGCGGCTTGCAAATCGTCGCTGCGGCTGCGCGCGCTGGTCGCGCTGCTCTCGCGGGAGAACTTCGGCGTGGCGATGACGCTGCCCGAGTTTCCCACCATGAAAGGCATTCGTGGCTTGGGCATGTCCGATTCTCCCGAGCTCGCCAAGAGACTCGCCGAAAAGTTCGACTACACCAACACCTTCTATCATCAATCGCCGGTGTTCGATGTGACTAAACCGGACAGCCGCGATGTGGGCCGCTACGATTTCATCGTTTCGAGCGAAGTGATGGAGCACGTTCCGCCGCCGGTGGAGCGCGCGTTTGAATCGCTCCACGCGATGCTCAAGCCGGATGGCTTGCTGCTGATGACGACGCCTTACTGGGTCGGCGGAACGACGGCGGAGCATTTTCCCGATCTTCACGAGTTTACGGTGGCCTCGCTCGGTGGAAGACCGGTGCTGGTGAACCGCCGCCGTGACGGCGCCACGGAAGTCTTTGAGGATCTCGTTTTTCACGGCGGCCATGGGTCGACACTGGAAATGCGTTTGTTCACCGACGAATCCTTGCGGGATGCTCTGCTCGCAACTGGATTCAAGGCTGTGAGTTTCTTCGGCGAAAGCCAACTCGAATTCGGTATCGATCACGTAGAGCCGTTTTCGCTCCCGATGGTCGCGCGCAAAGGGCAAATTTCGAGCGCCGGCCTGGGAGTTGGATCGAGAGTATCTCGAAGCATTTCGTCAGGCGGGGCGAAGCATTCGAGAGCTCGAAACTCTCACCGGTGACTACCAGCGCTACATCGCTTTCCATGAGAATTCGCAAGAGCGGTTGGAAAGCGCTCTTGCAGAACGGGCGGACTTGGCTCGGAAGATGGAAGCGGAATCCGAACGGCTCGAAATTCTCACCGGTGAGTACAAAACGTTACATCGCTTTCCACGAGGATTCGCAAGAGCGGCTCGAACGCGCTCTTGCCGAACGGGCGGACTGGGCTCGGAAAATGGAAGCCGAGTCCGAACGGCTTGCGGGCATGGGCCAAGGATACCGAGCGGCAAAGGAACCAGACGGTCGCCGACTTCCTTCACCTGGAGGATGTGGAAAAGGAGCTGCGGCAATACGTGGCGATACTCGAGAAAGAATCGGCGGAGCAGCAGACTCAGTTACAGGAGCTTCGCGCCAAGCTCGAAAAGCTCCAGTCAGCTGTTTGGACGCGAATCGGGCGAGGGTTGGGCGCACTCGATCGATAGCTTCGATTCCTCCCATAATCGTGACTCGCCAAGGCGATTGGGCGAATGGCGATCCGCTTGCCGTGAAAATAGGGCCGCCTGCGGCCTGTAAACACCCGCTTATGAGAATTTTCTCGCGTTCCAACCCAAGACCTTCCGATAATCGAAGAGTGATCAAACTTGTATCTGCCGTTCGTGTGTGCGTCGTTCTGGCCTTCTTTTGCAGTAGTTTAAGTTATGCGCAGTCGGGATCGGGGACGATCAAGGGCACGGTTCTCGACCAGTCAGGAGCAGCGATCAGCGGCGCGACGGTCGCGATTGTGAACCCGGTTTCCCATTACCAGCAAAGCGCCAAATCCGACGCGCAAGGGGCCTTCGAGTTCGATAACGTTCCTTACAACAACTATCATATGACCGCGAACGCCCCGGGAATGCAGAGAACGGAACAGGATGTGGATGTGCGCTCGGGTGTTCCGGTGGAGGCGAGGGTGACGCTGAAAATCGGCGTCGAGACGATGTCGGTGACGGTGGAAAGCTCGTCGGATCTGGTGGAAACGGACCCGACCACCCACACCGATGTGGACCGCAACCTGTTCGATAAGCTGCCACTCAGTCAAACGTCGTCGGTGAGCTCGCTGGTCACTTTGGCTTCGCCGGGCGTTTCGGGGGACTCCAACGGCCTCATGCACGGGCTTGGCGATCACGCTTCCAACTCGTTCTCGGTGGATGGCCAGCCGATCAGCGATCAGCAGAGCAAGGTTTTTTCGAATCAGATTCCTATCGACTCGGTCCAGTCCATGGAGGTGATCGAAGGCGCGCCTCCGGCTGAATATGGCGACAAAACCAGCCTGGTGATCGTGGTCACCACGCGATCCGGGCTGGGTGTCGCCCAGCCGCATGGAGAAGTCACCACTTCCTTCGGCAGTTTCGGCAGTTTGAGCACAGGGTTTAATGTCGCCTATGGCGGCAATAATTGGGGTAATTTCGTTTCCGCGAGCGGCTTAGGCACCAACCGATTCCTGGACGGGCCGGAGTTCGTCGTGATGCACGATCACGGGAATGAGGAGAATTTTTTTGACCGGTTCGATCTGAAGCCTTCCTCCAAGGACACCATCAATCTGAATTTTGCCTTTACGCGAAGCTGGTTCCAGACCCCGAATTCGTACGACGCCCAGGACGCGACGGCGTGGTCGGGACTCGTCTTGAATAACGGCGGCCTCGGTCCGAACGGATTGCCGGTGGGCTCGACCGATCAGGTGTCGAAGATCCGGACCTTCAACATCGCGCCGGTGTGGACGCGCGTGGCGAACGCAAATATGGTGTTCACCTTCGGCGGCTTCGCGCGGCAGGATCAATTCAATTACTATCCCAGCGGCGACCCGTTTGCGGATTTTATTCCGGATCTTCAAACCAACTCGATCTCCCAGAGCCGAAGGCTGACCAATCTGGGCCTCCGCGGCAGCGTTTCGATTGTGAAGGGCATCCACAACATCAAACTGGGATTTACCGCGCAGGACACGATTGTGTCGGAGCAAGACGGGTTCGGCATCGTGGATCCGGACTTTAACGCGGTATGTTTGAATGCGAACGGCAGCGCGGATACGAACCCGGCGCTGACGAATCCGGCGCTGTGCAACGGAGCGCTGCGGCCCAATCCGTCCTTTATTCCGCTGCTCGGCTGCCTCGACCTGACCAGGACGGGTACGCTTCCGGCATCCGACGGCTGCCGGAGTACCAGCAGTAGTCCGTATACGTTCAATGGGCACGCCGACATCCGAGAGCTGGGGGTATACCTCCAGGACACCATCACGCTGAAGAGCTGGACGTTCAATCTGGGACTGCGCGGCGATGTGTATCGTGGCATCACGAAGGCGAGCCAGGCGGAGCCGCGAATCGGGATCGCGTATAGCATCAAACCCAGTGGAACGGTACTGCAAGTTTCCTACGCGCGCACGCTCGAGACGCCGTTCAACGAAAACCTGGTGCTGGCGAGCCTGGGATGCAACGATCCGGTGATCAACGCGCTCCAGTCAGTCGCCCAGGGGTATCCTTGCCTGACGTCGCCCCTCAGTCCGGGCTGGCGGAATGAGTTCCATGCGGGGCTCCAGCAAGCCTTCGGACACTATCTGGTGATTAGCGGCGAATACATCTGGAAGTACACGCACCAGGCTTACGATTTCAGCGTGCTGGGCAACACGCCCATCACCTATCCGATCGAGTGGTCGAGTTCTAAGATCCCCGGCTACGCCATCCGTGCGAGCATTCCCAACTACCACGGCTTCACGGCGTTCGTGGTGATGTCCAGCGTGGCGGCGCGTTTCTTCACGCCGCAAGTTAGCGGAATTGGAACCACGCCGGTCAGTTCCGGAAGCAGCGGAGTCTTCCGCATCGACCACGACGAGCATTTCAATCAGACTACTCACCTGCAATATCAGATCAAGAAGAGGGGACCATGGATCGCTTTCACCTGGCGCTTCGATAGCGGCATGGTGGCCGGCCCGGTTCCGTGCGCGGGAGGCAACTGCGCCAACGGTCCGAACGGGACCGATTCGATCGTGGATGTTTCCAATCTGACGCCGGATCAGCAGTTCCAGGCGGGTCTATTCTGCGGCAGCGTACACGCGACGCCGACCTCAGGGATCAGCGCGAACGGGCTGTGCGCCGCGTCGCAATATGGGTCCACATTACTTCAGATTCCTAACGCGGGGACCGAGAACGACGATCACAATCCTCCGCGCATCGCGTCGCGCAACCTGTTCGACGCGGCGGTGGGGCATGACAACCTGTTCCACGGGGACCGGTATAAATGGAGCGTGCGTCTGGCGGTGGAGAACATCGCGAATAAGGAAGCCCTGTATAACTTCCTTTCGACGTTCAGCGGAACGCACTACGTGACGCCGCGCGCGGTGACGGGGACCATCGCATTCCACTTTTAGAAAGGCCTTGTGGGGCAGCCAATTCTGGCTGCCGCCGGCTTTCAGCCGGCGTGCCGCTCACGCTCCTAAAGCCGCCTGAAAGCGGCTGCCGCCAGTCCCGAACGGACGCAAACAACGCGAATCTGGCCGCCCCACACTGGCCTACCGGAGCTGCGCCGGCCGGGCCTTCTTCGCCTTCGCGCCCGTCTGGGGCATGAACAACTGTTCGATCTGCTGCTCGGCGAGCGACAAACTCAGGTGCGCGGTGGCGCCGTTCACGGTGAACGTCGCGCTGCCCGCGAGCGAGGCGACCTTGGGATCGGTCGACGGGATCATGCTCACCAGGAATTTCAGCACGTCGCACAGCGCCTGCGCGTTCTGGCCGGATGCCGTCACGGCGTCGCCCGTGACGGTCACCGCGTTCGATCCGAAATTTACGCCGCCGGATGCCTGCAACACCGATTGCAGCAGGTTATTCTGACTGACGCTGTTCAAGCCGGTGCCGCCCAGTTTTCCGCCGAGGAACACCGAAAGCGGAGTGGTGGTCGCGAACCAGGCTTGATTGGTGATGCTGACTGCCTGCGCTTTCTGGCCGAGCGGTGTCGAGTAGGTCACGGGGTTTTGATACCGGTCGATGGCGCCTTGGACGGAGGCGATATCGCCGGCCGCCGCCGTGGTTCCGTCGAGAAACACCATCGCCGTATTCGGGACTGCCGTATTCGCGGTGTTCGGGCCGGAGGCTTGCGCGGGCGCAGGTGGCGCGATAATGTTGAACCCCTTATACGGCGTGATCACCCCGCCCTGCGCGATCGCGGCCGCCAGGATCTGCGAAGGGACGAAGGTTCCGCGGCCGAGCGCGAGTACGCTGGGCGAAGTCGAAGTCCCATCCGAGTTGGTGGCGGCGAGGACTTGGTTCAAGTCGCGGCGTGGATCGAAACCGGTGGCTAGGATGAACTGCTGGAACCCAGCGTCGCCCGCCTGGATTTGCGTGAGCAAGTATTGGCCAAAGGGCGATGCGACGCTCTGGTCCACCTGGATTCCGGACAAAATCTTGGCGTCCGGCATGACCAGATTCAACAGGACGGGATCGACGGCCGCGCTGGCCGAAGCGGCCGCGGCGAGCAGGCAAAAGGCTAAAGTTCGCAGGTTCATAATTGGACTCCGGTTGGTTCTATGGTTTGTTCCACGAAACTCGTTCTACGCATGGAAGACGCCGCCGTCGCCCAATTATTACATCGTCTATTTGCATCGTCTGCAAAAACATGATCCAAAACCGGTCTATTGAGCCTTGCCGGTCGCAAGCGCCTCAACAAAGGAGCGCTCTACGGGCCAGGTCCCCACCACGCGCTGGTCCTTCTGCTGAAAAGCGCCCGCCACCAGCACCCCGCTCAAATCGCCGGCGTTGGGCGTCATGTGATCGCGCTCCAGCATTTTCTTCAAGTAGGCAGTTGTGGCTGTCATCTGCGCCGCCAGCGCCGCCGCCGATTCCGGATTCGCACAAGCAGCGTCCAGGCGGATCTGTAATCGATTTCCCTCCGGGCCGATCGCGAACACGATGTTTTGCGCCTGCGCCAGCGGGCTCAGAAACGCATGCGTGCCGGCAGGGAAATTGTTCACGTCGCTGAACGCGAACGAAGGCATCGAAATCCAGACCGGCTCCGGTGAAAGTTGTGGCGGATTGGACGATTGGCCGGGCCCGATCATCGTAACGCTACGATCCTGGCGCGTCACCGCGAGCGCGAGAACGTCGTATTTCAGCGGATAAAACGAAATGTGACGGTCCGGCGTGCTGGCGGGCATTTCGCAAATCGCGTTCAAGCACTTGCCTCCCTGACCGCGCGCGTATTTCGCCAACTGCTTCCAGTCGAACCGGCCGCGCAGCGCCAGATATACGTCCCCGCCCGTGAACCCGGCTGCCACCGCGTCCAGATCGGTCCGGTAATTGAAGCCGGTTTGATCGACGAACTGGCGGTAGTCCGGCGCCTCAACTGCGCTAGATCCCGCCACCAGATCCAGAAGTCCGTTGCGGCGCAGCGCCTCCACATCGATGTAGACATGCGTCGATCGATCGCGCGGGAGACATTCGACCAACGCTGTCGCATCGATGTGCCGCGACGCGCGCCACCAGTGCGCCAACCCCACCGCGCCTGCACACAAAATAATCACCAGCGCGGCCAGTTGCCATGGCTGAAACCGGCGTTTCATTTCAATCGGCCAGCTAGACAAATTTCGGCAATATCGTGGATCAGCGGTTGCAGTGGGGCGGGTCCCCTGACCCGCGCGCGACCCCCTGGTCGCGCTACAAACCGGTCGAGCGTCCCAATAGTGATCATCAAAATCCTCCGATGGCCGCAGCCATTATAACGCCGCGGCCATATCGGCCACACGCGCGCTCTTCCACAGAGCGATATACGGCTCCATATCTGTCATCATGCGGGCGAACTGGTTGGGATCCAGCGATTGCGCGCCGTCGCTCATGGCTTTCTCCGGATTGGGATGGACCTCGACCAGCAGCCCGTCGGCCCCGATGGCGACGGCGGCTCGCGCGAGCGCCGGCACCAGGCTGCGCTTGCCGGTGGCGTGGCTCGGATCGAGAATCACGGGCAGGTGCGTCAGCTCGTTCAAGGCCGCGACCACGGCGAGGTCGCAGGTATTGCGCGTGACCGTTTCGAAGGTCCGGATGCCGCGCTCGCACAGCATCACCTGCGAATTTCCGTGAGCCACGATGTATTCAGCGCTCATCAGTAATTCCCTGACGGTGGAACTCATGCCGCGCTTCAGCAGCACCGGCCGTCCGCAACGGCCGAGGGTTTTCAGTAGCGCGAAATTCTGCATATTGCGCGCGCCGATCTGCAAAATGTCGGCATATTCGGCGACTAGATCCACGTCACGATCGCTCATCACTTCGGTGATGATGCCGAGGCCGGTTTCGCGCCGCGCTTTCGCGAGCAGCTTCAACCCCTCCTCTTCCAGGCCCTGAAAATCGTAAGGCGACGTTCGCGGCTTGAATGCCCCGCCGCGCAGCAGCTTCGCGCCGGAGCGAGCCACGATCTCCGCCGCTTCCAGAATCTGGCGCTCGCCTTCCACTGAACACGGCCCCGCCATCACGATAAAATCCGTGCCGCCAAAAGTAACATCACGCACGGTGATCTCGGTCCTGGCGGGCCGGAACTCGCGGCTGACGAATTTGTACGGCGCGGAAATCCGTACCGCTTTCTCGACGCAGGGCATGGCCTCGAGCGATTCCAGGCACGCGGTCACGTCGCCCACCCCCACCACGCCGATCACCACCCGCTCTTCGCCTTCAATCGAGTGAACTTTGTAGCCGAACTCCTCGATCCGCGCGCGCACCCGGTCCACTTCCTCGCGCGTGGCGTGCATTCGCATGGAGATGATCATGGCTGCCTCCTATCCTTTTCTAAACGCGCACAACGCTTTCGCTGTGCGCTCTTCCAAACTCCAAAGACGCGCACGGCGCTTTCGCCGTGCGGTTCCGAAAACGGCCCATCCCCAATAAAAAACCCACTCTTGCGAGTGGGTTGGTTTCGAAAATTGGGCCACACCACTCTTCGCGATTCAAACGCAAAAGCGCCAGTATCGAAATCGAAACGAGATGGTGCAACCGGACATGAATCGCCAGAATAGCACGAACTCCGTGCCAGGAAAGGTCGCCGGAGGATAGATCGCCCGAAGTTAGAGAAAGCATGTTAAGATCGGTCCACAGGCTGAGGCAAGCATCCGTTCCGGCTGCTTTCAATTGGAGGATTCATGATCAAAAGCATCATGCGTGGATTGATGAAGAACAGCGCAGCGGCGCTGGCGTTCGTTGTGATTTTCGCTGCTTTTTCCAAATGCTCTTGGGCGGACACCGCCTGGACTCTTGAGAACGTCAACTTCACCGACGGCGCGACGGCGATCGGCTCTTTTACAATCAATTCCACCTTCACCGCCCTGACGGCCTGGAACATTACAGTGTCGGGATCGACCTTGAGTCCATCCGCGAACGCCCACTACGACAACGGCGACGGCGACAGCGGCTTTTTTAGCGTCAGCTCGACTAACGTACTACTCGCCATCGACGTTCCGTCTTTCGCGCAGGAGCTTATTTTGGTTCTTACTTCCCCAATGACAAACGGCGGCACGCCCGTCAATCTACAAGGCGGCGCCAGCGGGGGTACCGATGATTGCAACCAGCCTGGAACTTGCGGGATCCTCACCACCAGCGGCGAACTTACATCCAGCGCGGTTCCGGAGCCATCCGCCGTCCTGTTGCTCGCGTCCGGTGCGGGCCTTCTCGGTTTGGTTTTCTATCGCAGGAAGCGCTCGCTCTCGTAATTCTTTAGACGCGCGCTGAATGCCGCGATCGCCGAGCCCCACATAATCGCCACCGCCGCGACCGTCCCTAGCTGTCCTTGAGATTCTCGACGATGTCGACCATGTCCGCAACCTTGCAGGTTGCCGCGAGTCGCTGTGCCGCGGCCGGATCTGAAGCCTTCCTGGCGGCTTGCACCAGCGCGCCTTTGAGCTGGATCTTGTCGTCTTCGAGCTTCCGCTGATCGGCAAGGCTGGTGAGCCATTTCGCGCCTGAGATCCCCACCAGAATCGTGCTGCCGCACGCGCCAATCATATCCGCCGGAACAATGGTATGGGTCGCATTGGCAAAGCCCGCCAGGTTCGGCAGCCACGAAATGAATCCCGCGACCATGCCGATAAAAATATTCTTGAGATAGGCGGGGTCGAATTCCGTGCTCCCGGAACTGCGCGACATGAGTGGGCCGGCCAGCACGGAGTTGAGCAGTCCGCCGATGGTCCCGCCGAGACAGACCGCGCCGACCAGGTGGTAAAGAGTGTAGTTCATATACTCGATTGTCGAGCCCTTGCTGCAAGGGATCGGCCGAGGTCACTCGATACGTAATTGAAATGCGTGGACTTGTAAGTTTGCGCCCGTTGTGACCAGCGTGTCACCAGCGTGTCACCAGCGTCGTTATCGGCGTCTCACCGCCGTCCCCCGGCGATTTTGCGCGCCTCGGGAAGACGCCGCAGCGCGGCCATCGCGACAATTCCCGCCGCCGGACCCAGTGCGAGAACGCTGAACGACCATTGCGTGCCGATGCGCGCCTCCACCCACGGCACCAGGCGGATGGTGAACATTGTCAGCAGGAATCCAAGGCTGGTTTGCAGCGTCAGCGCGGTCCCCACGTATTCGCGCGCGCTTAACTCCGTAATGCAGGCGGAGAATTGCGCCGAGTCCGCTACGATCGCGAATCCCCAGACGATGGCGACAGCGGTGAGCGCCGCAAATCCCGCGTGATAGAAAAATCCGATGGCGAGCGCGCATGTCCCGCTGAGCGCCATGCTCGCGATGGTGATGGTGGTGCGGCCGATCCGGTCGGCCAGCTTGCCGGCCAGCACGCATCCGGGAGCGCCGGCCGCGATGGCGGCGAAGGCGGTAAAAGACGCGAAAGCGAACGGCGCACTGGTGAGCGCCTCGTGCAAATATGCCGCAATCCAGGCCCACATCGCGTACAACTCCCACATGTGGCCGAGATAGCCGAGATTGGCGAGCAGCACCGGCCGGTCGCGCAGAATCGAGCCCGCGTAGCTCCAGCGAAACGGCGGCGCGTTCACGCTCCCGGAGGGGGCGACAGGACGATAGGGACCCTCGCGTACAAACAGCCCGGCGATGAGTCCGCCCGCGGCCGCGCTACCGGCCGCAATGTAGAGCAGCAGTTTCCAATCGTCAGGAACGCCGTGCCTCCAAGCCCCGACGGCGTTCAACAGCTGCGGCCCGGCGGATCCGAGGGTCAAAGCGCCCACCAGGAGCCCGATTCCCAGCCCGCGATCCTCCTTGGTCCAGGTCGCGACGATTTTCATGCCGACGGGATACACGCCCGCGAGAAAGAACCCCGTGAGGAATCGTAATGCGACCGCCGCGCCGAGCCCGTGAGCGGTTGCCGCAATCGCCATCGTGGATGCGCTGGCCGCGACCGCCGACCAGGCGAACAGAACGTGCGTGGGCAATCGATCGGAGAGGTTCAATAGTGCCGATAGCAGCGCGCCGGCGACGAACCCCGCTTGTACGCTCATGGTGAGCCACGCGCGTCCGGAGTCGTCGAGCTGCCATGCCAAAGAAAGCGCGGGCGCCACGGCGGAAGCAGAAAACCACACGGCCATGCTGAGGAGTTCAGCCAGTAGCAAAACCCAGATGGCCGTCCATTTGTTCCCTGCCGCCGATTGGCTCACTGAATGAGCTTAGCGAATGTGGGGCAGGGCCATGCCCTGCCAGCCCGTTATATTTGGATGATGCGAGTTGGATTTTGATGACGCGAACAGGATCTGCATGAAGCGAACAGGATCCGGATGAAACGAACGGGCGCGGTCTTCGCGATCATCGCTGTCTTAGTCATTACTACGCGGCTGTGTCACTCGGACGTTCTGTGGGCCGATGACAATCTCCCGCTGGCGGCTGCGATCGAAGTCGCTCGTGGAAAAACTCTATATCTCAACGTCTGGTTCGACAAGCCTCCCCTGGTCGCATGGATCGCGTTGCTGTGGGGCGCACGCGCGGGTGTGCTGCTCCGCCTTGCAGGCGCGGCCTATGTGATCGCGACTGCCGCAGCCGCATGGCAGTTCGCCCGAACAAAATGGAGCGAGAGCGAAGGACTACTCGCCGCGGGCTTCGTTGCTTCGTTTCTTACGTTCGGTTTTCCCTCCGCGGTAATCCCGCTCGCCTCCGACATGCTGCTGATTCTGCCGCACTTCCTCGCGATCTACTTCGCTTGGCGTGGCCGCGCATTCCTGAGTGGAGCCGCCGCGGGAATCGGATTGATGTGCAGCTCCAAAGCTGTATTCGTGCTCGCGGCTTGCGCGCTGTGGCAGTGGCGATCCCTGCCTTTGTTGTTGGCCGGATTCGCCGCGCCGAACGCACTCACACTCGGATGGATGTTCCTGCATGGATCGGCGGGGGAATATTATCGGCAAGTCTGGCAATGGGGATCAATCTACGCGGCCAATACGTTCGTCGAGCATCCGCTCCCCGAGGGGGCGAGACGGACGGCGGATTGGCTCGGGTTTCATGCGGCGCTGGTGCTTGGGGCGATCGTCGGTGCGGCGATCGGGGGCGCGGACGTGTCAATGAAGACGGAACGGCGTCGGAGATCCATCGATTGGCGGATGGCCGCCTGGATCGCGATCGCGTTCGTAGGCGTAATTCTGGGGCTGCGATTTTTCCCGCGATATTACTTTCTCCTTCTGCCGCCGATGACCATCGCAGCGGCTCGTGGTTGGTCGTTACTCGTGAGCGGGGGGCTCCTCATAAATCGCCATCGTGGGGCAGGCTATCCAGCCTGCGGACCTGCTTTCCAGCAGGTCCAGCCGGCTGAAAGCCGGCCGCAGCCAGAATTGGCTGCCCCACCAAGTGGAACTCGCCGCCTTGCCGCGATCGCGCTGGCCGCCCTGCTGGCGATTCCAGTAATTCGATTTGCCCCCCGATACGTGACCCTGGCCCGAGGCGAAACCTGGCGCGATCTCGACATGGATCGCGACAGCAAGTCAGCCGCCGCAAAACTCCGGGCGCTCGCGCACCCAGGCGACACACTGTTCGTGTGGGGCTTTCGGCCAGATATCTTGATATACTCGGGTCTCCCCGCAGGCACGCGATTCCTGGAAAGCCAGCCGATCTCCGGCGTGCTCGCCGATCGTCATTTGTCTTCGACACAAGCGGTCGCACCCGAATTTACGGCGCCGAATCGCGAGGAGTTGATTGCATCGCAGCCCACCTGGGTTGTAGACGGACTTGGCGTGTACAACCCCTCGCTGGCACTTGTTAACCAAACGTACTTGGCCGCCTGGCTGGCACAGTATGAGGAAGTGGACCGGTCCGGCTTTTCGATTCTCTACCGCTTGCGCTAAACTCGACCTACCGATGCCGCGTGCGCGTCTATTCTGGCTCCGCGTTTTTTGCGTCCGTGTCGGACTGCTTCCTGTCTTCTGTCTTCTTCTGTCTTGCAATCGCGCTTCTGAGCGATCGCTGACCATCGCCGTCAACGCCGGAGTGGAAGGCACCGCGCTCAAGATGGCCGCCAGCGAATGGGGCGCGGCGCGTGGCGTGCGCATCGAAGTGGTGGAGCTTCCGTACGCGAATCTCTTCGAAAAAGAACAGCTCGACCTCACTAGCCGCACGGGCGCTTACGACGTGATCATGATGGACGATCCCTGGTTTCCGCGCCTGGGCGAGGAAGGCAATCTCACGCCGCTGCCGCGCGCCCCCGACGCGGATTTCGTCGCGCCCTGCCTCGACGTGTGCCGCAATCCGTATCGCACGGGCAAGTATTACGCGCTGCCTTACGTGGGGAATTCGCAGCTTTTCTTTTATCGCGGCGATCTGTTTACGAGATACAATCTTGCCGCGCCAAGGACTTGGGACGATGTGCTCGCGGCCGCCAGAAAAATTGGGGCTCCCGGGAATCCCCCGAACGAAAAAATGTATGGTTACGTGATGCGAGCCGCATCCGGCAACGCCGTGGTCGCCGATTTCATGCCGCTGCTGTGGGCCTTCGGCGGCGATGTGTTGGATTCCGCGAGCAAACCCGCGTGCGATTCTCCGGCGGCCGTCGACGCACTCCGGTTCATGCTCGAGCTTGGGAAATACTCGCCACCTGGGTACGCGGGATTCAATGCCGACGAGGTTTCCGCGCATCTGCTCGAATCCACCGCGGCGATGAGCATCAACTGGCCGGCATGGATCGCGGCAATGGACGATCCGGCAAAATCGAAGGTGGTTGGAAAAATCGCCTTTGCGCCGATGCCTTCTCAACGGGTGCCAGGTGTGGGCGAGCTGGGCACGTGGCTGCTCGCCGTGCCCGCTGCGTCCAGGCACGCAGCCGACGCGTTCGACTTCATGTTCTGGGCCACGGACGCGCCGCAAATGAAGCAGGCCGCGCTGCGCGGCAACCCTCCCACACGGCGCAGCGTCTTTCAATCGCCAGATTTGGCCGCGAAATTCCGCGCATTCCCGGTGCAGCTCGCCTCGCTCGAATCGTCGCGGCCCCGGCCCCGCACGGCGCAATGGAACGAAATCGAAAATGCGTTCGGCATTTACCTTTCGAAAGCTAACGCGAGTGCGATGGAACCGGCCGCCGCCATGCGCGACGCGGCGCACGATATCGCGCAGATCGTCAACCGGGGGCGATGACGCAGCGCCGGCCTCATCTTTTGGGCGCTTCAGGCTTACCGTGGATTCTGCCTGCCGTCGCGGTCTTGCTCGCGCTTTCGATTTATCCGCTGATTTACGCGGTAAAGGTGAGCCTGACCGGACCCGGCGGTGCGTTCACGTTCGCCAACTTCGCGCGGCTGGCCGGCGATCGCGTGTTCGCGGCGGCCGGCGTCCAGACCCTGGTGTTGACCATCGCGGCGCTGATCATCGAATTCACACTGGGCTTAGCCCTGGCCCTGCTGATCGACTCGCTGGCGCGGGCGAAATCTTTTTTCCGCGCGGGACTGCTGATCCCGATGCTGTTGCCGCCCGTGGTCGCGGCGGTTGCCTGGCGCCTGATCTTCAATCCCCAGTTCGGAGTGTTGAACGGAACGCTGCGCGAGCTCGGCCTCAATACGGCGTCGCTCCTGTGGACGGGAGGCGATCGATCCGCTCTCGCTTCCGTAATTCTGGTCGACGTGTGGGAGTGGACGCCGTTCCTGTTTCTGCTGCTTTCGGCGGGGCTTCAGGCGATTCCGCCGGAGCCGGTGGAAGCCGCGCGAATCGACGGCGCCGGCGCCTGGCAGATTTTTCGCGACGTGACGCTGCCGCTGTTGCGACCCGTGATTCTGCTCGCGCTGCTCCTGCGCGCGATGGATCTGGTGCGCATCTTCGATCAGATTTTCATCCTCACGCAAGGCGGGCCGGGCACCGCCACGGAAACCGTCAGCCTGTACATTTATCGGACTGCGTTTCGATTTTCGAATTTCGGTTATGCCGCGGCGATGTCCTTCGTCCTGCTGGCCGCCACCATGGTGTTTGCGCGTGGATTGGCGCAGATCATGCGCCCGCGAACGGCGGGCGTGCGATGAAAGCCGTTCTTCGCTACCTGGCAGCGGTGGCGGCGCTGATGGCCGCGCTCGCACCGGTGTATTGGCTGGTGACGATTTCACTCAAACGCGAGATCGACCAATTCGCTTATCCGCCGCGATGGATTGGCTTCGCGCCCACGCTGCAACATTACGTGGAAGCGTTTGGAAGCGGATCGTTCGGCATGTACTTCACGAATTCAGTGCTGCTGGCCGCGATGTCGACCGTGGCTGCGCTGTTGATCGGCGTGCCGGCCGCGTATGGGCTTACGCGCTTCGAATGGCCCCGCGATTGGAACAACCGCATCGCCGATTGGATTCTGTCCACGCGCATGTTGCCGCCCATCGTCACCATCGTGCCGCTGTTTCTGATGCTCCGCGAAATGCATCTGATCAATTCCTTACTCGGCCTCGCGATCGTATACACCGGGTTCAACTTGCCGTTCGTGGTCTGGATGATGCGTGGATTTTTCGCCGAAGTGCCGCGCGAAATTGAAGAAGCGGCGATGCTCGACGGGGAATCGCGCGTGGGCGCGCTGATGCGAATCGTGCTGCCGCTGGTGAAACCGGGACTCGCTGCAACGGCGGTATTCTGCCTGGTGGTGGCCTGGAATGAATTCCTGTTCGCGCTGATTCTGACGCAGACCAATGCGGCCATGACCCTGCCGGTGGGCATCGCCTCGCGCGTCACGCAATACGAGATCAAGTGGGGCGCGATGAGCGCGGCGGGCGTCGTCGCCATGCTGCCGGTGCTGGTGTTCGCGACTGCCGTGCAGAAATACCTGGTGCGCGGATTGTCGCTGGGAGCCGTCAAGGGATGACCCGTTTCGCCAAAGAGGCGCGACAGTATGGAGCGCGTCATGCCGCTTGAAATCGAACACATCACTAAACGCTTCGGCGCACGCGAAGCGGTCAGCGATGTTTCGCTCACCGCCGGCGACGGCGAATTCGTGGTGCTGCTGGGTCCTTCCGGCTGCGGAAAATCGACGCTGCTGCGAATGATCGCGGGCCTCGAAACACCCGACCAGGGCACGATCAGTTTGGCGGGCAACGACATCACGCATCGCGAAGCGCGCGACCGCGATATCGCCATGGTGTTCCAAAGCTACGCGCTCTATCCGCACATGACCATCGCGCAGAACATCGGCTACCCGCTGCGCGTTCGCAAAACACCCGCGGCTGAAATCGCGAAACAAGTGGCCGGTGTCGCCGAACGGCTCGGGTTATCCAATCTGCTGGAGAATTTTCCGCGTCATCTTTCCGGCGGCGAGCGGCAACGCGTCGCGCTCGCCCGCGCCATCATCCGCCGTCCCAGAGCGTTTCTGATGGACGAGCCCTTGTCGAACCTGGACGCGCGGCTGCGCGTCGAAATGCGCGCCGAGCTGAAGCGGCTGCAACACGACCTGCGCATCGTGACCCTGTATGTCACCCACGATCAGGCAGAAGCCATGACGCTGGCGCATCGGATTGCGGTGATGTGCGATGGGAAAATTCAGCAGTTCGATACGCCGTCGAATGTGTATCACCGGCCCGCGAATGCTTTTGTCGCTGGCTTTGTCGGCAGCCCAAGCATGAACTTCATTCCAAGTCAGGATGGGGTGCTTGGCGTTCGGCCCGAGGATGTCGAGCTATCGTTGACCGATCAGCCAGGGTGGTCCGCCGGTCGCGTTTATGTCACCGAAGAAATGGGCAACGAAAACCTCGTCGTACTCAACAACGATGGCGGCCGCATTACCGCGCGCGTGCCCTCCGATATGCGGCTCGACTGCGACACGCCCGTCTGGTTTCGTTTTCGCCGCGATAAGATCCATCGGTTCGACGCGGCGACTCAGAGCCGCGTTTAACGCTCCGGAACATCGTATGATTTTCAGATGGGGCTGGTGACACGCTGATGGGTGTTGGAATTCGAACCAGGGATCTTCGCAAAGTTTATACTTCGCCGCCGCCGATGGCCGCGATGGGGATGGGCGCGCGTACGGGATTCAAGCGAGACAAAAAGGCTCCGCCGCCTAAGGTCGTCGCACTCGACGGCGTATCGCTTGAGATCCAGCCGGGCGAGATTTTCGGATTGCTCGGACCAAATGGAGCAGGCAAGTCGACCACCGTGGGCATTCTCACCACGCGTGTTCGACCCACCAGCGGTGAGGCTGTTCTCCAATCGAACGGCACGTCCATCGACATCTGGGCCGATCCAGTTCGCGCCAAGCAGCTCATCGGCGTCGTGCAGCAGCGTCCGAATCTCGATTTTGCACTGACTGCGCGCGAGATTCTGCTGTTTCACGGCGCGTATTTCGGGATGTCGTCGACCGACCGGCAGCGTCGCGCGAATGAGCTGCTCGAACAATTCCAGCTCTTGAGCCGCGCCGACGATCTGACGCGCGGGTTCTCCGGCGGGATGATGCAGCGCCTGTCCGTGGCGCGCGCATTGATGCATGATCCGCAGGTCCTATTCCTCGACGAGCCTTCCACCGGCCTCGATCCGCAGACCCGTCTGATGATGTGGAGCATCATTCGCGAATACAACGCCAAGGGCAAAACCATCCTGATCACCACGCACAATATGGATGAAGCCGACGAATTGTGCCATCACCTGGCCATCGTCGATCATGGCAAAGTGATCGCGCTCGGGACGCCCCGGGAACTGAAAGCGTCGATCCCCGGCGGCTACATTCTCCATCTTCGTTTCAGTGCCGCTCCGCCGGAGCTGATGGAGCGCTTGAAGCAACTGCCCGGCGTTACCGAGGTTCGTCCAGCCGGTGCGCCTGGCTCCGCGGAACAAACCGACGTTTATGCGGATCGCGGCGGCGCGCTCGTCGGCGACGTCGTGGCGGCGGCAACCGCCTGCTCCGCCGAACTGCACGACGTCCACATCTCTGAACCGAGCCTCGAAAATCTGTTCCTGCACCACACCGGAAGGAGTCTGCGTCAATGAGTTCGACCACACAAGCCTTCTCCGCGCTCTTCGCTCGCGATGTGCATGTCGCGCGACGGAACATCGTCACCACGGTGCTTCAAACCATGCTGCAACCGCTGCTGTTCGTATTCGTCTTCGGCCAGGTGATGACGCGCAGCGGAATGATGCCCGCCAGCTATAAGGGCATGCTGCTGCCGGGAATCATGGCGATTTCGATGACCATGACCGGCGTGATGACCGTCGCCATGCCCCTGATCGCCGAGTTCCAGTTCACCAGGGAGATCGAGGACCGGCTGCTCGCGCCGATCCGCATCGAGTGGATCGCCGTCGAAAAAATGCTGTCGGGCGTGCTTCAGGCTTTAGTATCCGGAGCTATCGTCGCGATTCCCGCGCGACTGTTGCTCGGCTCGGATCTCCACCTCAGCATGGAGCATCTGGGGATGTTCTTCCTGGTCGCGTCCCTGATCGCGCTGTTTTCGGCGGCCGGTGGACTCACTCTCGGATGCAGCGTAGGACAAACGCAAATCGGCCTGATTTTCAGCATGGTGCTCGCCCCGATGATCATGTTCGGCTGTGCGTATTATCCTTGGAAGGCCCTGGAATCCTTCCCGATATTGCAGAAACTGGTGCTGCTCAACCCGCTGGTGTATGCGAGCGAGGGGCTCCGCGGCACGCTTGCGCCAACGTATCCGCATATATCGACCCCAATCATCGTCGCGGTGCTGGCGGTGGTCGACGTAGTGCTGATGGTGGTGGCGATGCAGCGTTTCCGCAGCAAGGCCGTGAGTTGAGGCGCGGCCGTTAGGGAGTGCGTGCCGAGGCGCGGCCGTTAGGCCGCGCGTTCCCAGCCGCGAAGCCTGAAACATTTTTCATCAACGAAAGTACTGCCGCCATTAGGACTCCCCGCATAGTTAATCCCGTTCATTCGGACAGTACTTAAACGCCATAGTCCTACGTCCCGGCACCGCGTATTCTGATTGCACCGGATGAACACACTACCGAATCGCCCACCAACTCTTCAACAGCAGCCCCCTGCCGCGGCGCGGCAGAACGCGACTCAAGTAGCGATACTCCGCAACCTTGCACCCGAAACTCCGCCACGCTCCCATTGCACGCGACGCCTCTGCGCGCCGCACCTGGTGGCGGCGATGGCGGAGACCTCTCCCCATGCGACCGCGCTTTCACACGGCTCTGCGCGCATCACCTACGCCGAGCTCGATGTGCGTTCCAACCAGCTCGCGGCGTTCCTGCGATCGCTGGGCGTCGGGCCGGATGCGGCGGTGGGCATTTGCCTGGAGCGATCCTTCGATTACGCGATCGCCGCGCTGGCTGTGTGGAAAGCCGGCGGCGCCTATCTGCCTCTCGACCCCGAGGGGCCGTCCGACACCCGCGAGTTCATTCTAAGAGACGCGCAAGTGCAGGTGCTGATCACGCACTCCGCCGTCGATTCCCGCGACGGGTTTTCGAAAGCCCGCTACATCGTCGATCTGGATTCGAGCGCCGGCCTTATCGCGCGGGAGCAAACCGTCTGCCCCATCCCCAACCTCAAGCGCGACAATCTCGCTTGCATCGTTTACACATCGGACTCGACGGGGCAGCCGAACTCGTCGGGAAAGCCCAACGGTGTCGAGGTCACTCACGGGAATCTCCTGAATCTGATTTTCTGGCACCGCCGCACCTTCGGCGTCACCGCGTCGGATCGCGCCAGCCATTTGGCCGATCTTGCGTCCGATGCGTCCATGTGGGAGCTGTGGCCCTATCTCACCGCGGGCGCAATCGTCGTACTTGCCGACGACACCGCGCGGACCTCTCCCGATCTTCTGCGCGACTGGATTCTGGCGCGCGAAATCACCATGGCCTTCGTGCCGGCCGCGCTGGCCGAGCCGATGCTCGCCACGCGCTGGCCGCAAGACTGCAATCTGCGCTTCCTGTTCACGGGCGGAGGCACTTTGCATCGCTACCCGGCGAGCGATCTTCCCTTCACGGTGATCAACAACTACGGCCCGGCCGAATGCACCGTGGTTGCGACCTCCGGCGCGGTGACGCACGCCGGCAGCGATCGCACGCTGCCGCCCATTGGCGCGCCCATCGCCAACACGCAGATTTATTTACTGGACCAGGATCAGCAGCGCGTCCCCGATGGCGCCCCCGGCGAAATCTATATCGGCGGCACCGGCGTTGCACGCGGTTACCGTAACCGTCCCGAGCTGACGGCCGAAAAATTCCTCCCGAATCCATTCGTCGTATCAGCCAGTTTGACTCAAGTCGCGCGCATGTTCCGCACTGGCGACCTCGGCTGCCTGCTGCCCGACGGCCGGATCGCATACTGCGGCCGTGTCGACCCGTCACCCGCCGGCCCGCCGGACTCCAGCGCCTTCCAAAATCACCTCTTTGCTTCAGTGCTTCGATGACGCATCATTCCATGCCGTTGAGGATGCCGTTAAGGCATAATGGAGAGCGTGAAATTATTCAGACGGCGGCCGGCCCTGGGTCCCCTTGAGATGGGCGTGATGGAGCTTCTCTGGTCGCGCGGCGAAAGCAGCGTGCGCGATGTGGTGGAAAAGCTGGAACGGCCGCTCGCCTACACCACCGTGATGACCACGCTGGATCGGCTCTACAAAAAGGGGCTCCTCAATCGGTACAAGACCGACCGGGCGTTTGTCTATTCGCCGCAAATGTCACGTGCCGAATTCGAGTCCAGATGGGCCGCCGAGCTGGTAGCGGGTTTCCTCGCGGAGACGCAGCATTCCAGCGCACCCCTGGTTTCTTACCTTGTCGAAGCCGTCGGACAAATGGACGGCGCCTTGCTCGATCAACTCGAAGAAAAGATCCGCCGCAAGCGCCGCGAACATGAGCGCCGAAGAAGAGCATGACGAGCATGAAAAGCATAAGGAGCCGGAACGCATGAACTCCTATCTCTTGAGGCTGCTGTGTTTGTCGTTGGCGTGCTTCTTTCTGGTGCATTTCGTATTGGGGTCGATGGTGGCGTGGGCGGCGTCGCGATGCGTGCGGCTGGCCGATCGCATGAAACCGCGTACTGCGTCTCGATTTCTGTTCACTCTTCGACTTTTTCCCGCGGCCGGCGCTATGCTCGCTGTCGCCGGAATCTGCGTGCCAAGTTATTTGTGGCTGGAGCCGCGCGGCGCCAGCGAAGAGGTTGGCGCGGCGTGCCTGGGGGCGGCTCTGCTGGGCGCGATGATTTGCGGAATCTCGGTGGCGCGCACCACGAAGGCGTTAGTCACATCAAAACGTTATATCGGCGATTGCCGGCGAGCTGGCGAAAAAATCGTGATTG